>ERZ1370068.2582-contig-1722_pt1 | contig 22495 bp, 28 predicted proteins | sample MGYA00561227_ERZ1370068 | MGnify/ENA primary metagenome ERZ1370068 (study PRJEB38410, sample SAMEA6850437) | metagenome | study: Metagenomic assessment of the ecological functions of the soil: analysis of the soil microbiota associated with the... | reverse complement strand
GCCGAGTCGGCGGACGGCGCCGAGGCTCGGGATCGGCTCGCCGTCACGCGACGGTCCGGGTCGAGCAAGTCGCGGAGTCCGTCGGCCGTCATGTTGAAGCCCAGCACGGCGAGCAGATCGTCGAGAGAACCGCGGCGACGGCGCGGCGCTCTACCCTCCTGGCGCGGTGCCGAATTCGTTCAGATATTCATACATTTGTGCAATCCAGAGCCACGAGTCGCTGTCGCCGATGGCTGTGTTGAGGACGGTCGTCGACCGGTTGCGGGCGCGAAAAACACTCGCGGCGGTCGCGCGTCATTGACCGGCACGGAGAGTGAGGATAGGCTCGGTCTGGCTACCGAGCTTTGATCAAACTCCTTCCGGTTTGGGAGATCCGCGCGTGAGGTGTCCTCATTGTCAGCACGAAAATGCCCCCGGCACGCGCCGTTGTGCGAAAGTGCGCCGCGAGGCTGGGCGGCAACTGCGTGCGATGCGACAACCAACTGTCCGCTACCGCGAAGTTCTGCTCGAATGCGGACAGCCAGTCAGCGAGCCCACCAGTGCGTCGGTGCGGTTCGGCTCTCCAAATGTCTACACACCCACGCACCTCGCCGAGCGAATCCTCCGGCTCTAGGGCCGCGCTGAAGGAGAGCGCAAGCAGGTCACGGTCCTCTTCGCCGACCTGAAAGGATCGATGGAGATGCTCGCGCGACCGCGATCCCGAGGAAGCGCGAAATCTCATCGATCCGGTCCTCGAGCGCATGATCGAGGCGGTTCATCAGTACGAGGGCACCGTCAACCAGATCATGGGCGATGGCATCATGGCGCTCTTCGGCGCCCCCTCGCCCACGAAGATCATGCCATCCGGGCCTGCTACGCGGCGCTCGACATGCAAGCGCGGATCCGGTCCTATACGGAGGAGGTCCAACGCACGCACGGCTGCGAGATCCAGATCCGTGTAGGGCTCCACTCTGGCAGGTCGTCGTACGGGTCGCATCGGCAACGACCTCCATATGGACTATTCGGCCGTGGGCCAGACCACACATCTTGCGGCCCGGATGGAACAGCTGGCCAACCCATGGCACGAGTACGACTGACCGCGGATACTCTCCGGCTTCTGAGGGTTCGTCGAGGTCCGATCGCTCGGACCGATGCCAATCAAGGGGATGGTGAACACCGTCGAGGTCTTCGAGATTGGTCGGCGCAACCGCGACCGGACGCGCCTGCAAGCCGCCGCCGCGCGTGGCCTGACGCCGTTCGTAGGTCGGCAGCGCGAGCTCGAGCAGCTCGGGCAACGGCTCGAAGCTGGCGGAGGCGGGCCACGGCCAGGTCGTGGCCGTCGTCGGCGAGGCCGGGGTTGGGAAGTCGCGGCTCTTCTATGAGTTCACGCGCTCGGATCGGATGGGAGGCTGGCTGGTCATCGAGACCGGCTCCGCGTCGTACGCAAAGTCGGGCACCTATCGCCCGCTCATACACCTGCTGAAGGCCTACCTGAGGGATCAGGGGCTCGACGATCTCCGCCAGGCTCGCGAAAAGCTCGTTGGAAAGCTTCTCACCCTCGACGAGGGCGTTCCAGCTTGCGCTTCCGGCATTCCTGACCCTGCTCGACATTCCGGTCGAGGATTCCCGCTGGAGGCTGCTCGATGCTTCGAGCCGGCGCCGAGAGACGCTGGAAGCCGTCCAGCGCGTCTTCGTCCGCGAGTCAGCTCCGGCCCGTCCTCCTGGTGTTCCAGGACCTGCACTGGATCGACGCAGAAACTCAGGCATTCCTCGATCTCCTCGTGGAGGATCTCCTGCAGCCCGTGTGCTGCTTCTCGTCAACTATCGCCAGGAATACGAGCACGCGTGGGCCGGCCTGAGCTTCACTACACTCAGCTCCGTATCGATCCGCTTCCCCGGCGCACGGCCGACGAGCTCGTGACGTTGATGCTGGGCGTGTCCCCGAGCCTGGACGCGCTCAAGCAGCTCCTGATCGAGCGCACGAGACGCCAATCCCCTTCTTCCTCGAGGAGAGCGTCCGCACACTTGTCGAGGCAGGTTCCTTGTGGGTGTTCCCGGTGACTACCGGCTCGACCAGAGCGGTTCAGAGGATCCAGGTGCCGCCGACCGTCCAGGCCGTGCTCGCCGGCCGGATCGACCGCCTGCCCCTCGAAGAGAAGCACCTGCTCCAGTGCGCGGCGATCCTCGGCAAGGATGTTGCCGTACCGTCTGCTGCGGCGCATCGTGGAGGCGCCCGAGGACACCTTTCGTCGAGGGCTCGCCCACCTCTGCGCGGCGGAGTTCCTGCACGAGGCAAGCCTCTTCCCACAGCTCGAGTATTCGTTCCGGCATTCGCTCACGCACGAGGTCGCGTACGGGGTCTCCTGCACGTAGCCGCCGGCGTAGCCTTCACGCGGCGATCGTGCATGCGCTCGAGATGGACGGCGCCGACGGGTTGGCCGAGCATGTCGACCGCCTGGCGCACCATGCCGAAGGCGGGGAGCTCTGGGATAAGGCCCACGCGTATCTTCGCCAGGCGGGTGCTCGCGCCTTCGGCCATTCGGCCCAGGGGGCGCGGCGAGCTGGTTCGAGCGGGCTCTGGCCGTGCTCGACCGGCTGACGCGGACCCCCGAGACCATCGAGCTCGCCATCGACCTGCGCCTGGACTTGCGCTCATGCGCTGATCCCGCTCGGTCACTCTGCCCGCATCCTCGCGCCTGCGCGAGGCGGAGCGTTCTCGCCCTCGAGCTCGGCGACCAGCGCCGGCTCGCCCTCATCTATTCGTTTCTGACAAACTATTATCAGGGTGTCCACAGGCGATCCCAGGCAGAGACATCGACTACGGCGAGCGCGCGCTCGCATTTGCCCAGGCCCACTGCTGACCTCGCCGCGGAGGTGACGTCAACCGCGTTCCTGGCGTCCGCCTTCTTCACCGTCGGCAACTCACGCGCAGACGATCGACCTGGCGCAGCGAAACTTCGCGTCTCCTGCAAGGAGAGCGTGCCCATGCGCGGTTCGGCATGGCCAATCTCCCTGCTGTGTACACCCGTTTGTCCCTGTACCGCGCGCGCTCGCCGAGACCGGGCGCTTCGGCGAGGGGCTCGAGGTCGGCGAGGAGGCGCTGCGTATCGCTGAGAAGGCGGGCCACACGGTGAGCGTGCCGCTCGGGTGGTTCGCGATCGGCTATGTGCTCTGTGTCGGGGGAGCTCGCCGGCGCCATCCGGTCGCCTCGAGCGCGCGCCGGCGAGCTCAGCCGCAGCGCGAACGTCATCTGGTTCCGGCACATAGCGTCGACACTGGCGGGGGCGTATGCCGCTCACCGGGCGACCGACTGAGGCGCTGCATCTCGTCAGGGAGGCGGGGAACAAGCAGAGGCGATGGGGCTCGCGGGATCGCCGCTCGGTCACGGAGTCCGGCTCCTCGCACAAACTCAGGCCCTGCTCCGGAGTGACCAGCTGGATCGCGCCGTCAAGACCGGCCAGGAGGCGATCGAGTTCCTCCAGAGCATCGGCGCGCGCGGATTCGTGGCGTGGAGCCTTCGTCTCATGGGCATCGTCGCCATGGGCTACACGCTGCCGGCCGAGACGGGCCAGGCCGAATCGTTCTTGCGGCAGGCCCTCTCGCTGGCAGAGGAGCTCGGCATGAAGCCTCTCGTCAGCCATTGTCGTTCTCGGCTTGGGCGCGCTGTTCCTACGCGCGGGGAGGCACGACCGCGCCCAATCGGAGACACTCGCCGCCCTCACGCTCTACCGCGCGCTGGACATGCCGTATTGGGCGCAGCAGGCCGAACGTCAATTGACCCAGGGGTTTCCTCATGAGCCGAAGGTAACCAGCAACCACGCAAGGTCTACGTCGGTTACATGTTCCGGGCCGGATCGCGCAAGCGATAGAGCGGCGGCTGGACCGGAGGGTCCAGGCATCGGTGACGTGGACGCTGACAGACCCTGCAACCCGCGGCGTGCGTGAGTACATGGCCACGTGGGACGAGCGCGGGTACAAGATCGGGCTGCTCGTCGCACGGCCAGCGAATCGACCGCCTCGCCTATGCGCGACAGGGCGGCGGAGAGATCGATCTCCAGCTCGATGCCACGCTCATACCGGACCTCGCGCGCACCTTCGGCGCACCCGCGGGCTCGGGTGGGTCGGGTTCGTCTCCACCAAGGAACGGCGGGAGTACGTCCTGACAGAGGCCGGGCGGTCGAGTTCCAGGGTGACCTCCGGATCACTCCCGGCCAGCGCGGCCCACAGCTCGTGCCCATAGCCTCGCGCCACCTCGACGGCACATTCGAGCAGGCCTACATGCCCGGTCTGTGGGTGCTCCGCGTCTGCCCAGACTAGTTCACGCGCACAAGAGCGCCCGTACCAGCTGCGCCAGGTGCATTTCGTCGTGCCACGGCCATGCTATGCGCGATATTCCGCGACCGCGATCGCGTCGGATGGGATGGATCGCCTTGCGCTCCCATTGATCCGATGACACCCGTCCGAAACGCTAGCGTTTCGGCGCGGCGCTCAGGGATGGTGGCCGAGTCGGCGGACGGCGGCGACCCGCGAGATTGTCGTCTTGCCCTCACGCCCGGTCGGGGTCGAGCCAGTCGCGGAGGCCGTCGGCCATCATGTTGAAGCCCAGCACTGGCGAGCATGATGGCGAGGCCGGGGAAGACGACCATCCACGGGGCCTGCAGCATGAAGCTGCGCCCGTCGGCGAGCATCAGGCCGAGCGACGGCGTCGGCGGGCGCACGCCCACGCCGAGGAACGACAGCGAGGCCTCCACGAGGATGGCGATCGCCATCAGGACGGAAGGCCTGGACGAGGATGGGCGTGGCCGCATTGGGCAGGATATGGCCCAGCACCAGCCGCGGGACCGTGGCGCCGAGGGCGCGAGCGCCGTCGACGTAGACCTCGACCTTCGCGGCGATGACGGCGGCGCGCACGACGCGCGCGACGACGGGCGTGTAGACGACGGCGAGGGAGATGGACACGAGGGCGGCGCCGGTGCCGAAGACGCTCATCAGCGCGCGATGGCGAGCAGGATGGCCGGGAAGGCCATGAGCACGTCGAGCGGCCGCATGATGAGCTGGTCGGGCACGCCCTCGGCATAGCCGGCGATGAGGCCGAGCGGTCCGCCGATCAGGAGGGCCAGCGACGAGCCGACGGCCAGCCCCGAGCGAGACGCGGTAGGCGTGGACGACGCGGCTCAGCACGCTGCGGCCGAGGTCGTCCATGCCGAAGGGCTCGCCCAGCGTCGGGCCGCGCAGGGCGTGGTCCTTGGCGATCGCGGTGGGGCTGCCGGGCAGGATCGCGGGGGCGCAGAGCGCCGCGAGGACGAGGGCGCCCACGAGACACAATCCGGCCAGGGCGACGCCCTGAGGGCCGGCCAACCGCCGCCGCAGGGCCCCGCGCGTCACGGCCTCCTCACGCGCGGGTCGATGACGCCGTACAGGATGTCCGGTCACGAGGTTGACGAGCATGAACATCGCGCCGATGACGAGCAGCGTGCCCTGCACCACCGGGTAGTTGCGCTCGAGGACGGCGTCGAGCGTCATCCGGCCGACGCCGGGCAGCGTGAAGATCGTCTCGACGACGATGGCGCCGCCCAGCATGTAGCCGGTCTGCAGCCCCAGCACGGTGACGATGGGGATGGCGGCATTGGGCAGCACGTGGCGGAACAGCACGGCGCGCTCGGCGAGCCCCTTGGCGCGCGCGTACTGCACGAAGCCGCGGCGCACGGTGTCGAGCACGGCGGCGCGGGTCAGCCGTCCGAGCACGGCGGCGCGGCTCGCCGCCAGCGTGATCGCGGGCAGGATCAGGTGCTGGAGGTTCTCGCCGGGGCTCTCGGTGAAGGGCACGAAGCCGCTCGAGGGCAGGAGGCCGGTCCCGAGCGAGACGAGCAGGATCAGCATGATGCCGAGCCAGAAGTCGGGCAGGGAGACGCCGAGGAGCCCGACGGCGAGCGACGCGCGATCGGCCGCGCCGCCCCGCCGGCCGCCGCCGCCGAGCAGCCCGAGCGGCACGCCGATCAGCGCGGCGGCGAGCGCGGCGAGCAGCGTCAGCTCGATGGTGACGGGCAGGCGATCGAGGATCATCCGGCCGATCGGCTCGTTCTGGCGAAAGTCGAGGCCGAAGTCGCCGCGCGCGACCCCGCCGAGCCAGGCGAGGTACTGGCGCGGGAGCGGCTCGTCGAGGTGGAAGGCCTCACGCAGCGCGCGGACCGCGTCGGGGGTGGCCTTGTAGCCGAGGACGGTGACCGCGGGGTCGCCGGGGACGAGTCGCATGAGCCCGAAGACGAGCACGCTCATCCCGAGCAAGAGCGGCACGGCCAGCATCAAGCCGGCGCGCCGCGTAGACCCAGGCCGACATCAGCGCTGGGTGCGCGCGAGCCAGGACTAGGGGCCTGTCGGAGAAAGCCAGCTAGAGCGATGAGAAGGGTCCAGCTGCAGGCGGCGCCCGCTGGGCCGGCTACTGCGTAGGGGAGTGCGGGCCATGTCTGGGCCCTGCAGACGAAGTTCGTCGGCCCGATTGTCCGGCGTTACGTGGCATGGCGGTCGAGGGCGCCAACGAAGCAGATGGGCCCTTATCATCGCTCTAGCTGCTGATCCAGGTGTCCTCGAAGCGCAGCTCGAGGGACGACAGCGGCACCGAGCCCTGCACGTTCGGCTTCATCCAGTACCGCTGGATCTCGTTGCTGAAGATGAGGAGCGAGCCTTCCTCCTGGAGCCAGCGGACCAGGTCGGGGATACATCTTCTTCCGGGCCGCCGGATTCGTGGTCGTGCGGAAGGCGTCGAGGCGCCGGTCGCCCTCTTCCGACTTGAAGCCGCAGAAGTTCCAGGGCGAGGCGGAGTGCTGGAGCGGGTAGTAGAAGAGGTCCGGGTCGACGGTGACGCTCCACCACGCCGCGGCCACGTCGAACTTCTTGCCGACGAGCTCCTCGAAGTATTGCCCGGACTCGAGCGGCCGCACGTCGAGCGTGATGCCGACCTTCTTGAGCTGCTCGCGCAGGATCTCCCCGGTCTTCACCAGCACGGGCACCTGCGACTTGACCAGATAGGTCAGGGTGAGGCCGCTGCCGACGCCGGCGTCGCTCAGGAGCTGTTTGGCGCGCGCGAGGTCGGGCCCGCCCCTTGTGGGCGTTGACGCCGGTCGCCCACGGGCTCGGCTCGGGGTGGGCTCGGCGGTCACGACATGGCTGGCGTAGTAGACGAGCTTCACGATCTCCGAGCGGTCGAGCGCCCACGCGATGGCCTGGCGGATGCGCTTGTCGCCGAGGGGCGGCCGGCTCGCGTTCAGCATGAAGAAGAACGGAAAGTACGGCCGGCCCGGCGAGGACTTCATGTCGCGCGCGCGCTCCAGCTCGGGGATGCGCTGCGGCGGCACCGTCTGGATCCAGTTGAACTTCCCCGTCTGAAGCCCGGTGAGGCGCACGGTGTCGTCGGCGGGCGCGTTGAAGATGATGCGGTCGATGTACGGCTGGCTCGGGCGGAAGTACTTGTCCCAGCGCTCGAGCGTGACGTGGTCGTCCTTCACCCACTCGACGAACTTGTAGGGGCCGGTCCCGATGGGGAAGAGCTTCGGGTCCTTGGCCTGCAGCGCCTTTTCGTTCACCATCTCGGTGGCCTGGGCGAGCGTGGCGAGCATCGGCCCTCAGGGCTTGTTCAGGTGAAAGCGCACCTGGTGGGACCCGACCGCCTCCACACCCTCGACCGGCGTGAAGAAGACGCGCATCGGCAGCTTGTTCTTGGCATCGAGGATGCGGCTGAAGGTGAAGGCGACGTCCTTCGCCGTGAACGGCTCGCCGTTGTGGAAGACGGCGTTGTCGACGAGATCGAAGAGCCAGCTCTTGTCGTTCTCCTGCTTCCACGACTTCGCGAGGCCGGGGATGAACTGGCCCGTCTCGTCCACGTAGACCAGCTTGTTGAAGACGTTCTGGTAGATCTGGAGCGACGAGTAGAGCTGGGCGTAGCCCGGGTCCATGTTCACCGGCTTGTCGACGCTGGCGACGCGGAGCGTGCCGCCGCGCTTGGGCTGGCCCTGCGCGCGCGGCGCCGATGGGGAGGCCGCCGAGGAAGCTGCCCATGCCCGCGGCCGCCGCCACGCCCGCCGTCCGGCCCAGCCACTGCCGCCGCGTGATCCCGCTGTCGAAGCCGCTGCCGTCGCTCATCGCCCGTTCCTCCCCGAGTCCGTCGTGGCCCGAGAGTCCCGTCGTGAATGCATGCCGTCCTTCAATGACGAGGCGCACGCGCTCCATCGCCCCGATGTCCCGCAGCGGATCGCCGTCGATCGCGATCAGGTCGGCGCGCTTGCCGACGCTCGATCGTTCCCACCTGGTCATTGATGCGACAGGCCTCGGCGCCCCAGCGCGTGCCCGCGAGCAGCGCGTCCCGCGCCGGGACGCCGAGGCGCACGAGCGTGGCCAGCTCGAACGGCATGAGGCCGTGCATGCTGTCGGTCCCGCACGCGAAGCGCACGCCGGAGGCGAGGTGGCGCGGGAAGCGCTCGTCGACGACGCTGTCGCGCCCAGCGCATCTTCTCCATGATGGCGGGGCGCCGGCCGTCGCCCTGCTCGATGCCCGTCGGGTGCAGGAAGATCCCGAAGGTGCAGATGAGCCGAGGTGCGCCGCTCGACCATCAGCGCGATGTCCTCGTCGTCGGCGAGCGAGCCGTGCTCGATCGTGCCCACGCCCTCCTCCACGGCGAGGCGGAGGCCCGCGCCCCCGTGCGCGTGCGCGGCGGTGTAGGTGCCCGCGCGGTCGGCCTCCTCGACGGCGGCGCGGATCTCGTCGCGCGAGTAGGCGCTGGACGTGGACATGCGCCCCGGCGAGCTGACGCCGCCCGTGACGAAGATCTTGACGTGATCGGCGCCGCGCCGCAGGTTCTCGCGCGCGCCGCGGCGGACCTCGTCCACGCCGTCGTAGCCGGCGAGCGCCCGCCCGTGGCCATTGTTCGCGGCGAGGCCTCGCCCCGCCACCAGGAGGCGCGGCCCGGGGACGATCCCCGCCGCGACGGCCTCCGCAGCTCGAGGTCGAGGAAGTGCTCCTCGCCCATGATCCGCATGGTGGTGGTGCCCGCGGCGAGGTCGCGCCTCAGATTCGCCGTGGCGGCGAGCGCCTGGGGAACAGGGCCGCGGCAGAGCTGGCCGAGCTGGTCGCCGAGGCCCGGCACGATGGAGGCGTGGCTGTGGCAGTCGATGAGCCCGGGCATCACGAAGCGGTCGCTCCAGTCGACCGCCTCCGCGCCGGCCGGCGACGGCGTGGTCGCCGCGGGCCCGACGGCCGCGATGCGCCCGTCCGTCACGACGACCGCGGCATCGCGCAGCGGCGCTGCGCCCGTCGCATCGAACAGCGTGCCACAGCGGATCACTCGGGTCAGTGCCACGTGCGCCTCTCCGCCGGCGCGGGCCTCGCGCGCGGCGCACGGGAGGTCAGCGGTCGGCTCATGTCGATCGTCACTCCCGGGTCTCGCGTCGCTGCTCATCGCCGGGCACGGACGGGCGGCAGCAGGAGCCGGCCGCCCGCAAATTGACGCTCGGGTATAGGGGCATCCGGCCACCCCGCAACCCGCGCGGCGTCGGACCACGTCCGAGGGCGTCCCTGAGTCGGCGGCGACCGCTCGGAGGACTATTGGGTTCGTCGGGCCTCCCACAGCGCGATCTCGAGCCGACTGGCGGCGCGCCGTAGATTCCGGTCGTCCGTGGCAAGCCGGGCACGCCGGTCCTTCGCCAGGGCGAGGTAGAGGCAATCGTAAACGGGGTGGTCGATCTCGACCGCAATGCTTGCCGCGGGAGCGAGGAGCAACGTGGCTGGCGCAAGCTCAATGCCGAGGCCGAGGAGATTCACGAGCGCCTCGTCCAGGTGGGCTGGCTCCATGTCGCCGACCCGAACCTTCTTCCACCAGGCGTTGACGGCCTCGACCGGCATCAAGTCAGGCGCCAGCAGTGGCGTCTGCTCCTCGATCAGTCGGGCGGCCAGATTCGAACGCGGCTCATTCGAGAACCACTGCACGGCGATGGACGCGTCGACGACCACCGGCGTGTCGACAGAGCGCCGCTCGCGAACGGCGGTCGCAGTGCGGGCGGACCGGCGATACCTCACCGAGTCCGGTCTTGCCGGACGAGCTCGACGGCGCGTGAGCGGTTCGGCCGCTGACGAGCACGGATGGCCGCCGCGCGTGCGCCGATCTCCCGTCGGGTGAGAGCGCTGCCGTCGGCCAGAATCCGTCCGGGCTTCCTGCTCGAGCGACACTCCCTTGAGCCGCGCCTGGATCTTGAGACGCTCGGCGACCTGGTCATCGGGTTTCGGATGATGATCGGTGGCCATGAGTGCTAGCATACAACTGCTAGCATCAGGAGCCGCAGACGCAGAGTTGGGCCTCTGTGGTCCGATGACTACGCGGAGAGCGCTCGTAGAATTGCGCGGTGGCGGGCGCGCCGGGCCTGCGCTGGTAGAGGCCTCAGCGCAGGCGCCAGACCTCGACTTCGGTCGACTTGCCCTTCACGCGCACCGCGGGCAGGCCACCAGGTCGACGTCGGCGGCGAGGCGCTTGCGCGTCGTCCCGCTCACGAGGATGTCGGAGCCGAAGTCCTTGTTGAGGCTCTGGATGCGCGAGGCGAGGTTCACGGGGTCGCCCACCAGCGAGTACGAGAGCCGCTCCGGGCTGCCGATATTGCCGGCGAGGACGATGCCGCTGTGGATGCCGATCCCGTGGCGGAAGATGGGCTGCCCGGCGGCGCGGCGGTGGTCGTTCCACGCGGCCAGGCGCCGGCGCATCTCGAGGGCCGCGCGCACGGCCATGGTCGGATGGTCGCTCGTGGCTACCGGTGCGCCGAACACGGCCTCGATCTCGTCGCCGATGAACTGTAAGACCAGGCCGTGGTGGCGTCCGGATGGCGGCTTCCATCTCCGAGAAGTACGAGTTCAAGGCCTGCACGACGTCGGCCGCCGGGGTCGCCTCCACCCACGGGCGTGAAGTCGCGCAGGTCGGAGAACAGGATGGTGACGTCCAGTGTCTGGCCGCCGAGGGCCACGCGCCCGGCGAGGATCTCGTCGCGGATCTCGCGCGAGACGTAGCGGCCGAAGGTCTCCTTGATCTGCTCGCGCTCCCGGAGGCCCTGGACCATGCGGTTGAAGCCCTCGGCCACCGCCCCGATCTCGTCGGTGCTGACCACCAGCGCGCGCTCGTCGAGGTCGCCGCCCGCCACGCCGTCCATGGCCCGCTCGACCTCGCGCAGCGGCTCCGCCACGCTGCGCGCGACGTGGAGAGACAGCACCACCGACATCGCGAGGGCCACGACCGCCACGAAGAGCACGAGGAACACGAGGTCATGGATGAGGCGCGCCGCCTCGTCGGGACTGGCCCCGCGCATGGCCGTGATCCGGGTGTAGGCGATGAGCCCGAGGAGCGAGACGGGGAGCGCGCCGACGAGCAGGAATACGCCGAGAAGCCGTGCGCGCACGCCGAGGTCTGGGCACGCCGGGCACGCTGCTCAGGTCGCCGGCCGGGAAGTAGCGGGGCAGCGCCCGCCGCCACCGATGCTCGACGGCCAGGAAGACGAAGGCGGTGGCGAGCACGCCGGCGATCACCGAGGTCCGAAGAGCGTGTGAAGCGCCTTGGCCACCGTGAAGGTCCGCGCGATGAGCGGAAAGAGGGTGCCCCAGACGATTCCGGCCATGGCCCATCCGATGAAGGTCACCAGCGCGATGGCATAGGGCATGAGCAGGGCGCGCTGCCGGACGCGCTCGTCGATCGGCGACGGCAGGATCCTCGCCGTGGCGGAGCAGTGGCCGGAGCCACCGGAGGCTGAGGAAGAGCCCGATCGCGCCCAGCAGCGCAAACGCCACGCCCGAGAAGATGAGCTCCCCGGGTCCGGGCCGGGGACCGCTGGCGCCGACGTCGACGTAGCGAAAGTAGAGAAACGTGACGATGGCGCCCAGCAGACTGGCGCCGAGTGACAATCGTGTGTTGTGGCGTCGGCCGGCGTCGTCGCGGACACCACCGGCGCCCGGCTCCGCCGCGGCCGCAGGTCTTCCGTCCATGCCCGCATTATCGCCGTCTTAGCGCCCATCGCGCGCGCCGAGTCGGGCCGGCGCGCGGATTGGCCACCGCGGATTCGCTCCACCGCGGCCCGTGCGTATAGACTCTGTCCAGTACATCCGACACACGAGAGGGCTGACCATGCCGACGCTCCTGGCCAAGAACGCTTCGGTCCTGGTGACGATGGACGACGGACGTCGCGAGCTGTCGAATGCCGGCCTGTTCGCCCGCGACGGGATGATCGAGCAGGTCGGCCCGACGGACCAGCTTCCGCAGCGCGCCGATCTGGTTCTGGACCTCTCGGGGCAGATCGTGCTCCCGGGGTTCGTGAACACCCACCATCACCTCGACCAGACGCTGACGCGGAATCTGCCCGCGGCCCAGAACAACAACCTGTTCCCCTGGCTGAAGAGTGCACTATCGCGTGTGGGCCAGCCGGACCCCGGAGGCGTCGCGGTGCAGCACGCTCATCGGGCTGGCGGAGCTCGCCGCGTCCGGGTGCACGACGGTGTTCGACCACGCCTATGTGTTCAAGAACGGCTCCCGCGTCGACGATCAGATCGCCGCCGCCAGGGAGATCGGCGTGCGCTTCCACGCGTGCCGCGGCTCCATGTCGCTCAGGGAATCAGGGGCGGGCTGCCGCCGGACGACTGCGTCGAGGACGAGCAGGCGATCCTGACGGACTGTGTGCGGGCGATCGAGACCTACCACGACCGGTCGCGCGGCGCGATGACGCGGGTCGTGCTGGGGCCCTGCTCGCCCTTCTCGGTGAGCACGGATCTCCTGAAAGAGTCCGCCACGCTCGCGCGCGCCTACCAGGTGCCCTTGCACACGCACCTCTGCGAGACGATGGACGAGGAGCGCTACACGCTCGAGCGCTATCAGCTCCGGCCCGTCGCCTGGATGGCGACGCTCGGCTGGCTCGGCGACCGACGTGTGGTTCGCGCACGCCATCCACGTGAACGACGACGAGATCAGGAGATGGCCCGGGCCGGGGTGGGGGCGGCGCACTGCCCCAGCTCCAATATGCGGCTGGCCTCCGGCATCGCGCCGGTCGAAGAAGTATCTGGCCGCGGGCGTCAAGGTCGGGCTGGGCGTCGATGGGTCCGCGAGCAACGACGGGTCGAACATCCTGCTCGAGGCGAGACAGGCCCTGTTGCTCGCGCGCGGCTGCGCCTCGGCCTCTTGCCGCCGGAGGGCCCGCGGACGCTCTTCCTGCTGTCGCAGTCGCATCCGCTGCGCGCGCACGAGTGGATGACGGCCCGCGAGGTGCTCGAGATCGCGACGCGCGGCGGCGCCGCCGTCCTCGGGCGCGACGATATCGGCTCGCTGGAGGTCGGCAAGTGCGCGGACTTCTTCAGCATCGACCTGAACACGGTCGACTACGCGGGGCGCTGCACGATCCGGTGGCCGCCACGGTGTTCTGCGCGCCTCAGAAGGCCCGCTACACGGTGATCAACGGCCGGGTCGTCGTCGAGAACGGGCAGGTCGTCACCGTGAACATGAGGCCGGTCATCGACGCCCACAATCGCTTCGCCCAGCAGTTCGCCGGTCAATCGTGAGCCTGCCGGTGGACAGTCCCGCCGCGCCCGTCGCCCCGGAGTCGGCGACGGTCGTCATCGCCCAGCGCGTGCGCCCGGGACGGGAGCGCGACTGTCTCGCGTGGCAGGCGGAGATCGGCGAGCGGTGCCGGGTCCTCGGGCCGATCGTTTCGCCTCACGCGTCGGGAGCGGCATAGAGCGATGCCGCGAGCCCGGCCAGCGCCGCGCCGAGCAGAAAGCCTCCGACGACGTCGCTCGCCCAGTGCTCCTGCAGGTAGATCCGGGTCAGCGCCATCGCGACCACGAGCGTCAGAATGCCCATCGAGGAGCGATGAGGGCAGCCAGGAAGGTGACGCGCAGCATGTGCCCGCTCGGGAAGGAGTACGGGGACGAGCTGTGGGCGAAGGGCAGGAGCGGTATGCTCCGCGAAGCTCCGCCGGCGGGCCGGGATGCTGGATGATGTGCTTCAGGATCACCTCGATGGCCACGCCGGCGAAGAGCAGCATCGGCACGGGCCGCGGGCTCCGCGACGGCGCCACCAGACGAAGGAGAGGATCAGGGCGATCAGGGCGGTGACCTCCAATTGGCCCACGACGTTGAAGATGGAGGCGGGGAGATCGAGGGGCTCGGAGGCCGACCGCGAGCGCGAGGCGCGAGATCCCTCATCGATGCCGTCGATGGCGCCGAGGCCGGTGAGCGCGGCGACGGCCACGAAGGCGAGCACGAGGCCACCCGCCCATCGCCGCGCGCCGATGATCGCTCGGCGCGCTTCTGTGGTCGGTGAGGGGATTCGATGGAACGATTGCCTTGGGGCGATCTGTCCTGTCGACGACATCAGCCATGTACGCCTCCTCGTGGAGCGGGAAAGGTCGAGTGGAAACGGTCGGTCGGCTCGCGCGGTGTCGGGCGCCGCCGTCAGCAGGAGCGGAGAGGGCCTACGCCTGCGGAGGAGAGCGGTCGAGGAGGGTGAGGCGGCTAGCGGAGGTTGGACATGACCGACTCGCGAGGGCGAGCGGACCGCCGCGGACATCCGCGCGCCGCGTGAGCGGGGCCGGGCGCGTCGCTGACGCCGACGAGACTGCCGACCAGCAGGACGGCATCGTCGAGATCGTCGTCGTCGTACACTCCGGCGATCAGGTCGGATCGGGGACTCGCGGCGGCCAGCGGGCGCACGAGCACCACACGGCGGCGAGGAGCAGCAGCGATGCGCGAGTCAGATGGCGGGTCACGGCACGAACATCATACCGCCACCCACCGGGCGGTCCGTCATGTGGAAAGGGGCGGCGCGCGCATGCGCGCGCTACGATCTGATGGGAGGAAGACCGCCATGTCCGGGAGCCGCCCGAGGATGACCGGGAGATACCCGGCACGATGCGCCCACGTGCGGGCCGCGCCAGGGGGCGCATCGGCGATCCGCCGATCGCGTCTCATGCGCGCCGCGGTGGCCGGCCTCATTGTCTTCGCGGCGGCGTGCTCGACGGCGGGAGCGCAGGGCACGCGCGCGGAGTGCGAGGCCGCCGGCGGCAAGTGGGGCCGCTTTGGCCTTCGTCAGCAGGAGCTCTGCGACCTGCCGGCGCCTGACGCCGGCAAGGCCTGCACGGACTCGAAGGACTGCGCTTCCGCGTGCGTCGCGCCCGACGCGGCACCCGTCGCCAGCAGCGCGGAGGAAGTGCTACGGCCGCATGCTGCTGCTCGGCACCTGCCTCAAGCAGGTGCGCGGCGGCGTGGTGGCGCCTCCGCTGTGCGCTGACTGAGCCGATCGAAAGGGTGATTGACAGGACGCGACCGGCACGCCAAGCTCGGCGCATGCCGGTGCGCGCCGTGCTCTTCGACGCCAGGCCATACACTTCTGGAAATGGACTACGCGGCCGTGACGTCCGCGCTCGCGGCGCGCGGACATGCCGTCACCCAGGAGGCGGTGACCGCGGCCGAGCGCCGCGCGCGGATCCGCCTCGATCACGAGCAGGCCGCCCAGCCCACGCGCGCCCGGACCGGCGGCGGGCGCTACGTGCGCTACCTGCTGGAGGCGCTGGGGATCACCGACACCGGCGAGCAACGCGCCGTGGCCGAGTGGCGGCGGGCCTTCAACCTGCCCGTCGGGCTCTGTCACCGGGCAGACGCCGAAGCGGTCGATGCTCTGCAGCGCGTTCGCGCGGCCGGTCTCACGACGGGCGTGATCTCGAACTCGAACGGCTCCGTTCGCTTCGCCCTCGAGCAGGCCGGGCTCGCCGCGCATCTCGACTTCATCATCGATTCGACGGTGGTCGGCATCGCCAAGCCCGACCCCGCGTGTTCCATCTGGGATTGCAAGAGGCCGGCGCCGCTCCGGCGGAGGCGGTCTACGTCGGCGATTCGTACTTCATCGACGTGCTCGGCGCGCGAGGTCGGGATGGGCGCGGTCCTCTTCGATCCCGGCCAGCTATGGGGCTCGCGCGACTGTCACGTGGCCGACGGCCTGGGCGCGGCCGTCGAGCCTCGCACTCAGCGCATCGCGATCAGATCGGTAGATCTGGCGAATCCATCTTCCGCAGTGAGTTGGACTAATCTGGTCTAGTTCGTCGGCTGGAAGCGCGCACACGGTGACCGGGCGGGTGACGCGGCGGGGGCCGGGGGATGGGTCCGCTGAGCCCTTCCGGCCCCGCGAGACGACGACACAGCGGCTAAGGAGTGGGAACGGCTCCCGGGTGACCGGTACGGAGTCGGCGGTGGTCAGACGACTGTCTTGCGTGTCAAGCGATTTAGCGCGTGCCAGCGGCGCCCGTCGCGCAGCATGGCGTTCAGGATGGTTAACAGCTTGCGCATCGCTGCGATACACGCGACCTTCTTTGGATGACCGCTGCGCACAGAGCCGGTCATAGAACACCTTGATGACGGGGTTGCGCCGGATGGCGCTGAGGGTAGCCATATACAGCACGCGCCGCACCGAGGCTCGGCCCCCGCTGATCATGCGGCGCCCGCGGAACTGCCCGCTGTCGCGATTCAGCGGCGCGACGCCGACCAGCGCCGCGATCTTGTGGCGGCTGAGCCGGCCCCAGCTCGGGCAGCTCCGCCAGCAGGGTCGTCGTCATGACGGGCCCGACCCCGGGGTCGAGCGCAGGACCGCCTCGGCGTCGCGCCACAGCGGGCTCGCGCGGATCGTGGCCTGCAGCTCGCGATCGAGCTCTTTGATGGCCCGTTTCAGCCACGTGATGTGCGCCTCGATCTGTCCCTGGACGCTCCGGTCGCGGACGAGCCGCCGCCGGTTCTCCTCGGCGCCGAGCATCTCGACGAGCTGCCGGCGGCGGGTCACCGCCTCGTCCAACGCCCGGGTCTGCGTATCCGGCAGCGGCCGCACCTCGGGGCGGATCGCGGCCGCGAACTTCGCGAGGATGCGCGCGTCCAGCGCGTCCGTCTTCGCCAACTGCCCGGTCGCGCGCGCGTAGTCGCGCACCTGCCGGGGATTGACGACGACGACGGGCAACCCGGCACTGGCCAGCGCGGCCACCACGGGGACTTCATGGCCGCCCGTCGCTTCCAGCACGATGAGCGTCGGCGCCCACGCGACCAGCCGCTCGCACAGGGTCGCCAGCCCCGCCGCGTCGTGCGCGACCCGGAACGTAGCGTCCGTCGGGACAGCGTGCACATCCAGGTGGTCCTTGGCGACATCAATGCCGACGAAGAGTGAACGTTCCATGTCCCGTCCTTGTGCATGCGGGCTCGCGACGCCCAAGCGACTGTTCGGGTTCTCTGTGGAACGTATGGACGGGGCACCAAGCTCCTGACACGGTCTTCGACGACCTGGACCCATGCGGGCTCCCGTCCACGTTCACGCGCGTGAGCCCAACGCTCACCCGCGCAATCATGATACAAGGACCCATCCCCCGGCCCCGCCGCGTCACCCGTCCGTCGCGGGCGTGATCCGTGAGCGGTTAATGCGGGCTCGCGCGCTGCTCCTCGATGGACGTGACCCGGTCCGGGTAGAAGGACAGGTGCTCGCGGATCTCGGCCATCTCGTCGTAGGGCGTCTCATAGCTCCACACCGCATTGTCGACCACGCGCTCACCGCTCCGGATGCTCCAGTAGGCCGCATCACCCTTGTACGGACAGTGCGTCACGAGCGACGTCCGGGTCAGGCGTGTCATGTCGACGTCCGCGCGCGGGATGTACTGCGCGGGTGGCGTGCCCGGCGCCCGCATGACGAGGGCTCGGGTCGAGTCGGCGATGATGTCGGCGCCCAGCCTGACGATCACGCGGTTCGGGTTCGGCTCGACCGTGATCCCGGCCTTGATGGCTGATCGGCTCGTCTTCTCCGGCATGATGTCCTCCTTCCTGACAGATCAGCGCGCGGCGGCGAGATCGACGCCGTAGTCGCGCCGCGCGGCTTCGGCCGACACGTAGCCCTCGGCGACGTCGCGGGCCACGGCGGCGCGGTCCCGCTCCGACGCGGGGCCGTAGCCGCCGCCGCCGCCCGTCATGATCCGCACGATCTCGCCCTCGGCGATGGCGTGCTGCGTGGCTTTGCGGACGTGGCGCACCGAGCCGTCGGGGGCCGTGATCTCGACGCCGTTGACGGCGCCGTCCGTGCCGCCCCAGAGGCCCCACGGCGGGGTCGCCTTGCGCTCGAGGCTGAACGTGATGAAGGCGGGAGCGAGGAGCTCGTACACGCGCTCGATGCCGAGCGCCGCCGCGCAGGCGCCCGGCGCCGCCCGAGTCCTGGCGCAGCCCGTGGCGCAGGATGCGCATGGAGGCGATGCGCGACTCCACGACCTCCACCGGGTTATTGCGCGCCGTCGATCCGCCGAAGATGATCATGGCCGACTCGCCGTCGAACGTGGGCCGCCCGCCCGTGCCGCCGGCATTGAGATCCCCCTGGATGAAGAGCTTGCCCGTCCCGGGATGCGTGCCGAAGGCGATGGTCGGCATCTGGTCGCCGTACGAGGCCGCGGGGATGCGCTCGGGGATCGCCGGGGCGAGCGCGCGCAGGCCGAGGTCGATGAGGAGATTGATCGGCACGTAGTGGCGCGCGGTCGGCGCCGGCTCCTCGGCCGCCAGCACCGACCGGGGCGGGATGGTCACCGACAGCGGGCGGAAGCAGCCCTCGTCCACCGGATCGAGCGGTGTGGTCAAGCACTTGATGAGGAGCCGGCACGCGCTGACCGTGATGGCGTCGCCGCAGTTGAACGGACCGGTCACCTGGGGGCGGAGCCGGTGAAGTCCACGTGCATGCCGCCGTCGTCGATCGTGATGGCCATCTCCATCGCGGACCGGCCGATCGAGGGTGATGCCGTCATTGTCGAAGTGGCCCACCGCCCGGTACACGCCGGAGGGGATGCGCGCCAGCTCAGCGCGGGTGCGGCGCTCGGACTGCTCCATGTAGACGCGCGTCGCGTCCAGCACGGTGTCGCGCCCGTACTTGCCGAGGATCTCCTGGAAATAGGCGATCCCCACGCGGCACACGGCGATCATGGCCTGCACGTCCTTCAGCGTGCCGCTCTCGGTGCGGATATTGCCGGCGATGATCCGCATGACCTCTTCGTTCAGCTCGCCGCGGTCGAAGAGGCGGACGGACCGGAAGCGCAGGCCCTCCTGGCGGAAGTCGGTGGAGCCCACCTGCATCGAGCTCGGCACCGGACCGCCGACGTCGCTCCAGTGGGCCTTCACCGACACGAAGCCGGTGATCTGCCCCTCCCAGTAGACGGGGGCGAACATGGCGACGTCGTTCAGGTGGTTGCCGTTGCCGGTGTAGGGGTCATTGTGAATGAAGACGTCGCCCTCGCGGAAGGCCGCGATCCCGCGGTCGGCGATGGCCGCCTGGACCGGGAACCCGAGGTGGCCCTGGAAGACGGGGAGGCCGATGCCCTGCGAGATCATCTGCACGTCGGGGTCGAAGATCGCGCAGCCGAAGTCGAGGCTCTCGCTGATGATGTGGTTGTACGCGGTCTTGATCATCGTGATCCGCATGCGCTCGGCCGCGGCATTGAGCGCGGCGCGGACCACCTCGACGGTGACGGCATCGACCGGAGCGTTTCCCATGCACATCCTCCTCGCGTAGGGGCGTCGGCGCGAACTCGCCTGAGTATGGGGCGAGGGCCCGGGGCCCCGCAACTGAGAGCCGCGGACCCGCTGCTCCAGGAAGTGTGCTAGGGCTCGACCGTACTGGCGAGGAGTCCTGGCAACTCCGGAGCAGAACCGCGCATCGTTCACCGCCGCCGCTGACGATACCTCGAAGGCCGCGGCTGCACACACCGACCGGCGCGACACGACGCGTTGACCTGAGAGGAGGAGCCTTATGCGGAGACGACAGTCCCACGCCCCACTTGCGCGGTGGCCGTGGCCTGGTGCCGCGCGCGGCCGTCGCCGCGCATGGCCATGATGGCGTTTTTGGGCGCGTTCACGGGCGGCCTCGTCTGGGCCGCCGATCCCGACTTCAGCAGCGTCTCCCGACATTCTCGGAGGCAAGAAATACCTCCTCCGTCAGGACGACCTGGTCTTTACCTCCACTCAAGTAGGGACGAGCCCACATCAAACCGCCATGGCGACCCTGTACTCGGCCAACTCGACCCTGGCCTTCAGGCAGATAGTGCGCCTCGGGGAGTTGCCGGCGGGGAGTGAACTATGGGCAGGGCAATTCCGAGAACCGCGGTCAGGGAGGATGTTCAACCTCCCAACGACGTGGTGGCAACCCTTTACTCAACCCGGACTAACGCTCAACCCACTGGCGTCAACGTCTACGATCCAGGGACGGGCACGGTAAGCTTCTACCGGTTAGCCGTACAACAGCTTCCAAGGCGGTCGATTCCACGGACGCGCGCCCTGATGGCTCGATTTCACCGGCGACGGGTACGCGGACCTGGTGACCCTGGCCACCGCGAGCGTAGCATGTTCGGGGCGCCGCTATCACGGTCGCTGCAGCTGGCGGATCTGAGCAACGTCGGCGCTGGGCTGATTTTCGGGGCCCCGACCGTCGTGACCCCGAACCCGCAACCCTTTACGGGCGCCGTCGCCGATGGCGGTCGGCGATTTCAACGGCGATGGAACGACCCGAGATTGCGCTGGTCACCTGTCCTCAGGCTGCAGTGCAGCGTGCAGATCTTCGCCGTCGATCCCAAGACCTTGGCCGTCGCGATGGTGCCCAGCATCCCCTGCCGGGGCTCACGTCGGGCACGACCTCTTGGCGGCGGCCGCTTCGGGCGCCACGGACCACTGACCAGCCTCGTGGTCTCGTACCAGCCCGCCTCGGCAACGCGATCGTGGCCACGATCGATTTCGATGCATCGCTGCAACCGAGCCTCAAGGCGATCATCGCAGGACATCAGCGGGTCTGCGGGATTCTTTCGTCAAGGCGGGTCGCCTGGATTGGTTCTCACCCTACGATGACGCTGCCGTGCTCGTGGGTCAATAATCATTGCAGATACTGGGCTTCACGACCGATGGCAACCTCACACCCTCGACAAAGGGGCCTGGCTTGGACATCGGCGGGTGCGTCAACGACGTCGCCGTGGGCAACTTCAACAACACCGTGACGAACCCGAAGCCCCTCCGGCGACCACACATCGACCCTACCCTGCAGATCGCGGTGCTCACCCGAACACAATGCGATGGCGGCATCGCGGGTGGCATCGCCGTCAGCATCTCTACAATGTCGATCCTTCGACATTCTATCGTGCAGCTGCCCTCGGCACTTTTCGCCTGCCGAGCAGCGCCATGCCGCCGACGTCTGCCGGGTTGTATCAGAACCTGGCCGTCGGGGACCTTCAGGGACGCTCGCACGCCCTGGGGGCTCCCGAGAAAGTCACGGTGACCGGGAGCATTCAGCCCCAGGTCATCCTGGGCCTGCCGCCCATGCACATCGACTTCATCCAGGACGCCAACAGCGTTCCCAACGGCACCCCAGCCGTCCTCAACCTCACCGCGATGCCCAGCAAGTACTTCTCCCAGTATCAAACGCAGCAGAGCGCACTCCAACCAGTCCTCGAATAGAAGTACCACCAGCTACACCGTCAGCACCAAGGAGTCGGCCGAGGCGAAGTTCTCCTATGGCGTCCCGGACGTGGCCTCGGTGAGCGTGGACCTCAAGCGGCCAGCGCCCAGCAGACCCACGACAACAGCGTCGCCACCACGTACAACACCTACTCCAGCCAGCAGTTCGACGTCTCCACCCAGACCGGCTTCAGCGATGTCGTGTGGTTCACCGCCAAGCGCTTCAACATCTACGCCTATCGAGTCCTCGGCAGTGCGTCCCCGGGCCGGGCAGCCCGGCCGCCGAGGGCTGCCCGGCCGGGACACGGCCGCTCTACGTGCAGTTCTCCGGCCCCGACCTGGTCACGCAGAGCCGCATCGACGGCAACCAGCTCGAGTGGTACCAGCCGGTGCAGGAGCCCGGCAATGTCTTCTCGTATCCCTGGAGCGCCGCCCTGCTGCAGAGATCTGTACGCGGGGTTCAACCCCTGACCGCCGATCCGGCCACCGTCTGGGCCACCGACAGCTCGGGCAGCACGGTCAGCGTGAGCTGGAGCCAGGGGCTCGGGGAGCAGCGTGACCAGCGGCTCGGTCTCGACCCAGTCCTTCGACGTCTCGACGACGGTCTCGGCCAGCGCGGAGGCTCTTGGGCTTTGGCGCCAGCGACCTCGGCGGGCTTTGACTACAACAGCAGCAGCTCGGTCTCCACGCTGAACGAGTCGAGCTCGACGCTGGGCTCGTCCACCGGCATCAAGATCGTCAAGCCCGCCTTCGCCAACCCGGGGCAGTACGCCTACGCCGCGCAGACCTACATCTTTGGCCAGGAGCACCCGCGGGCACGGTGCAGCAGATCCCGTTGAGCACCGCGGTGCAGTCCGGCGGCCCCTTGTGGACCGCGTTCGTGGCCGATCCGACCGATACCGGGAATGGCGCCGGTGTGTGGTGGACGCAGGCCTACACCCAAGCCCGACGTGGCGCTCAACCATCCCTCGCGCTGGAACTGGACGCTGCCCACCCGCCGAACGGCGACGT
>ERZ1370068.7460-contig-6373_pt1 | contig 22502 bp, 30 predicted proteins | sample MGYA00561227_ERZ1370068 | MGnify/ENA primary metagenome ERZ1370068 (study PRJEB38410, sample SAMEA6850437) | metagenome | study: Metagenomic assessment of the ecological functions of the soil: analysis of the soil microbiota associated with the... | reverse complement strand
TGATGTACTTCGTTCCAGTTACGTATTGCTCGACCTGGGCAACGACCAGCCTGGCGGACAACATAAACCGCGTCGGCGAGTGTGGACGAGATCGGTAACGCCACGCCTGAGCGCCTGGGGACCGCGCAGCTACACGGTGGAAGCGCTGCAGGCGATGGCCGCGCCTCTCGATGCCGGCGAAGGCAAGATCTACCCGTAGCCGACATCGCGCTCAGGCGCACTACCAGGCGCGCGGCATGTGCACAGGATGCGCCTGGACGACGGCGGCGGGCTAGCGGTGCGGGCATCGTGCGAAGCCGCCGCGCGCACGCCGGGCAGCCAGCGCTGCAATGCGCCGGCGCTGGGCCAGGACACACCGTGCGACGCTGGCCGATGTCGGACTCCACGCCGGAGCAGATCGCGGAGCTGAAGCGGCGCGGGTGTGGTGGCATGACACGCTCAAACCAGCGCGGCTGGCGCAGACCCAACATCTCGTCCCCAAACCCGGCGGCGGCCGCCCCGCCTGCCACCTGCCAGCCTGCGTTCTGCGCCGTAATGCTGAGCCGGCTGGTGCCGGGTTGGCTGGTGACGCGGCGGGATGAGACCGGCACGAACTTCAACAGCACCTGGCTCAGGGTAGTTGCAGCCGATATCCGCGGCCCATGCCCCACAGCAACTGCGCGCCGCCGCCGCGCGCCAGCCTGGACCAGCCGCCGCCGGGGCAGGTTCACCGGCACAGCCACGCCGCAGTTCAGCCATAAGCGGCAACAGGCGTTGTTCCGCCGCGCGATCCTCCAGCGAATAATCGATCTGCAGGAAGTCAGCGTCGCGGCACCTCCACTTCCGCATGCTGCCCCTCAGGCTGTAGTGGGATTCAGATGTGGCGCCCGCTGTCTTTCCACTGCCACAGGGTGGCGAGGCTGGCCGAGCCAGTCGACGAGGTTGTGCAGCAGCTTGAAGGGTCGATGCGTTCCGTACGCAGCCGGCGCAAGGATTCCACATCGCACCGGATACCGGCGCGCGTCCCGTGGTTGCGACCTTGGTGGCGGGAAGGCGCGCGAACGCTCTCCCGACTCTTCCGGATCGCCCGCTGGACTCTGCCTTGCCATACATGGGCGGCTGTCCAGAACGCTCCGCCGACATCGAACAGGGCCGGGTCCACGCCAGGACAGCCGCGCGAACTCCGCCAGGCGCCGGGCGAGCACGATCGACCGATGTACGTGCCGCAGCCCACCACCGGCAAGGATTTGCCGCTGGAGGGTGCGCCACGATTATGGCTTCAGAAGTCGACCTCCCTTGCGCCGCATACCACCGAACGACTGAAGCTTCCCGCTGCCCGACGGCACGGTGACACGCGGCTGGCAAGCCTCGACCGGCCGGCATCGCGCCGCGACCGCGCTGCCGCTCACCATCCTGATCCACGGTCTCACCGGGCTCCGCGAGGACAGTCTCTACATCTTCACGCATGACGCGTGCTGCTGCTCGATCGTGGCAGGCGCGTGCTGCGGCTCAACCTGCGCGGGCAGGACCGTCGCGTTCGGTGTGCGGCCAGCATTACTATGCCGGACGCAGCCAGGATTTCCGCGCCCTGCTGTCGGTGCTGCCCGGCGAGCTGACGCGCGACGGCTCATGGCCGTCGGTTACTCGCCGGGCGGCGCCATGCTGCTGAAATATCTCGGCGAGGAGGGCGCGGCGTCGCCGCTTGCTAGCCGCCGCCAGCGTCTCGCGCCCCGATCGACCTTGCCATCACCTGCCGCTACATGATGCGGCCGCGCAACCGGCTCTATCATCATCATATCCTGAGCCTAGATGAAGGTCGAGGCGACAGGCGCGGGCGCGCGTCTCGTCCGCCGCCGAGCGCGCCGCCATCATGGGTTCGCAGCACGGTGTGGGACTACGACGACGTCTTCATCGCGCCGCGCTACGGCTTCGGCCAGCGCCGAGAACTACTACGAGCGCTGCAAGCCGACGCGGTTCATGGCCGGCATCCGCGTGCCGACGCCTGATGTTGGGCGGCGGTGCGACGATCCCTGGATTCCGGACGCGCTCTATCAGCGGCTATGATTGGGCGGTCGAACCAGTCGCTCGCGCCGCTGCTGCCCGAGCGACGGGCGGCCATGTCGGCTTCCACGGCACGGGCAGCCTGACCAGCCGTGGAGCGACCTGGCAGGTGCGAGGTTTTCTGAACATGCGCTGACGATAGAACCAATGCGCGTTGGATCGTGGGCGTCGCCTGTTCGCTGGTGCCGCTCGCCTGGTGTGGCGCCTCGTCGCTGGCATGGCGCGCCTATCGCGGCGCGGCGGAGGAGACGAGGAGGCGCAGGCGCAAGCGCGAGGATCGAGAGAGCGCCGGAGCCGCGCGCTAGCTGAGAGCGTGATCGGCTCCTTCGGCGGGCCGTCGCGCAGCAGCGACTTGACAGCCGCACGCCGAGGTCGATCGGCTCGAAGCCGTTCGCTGCGAAGCCGCGATCTCGTCGGCGCCCACCAGCGATGGCCGCGTGTCCAGCGCCGTTCCTTCTCGTCGAGGCCCGACAGTGTCGATCTCGGTGCGAGTCGGTACGGGCGAGGAAGAAGCGCTCCTTGTGCAGGACGTCCCTGCCGCGCCAGCTCATGCGGCGCTCGCGCGTCCATACCCAGCGCGGCGTCGCCGCAGCCGACCGGCAGCTTCGTCTCCTCGTCGCGCCTCGCGCACGGCGGCCTGGGCGAAATCCTTCGCCGGGATCGACCATGCCGCCGATCATCACCCAGAACGGATCGTGAAGCGGATTGGCCGGGATCGAACACCGCCGGGATCGTGGACGTTGAACAGGAACAGGCGGTCCTGCGGGTCGAGCAGGATCAGCCGCGCCGACGGCCGTTCGATCATTTGCGACTTTCGAGCAAGCCTCGCCGCGTCGACCGCGCCGTAGGTCAGGATGCCGTCGCAGCCGGCGCGCTTGAAGCTGGTCAGCGTCTCGATCAGCACCTTGTTCCAGTCGAGCCAGCCGCGCTCGGCGGCGCCGCCGCAGCATCGCGTACTCGCCGCTCACCTGGTAGGCGTAGGTCGGCACGCCGAAGGCGTCCTTCACGCGGCGCACGATGTCGAGATAGGGCAGGCCGGGCTTCACCATCACCATGTCGGCGCCTTCCTCGATGTCGAAGCCGACCTCGCGCAGCGCCTCGTCGGAGTTGGCCGGAGTCCATCTGGTAGGTCTTCTTGTCGCCCTTCAGCGCGCCCGAGCTGCCGATGGCGTCGCGGAACGGGTTGTAGAACGCCGAGGCGTACTTGGCGGCGTAGGACATGATCTGCGCGTGGCTGATAGCCCCTGGCGTCGAGCGCCTCGCGGATGGCGCCGATGCGGCCGTCCATCATGTCGGACGGCGCCTGGATGTCGGCGCCGGCCTCGGTCTGCACGATCGCCTGCTTGATCAGCGCCTCGAGCGTCTCGTCGTTCTGCACGTAGCCGTCGCGCACGATGCCGTCGTGGCCGTCGCTGTTGAAGGGATCGAGCGCCACGTCGCAGACGATGCCGATGTCCGGCACGGCCTTCTTCACCGCCGTGATGGCGCGGCAGACGAGGTTGCCCGGGTTGTAGGCCTCGCGGCCGTCGGGCGTCTTGGTCTTGGGATCGGTCTCCGGGAAGATCGCGATGGCGGGAATGCCGAGATCGCGCGCCTCGCTTGGCGGCCTCGACGAAGAGATCGATCGGTGAGCCGGTCGACGCCGGGCATGCGAGTCGACCGGCGTGCGCGGTCTTGCTGCCCTCCTGCACGAACACCGGCCAGATCAGGTCGTCGACCGAGAGCTTGTGCTCGGCGACCAGCCGGCGCGACCAGTCCTCGCGGCGGTTGCGGCGCAGCCGTGTCGATCGGATAGCGACCGAGGGTGGAGAAGCGCTTCGCCATGGCCGGCGCTTATCGCGCGAACTGGGAACGGCCGCAATGCGGCTTGTTTGCCTGGCTTCGTGGTTTGACTGAGCAGGCCCCCGATATGATCCCGCGCGCATGGATTTCAACCTCACCGAAGACCAGCAGGCGTTTCCGCGATACGGCGCGGCAATTCGCGACCGATCGCATGCTGCCCGAAGCCGCGCGCTGGGACGCCGAGAAGATCTTCCCGGTCGAGGCGCTGCGCGAGGCGGCGGCGCTCGGCTTCGGCGGCATCTACGTGAAGGAGGATGTCGGCGGCAGCGGCCTGTCGCGGCTCGATGCAGCGCTGATCATGGAGGAGCTGGCCGCGGCCTGCCCCAGCACGGCGGCCTATCATCTCGATCCACAACATGGCCGCCTGGATGATCGACGGCTTCGGCGACGACGAGCAGCGCCGGCGCTTCCTGCCCAAGCTCTGCTCGATGGAGCATTTCGCCAGCTACTGCCTCACCGAGCCCGGCGCCGGCTCCGATGCGGCGGCGCTCGCGCACGCGCGCCGAGCTCAGCGGCGATCATTACGTCGCTGAACGGCACCAAGGCCTTCATCTCCGGCGGCGGGCGCAGCGACATCTATGTCGTGCATGCTGCGCACCGGCGGGCGGGGGCGGGCGGCGTCTCGACGCTGGTCGTCGAGAACGGGCACGCCGGGCCTGTCGTTCGGCAAGCAGGAGAAGAAGCTCGGCTGGAACAGCCAGCCGACCGCGGCGGTGATCTTCGAGAACTGCAGCGTGCCGGTCGCCAACCGGCTCGGGCCGGAGGGCCACGGCTTCAAGATCGCGATGATGGGGCTCGACGGCGGGCGCATCAACATCGGCGCCTGCTCGCTGGGCGGCGCGCGCGCCTGCCTCGAGACGCGCGTCGCGCTACGTCGTCGAGCGCAAGCAGTTCGGCCAGCCGCTCGCCGACTTCCAGGCGACGCAGTTCAAGCTCGCCGACATGGCGACCGAGCTCGACGCCGCGCGGCTGATGATCTGGCGCGCGGCCTGCGCTGCTCGACGCCAAGTCGCCCGAGGCGACGCAGGCCGCGCGCCATGGCCAAGCGCTTCGCCACCGACGCCGGCTTCCGGGTCGTCAACGATGCGCTGCAGCTGCATGGCGGCTACGGCTACTTGAAGGACTTCCCATCGAGCGCTATCTGCGCGACCTGCGCGTGCACCAGATCCTCGAGAGGCACCAACGAGATCATGCGCGTGATCATTTCTCGCGGCGCTTGTTGATGGGTAGTCGTGAGCGATGTCCGAAGCTGAAATCCTGTTCGAAGTCAAAGACGGGCTGGGCCTGATCACGCTCAACCGGCCCGAAGGCGCTGAACGCGCTGACGCACGGCATGATCCTCGAGCTGGAAAAGGTCATTCCCGGCTGGGAGAAGGATCGCCGCGATCAAGGCGGTGGTGCTGCGCGGCGCGGGCGACCGCGCCTTCTGCGCCGGCGGCGACGTGCATCGGCCTCTATCGCGAGATGCGCGACAATCCGTCGGGCACGCTGCGCCGCGACTTCTTCCGCGACGAGTATATCGTCAACCGCCGCATCTACCGCTACGCCAAGCCGTGGATCTCGCTGATCGACGGCATCGACATGGGCGGCGGCGTCGGCCTCTCGGTGCACGGCTCGCATTCGGTGGCGAGCGAGAAGTTCCTGTTCGCCATGCCGGAGACCACCATCGGTCTCTTCCCCGATGTCGGCGGCGGCTATTTCCTGACGCGCCTGCCCGGCGCGCTGGGCACGTTCCTGGCGCTGACCAGCCATCGCCTGAAGGTGGCGGACGCGCTGTGGGCCGGCATCGTCGATGCCTATGTGCCGAGCGCGCGCGATGAACGACCTGCAGGCTGCGCTGGGCGCCGCCGACCTGTCGGGCCCGGACGCCGACCGCAAGGTCGATGCGCGTGATCGCCCGCTTCGCCGCCGATGCTGGCCTGCCGACGCCTGCCCGGCCATGATGGCTCGATATCGACCGCTGCTTCTCGGCCGAGTCGGTCGCCGGAGATCGTGGCCAAGCTGAAGAAGCATCCCGGCGAATGGGCGCACAAGCAGCTCGCCGCCCTGATGAAGCTCTCGCCGCTCGTCGATGGCGATCACGCTGGAGCAGCTCAAGCGCTGCGCCAACCGCTCGTTCGAGGACTACGATGACCATCGAGTACCGCATGGCGCAGCACCGCATGCGGCCCGACCATGATTTCTTCGAGGGCGTGCGCGCGCTGCTGATCGACGAGGACCAGAAGCCCAAGTGGAACCCGCCGACCATCGAGGGCGTGACGCCGACATATGGTCGAGGCGCATTTCAAGCCGGTCGCCGAACGACCTGTTCTTCTCGACTGATCGGCGCAAGAGGGAGAGACACGCATGGCGAAGATCGCCTTCATCGGTCTCGGCAACATGGGCGGCCCGATGGCCGCCAACCCCGTCAAGGCGCAGCATCAGGTCGACGGCCTTCGACCTGTCGACGCCGCGGCCGTCGACGCCGCGGTCGACAAGGGCGCGCACAAGGCCGCGTCGGCCGCCGAGGCGGTGAAGGGCGCGGAGATCGTCGTCACCATGCTGCCGGCCGGCAAGCATGTGCGCGAGGTCTACGAGAAGGACGTGCTGCCCAACGTCGCCAAGGGCACGCTGCTGATCGACTGCTCGACCATCGATGTCGACAGCGCCCGCGCATGTCGCGGCAGCTGGCCGCAGAGGCGCGGGCTCGAGATGGTCGACGCGCCGGTCTCGGGCGGCGTCGGCGGCGCCGACGGCCGGCACGCTCACCTTCATGGTCGGCGGCAGCGATGCCGCCTTCGCCAAGCGCGCGGCCGATCCTGGAGAAGATGGGCAAGAACATCGTGCACGCCGGCGCCGTCGGCGACGGGCCAGGCGGCCAAGATCTGCAACAACATGATCCTGGGCATCTCGCATGATCGCGCGTCAGCGAAGGCTTCATGCTCGGCAAGCGCCTGGGCCTCGATGCGCAGAAGCTGTTCGATGTCGTGTCGACCGTCGTCCGGCCAGTGCTGGTCGCTGACCAACTATCTGCCCGGTGCCGGGCCCGGTGCCGACCTCGCCCGCCAACCGCGACTACCAGGCGGGCTTCACCGCGGACGATGATGCTGAAGGACCTGATGCTCGCCCAGCAGGCGGCGCGACGCCGCCGGCGCCAGCACGCCGATCGGCGCCGAGGCGGCCCAGCTCTTCAACCTGTTCGTCAACAGCGGCAACGGCGCCAAGGATTTCTCCGGCATCATCCGCATGCTGGACGGAAAGTGAGGCGGCCATGATCACGCTCTACGACCTCGTCTTCGCAGGAAGACCGCCGCCCCAGCCCGTTCTGCTGGCGGGCCAAGTTCGCGCTGAAGCACAAGGGCCTCGACTGGAGAGACGAGCCCATGGGCTTCACCGAGAAGCACAAGATCGCCTTCGCCCAGTCGCAGACCGTTCCGGTCATCCATGACGGCCCCAAGCGTGGTGAAGGACAGTTGGGCGATCGCCAGCCACCTCGACGAGGCCTATCCCGACAAGCCGCTGTTCAAGAGCGAGATGGCGCATGCCTATGCGCGCTTCGTCAACGGCTGGGTCGACACCGCCGTGCATCCGGCGCTGTTTCCCATGGTCGGTCGGCGATCTTTACTGACCGCGTGCGGCCGGTCGATCAGCCCTATTTCCGGAATCGCGCGGCAAGCGGCTGGGCACGACCGACTTCGCCGCCTTCCAGGCCAAGGCGCGCGAGAAGGGCGTCGCTGCCTTCCGCGCGGCGCTCGAGCCGGCGCGCCGCGTCGCTGGGCGAGCAGAAGTTCCTGGCCGGCGAGCAGCCGGCCTATCCCGACTACGCCCTGGCCGGCGCCTTCCTGTGGGCGCGCATCGCCAGCCCGCTCGAGCTGCTGGAGCCGGACGATCCGGTCCATGCCTGGCGCGAGCGCATGCTCGACCTGTTCGACGGCATGGGCCGCAAGGCGAAGGCGGCGTGAAATACGACGCCGTCGTCTTCGACCTGCTGACGGCGCTGCATCGATTCTGGACCTTGTGGAACGACGTCGCGGGCTCGCCCGATGACGGCATGAAGTGGCGCCGGCGCTATCTCGAGATCACCTACGGCTGCGGCGCCTACAGACCCTATGAAACGCTGGTGCGCGAGGCGGCGCGCGACGTCGGCCTGCCCGAGAGCCTGGGCGAGGAGCTGGAGCGGCGCTGGGGCGAGCTTGCGCCCTGGCCCGAAGCGCCGGGCGTGCTGGCGCAGGCTCCCGGTGCCGCTGGCGCGTGGCGACCAACTGCTCGATCCGGCTGGGCCGCCAGGCGGCCGATCGCGTCGGCGTGCCGTTCAAGATCAGTGGCCACGGCCGAGAGCGTGGGCTTCTACAAGCCGCGGCCCGAGCCCTATCGTGCCGTGCTGGCGGCGCTGGGCACGGCGCCCGAACGGACGCTTGTTCGTCGCCGGCTCGGCGTCCGACGTGCCGGGCGCCAAGGGCGTCGGGCATGCCGGTCTATTGGCACAATCGCATCGGGCTTCCGCCACGCGACGATGCCAGGCCCGACTATCTCGAGCCGACGCTCGACCGCGCTGGCCGATCTGTTTCTCCCGCGTAAGGCCGGGCATGGTGCCGCCGCAAACGGGAGAACGCGCGTGGCGGAAGCCGCGTCAATTCAGGCCCGAGGAGCACCGCTTCGGACCGACCCACTGGTTCGAGGATCTGAAGGTCGGGCAGAAGTTCTGCATCAACTCGCGCACCCAGACCGAAGCGATGTTCGCCGCCTTCCAGCTCGCCAGCGGCGACAACCATCCGATTCACTACGACCGCGAGTATTGCCGAGGCGCGCGGCCATCGCGACCTGCTGGCGCATGGCCTGCAGGTGGCGATCCAGGGCGCGGCCGGCGCCGGCATCTTTCCCCATGTCATCGGCGATCTCGCTGATCGGCTTCCTCGAACAGTCCTCGCGCTTCCTGAAGCCGGTCTATTGCGGCGACACGCTCTATCCCATGCTGGAGGTGAGCGAGCTGCAAGCCCGGCCGCACCACCGGCGTCGTGACCATGAAGCTCACCATCCACAACCAGACGGGCGAACTGGTGTGCGACGGCGAACACAAGTACCTTGTGAAGAAGCGGCCGCAATAGCGGAGAGAGGATACGACCATGCTCGGCGTCATCGCCAAGCTCACCATCAAGCCGGGCACCAACGCCGACTTCGAGGCGACGATGAAGGCGCTGCAGGCCAAGGTCCGCGCCGACGAGCCGGGCAACAAGCTCTATGCGCTGCACAAGACGTCCGACGCCAATGTCTACGTCATGTTGGAGCGCTACGACGACCAGGCGGCGCTCGAGGCTCACCGGGCGGCGCCGCACTTCAAGGAACTGGGCCGCAAGCTCGGCGACTATCTCGCCGGCCGGCCCGACGTCCAGGTCATGCAGGAGGTCTGACGCCGGCAACGGCGTCGTGCGAACATGGACGGCATCAGTCCACCGCCATACCAAGCCAGGCACCGCGCCCGGCACGCTCGCCGGGCGCGCGCCCGTGCCCGACGAGGCGCTCGACTTCACCCTGGTCGAGTACACGTCGGAGGACGTGCAGGTGCTGCACGGCGTGGAGGTCGACGAGTGCCGCTTCCATCTCGGCACGCCGGGCCACACCTGGATCGACGTCGCCGGCCGTCCCAGCTCGGACATGCTGCGCGACCTCGGCATGGCCTTCAACCTGCATCCGCTGGCGCTCGAGGACGTCTTCCACGCCCACCAGAGGAGCAAGCTCGACCTCTACGAGGGCCAGGGCTTCATCGTGCTGAACGATCCGACCTACGAGGACGGCGAGCTGCATCCGCGCCAGGTCAGCATCTTCTTCGGCGAGAACTACGTGATCTCCTTCCACGATCACAAGCATGGACATCTTCAAGCCGGTGCGCGATCGCCTGCAGACCGCGGGCTCGCGGCTGCGCACCTTCGGCATCGACTATCTCGTCTATGCGCTGATCGACCTGGTGGTCGACCGCAAGTTCCCGCTGATCGAGGCGCTGTCGAGCCATCTCGAGGAGCTCGAGGACGAGGCGCTCGGCCATCCGACCGAGGACACGCTGAACCACATCCACCAGGCGCGGCGCGCGCTGGTGGCGTTCCACAGGATCGAATGGGCCGAGCGCGAGACCGTGCTGGCGATGATGCGGCCGGAGAGTGCCGTTCATCATGCCCGAGACGCGCACCTACCTGCGCGACTGCTTCGACCATTCGGTGGCCGTGCTCGACCTGGTCGAGAGCTACCGCGAAATGACCAACGGCCTGATGGAAGTCTACCTCATGCATGCGTCCAACCGCATGGCCGAGGTCATGAAGACGATGGCCATCATCACCGTCTTCTTCATGCCGCTCAGCTTCCTGGCCGGCATCTACGGCATGAATTTCGAGCGCGACGTCGGCAACATGCCGGAGCTCGGCTGGAAGTACGGCTACGCCGTTCTTCTGGGTCATGGTCGTCGTCATCGTGGGCGGCCTGTTCATCTGGCTGAAGCGCAAGCGCTGGATCTGACTGCGCCGTGAGCGCACTACCGGATCTTCGGCTCGGAGCTCTCGCCCTACTCGGTGAAGGTGCGCTCCTACTTCCGCTACAAGGGCCTGCCGCACGAGTGGATCGCGCGCTCGCCCGCCGATCCAGGCCGAGTTCCAGAAATACGCCAAGCTGCCGCTGGTGCCGCTGGTGGTGACGCCCGAGGCGAGGGCGTGCAGGATTCGACGCCGATCATCGAGCGCTTCGAGGCGGCCGAGCCGAGCCCTCGATCGCGCCCGACGATCCCGCGCTCGCCTTCATCTCGGCGCTGCTCGAGGAATACGGCGACGAGTGGGGCAACAAGTGGATGTTCCACTATCGCTGGCGCTATCAGCCGGACTGCCTGGTCGACCGCCGAGCGCATCGCCCGGCAGATGACGGGCGCGCAGGGCACGCTCGCCGTGGCCCAGGCGCGCGCCGCCGTCGCCGAGCGCATGATGGGCCGCCTGGGCTTCGTCGGCTCCAACGACACGACCCAGCCCACGATCGAGGCCTCGTTCAAGCGCGCTGCTCGCGCCTGCTCGAGGCTCATCTCGCAGACGCGGCCGTATCATGCTGGGCGGCCGGCCGGCGATGGCCGACTTCGGCCTGTGGGGCCAGCTCTACGAAGCGGCCGACCGATCCGACGCCCGGCGCGATCATGCGGGCGTCGTCGCCCAAGGTGATGGCATGGGTGCAGCGCATGGTCTCGCCCAAGGTCGAAGGTCCGTTCGAGGCGTGGGCGGCGCTGGCGCCGACCTTGATGCCGCTCCTCAAGGAAGAGGTCGCTGCGCTGTTCCTGCCGTGGACGGTCGCGCAACGCGGCCGCCATCGAGCGCGGCAGGCCAAGAGCTTCGAGATGACGCTCGGCGGCGTGCCGTGGTCGCAGGAGCCGCAGAAGTACCACGCGCGCTCGCTGGCCGAGATCCGCCGCAAGTATGCGCTGCCAGCACGCGCCCGGCCCGAGACGATCCTCGAGCGACGCGGCTGCCTGAACATATCTGGCGCTAACGCGCGCGTCGTCTGCGGCCGCGGCATCGACGCACGTAGGCCGCGACGTCCCAGAGCCTGCTGCAGGCTGAGCTGCGGATGCTGCGGATCGACGCCGCGCGGCATGTTGCGGCGCACGAAGCCACACGATGTTCTGGTAGCGGTCCATGCCTGCGCCGTCGTTGAAGCTGTCAGGTCCCCACAGCGGCGGAAAGACATAGCCGCGCGCATCGTTGGCCGAGCCCATGCGCTTGCCGAGGCCGTTGGCCTGATGGCAGACGGCGCAGACCGTGGCGAACACCTCCGGCGCCGCGGCCGGCGTCGGCCGGCAGCGGGCCGGCGGGCCGGCTCGGCGGATACCGGCGGCGGATCGCCGATGAAGCGCATATAGGCCAGGAGCGCCACCATCTCGCGCGAATCCGTCGGGCAGCTTGCGGCCGTTCATCGAGCGCGTCATGCATTCGTTCAGCCGCTCCGGCGGCGAGACCACGCGCTGATGCGCGCCAGGAACTTCGGATAGGTCTTGAACGACGCCGACCAGCGGCAGGCCGGTGCGGATTGGTGCCGGCGTCGAGATGGCAGTTCTGGCGCAGGCGAGGTTGTTGCCGGCAAAACGCATCGCCGGATCGGCGACCTCCGGTCCGATGGCGCCGAAGGTGCGCCACCGAGCTCATGAGCCATAGGCGATCAGTCCGCCGTCGGTCCGTCCGGGTGCCGTGAAGCCCGGACCGTTGACGCTGTAGTCCGGCCGAGGTCGCGCGGCGGCAGCGACGGCGGCGCTGCTGCTCGGCGGGCAGGCCAGGGCTCGTCGATGACGAGGCGCCACCGCAGCGATCGCGACGCAGACAGACGATAACATCTCCGGCAAAGGTGCTCAGCTTCATCGCAACGACGATGCGATCAGCGTCGTCCGTGACAGCCCGAGCAGCACCAGCACTGATCCTGCCGTGAACTGACCGTTAGCGCAGCCGTAGAGGTCGAGGCCGTCGCGCGCCGATCAGGGTCGCCGGCAGCGTTATCACCGCCCAGACCAGAAACGCGCGATCGAGGCAGGCCGGCGACGGCGGCAGACAGGAGTGCGGCGGCGAGCACGGCCATGTTGAAGGGCTGGTTGACGCCGCGCTGCTCGCCCTTGGTCCAGCCGCGCAACTGCAGCCAGATGGTCGGCGCCGGCCCGCTGAGGCTCGCCATGCCGCCCATCACGCCGCCGACGAAGCCCACCGACGCGTCGGCGAGGCGGCCGCCGCCGGTCACGATCGGCGGCCGGCGCACCAGGCCCATCCAGGCGCTGTAGAAGATCAGCAGCAGGCCGACGCCGAGCTTCAGCGGCTGCACGCGCACATGCTCCAGCAGCATCGTGCCCAGCGGTACGCCTAAAAGGCCGGCGGCGAGAAAGCGGCCACAGGCGCGACCAGCGCACGCCGCGCCAGATCGCGCGGCAGGGCCTGCAAGTGTGCGCGCAGACGCTGCACAGCGCCACCAGAGGAGCCGCCGTGACGGGCGACATGGCCTGCAGCCAGAAGCCCAGCGCCACCAGCGCATAGCCGGTGCCGCTGAGACCATGGACGAAGCCGGCCGCCAGGGCGCCGGCGACAACGATCGCGATGTCGCCGGCCGGCGGCAGGGGCACGCTTTCAAGCTCCGGCGGTGAAGGCCTGGATGCCGGTCATGGCGCGGCCGAGGATCAGCGCGTGCACGTCGTGCGTGCCCTCGTAGGTGTTCACCGCCTCGAGGTTCATGACGTGGCGGATCACGTGATACTCGTCCGACGATGCCGTTGCCGCCGTGCATGTCGCGGGCGACGCGGGCGATGTCGAGCGCCTTGCCGCAGTTGTTGCGCTTGATCAGCGAGATCATCTCCGGCTGGGCGTGGCCCTGCGTCCTTCAGCCGGCCGACGCGCAGGCAGGCCTGCAGGCCGAGCGCGATCTCGGTCTGCATGTCGGCGAGCTTCTTCTGGATGAGCTGGTTGGCGGCGAGCGGCCGGCCGAACTGCTTGCGGTCGAGCGTGTAGTTGCGCGCCTGCTTGCCAGCAGAACTCGGCGGCGCCCATGGCGCCCCAGGCGATGCCGTAGCGCGCGTTGTTGAGGCAGCCGAACGGGCCGCCCAGGCCCGGAGACGTTGGGCAGCATGTTCTCGGCCGGCACCAACGACCTCGTCCATGCATGATGGCGCCGGTCACCGAGGCGCGCAGGCTGAACTTGCCCTCGATCTTGGGCGTCGCGAGGCCCTTCCATGCCGCGCTCCAGGATGAAGCCGCGGATGGCGCCGCCGTCGAGCTTGGCCCAGATCACCAGCACGTCGGCGATCGGCGAGTTGGTGATCCACATCTTGGAGCCCGAGAGCTTGTAGCCGCCGGGCACCGTGACGGCGCGCGTGATCATGCCGCCGGGATCGGAGCCGTGGTCGGGCTCGGTGAGGCCGAAGCAGCCGACCCATTCGCCGGTGGCGAGCTTGGGCAGGTACTTCATGCGCTGCTCTTCGGTGCCGTAGGCATAGATCGGATGCATGACCAGCGAGGACTGCACGCTCATCGCCGAGCGGTAGCCCGGAATCGACGCGCTCGACCTCGCGCGCCACCAGGCCATAGGTCGTGTAGTTGGCGGCCGGCGCAGCCGTAGCTCTCGGGCAGCGTCGAGCCCGAGCAGGCCGAGCGCGCCCATCTCGTTCATGATCTCGCGGTCGAAACTTCTCGTGCCGGTTGGCCTCCAGCACGCGCGGCATCAGCTTGTCCTGGCAGTAGTGCGCGCGCGGCGTCGCGGATCGCGATCTCCTCCTCGGTGAGCTGGTCGTCGAGGAAGAACGGATCCTCCCAGTCGAACGGCTTGGCATCGGCGCTGATGCCCTTGGCGGCGCTCTTGATCGGGGTGGCGGCGAGGGACATGTCTTCTCCTGGCGTTGTTCGCCGGGTCTTATCAGGACGGCGTCGCCCGCCAACCGACCTTGTCGCTGGGGCGCGCCACTCCAGTGGCGCCTCATGCGTGGTCGATCCCATGATGAGCGCCACTGGAGTGGCGCGCGCCCAGCGCTGAAATCAGGACGGCCCGTAAGCGCCCGGAAAATATCGAGGCTGAGCCTGCCGAACGCCTCGGAGGCGCGCAATTCCACGGTCCGCGGCCGCGGCAGGTCGATCCTGAGGTCTGCCGCGATGCGGCCGGGGCGGGGCGACATGACCACCACGCGATCGGACAGGAACACCGCCTCGGAGATCGAATGGGTGACGAACAGCACCGTCTTGCGCGCCTCGCGGGCAAGATCGCGCTCGCCCCAGATGCGCAGAAGCTCGAGCGCCATGTCGTCGCGCGGTCATGGCGTCGAGCGCGCCGAACGGCTCGTCCATCAGCAGCAGCGGCGGGTCGAGCAGCAGCGCGCGGCAGAGCGCGGCGCGCTGCTGCATGCCGCCCGACAGCTCGCGCGGCAGCTTGTCGCCGAAGCCGTTCGAGCCCAGCCATGTCCGAGAGCTGCTCGGCGCGCGCCGCGAGAGGCGCCGGCGTCCTTGCCGGCCAGCTCGGCCGGCAGCAGCACGTTCTGCAGGATCGAGCGCCATTTCAGCAGCACCGGCGCCTGGAAGACCATGCCGATGTCGGGCAATGGGCTCGCGCACGGCGCGGCCGGCGACCGTCGACGCGTGCCGGCGGTGGCGGGCCGCAGGCCGGCCACGATGCGCAGCAGCGTGGACTTGCCGCAGCCGCTCGGGCCCACCAGCGAGACGAACTCGCCCGCGCCGACCGACGAGCGAGATGCCGGCGAGCGCCTCGACCGGGCCGCTCGCCGCCTCGTATGTCATGCCGACCCGGTCGAGGCCGATCAGTTCCGCGTGTTCACGCCGCGAGTCGGATCTACTTCGGCATCTCGACCTTGGTGAGGAACTCGGTCGAGTAGACGTCCTTGCACTCGACCTTCTTGGGCAGGCCCATGTAGGTGTTCACCAGGTCGACCGAGTCGCACATCTTCTTCTCGTCGATCCAGCCGATGCCGTTCTTGGCGTAGCGCTCGGTCTTCATCAGGTCGAGCCCGATCATCATGTTGGGCGTCGATCACCTCGACGTCGACCTCGGGCACGCGCTTCTTGAAGATCTCCATCGCGCCCTTGGGATCGGCCATGACGTCGCGCCAGCCCATGTAGGAGGCTTCGAGGAAGGCCTTCAGCACCGCCGGGCCGCTCCTTCATCGGTCTTGGCGCTGGCGATGATCGACATCGAGTACATGTCGAAGCCGAAGTCGGCCCACGGCATCATCACCACGTTGCCCTTGCCGGCGGCCTTCTCGTAGAAGCGGCAGGCCGGTGATGTAGTCGCCGACGCCGTCCATGCGCTTCTCGGCGACGGCGGCGATCTTGGCGGCGGGCTCGATGTTGACCCAGGTGACCTTGGCACGCGTCGATGCCGTTCACCTTGGCGAAGGCCGGGAACATCTGGCGCTGGCTGTCGCCCGGAGGCGCGCCGAGCGTCGTGCCCTCGAGGTCCTTGGGCTTGGCGAGCGGCTGTGCTCTTGAGGCTGAAGATGTTGAGCGGCGTCTTGTCGAACACCATGCCGACCGTCTTGACGGTGGTGCCGCGGCGCGACCGAGGCGATCACCACGGCGGCGTCGGCGAGGCCCGCATCGGCGCGGCCGGTATCGACCTTGGCGATCGAATCGCCCGAGCCCTTGGAGTTCTCGAGCGTCACGTCGAGGCCCTTGGCCTTGTAGTAGCCCTTGTCGAGCGCCACCCAGTAGGCGGCGTGGTCGCCGACCGCGAACCAGTTCAGCGCGAAGGTGAACTTCTCCCTGCGCCGAGGCGCTGCCGGCTTGCCGCCAGCAGCGCGGCCGAGCGCGAGTGACAATGTGCGAGTCATGATGTGTTCCTCCCTGATGCCTTCCCGGATTCAGTCGATGCCTTCGGCCCACGGCGCCCACAGCTGCGCCAGCGACGACGACGGCGCCGTAGAGCAGCGAGCCCGACGACGGAAATCCAGATCAGCGCGGCGAACGCCACCGAGGTGTTCATGCTGCTCTGGGTGGTGACGATGACGTAGCCCAGCCCCTTCTGCGAGGCGACGAACTCGCCGACGATGGCGCCGACCACGGCGGCGGTCGCGGTGATCTTGAGCGCGCTCAGGATGTAGGGCAGGGCGTTGGGGATGCGGATCTTGGCGAAGATCTTCCACTTCGGCGCGTTGAAGACGCGGCCGAGGTCGAGCATGTCGGCCTCGACCTGGCTCAGGCCCACCGCGGTGTTGATCACCACCGGGAAGAAGCCGATCAGCGCCCCCATCAGCATGTTGGGGAAGATGCCGTAGCCCATCCAGATCAGGAACAGCGGCGCGATCGCCACCTTGGGCAGGGTGTTGACGAACACCAGGAACGGCACCAGCGCATTGGCCATCAGCGGCGACCAGGCGATGGCCACGCCCAGCGCCACGCCGACGACCGCCGGCCAGCGAAGAAGGCGCCGATGATCTCGAGCGTCGTGGTCCACAGATGCTGCGCCCAGGCGGTGTCGCCGTGCCACAGCGCGTTCCAGACCGACGAGCGGCGAAGGCAGCAGATATTCGCGGATGCCGCCGCAAGCTCACCGCGAGCTGCCAGCTCGCGAGCAGGAGGGCGAACAGCACGAGTCGGCCAGTATTGACGGCTGAGGGTCGAGAATTTCGTCATGCGCGCCGCAGCGACGGACCTGTTCATCGCTTTGATCCCGCTGATATCATGCGCCTCGCATTTCAGTCAGACTGGCGAACGCGGATTTGCCAGTCAAGGCGCGGATCAGCACGGAGCGAGGATCACTCGGTGAAGCTGTCTCTCTGCAACGAGGTGATCCGCGAGCTTTCCTTCGAGCGTCAGTGTGCGTTGGCGGCGGGCCTCGGCTATCGCGGCCTCGAGCTGGCGCCCTTCACCTTCGGCGACGATGCATGGCGCATGCCGGCCGCCAAGCGCGCCGATGATCCGCACGGCCTGCGCCGACGCCGGCCTCGAGGTGAGCGGGCTGCACTGGCTGCTGGCCGCGCCGGCCGGCCTCTCGATCACCACGTCCGATCGCACGGTGTGGCAGAAGAGCGTCGACGTCCTGCGCGCCTCGGTCGATCTCTGCGCCGAGCTGGGCGGCGCCTATCTGGTGCACGGCTCGCCGGCGCAGCGTCGCGTCGACGACGTCGGACGATGCCTCGCGCGCCGAGGAGGCGTGGATCCTGGCGGCCGAGCAGGCGGCCACGGCGAGGTGGCCTATTGCATCGAGCCGCTGGCCAGGCCGGACTGCAACTTCGTCAACACGCTGGCCGAAGCGGCCGAGATCGTGCGGCGGATCGGCAATCCGGCGCTGCGCATCATGGTCGACACGCTGGCCGCCAGCCTGATGGAGCCCGAGCCGGTGGCCGATGCCATCCGGCGCTGGATGCCGACCGGCCTGGTGGCCCATATCCAGTTCAACGACCGCAACCGGCGCGGCCCGGGGCAGGGCGACGACAAGTTCGCGCCCGTCGTGCGCGCGCTGCGGGAAACCGGCTATGGCGGCTGGATCGCCATGGAGCCTTTCGTCTATGAGCCCGACGGGCCGACCTGCGCCGCGCGCATGATCGGCTACGTCGCGGGCCTGCTGGAGCCGAGTGCATGAAAGTGAAGCTGGAGGAAGTCGAGCGCTACGAGCGGCATGTGACGCATGCGGCTCGCCGTTCCGCTTCGGCGTGATCACCGTCACCGACGGCACGCAGGCGGTGATCTGCGGTGCGCATCTCGCTGCCCGACGGCCGGATCAGCCAGGGCGTGGCGGCCGAGGCGCTGGCCGCCAAGTGGTTCGAGAAGAGCCCGGAATTCACCGACGCCCAGAACCTCGACCAGCTCCGCCAGTCGCTCGACCTCGCGATCGAGCTCTATCGCGCGCAGGGCTTCGACAGCGCCGTTCGACCTGTTCGCCGGCACCTATGCCGAGCAGCACAAGCGCGGCGCGGCGCTGGGCCTCAATCCGCTGGTGGCGGCCTATGGGCCGGCGCTGCTCGACCGCGCCATCCTCGATGCGCTGGGCAGCGCTACGGGCCAATCGTTCGCCGCCGATGATCGCGGGCAATCTGCCCGGCATCCGCACGACTCGCTGACGCCCGACATCGAGGACGCGCAGCTCGCGCCGTTCCTCGGCCGGACTGAAGCCGGGCGAGAGCATCGATCGTGCGCCACACGGTCGGCCTGGTCGATCCGCTGACGGCGGCCGACCGGCCGGCGTCGGAGCGGGTCAACGACGGCCTGCCGGAGACCCTGGAGGAGGTCGTCTCCTACTATCGCGGGTCGCTACTACAAGCTCGAAGGTCGGCGGCGACATCAAGGCCGACCTCGACCGGCTGACGCCGCATCGCCGCGCGTGCTCGACGCCGGCGCCGGCGACTACCGCGCCACGCTTCGACGGCAACGAGCAGTACGACGACGTCGACGGCATCGTCGAGCTGTGGCGCGAGGTCGAGGAGACGCCGGCGCTGGCCGAATGCGCTGAAGTCGACCCTGTTCATCGAGCAGCCGATCAAGCGCGCCGTCGGCGCTCAGTCGCGCTCGGTCGACGCCGCTGGCCAGGCATCGCGCCGGTGATCATCGACGAGATCGGACGGCGAGCTCGTCGTCGCTTCCCGGCGGCGCTGCAGCTCGGCTATGCCGGCGTCTCGAGCAAGAACTGCAAGGGCTTCTACAAGTCGATCCTCAACGCCGCGCGCGTGGCCGAGACTGGGCGCAGGGCCACTTCATGTCGGCCGAGGATCTCACGACCTGGCCCGGCGTCAGCGTGCAGCAGGATCTGGCGCTGGTGTCGCTGCTGGGCCTCACCCATGTCGAGCGCAATGCGCCATCATTTCATCGACGGCATGTCGGCTTCGCGCCGGAGGGCGAGCAGCAGGCGCTTCGTCGCGGCGCCATCCGACCTCTACGACAAGCAGGACGGCAAGCCGCGCGCGGTCTGCAAGCGTCCAGGGCGGCAAGCTCGACGCTGGGCTCGCTCGGCTGCGCCGGATGCCGTCGGCGCCGCCGACTGGCGCGATGCGGCCGATGCGATCGTTCCAGAGATCGACTGAAGCCGACGACGCCGAGGAGCGACATGACCGATCGACACTGCCCAGCCGCTTCGACAGCGTCGAGGCCGTCGAGGATTTCGCTGACAACGCCGTCGGCGCGCTGGTCGCCGATCTCGCCAGGACGCCGGGCGACATCATCGTGCTCGGCGTCGGCGGCAAGATGGGTCCGACGCTCGCGCGCCTGGCCAAGCGCGCCGCGCCGTCAAGCGCGTGATCGGGCGTCGCGCGCTTCAGCGAGCCCGGCGTGCGCGAGGCGCTCGATCAGGCAGGCGTCGAGCCGATCGCCGCCGACCTGCTCGACCGCGCGCGCGCTCGAGACGCTGCCGAGGCCGCCAACGTCGTGTTCATGGCCGGCCGCAAGTTCGGCGCCACCGGCAACGTGCCGCTCACCTGGGCGATGAACGTGCAGGTGCCGGCGATGGTCGCCGAGGTGTTCAAGGCCTCGCGCATCGTCGCCTTCTCGACCGGCTGCGTTTATCCCTTCGTGCCGGTCGACAGCGGCGGCGCGACCGAGGACGTGGCGCCGGTGCCGCCGTCCGGCGACTACGCCAATTCCTGCGTCGGCCGCGAGCGCATGTTCGCAGTATTTCTCCGCCCAGCACGGCACGCCCGGCCGTCTGTTCCGGCTGAACTACGCCATCGACATGCGCTACGGCGTGCTGCACGACGTCGGCCGCAAGGTGCGCGACGGCGAGCCGATCGACCTCGCCATGGGCCATGTCAACGTGATCTGGCAGGGCGACGCCAACACCGATCGCGCTGCGCTGCCTGGCGCACGCCACGACGCCGACCACGCCGATCAACGTCACCGGACCCGGAGACCATCGAGATCCGCTGGCTCGCCGCCGAGTTCAGGCAAGCTTTTGGGCAAGACGCCCAAGCTCACCGGCAAGGAGGCGCCGACCGGCTGGCTCAACGATGCGCGCCGCATGGTGAAGGAGTTCGGGCCGCCCGCCGTGCCGCTCGCCAAGATGATCGAATGGACCGGCCGACTGGCTCGCCCGCGACATGGCCACGCTCAACAAGCCCACGCACTACGAGGTGCGCGATGGCCAGTACTGAGGCGCTCGACGTCGTGCCGATCGACGCCGATCAATGCGAGGCGGTGTGGCCGCTGTCCGTCGAGGCGGGCTGGAACCAGAACGCCGCCGACTGGCGCTTCATGCTGGGCGCCGGCCGTGGCTTCGGCTGCACCGGACCCGGACGGCAAATGGCAGGCGAGCTCGCTGGTCCTGCCGCTCGGCCAGACGGCTCGCCTGGATCAGCATGGTGCTGGTGACCAAGGAACGCCGGCGCAGCGGCCTCGGCACCGGACTGCTGAAGCACTGCATCGACGAGGTGCGATCGGCCGGCGCGGTCGCGGGCCTCGATGCCACGGAGCAGGGACGGCCGATCTACCTGCCGCTGGGCTTCCGCGATCTCTACCGGATCTCGCGCTGGCACTTCGATCACGGCGAAGGACGCGGCCGTCCGTCCGCCTGCCGGGCGTCAGCCTGCGTCCGATCGCGGCCGGCCGACCTGCCGAGGCTCGCTCTCTACGACCGGCCGCTGACCGGCATGGAGCGGCCGGCGATCCTGGCGCATCTCGCGCCTGCGCCAGCCCGGCCGCGCCTGGATCGCCGAGGACGCGTGCGGGCAAGATCGTCAGGCTTCGTGCTGGGCCGCGAGGGCAGGGTGGCGACCTCGCTCGGTCCCGTGGTGGCCGACAGCGAGGCGATCGCGCTGGCGCTGATCGCCAAGGCGGCCGCGTCGGCGCCCGGACCCGTTCATCATCGACGTGCCGCAGGCGCATCGCGCCGTGCGGGCCTGGCTGGAGGCGCAGGGCGCGACCACGCCGCGCGGCTACATGCGCATGACCCTGGGCGAGGCCAAGGGGCTCGATGATCCGAGCCACCTCTTTGCTCTTTGCAGGCCCTGAACTTGGCTAACCGCCGGTGAATGCTGTTCTTTGCCTTCGATTGTTCGCTCTATCTGAATTCGACCGCAGCGTGCAGCGAATCCCGAGCCTTGATGGGCGGAGCATGGCGCCTAAGCCAATTGGCGGACGGTTCCGATGAAAATCCTGCCTATATGCATTCAATGTTGCGATGGACTCATGAATGCACCGCGGCGACCTCGCGGACCTGACGGCATTCGTCGCCGTCGCTGACGAGCTCAGCTTCCGGGCCGCGGCTGCGCGGGTCGGCGTTACACCCTCTGCGCTCAGCCACGCGATGCGACAGCTGGAGGAGCGCCTCGGCGTCCGCCTGCTGCATCGCACGACGCGCAGCGTCGCGCTGACCGACCAGAGGCGGCGCCTGCTGGAGCGGCTGCGGCCGGCGATCGCCCAGATCGCCGGCGCCCTGGAGGATCTGGACCAGGAGCGGCGCCGGCCTTTCGGGCGGCTGCGCATCCACGCCAGCGCCGGGGCGGCGACGGCGGCGATCGCGCCGGTGTGGGATCGCTTCCTCGCGGCCTATCCCGACGTCCATCTCGAGCTCCAGGTGGACGACGCGCCCGTCGACATCGTGGCAAAGGGCTTCGACGCCGCGATCGGCATCAAGGGAGCGGGCGGCGGTCGGACATGGTCGCCGTCCGGGTGACCGGGCCGATGAAGGTGACCGTGGTCGGCGCGCCGGCCTACTTTGCGCGGCGGCCCGCACCGCGCACGCCGGACGATCTCGCTCTCCACAGTTGCATTCAATATCGGTGGGGCGACGGCGTGTTCGTCGTGGCCCTTCCAGCGAAATGGCCAGTCGCGGCGGATTTCGGTCCGGGGCCCGGTAACAGTCAACAGCCCCGGCCTGGCGGTTCGTGCGGCGGTCGACGGCCTGGGCATTGCCTATACGATCGAGCCGCCGGCGGAGCCGTTCATACGATCGGGCCAGCTGGTCCGCGTGCTTGAGGATTGGTTGCCGCCCTACGAGGGATACTTCCTCTACTATCCCGGACACCGGCAGGTCCCGACGGCGCTGCGCGCGCTCATCGACATGCTCCGCGCCGGCCGCGAGCCGCCACAGTCCAAAGGGTGATCGAGCCCCGTTCTGGCGGAAATGACCAAATGAGATCAAAAAATCCGGCCCGTCGCGGAGGAGGCGCCAACGACGAGCCGGAGATGAAAAGACCACCGATGTTGAGCAATACGTAACTT
>ERZ1370068.8828-contig-7651_pt1 | contig 22503 bp, 34 predicted proteins | sample MGYA00561227_ERZ1370068 | MGnify/ENA primary metagenome ERZ1370068 (study PRJEB38410, sample SAMEA6850437) | metagenome | study: Metagenomic assessment of the ecological functions of the soil: analysis of the soil microbiota associated with the... | reverse complement strand
TCGCTCGACGACGGCAACGCGCGTGCACCGGAGCCGGGTCGCCTCCTTCTTCGGCGTGATGTTGCCGGCCGCCCGCGGATCGAGGCTCATCGCCGCGACGACCTTCTCGCCGTCCTTCAGCTTGAACTGCTTCTGGATCGGCTCGCCGTATCCGGTCGACGCCGGCACGTCGATGATCCGGCACGGTGTAGGCCGACGCCGAAGTTGCGTGAAGAACGACGCAGGTCGCGCGCGTGCTGCCGGCGAGCACCGCCAGCACGGCGTCGCCCTCGCGCAGCCTGGTGGTCGACGAGGTCCTTCACTTCCTTCTGCCGCTTCACCCATCCGTCGCGCGACACGATCACGACGTTGTCCTCCTCGACGATGAAGTCGTCGGCGGAGTATTCGGGCTCGCCGCGTGTCGCTGGCGATCAGCGTGCGGCGCTTGTCGCTCTTGCCGTAGCTCTTGCTGAATCTCTTCGAGCTCGCTGCGCACCAGCGTCCAGCGGCTGTCCTCGTCCTTCAGCAGGCGTGCTGATCTGCCGCGCGCGCTTGCGCTTTTCCTCGAGCTCGTGCCGGATGACCAGGATCTCGAGCCGCGCCAGCGCGGTAGATCTTCAGCTCGAGGATCGCGTCGGTCTGCTCGGCGTCGAGCTCGAACCGCTTCATGATCTTCTCGGCGGCGTCGGCCTTGCCGTCCGACTTGCGGATGATCCGGATGATCTCGTCGAGCGCGTCGAAGACCTTCTCGAAGCCCTCGAGGATGTGGATGCGCTTCTTGAGCGCCGCGAGCTCGTGCTCGAGCCGCGCTGTGACGACCTCGAGCCGGAAGTGCAGGAAGTGCCAGAGGATCGATTTCAGGTCGAGCCGCTCCGGCCGGCCGACCTCGGGGTTCTCGGTCGGGATCAGGCACGTCAGGTTGACGGCGAAGTTGATCTGCAGCGGGCGTGTGCTTGAAGAGATACGCCATCACCATCTTCTCGTCGGCGTCCTTCTTCATCTCGATGGCGATGCGCACGTCCTCGGTCGAGAGGTCCTTCACGTCGAGCAGCGGCGGCAGCTTGCGGCTCGATCACGACTTCGGCGATCCGCTCGACGAGCTGCGACTTGTTGACCGTGTACGGAATGCTGTCGATGTAGATCGTCTTGGTCGATCGCGTCTCCGGGCCGATGTCCCAGGTGCCGCGCAGCCGGATCGATGCCCGATCCGGTCTTGGTAGATCTGCTTGAGCTCGTCGGGCGAATTGAGGATCTGGCCGCCGGTCGGGAAATCCGGGCCCTTGATGTAGCGGCACAACTGCGCGTTGCCGATGTCTTCGTTGTCGAGCAGCTTGACGAGCGCCGTGCACACTTCGCCGAGGTTGTGCGGCGGGATATTGGTCGCCATGCCGACCGCGATGCCGGTGGCGCCGTTGACGAGCAGGTTCGGCAGCCGCGCCGGCAGCACGACCGGCTCGGTCTTCGTGCCGTCGTAGTTCGGGCCGGAACGTGCACCGTCGACCTGCTCGATCTCGGTCAGCATCTCGTCGCTGATGCGCGCCAGCCGGCACTCGGTATAGCGCATCGCCGCGGCGCTGTCGCCGTCGAGCGATCCGAAATTGCCGGAGCCGTCGACCAGCGGATAGCGCAGCGAGAACGGCTGCGCCATGCGCACGAGCGTCTCGTAGAGCGCCGCGTCGCCGTGCGGATGGTAGCTGCCCATCACGTCGCCGACGACCTTCGCGCACTTGCGGTGCTTGGCGTCGGCCGTCAGGTTCTGCTGCCACATCGTGTACAGGATCCGGCGCTGGACCGGCTTCAGGCCGTCGCGCGACGTCCGGCAGGGCGCGGGCGGTGATGACCGACAGCGCGTAGCTGAGTGGTACGCGACCGCGCCGCCTCGTGGAGCGCGACATGTGTCGGTGCGTGCCGGCGCCGCCGCCGCCGGGCAGCGCTACGAGCGGACTCGCGGCGGCGTCCTGCCGGATGGCTTCGCGTCGGCGGCGCCGGCGTCGAGGTTGTCGAACAGTGATTGATCGCGCGGGCGTTTCGCGTTTCATGAGAAAAGCGCGGTCAATTACGCGCGCGGGCGACACAGGACACGGCGACGACGCAACGTCGGCTTGGTCCAGCCCCATCGCTCGGTCTACGATGACCGCACGCTACTTGATGAACAGCATCTCGCGATAGGTCGCGAGCGGCCAGATGCTCGTGCGGGATGATCAGCTCGAGCTCGTCGCCGGCCTCGCTGCAGCGCCGCCATCGCCGGAATCACCGACGTCGCGAAAGTGCTTCGCGTGCTTTTCCGCCGAGCCGTCGCCCTCGTGCGCGAGCACCTTTGCGAGCTTGTCGAGCGCAGCGCTTGAACTCGTCGATCATCTTGCACGACGCTCGTCGAGCGTCTTCTTGCCCTCGACCGACTTGCCGCTCGCCGGCTTTCACCGCCGACGACGCTCTGCGCGACCCGCGCCTGGCACTGAAACGCCGACCGGCATGATGTAGCGATTGGCCATCAGGACCATCAGCTGGCCTTCGACGTTCACGGTCTTGTTGTAGGTCTCGACCATGATCTCGTAGCGCGCGTGCAGCTCGCGCTCGTTGAGCACCTGTACTTCTCGAAGATGCCGACCACGTCCTTGCGTGACGAGCTGCGGCAGCGCGTCGACGGTGTTCTTCAGGTTGAGCAGGCCGCGCTTGCCCGCTTCCTTCTCCCATTCCTTCGAGTAGTTGTTGCCGTTGAAGATGATCCGCTTGTTCTCCTTGATCACCTTCGGCAGCAGCTCCGCGACCGCCTGTGTCGATCGACTTGCCGCCCTTGATCAGCCTTTTCGAGCTCGGTGCGCCATGTAGTCGAGCGACTCGGTCACCGCCACGTTCAGCGCGATGTTCGGATACGCGATGCTCTGGCCCGACGACACCGCGCGGAACTCGAACTTGTTGCCGGTGAACGCGAACGGGCTCGTGCGGTTGCGGTCGCCCGCGTCGCGCGGCAGCTTCGGCAGCACCATGACGCCGGTGTCGAGCGTGCCGCCCTGCTTGGTCGACTTCGCGCCGCCCTTTTCGATCTGCTCGAAGATGTCGGTGAGCATGTCGCCGAGGAAGACCGACAGGATCGCCGGCGGCGCTTCGTTCGCGCCGAGCCGGTGATCGTTGCCGGCGCTGGCGATGCTGGCGCGCAGCAGGCCCTGCCACTTGTTCACCGCGCGCAGGACGGCCGTGCAGAACACCAGGAACTGCATGTTGTCGTGCGGGTTCGTCGCCCGGGCTCAGCAGGTTGTGCCCCTCGTCGTCGCCCATCGACCAGTTGAGGTGCTTGCCCGATCCGTTGACGCCGGCGAACGGCTTCTCGTGCAGCAGGCACGCGAGGCCGTATTTCGGCGCCGTCCGCCGCATCGTCTCCATCGTCATCATCTGATGATCGGTGGCGAGGTTGGCGTTCTCGAAGACCGGCGCGATCTCATACTGGCTCGGCGCCACTTCGTTGTGGCGCGTCTTGCACCGGCACGCCGACCTTGTAGAGCTCGGTCTCGACTTCCGACATGAACGCCATCGCGCGCTCGGCGATCGGCGCCGAAGCTACTGATCCTCGAGCTCCTGGCCCTTCGGCGGCTTGGCGCCGAAGAGCGTGCGGCCGGCGTTGATCAGGTCGGGCCGCGACAGATAGAAGTGACTGGTCGATCAGGAAATATTCCTGCTCCGGGCCGCAGGTGGTGACGACGCGCTCGGCGGTGGAGCCGAACAGCTTCAGCACGCGGACCGCCTGCTTCGACAGCGCTTCCATCGAGCGGAGCAGCGGCGTTTTCTTGTCGAGCGTCTCGCCGGTCCAGCTCACGAACGCGGTCGGGATCACCAGCGTGACCGCGCCGCCGCTCTTGAGCAGCCAGGGCGGGCTCGTCGGATCCCACGCCGTGTAGCCGCGCGCTTCGAAGGTGGAGCGCATGCCGCCCGACGGAAAGCTCGACGCGTCGGGTTCGCCCTGACCAGTTCCTTGCCCGAGAACTCCGCGACCGCCTTGCCGTCGGCCGTCGGGTTGCAGGAACGAGTCGTGCTTTCTCGGCGGTGATGCCGGTCAGCGGCTGGAACCAGTGCGTGTAGTGCGTCGCGCCGTGCTCGACCGCCCAGTCCTTCATCGCCGACGCGACCGCGTCGGCGACCGACAGATCGAGCGCATCGCCGTGCGTGATCGTCGCGGCGCAGCGCCTGATAGACCGCGCTTCGGCAGGCGCTTCTCGCTGCACCTCGTCGTTGAACACCAGGCTGCCGAATCTCTGCCTTCCATTCGATGTCCGCTCCGGAGCGGACGCGCCGAGGCCACCGAGAAGTCACCCAAGAACCGCACGAATCGCATTCGCCGACACCGCCGAACCCATCGTCTGCCCCTTTACCTGCCCGATTACGCGAAGTGACGCCTGGGCCTGCGGACGAAGTCGGCGTGGAACGCGCATTTTACCGGCGAATTGCTAGAGCGTGAATGATCATCGATTACGTGCGTAAACAGCAAGGAAAATTCCTGAATTGGCCAGTCAGAGCGCTGAACTGTGCTCGAATGACCGCCGAAGTGTGCAACGAAATGCACGAATGGCCGGTCACCAGTCGCTGTGCTATCCTTCCCGCCTCCCTTCCGCCACGGTCGGGCCCTCCGGAAACGTCATGAAATACGAGGAGCGTGCTCATGACACCCGCAGAATTCTCAAATTCGCCAGCAAAACGCCGCGAAATGGTTGATCTGAAGTTCGTCGACATGCGCGGCAGCTGGCAGCACTGCTCCTTTCCGATCGACATGTGGGACGCCGGCACGTTCGAGGACGGCCTCGGCTTCGACGGCTCGTCGATCCGCGGCTGGATGGGCATTCACGAGTCGGACATGCTCGCGATCCCCGACCCCGACACCACGCTGCCTCGATCCGTTCTTCGCGAAGCCGACCGTCAGCGTCATCGCCGACGTTCGTCGATCCGGTGACCGGCGAGGAGTTCACGTCGCGATCCACGGCACATCGCGCGAAAGGCCGAAGCGTATCTGAAGAAGACCGGGCATCGCCGATACCTGCTACATCGGTCCCGAGCCGGAGTTCTTCATCTTCGACGAGGTCCGGTATGAGCAGAACCAGCACCGCGGGTACTACGAGATCGACTCGGCGGAGGGCGCGTGGAACACCGCGCGGCATCGAAGAGCCGAATCTCGGCTACAAGCCGAGCTTCAAGGGCGGCTACTTTCCGGTCAGCCCGACCGACACCTATCCACGACCTGCGCGGCGAGATGGTCTACGAGATGCGCAAGATCGGGCATCGTCGTCGAAGCGCATCACCACGAGGTCGCGACGGCCGGCCAGAGCGAGATCGACATGCAGTTCCAGCCGCTGCGTCAAGATGGCCGATCAGTTCATGTGCAGTAGCGTACATCTGCAAGAACGTCGCGCGCCGCCACGGCAAGACGGTCACGTTCATGCCGAAGCCGATCTTCGAAGACAACGGCAGCGGCATGCACACGCACACGTCACTCTGGAAGGGCGGCAAGCCGCTGTTCGCCGGTAATGGCTACGCCGGCTTGAGCGAGATCGGGCCTGCACGCCGCCGGCGGACTGCTCAAACATGCGCCGGCGATTCTGGCGTTCGCCGCGCCGACCACGAATTCGTATCGCCGTCTGGTGCCGGGCTTCGAAGCGCCGGTGAATCTCGGCGCTCTCGGCGCGCAACCGCTCGGCGGCGATCCGCATCCCGATGTACTCGAAGAGCCCGAAGGCCAAGCGGCTGGAGTTCCGCTGTCCCGATCCGAGCTGCAACGGCTACCTGGCGTGGTCGGCGATGCTCGATGGCGATGCTCGACGGCATCCAGAACAAGCTCGATCCGGGCAAGCCGCTCGACCGGGACATCTATCGAGATGACGCGCGACGAGATGGCGGAGCAGGGCATCCGCACGACGCCCGGCTCGCTCGCAGGAAGCGATCGACGCGCTCGAGACAGGATCAACGCGTTCCTGCACACAGGCGGCGTGTTCACCGACGATTTGATTCGAGACATGGATCGGCTTACAAGCGCGAGAACGAGCTCGATCCGATCCGGCTGCGCCCGCATCCGCATGAGTTCTATCTGTATTACGACAACTAGGGATTGGGGAGCAGGGATGAGGGATTAGGGGCAGGGCCAGAAATTTCTGCCAGCACCATGGCGGTGACGCCCCAGATCTCGACGTCTTCTTACGAGAAAGACCGGGACGCGGACTTCGATGTTGTCCCGCACCATGAGCCGTTCGGATCGGCACTCCGCATGAGCGAGACGATCGAGCGGGATCTCGACAATGCGAGCGACTTCGCCAGTTGCGGGCGTCATCGACGGCCGCGCGAAGGTCGCCGCGACAATCGAGGTGCAGTCGAAAACCGCTGACGTGAACGTCGATCGGTGTGAGCGCGCCGAGTAATGCGCACGTCCTTCTCGTCGAGTCCGATTTCTTCTCGAGCTTCACGTCGCGCCGCATCTTCGAATGTTTCTCCGGCGTCAACCGCGCCGCCCGGCAGAGAGACCTGACCGCCATGGCGCCCGAGCGTTTCGGCGCGAACGGTCAAGACCAGGTGAGCCTGGGACCCGATCAGGGAAGAGCAGGAGCAGCCCGGCTGCGTCGCGAACGCGCCCGTGGTCAAAACCTTGCGGCCACGCCCTCGCCGGCTTCAGGTGCCATGAGCGCCTGTGCCGAAGGGCCGGGGAGCGAACACGAGCGCCGCTTCCAATTGAGTGACGAGTGTGAAAATCGGGAGTCAAAGCCGGGTCGGACGCATTCGGACGTAACAAGATGTAACAAAACGCCTCAAAGATCGTAATCCCATTCCGGCTGTCGTAGCTTGCTCCGCCGAGGCGGATCCGCAAGATTTAGATGCTTCGCATTTCCGAGAAAAAGGTCACTGCCCGATAGCCTGAGTCGTTGCCTCACATGACTAGAATTGTCTCCCTGGACGCGACGTGGCATCAGGACAGTTCATGCGGACGATGACGGCCACGGCCGGAGCGGCGATTACCGGCTTGATTCACGCGGCGATGGGCCGCGAGCGTCGTGATCGTGTGCAGTTGAAGCCCGGCGATACCGCACCCGACTTCCGAGATTCCCGGATCCGACAGTCGCGTGCATCGTCTTCGCGATTACCGGGATGTCGAGAGCGTGGTGATCGCGCTGGTTTCCCAAAGCGTTCACGGGTGGATGCACGATTGAATGCAAGTCGATGCGTGCGAGCCGCGATGTGCTGACCGCGTTCAACGTCCGGTACTTCGCTGCGAGCACGGATACGCCAGAGACCAACCGGGAGTTTGCGGAAGCGCTCGAGCTTAGCCTTCCCGGTCCTGAGGCGATCCCGACAAGAGCGTGGCGCGGGCGCTGCGGCGTGCTGGGTGTCGCGGGATTTCCGTCGCGCTGGACGTTTTACATCGGCAAGGACGGACGCATCCTGGATATCGACAAGAACGTACAACCCTCGTCTCATGGCGCTGACGTCGCGAGGAAACTCGGAACAACTTGGAATACCGCGGGTCTGACGCCTCAATCCAACTACCACGATGACTTTGCTCGACCGCTTTCGCACGCAACCGCAAAAGCATCCGGATCTCTGCCGTCCGTCCTCGCGCACGTAGGCGAGATTCCGCTCACCGAGCGTGAGCTGATCGCCGCCATCGCGCGCGAAGACGAAGACGCACGGGTGCGGAAGGCCGCGGTGGCCAAACTCATGGATCCGGCGGCACTGGGGGCCATCGCGCAGGCCGATGCCGACGAGACCGTTCGCGACGAGGCGGCGGTGATGCTGCGCGACATCGCGCTCGAATCCTTCGAGGGTGTCGCCGAGCAGGACAGCCTCGACGCCGTCGGACGCGCTCACCGACGTCCGGGCGCTGTCGCAGATCGCCAAGGCTGCCGGGCGCGAGATCGTCGCGCTGCGCGCGCTGTCGCGCATCAGCGATCCGCACGTGCTCGGATCGATTGCGCGTCATGCCGCGTCGGAGGCGGCCCGGCGGAGCGCATTCAGACGCGTGCGCGGAACGCATGCGGAGATTCTGGCGGTCGCGCTCAACGGCGAATTCAAGGATACGGCCCTTGCCGCCGGTCGAGCTCGTGACCGATGCGGGCGAACTCGAGCAGATAGCGTCGCGCGCAAAGAACAAGAACGCCGCAGAAGCGTGCGCGCTCGATTCTCAGGGAAGCGGAGGAACGCGACGGACGCTGAACGAAAGCCCTTGCGGCCGAGCAGCTCGTGGAAATTCCGCAGCCACCGGCGGCGCCCGTTGCAGATGTTGACGCAGCAGCAGCAACTGAGGCTGCCAGCCGAACCAGCACCTGAAGCTGCGAGCGAACCGGTCACAGACCGAAGCTGCCGCGCAGCAGGTTCCGCGCGCGCGAAGAGCTGGCGGAGACGCGTTCGTCTGCAAGCCGAAGCCAAGGCGGCTGCCACTGCCGAGACCGCACGCCGGATGTCGGAGCAGCGTCAAGCCCGCCTCACCGAGCTCATCGAGAACGCGGTTGCTGCGGCGAGTGATCAGGATTTCGCGTCTGCCAGAAAACGTGTTCGGGATCGTTCGCCGCGAGTGGAAGGATCTCGTCAGCGGTGTCGACGTCGCGGACCTGCTCGCGCAGCGCTTCGCCGAAATCGAATCGCAGCTGGCCGCGCGCGAGGCCGACACGCGCGAAGCGGATCTGCGCGCGCGCAAGGAAGCGCTCGGGCGCATGGAGCAGCTGGCCAATCGTGCCGAGTCGCTTGGCCGCTCGCACCGACCTCTCGCTGAAAGCCGCCGAGAAGGTCCTTCGCGATCTGCGCGCGGCAATCGGCGCGATTCCGCCCCTGCCGACCAAGGAAGACTACGACACCATTACCGCGAGGCTGAAAGCCTCGCTCGGCCGTGCTGACGCCGAAAGCCCAGGAGCTGCGCGAAGCAGACGACTGGCAGCGCTGGGCCAACGTCGGCATCCAGGAACAGCTCTGCGTGAAGATGGAAGCGCTCAAGACGCTCGAGGATCCCGAAGCCATCGCTCGCTCGGTCCGCGAGCTGCAACTGCAGTGGAAGCAGTCGGCTGATGTGCCGCGCGCGCAGGCCGAAGCGCTCTGGCGCCGGTTCAAGGCCGCTCACGACGAGGTGTGGGCGCGCTGCGAGGCTATTTCGCCGCGCAGGCCAACGAGCGGGCCGAGCAATCTCGCGAAGAAGATCGCGTTGTGCGAGCAGGCCGAATCGCTCGCCGAGTCGACCCGATGGATCGAGACCGCTGAAGCGATCAAGAAGCTGCAGGCCGACTGGAAAGACGTCGGTCCGGTCGCGCGTGGCCGCGAGAAGCAGCTCTGGGACCGGTTCCGCGCCGCCTGCGATCGGTTCTTCACACGGCGGCACGACGATCTCGATCGCCTGAAGAAGACCTGGGCCGAGAACTTCGCCAGGAAGGAAGCCCTGTGCGCCAGGGCGGAGACGCTCGCCGAGTCCGTCGGATTGGGACAACGCGGCGGCCGAGCTCCAGAAGCTGCAAGCCGAATGGAAAACCGTCGGACCCGTGAAGAAGAAGCCGCTCGGAAGCCATCTGGCAGCGGTTCCGCGCCGCCTGCGATCAAGTTTTTTCACAGATATGCGCAGCGTCACGAGATCGCCAAGCGCCGAACGCGTCGCGGCACGCGAAGCGATCTGCGCCGAGCTCGAGGCGCTCGCGCCTGCCGAGGATGCTGAAGCGGCGCCTGAGACCGAGACTCCTCCGGGTCTGCTCGAGAACGTGCGTGCGATTCGCAGCCGGTGGCAGCAGGAGCTGGCAGCCCGCGGTGTCGATCCCGATCGTGCGCGCGCGCTGGACGAACAGTTTGCCGCCGCTTCGGCCAAGGTCATCGCGCGCTGGCCTGCCGCGTTTGCGGGGACCGATCTCGATCCGAAACGAACCGGAAGCGGATGGAAACGATCGTCAAGCGCATCGAGGATCTCGGCGACATCGCTCGGCGGTCCCGCAAGCGCCGCCGCCGAGGCGGCGCCTGACGCCCGCCACTCGGCTCGCGGCGATGCTGAAGGAAGCGCTCGCCGCGAACACCATCGGCGGCAAGGTCGAGGACGACAGCCGCTGGCGAGCAGCGCCGCCGCGGAAGTGCGTCAGGCGCAGCAGCAAGCCTGGTCGCGCATCGGCCAGGTGCCCGACGAGCCGCGCGGCGCGCGCTGGCCGATCGATTCCAGCGTGCAGCCGGCGCATTACTGAACGGGCCGGGGCAGTACAGGCTGGAAGGGCAGGAGGGGCAAGACGGTAACTTCAATTAGTGCGTTGGTGAATTGCGAGTGAGGACTGCATCACCAGCTCGCCAATTTGCCCATTCACCAACTGTCATCTAATCCTGATCAGCTCCACATCGAAGACGAGCATCCCGAACGGCGGCTGCTGTCCCTTGTACGCCAGCGTTCTCGGGAATCCAGAACCGCGTCTTCTCGCCTTCGACCATCAGCTGCACGCCTTCGGTCCAGCCCGGAATCACGCCGTTCAGCGGAAACGTCGCCGGCTCGCCGCGCGTGACCGAGCTGTCGAACATCTTTCCGTCGGTCGTCCAGCCCGTGTAGTGCACCGTCACCTGGCTGCTGGCGCTCGGATGACGCGTGCCCTTGCCGGGCTGAATGCACCTTGTAGGCCAGGCCGCTCGGCGGTCTTCTTCGCGTCCGACGGCGGCGCCTTCACGTCGGACTGGCGCCTGCGGTCGGCGAGCACGAACGAGAGCAGCTCGACGTCGAACACGAGCATGCCCTTGCGGATCGCGCCTGCCCTTGTAGGCGAGCTCCTCGGGAATCCAGAAGCGGCGCGTTTCGCCGGCGACCATCAGCTGCACGCCTTCGGTCCACCCTGCGATCACGCGATTCAGCGGAAACGTCGCGCGGCTGGCCGCGCGGCGACCGAGCTGTCGAACATCTTTCCGTCGGTCGTCCAGCCCGGTGTAGTGCACCGTCACGAGGTCTTCGGGTTTGGGATGTGTACTTTGCCCGTGCCGGGCTTCATGACCTTCGACGCGAGGCCTGGTGAGGTCTTCGCGGCGTCGGCCGGTGGCGTCGCCACGTCGGGCGGTGCGGGAATCGGTGTTTGTGCCATAGCCGTGGCTGCCAAAAGAAGAAACGATGCCAGGAAAGCAGTCAGACGCATCAGTGATCCTTTCGACCGGCATTTTACCCTGTGTTATCCTCGCTCCCGTCACCTAGCGGGGTCTTCGATCGAAGATCCCTACCTCCGGTCTCGCACTCGCCGAGGTCGTGGACGTAGGCATCAGCGAGCACACACGGAAGGGTGTGCGATGCCTCACGTCAAGAAACTCACGCCGAATCTCGTCGTCTCGAATGTGGAACGGAGCGTCGCGTTCTACTGCGATGTCCTCGGCTTCGCGCTCACACAGAAAGTCCCCGACCAGTCGCCGCTCGTGTTTGCCGCGGTGCAGAGCGGCGACGTCGAAGTCTTCCTGAACGCGCCGGAGCCTGCGATCGCCGAATATCCCGCCTTCAAATCGCGGCCGATCGGCGGCTGACGCTGACGCTGTTCATGGAAGTCGAAGGGATCAAGCGAGTTGCTACGGCGCGCTCGCCGGACGCGTCAGCGTCGTCATGCCGCTCGAACGCAAGTGGTACGGCGTCACGGAGTTCGCCATCACCGATCCCGACGGCTACGTGATTACCTTCGCGGAGAGATGACCCGGGCGATCTTCTGGGACAACGACGGGGTGCTGCGTCGACACCGGAGCATCTGTATTTTCAGGCGACTCGGCAAGTGCTCGCTGCGGCCGGCATCACGCTGACCGAGGACACCTATCTCGAGTTGTTTCTCAGGCAGGGACGAGGCGCGTGGCATCTGGCGGAGGAGCGCGGAGTGTCTCCCGCAGACATCGATCGTCTGCGCGAGGAGAGAAATGCGCCTCTACGCCCACCTGCTCGATCAGGCGCCTCGTCTGATCGATGGTGTCGTCGACGTGCTCGACGCTCTCCGCGGCAAGTCGCGTCATGGGCGTCGTGACGAGCTCGAGAAAGGATCACTTCGATGTGATCCATCGCTCGACCGGCGTGCTGAAGTATTTCGACTTCGTGCTGACCTCGAGCGACTATTCACGCGCGAAAGCCGGCGCCAGATCCATACCTGCTGGCGGTGGCGCGCAGCGGGCGTCGATCCAGGCGACTGCATCGCGGTCGAGGATTCTGAGCGCGGCCTGGACGGCCGCCGTTCTCGCCGGCATCAAATGCCTGATCGTGCCGAGCCGGCTGACGCGACACTGCACGTTCCGGGCGCTCACAGAATCTCACGTCCGTTCGCGACGTTCCATTCGCGCTCTGACGTAGGGCGGGTCTTCAGACCCGCCGCAGAGCCGGGTCTACCGCCTTCGCTTGCGCTCGCGAGTCGCCAGCTCGCTAGGTTTCTGGGCGCGGAGGCGGAAGAGCCCGGCCTACTTCAGTCTCTGAAGCTGATCGAGTTTCTGTTTCAGCGCCTCGAGGCGCTGACCCGCCTCTCCCAGCTTGCCCTCGGCCGTCAGGCGCTGGTACTCGGCCAGATCGCGCGCGGCTTCCGAAATCAGCCCGCCGGCGTCTGCATGGAGCGGCCGGCCGTGTGCCGGATGACGGTTGGCTGGTTGAGCCTTGCCCGCCGCTTCGCACGATCGAAGGCAGCGCGGAGGGTTCGGCGGCCAGCATCGACGGCGCCTGGCCCATCATCGCGGCGAGCGCCGTCTCGACACGTCGGACCGTAGGCGAGCCGGTCCTGGAGCGCCAGCACGACGATGCGGAGCTCCGGCATCGGGCTGCGTTCGGCCTGCAGAAAGATCGGCTCCGCGTAGAGGAGCGCGCGGCCAATCGGAATGACCAGCAGGTTGCCTCGCCTGACGTTCGATCCCTGCTGATTCCACAGCGACAACTGGCCTGAGAGCTGCGCGTTCTGATCGATCCGCGCTTCGATCTGCAGCGGACCATCGACGAGCTTTGTCTTCGGGAAGTTGTAGACGACCAGCCGTCCCGTAGTGCGGCTCGTCGCTGCGCCCGGCGATCCATCCGATCAGGTTGTTCCGGTTGGCGGGCGTGAACGGCAGCATCTCGACGAACTCCAGCCGTGCTTCTCGCCCGGCAGCTTCATCAGCACGAAGTTCGGCTCCACTGGCCTGCGGCGCGCCTGCCCGCGGTTCGTCATGCCGACTTCGCTGGCGACGGTCCAGAGATCCTCGCGGTTGTAGAACACCTCGGGATTCGGTCATGTGATACAGGCCGTAGACGGTCGCCTGCAGCTGCAGCATCAGCTCCGGATACCGCACGTGCTGCCGCAGCGTCGGCGGCATGCTCGAGCGCGTCCTTGAACGAGGCGTCGGAAAGACTGCCGCGATACGCCGCGATCATCGGATCGTCCGTCGTCGAACACGTAGAACGTCACGCGCGCCGTCGTAGGCGTCGACGACGACCTTGACGCTGTTGCGGATGTAGTTGATCGCGCGTCCGTCCGAGCGCGGTAGTGGCGCGAGTACGGGTAGGTCGTCGGACGTCGTGAAGCACGTCCATCATCCACGACAGCCGGCCGTCGTCGCCGATGACGATGTACGGATCCTGGTCGAACGGTGAGGAACGGCGCGATGCGTCCTCACGCGCTCGCATGAGGTTGCGCCGCATCAGCAGCCGGCTGTCTGCGGTCACGTCGTCGCTGAACGGAAGCTTGGCGATGTCGCCGCGATCGAGCGCGATCAGCAGCGCGCCGGAAGAAGCCGCCGAGCACGATGCCGCCCGTTGCCCTCGTACGAGGTCAGGTTGTTGGTCTCGCCCTGCGGGTAGTTGAATTCCTTCTGCCGCGTCTTGACGTAGACGTCGGTGTTGGTGAGCTCGCCGAAGTAGATTTCGGGCCGCGTCACCGTCGATGCCGGGCACCGTGCTCTGACCGGCATGTTGCTGAGGATCAGCGTCGGCAGCCCTTCGGGCGTGAACCCGTTGACCGGGTTCATCGTGATGCCGTAGCCGTGCGTGTAGATCAGCTTCTCGTTGATCCAGTTGCGGCTGCTCTCGGGCAGCTTGTCGATGTTCAGCTCGCGCGTGCCGAGCATCACCTGCCGCACCGTGCCGTCGATGTCGTAGCGGTCGATGTCGATGTCGGGGAAGTCGTAGTAGGTGCGGATTTCCTGAATCTGGCGCAGCGTGTCCTGCAGCGCGCGCCAGTCCCACAGACGGATGTTCGACAGCGTCTCCTGGTTGTTCGCCGGCGTCGAGCGCCTCGACGCCGGTTTCGGCCGGGAACGGCCGCTGCGCGATGCGCGTCCAGCCGTAGGCCTGCCGCGTCATCTCGATGTTGTGCGCGATGTACGGGCTCTCGCGCACCGAGCTCGTTCGGCTTGACGATGAAGCTCGTGACATACCACGCGAGAAGTCCGACCCCAGATGAGACGACGCCTGCGGGCGCGATGTGGCCGCGCCAAGCCATACAGAGACTGGGTTGCCGCCTGGCGTTCGTGAGGGCGATGACTGCACCAATGGCGAGCGCGATCGAGACGAGCAGCAGCCCCGTGATCCAGACGTTCGCGTCGGTATACGTGACGCCGGAGAAGATCGTGTGATCCTGGTAGATCGTGCTGAAGCGCGAGAGATACATCTGCGCGGCGAACACGAGCAGCAGCGCGCTGAACGCCACCGATATGCCTCTCAGCGGCGGCGTGTCGTCACGCCGACGAGGGCCCGGGAGTTGCGGACTGCTGGCCAGCACCGAAGACGCGACGGCCGCGATCATCAGAATCGTCGCCAGCGTCGTCATCCAGCCGACGATGAGGCGCCGGGCGGGAAGCGAGAAGAAGTAGAACGCCAGAGGGCGTCCGAAGATCGGATCCAGTTCGGCGGCCGCGGCTTGCGCGCCGCCAAGCGTCTCGAGTCCGCTGTGCCAGTAGAGCGCAAAGGTCGTCCATTCGGCGCTCATCCCCAGCCCGGTGCCGGCGCCGACGACCAGCGAGATTCCGATGATCGCAAATCGAACGAGGGGTTCGAGCGAGATCGGTTGACCGCCTACGAGCACGGCGCTGCCATGCAGAGTCCCGATACGCCCGGCTTCAATGCGAGCAGGGACAGATAGAGAACGACGAAGGTCGCGAACGTGAAGACGGCGAAGACGGTGGCGCGCTGATTGAGCGCCGTCCAGAAGCACATCGCTGAACCCGAGCGAGTCGAGACCAGAGGGAGTCGACGTAGAAGGAGAGCGTGGTGCCGGCGCTCAGAAGAACGAGGACCGCGAGCGCGATCGCCGACGATCCGCCCCAGTCGTCCGCGCGCGGGTTTCTCGGCGGCGGCCAATCGATTGTGGTCACTGCAGAACTGACTCTAACAGGCTTTAGGCTGCAGGCTAGCAGGCTCGTCGGTCAGATGCAGGCCGGGTCTTTAGACCCGGCATTGGATGGCTAGACAACCAGAACAATCTTCCCGAGCGCACCCGGCTCGAGCACCGCTTCGTGAGCGCGGGCGGCGTCGCCGAAGCGGCATCTCGCGGCCGACGACGGGGTTGAGCGATCCGTTCGCCAGCCCGGCCACGAGCGCGGCGTGGATGGACGCCAGCTCCGGGGCGCCACGTTGAAACTCGTCATCCCCAGAATCGACGCGTCCCGTCCCATCGCCTGCCGCGCGTCGATCTCGACGCGCGCCGCGGTTGCCGATCACGACCACGCGGCCGAAGCGTGCAAGCAGCCCGAGATCCTTGTCGAGATTGATGTGAGCCGCCATTTCGAGGATCACGTCCACCCGCGCCCGCCGGTGGCCTGCATGATCTTGTCGAGATAGCCTGGCTCCTTGTGGTTGAACATCGCGGTCGCGCCGTTGGCGAGTGCGATCTCGATCCCGCGATCGGTCCCGCCCGTCCCGTAGACCGTCAGCCCGGCGGCGTGTCGATCTGCTACCGCTGCCAGGCCGACACCGCCCGTCGCGCCGTGCACGAGCACGGTCTCCGCAGGTTTCGCGCCGGCGCGATGAAACAACGCACGGAACGCCGTTCCGTGCGGCACGCCCATCGCGGCGCCTTGCGCGAAGCTGACCTTGGGCGGCAGGCGATGGAGCATGAGCCGCGCTGCACAGCGCGTACTCCGCGTAGGTGCCGGCGCCGACGAGTGCGACGTTGTCGCCCGCGACGTAGACGCGATCGCCGTGTTTGAAGCCCTTGATGTCGGAGCCGACAGATTCCACGTCGCCGGCGGCATCCGCGCCCGGCGTGAACGGGAGATCCGGTTTACGCGCGTAGACACCGGCGCGAATATAGGTGTTCGAACCGGATTCACGCCGACGGCGCGAATGCGGACGAGCACCTGCGAAGGTCCCGGCGCGGGCGTCGGGACATTTTCGAGCTTCATCACCTCGGGTTTGCCGAACTCGCGGACGACAATGGCGCGCATGGGGCGAATGCTATCATGGGCAATAGAAAAATTGCTGATTGCTCATTGCTGATTGCTGAATGAATTTGTCTTCACAATTAGCAGTCTGCAATGAGCAATGAGCAATTAATGATGGCGGTTCTGAAACTACACAAAACGATTGGCGTCAAGGTGGGTCGCGTGCAGGTGGGCGGCGGCGCGCCGGTGGTCGCGCAGTCGATGACGATGACCGACACGGCCGACGCGCGCGGCACGGCCGCAGCAGTGCATCGAGCTTGCCGAAGCCGGATCCGAGATGGTGCGGGTGACGGTCAACCTGCCCGAAGCCGCGGCCGCCGTGCCCGAGATCAAGCAGCGGATGCTCGACGCCGGCTGCGACGCGCCGCTCATCGGCGACTTCCACTACAACGGCCATCTCCTGCTGACGACGTTTCCCGACTGCGCGTCGCGCGCTCGACAAATACCGCATCAACCCGGGCAACGTCGGCACCGGCCGGCGGCGCGACGAGCAGTTCTCGACGATCTGCAAGGTGGCGATCGACCACGGACAAGCCGGTGCGGATCGGCGTCAACGGCGGCTCGCTCAACCAGGAGCTCGTCGTCGCGAAGATGCAGGAGAACACCGGATCGCGAGCTCGGCAGGACCTCCGAAGAGATCATCAACGAGTGCATGGTGCTCGTCGGCGCGTCGAATCGACGGCGCTCGCGATCGAACAGCGGTCTGCGGACGCGATCAGATCATCATCTCGTGCAAGACGTCACGGCCGCGCGATCTGATTGCGGTCTACCGCGAGCTCGCGCGCCGGACCGATCAGCCGCTGCATCTCGGTCTCACCGAGGCCGGCATGGGGCCGAAGGGCCTCGTGTGGTCGGCGTCGGCGATGGGCGTCCTGCTGCACGAGGGCATCGGCGACACGATTCGCGTGTCGCTGACGCCGCGGCCTGGCGGCGACCGTCGCGAAGAAGTCTATGCCGCGTGCGAGCTGCTGCAGGCGCTCGGCCTGCGTTCGTTCTCGCCGAGCGTGACCGCGTGCCCGGGTTGCGGGCGCACGACCAGCACGACCTTTCAGGAGCTCGGCCGAACGGATTCAGGACTACGTCCGCGAGAAGATGCCCGAGTGGAAGACCCGCTATCGAAGGCGTCGAGACCATGACGCTCGCCGTGATGGGATGCGTGGTCAACGGACCGGGCGAGTCGAAGGCGGCGAGCATCGGCATCAGCCTGCCGGGCACGGGCGAAGCGCCGAACTGTCCGGTCTACATCGACGGCGAGCACGTCACGACGCTGCGCGGCACGTACGACGAGCTCGCGGCCGCGTTTCAGCAACTCGTCGACAGTTACATTGAAACGCGTTACAAGCCGCGAGCCTGACAGGCCGCAGGCTTTAGGCTGCAGGCTTCCAGGTGGCTTCGGGCCGGAGTCTGAAGCCCAAAGCCTGCGCGATCGCGCTCACCAGCCAGCGCTGCGCGATCCGCTCCGGCAGCCTGATTCTTCCCGCCGGATCCCACGAACTTCACGATCGTCGCGCGGACCCGCTGCTGGTAGTCGAACGGTCCCATTCCGATCGTCCGCACGTCCGCCTCCCACGGGTCAATCGGATCCCGGCTCGCGTGAGTCTCGATGGTGCCGATGGCGCCGTGCAGGTTGGACCTTGATCTCGTTCAGGCTTCTTCTTCTTTCCACGGTCGCTCGCGATGGTCACCGGCGTGGAGAGCTTGAAGTAGAGCACCCAGTTGGCCGTCCTTGATTTCGTGCACCGTTGGACCACGGGATCACTGCTTCCGCGCGCGCCGCCGGATCGATGCACTCCACCCATCGCTCCGCCAGAATCGCTTCGCGATCCTGCCGACGAATTGCGGGAAGCCCATGTGCGTGGGATACGTTCCGCGAGCTCGCCGTACACCGGTAGACCCGCAGCGACTCACGATTGAAGGCCATCACGAAGAAGCTCTTCGTATCGACGTCATACAGCGTGGCCGTCCAGACGACCGCCCCGCCGTTGTCGAGCGTGGTCAGCCAGGCGGCGTCGGCGAGCGACGCGTCTTCACCCGTCACCACGTACCTGGCGCGCCAGCGAGGCTGTACGAAGCAGGTTCTGCGGATCGATCTCGCGGGCGCGTTCGGCCGCGTAAGTGGCCGACCAGTTCAGGTCGTACAAATCGGCCGCCGCCGCGTCGACGCCTCGAAGTGCTCCCACCACGGGCCGCTGCGATCTTCGTTCACAATCGCCGCCTGCGCGCGGGTCGTCAACGCGTGCTCGGGATCGATGGCGCGTGCGTCAGCAGGTCGGCGCAACTGCCGGCAGTCGCTCTTCCGCGGCACGCCTTTGTGCCGCAACAGGCAGAATCACGAAGACCACGAACATCGACGTCCACACGAACTTGGAGCGCGGGCGATTCATGGCAGCCTCGGGAATGTCTACGAAGGAAGGGGGCAACCGCCGTGCCAGAGGGAGACCGCGGAAAATGGCCGGAAAGCGGGCTAGTGCGAATTTGAAACAGGTGTGGCGCGTCCTGTCTAGAGACGCGCCGATGCAGGACGCGGGCCCGGGAGACGGGTCTTCGGCGCGACGCCGGAGTGTCTAAAGACCCGGCCTACAACTAATGAACGGTGTAGGGTTCGTAGAGCGCGAAGGGTGCGATCTCGGCGTCGAAATGTGCACCGCCTTCGCTCACCATTTGATAGGTGCCGCGGAGCTCGCCCTGCGAAGTTTTGAGCGGCCAGCCAGACGTATTACTGGAAGGACTCGCCGGGAGCCAGCACCGGCTGCTCGCCGAGCACGCCGGAGCCTTTGGACTTCCTGCACGCGGCCGCACGCGTCGGTCGCGATCCAGTGCCAGCTCAGCAGCTGCACGGTTTCGTCGCCTTCGTTGGTAATCCGCACCGTGTAGTGGAAGAACCAGGAGCTCTGAAATGGCTGCGATCGCTCCGGGCGCGTATTGCGATTCGACCTCGACGCGGACGTTGTTGGTAATGGCTTCCGAGGTCGTGGCCCGGGTCGGCCGGCTGTAACTCGGCTGGTTGGTCTCGGGCATCAACAACATTCCTAGCAGGCCCAGGCATCGGGGCGATCGCTCGAGCGGGATGCCAAATGACGATCGTGCGAAACTCGGACATGATGCATCGAATCGATTCCGCCGCTCGTGCCCGGGCGCCGCGGCCTTCGCGCCGGCGCGCCGGGCCACCAGCGATCGACACTCCGATCGTGATTTGGAATCCCGCTGGCGATCTTTGCCTTCAGCCATTACCAACGAGCGTCGCAGCTCCGTTCGGTTACTGGCACGAAACATTCAGTTGTCCAGGAAGTAAAAGCTTTCAGGCTGACTCTTTCGGTATCTGGACGCCGGCACCCGACAGATTTCGCAGGGCAGCTGCAGCTATCAAATGGTGAGCGAAAACCGACCGAGATCACCCTCGCACTACTGAAATTGCACGATCCTGCAATTCGAGTGGACAGTATGTAAAGTTCGTAGAGCGCGAAGGGTGCGATCTGGCGTCGAAATGTGCACCGCCTTCGCTCACCATTTGATAGGTGCCGCGCAGCTCGCCCTGCGAAGTTTTGAGCGGCCAGCCAGACGTGTACTGGAAGGACTCGCCGGAGCCAGCACCGGCTGCTCGCCGTGCACGCCGGAGCCTTTGGACTTCCCTGCACGCGGCCGCACGCGTCGTCGCGATCCAGTGCCGGCACACCAGCAGCTGCACGGTTTCGTCGCCTTCGTTGGTAATCCGCACCGTGTAGTGGAAGAACCAGGAGCTCTGAAATGGCTGCGATCGCTCGGGCGCGTATTGCGATTCGACCGACGCGGACGTTGTTGGTAATGGCTTCCGAGTCGTGGCCCGGGTCGGCAGGCTTCTGTAACTCGGCTGGTTGGTCTCGGGCATCAACAACATTCTAGCAGGCCCAGGCATCGGGGCGATCGCTGAGCGGGATGCCAAATGACGATCGTGCGAAACCTCCGGACATGATGCATCGAATCGATTCCGCCCGTCTCGTGCCCGGAGCGCCGCGGCCTTCGGCGCCGGGCGCCCGCGACAGAAGTCGCCGGGACAGCGGACTCCGCGCGCGCGGTTCGCGGGCAGGGCACTGATTTTCTGGGACCTCAAGGTCCCGGAAAACGCAAGAAACTCGATGCAATTGATACGGATCAGATTACGCCCGCGGCCGATTGCGTCTCGGAGAGCCTCGAGACGCTCGACGAGCGCTGGAAGGCCGGGCACGTTCCGCTACCTGATGCCCGACTTCCGGCGCGCGTCCATCGCGGCGAGACGTTCGTCATCGCCGGCGATCGTTTTGCGATCGGATCGTCGCGCGAGATGAGCCCGGCTGGCCTCAAGGCGGTCGCCGAGGAAGCCGGCCTGCAGATGGTCATCGTCTGCGGGCGACAACATGGGCGACATCTTCCGGCGCAACGCGCTCAACCTCGGGCTTGCACGTCGTTCAGAGCCCGGAGGCCGTCGCCGACGCGCGGGACGGCGACGAGTTCAGTTTCGATCCGGCGTCGCGGCAGATTGACCAACGAGACCCAGGGCAAGACGCTACGAGCCGCGTGCCGCTGACGCCGAAGGAAGACGAGATTCGCCAGCAGCGGCGGCATCTTCGCGGCCGGCCGCCGCGAGTTCCGCCGCCTCGCTCGGACAGTGCCGCGGCCATCGAGTGGCCGAGCCGGAGCCGGGCGCGGCGGATGACCGTCGACCGAACAGATCATCTGGGCGCATCGCGTCGACAAGAGCGCGACGAGGTGCGGCCCGGTGCGACGCTGCCGCGTCTACGCCGATCTGCTGCCGGCCTCCGACGGCACGGCGCCGTTCGCGATCCACACGTTCAACCAGATCACCGGCGGCAACACGATCTATCCGCGGCAGGCGGCGATCGCCAACGATCACTTCGTGTTCACCGGCACGCGAAGACGACGACAAGCAGACGGGCATCGGCCGCGAGTTCTGCGCGGCTGCACGGCGATCGACGAAGCCGTACTACGCGACGCCGGGCGACGGCATCTTCCATTTCTACTTCCCGGAGCAGGGACTGGTGATGCCGGGCCAGTTCATACCCGGCGCCGACTCGCACAGCCGCGCCTACGGCGCCTACGGCGCGCGTCGGGATGGGCGTCGGATCGACGACGCTCGGTTTCGGCTGGTCGACCGGCTACATCTACTTCACCGCTTGCCAAGCGCGCGGCGCGTGGTCTTCAGCGGGCAGCCTGCAGCCGTGGGTGAGCGGCAAGGACATCGTCCTCGAGCTGCTGCGCGCGCTGGGGTGCGAAGCAGTCGCAGGGCATGTCGGTGGAGCTCGTCGACGCGAACGCGCCAGCTGCCGATCGCCTATCGCAACACGATCGCCAACATGATGGCGGAAGCCGAGGCGCTGAACGGCATCTTCGCCGCCGGACGACGATGACCGCACGACTGGTATCGCGCGAAGGGCATCACCGATCTGCCGTATCCGGCGCTCGCGCCCGGCGCCGATGCCGTCTACGAGATCGACGAGACGCTCGATCTCGACGAGCGTGGCGCCGATGATCGCCAAGCCGTTCAGTCCCGGGCAACGCGTTTCCGGCGGACGAGGTCGCGCGCGAGCGGCATCGACGTTCGACAAGGCGATGATCGGATCGTGCACGAACGGCAGCTACGACGATCTGCTGACAGGCGGCGCTCGTCGATCCGCGCCGCGCGCAGCGCGGGCGTCGACGCAAGGTCGCGCCGCGCAGTTCGTGATCTTTCCGGGATCGGGCGGCGTCGGCGCGCCAGATCGAGCGGCCCGACCGCGCGGCTCGGCGGCGAGTCGATCGCCGAGGTGTTCCGATCGGTCGGCGGCGAGATCCGCCAGTCGTGGTGCGGGCCGTGCTTCGGTCAGGGGCCGGACGCGCTTGACCACGGGTCAGCGCGCGATCACGTCGTTCAATCGCAACTGGCAGAACCGCATGGGCCTCGGCGGCGAAGGCTACCTTGCCAGCCCGGCGGTGGTGGCGGCGTCGGCGCTGATGGGTTATCGGCGCCGCCGGGAGGCTCGGGCTGAAATGGGATCCTGAGAAATTCGGTGTGTAAGCCGAACATCCCGACCGCTCTGGTCGTCTGCATATCGTCGGTCCTGCGCCTGCCCCGGAGGACTCCGAATGATCCACTCTCAGGTTCTCGAGGTTCTCTAGGTTCTCGGGGTTCGTGCTGCTCGCGGCCGCCGGCCTCGTGATCTGGTCAGCGCAGGACCGTGCGCTCGGGGCGCA
>ERZ1370068.8796-contig-7622_pt1 | contig 22503 bp, 36 predicted proteins | sample MGYA00561227_ERZ1370068 | MGnify/ENA primary metagenome ERZ1370068 (study PRJEB38410, sample SAMEA6850437) | metagenome | study: Metagenomic assessment of the ecological functions of the soil: analysis of the soil microbiota associated with the... | reverse complement strand
ATGTACTTCGTTCCAGTTACGTATTGCTGGGTGGCGCGCCGGCCATGCTCTCTGCATGCGCTTGTCGAGGCTCGCCAGCCGAGCGGTCGGGTGGGCCGGCGTGCGGCCGCGGGCGGTTTCGCGCGATGCCGATGGCCGCAGGCTGGACGGCGGCGCGCGGCATGCTGGCGCCTGAGGGCCGCACGCTTTCACAGCCTGTGGGCTGAGCAGCAGCGCGCGGCGGACATCGGGCGATGAGCGAAGCGCGCTGACCGAAATCCTCGCCCGCATCCGCGGCTCCCTCAAGCGCGGCCGGCTGGACACTGCACGCGAAATGGAGCTGCGCGGACCGGGCCGCGCGCATCGCCGCAACCGGTTCCTGCGCGGGCGACGGCGCTCGACGGTCGCAGCCGGATCCGATCTGTTTATCGCGATGGCCGAGGAGGTGCAGGCGACGACGTGCGGGTCGCCTCGCTGGGTGCGGTGCCCGAGGCGGTCGCCCACTATCTCGCTGCCGGAACCTTCCCGCCGAGCTTGTGCTGGCACCCGGCCCGAGCCTCGATGAGATCCTGTGGAGTGCTCGACCGCTGCTGCGCACCGCCGCGGCCGGGCGGAGGCAGGCGATGCGGTCAGCCTGACGCCGTGCTACGCCGCGGTTGCCGAGACCGGGACGCTGATGCTGATTTCCGGAGCCCGGACCCCGACGACGCTGAATTTCCTGCCCGACACCCATATCGTAGTGGTGCGGGGCGATCAGGTGGTCGCCGCCTACGAGATGGTTGGGATCGGCTAGCGAGCGCGGTGGAATGCCGCGTACGATCAACTTCATTACCGGTCCGTCGCGGACTGGGGATATCGAGCAGCGCATCGAGCTCGGGGCGCACGGCCCTCGGCGCTGCCACATCATCCTCGTCGACGATCGGCAGGGAATGCGGCAATGCCGGAAGACGGGTGACATGGCAAGCCGGCGGCGGCGAACGACTCTGTGGCGCGAGGCCATGCGGGACGTGAAGCCGTTGCGCGGGCGCGAGCCAGCGATCTTGTCCACCGCTCCAGGCGCCGGCCGAGGCGAGGATGCGTTGGTAAAGCCGCATCGGCTGCCGGGCCTCGACCGCTTCCCGGGATAGACCGGGCCAATGCCGAGCGGCTGAAGCGCGGTCTCCACCCGATCGAAGGCCGGCTCGATCTGCACGGAATGACCCAGGCCGAGGCCCATCGCGCGCTCGCCAGATTTGTTCATAACTCGCGCGATGCCGGACGGCGCTGCGTTCTCGTCATCACCGGACGCGGCTTCGGTCCGACCGGGCCAGGGATCCTCAAGCTGGCGGTACCGCGGTGGCTCGAAGAGGCGGGGCTGCGGCGGCGACATACTAGCGGTCGCGCCGGCGCAGCCGCGGGATGGCGGACGCGGGCGCGCTTTACCTGCTGCTGCGCGCCATCGGACGTGAGCAGCCTGACCCTGAGCCGCATCGACCTTCGGGCAGCGAGGAACGCCGGCAGCGCGGCAAAAACCGCGCAGTTTTTCATACAAGCATGCAATGTCGATGGCCAGCAACAGCGATCTCTCCCCATATCGACCGCCTGAGATCGGCACGCGTCCTGTGCATCGGCGACGTGATGCTGGATCATTACGCCTCGTGGCGACGTCACCCGGGTATCGCCCGAAGCGCCGATACCGGTGCTGTGCGTCGAGCGCGAAATGAAGACGTTGGGCGGTGCCGGCAACGTCCTGCGCAACCTGCGAGCATTGGGAGTGACGGCGTCCTTTGTCTCGGTTGTCGGCAACGACGAGGCTGGGCGCGAGGTTCGGGCGGCTGCTGGAGGCGCAGAACGGTGCTGAGCTGCACGTCCTGGTACAGCCCCAGCGCACGACCACCGTGAAGACGCGCTATCATCGCGGCCAACCAGCAACTGTTGCGGGCCGACCGAGAGAGTGCGGTTCCCCTCGATCCTCATATTCGCGAGGATCTTCTTCGGCTGGTACGTGAGCTCGTGGACCACCATTCGGTAGTCATCATCTCCGACTATGCCAAGGGGTGCTTACCGAAGGGGTAGCTCTGGAAATCATCAGAGCGGCGCGCGAAGCCGGCGCACGCACGGTCGTCGATCCAAAGGGCGGCGATCCTATCCGCTATCGCGGCGCCGATCTGCTGAAGCCCAACCGGCGCGAGCTCGCCGAGCAACCGGCATGGCTGTCGCCACCGATAGCGAGGTTGTCGAGGCCTCGCGCGCGCTGATCGAGCGCTGCGGCTTCAGCGCCGTCCTGGCCTCGCTCGGTGCCGAGGGATGGTTCTGGTCGCGGCCGATGGCGCGGTCCATATCCAACGGGCCGAAGTGCGCGAGGTCTACGACGTATCGGGAGCTGGAGACACAGCGGTGGCCGCGGTGGCGGCGTCGCTCGCAGCCGGCCTCAACCTGACCGATGCTGCCCGCCTGGCAAACACGGCGGCCGGGATCGTCGTCAGCAAGGTCGGAACGGCGGTTGTCTATAGCCGCGAGCTGACCGCCTACCTCAGCGGGCACGATCTCTATAACTCAGACAAGGTGTTGCCGCGGGCAAATGCGCTCGATCTCGTCGAGCGGTGGCGTCGCCAAGGACTCACGATCGGCTTTCACCAACGGTTGTTTCGATTTGCTGCACCCTGGGCATGTGGCGCTGCTCGGGCAAGCCAAGGCAGCTTGCGATCGGTTGGTCGTCGGTCTCAACAGCGACGCGTCGACGGCGCGGCTGAAGGTCCGCGCCGTCCCGTCCAAACCGAGACGGCGCGGGCAGAGGTACCGGCTTCGTTGGCGGCGGTCGATCTGATTGTCATATTCGAGGAGGACACGCCGATCGATCTCATCGAGGCAGTCCGGCCGCAGCTTCTCGTCAAGGGCGCCGACTACCGAGTCGACGAGGTCGTCGGAGCCGAATTCGTCAGGCGCATCGGTGGCGAGGTGCTTCTCGCCGAGGTGATACCAGGCTACAGCACCACCGCGACGATCGCGCGGCTCGCCCGGTAACCTCGCGCAGACTCTTCATAGCCCGTCGAGACGGTGGGCCTCGGGGTCGAGATGGCGACGCAGCCGCGCTGCCGCGAGACGCGCAAAGCGCAAGGTGAGGGCGCGGCGGCGGCCGGGGCTGAGCGGCGTTGCGCGACCGTCGCGCAGCAACGCAGCACCGAACGGATCCGCCACCATCAGGCCACATTCCTCGGGGATCAACGCTCGCGGAAAGTGGTCCGGAACCGCGAAATAGAGACGATCTGCGAAATCGCGGTAAGTTACCCACTTGCGATCGGCGCGGAAGTCGGCGACCGAGGTTTTGATCTCGACGATCACGAAATCACCCGCCTTGCCGAGGCACGAGGATGTCGGCGCGGCGTCCGTTGGCGAGCGGAAATTCGACGAGGCAGCATAGCCGAGCTGGTCGAACGCGCGGCAAACACCCCGCGCGAGCAGCGCGGCGGTCGCTGAGGTTCGGCGGCGGGCGGAGCAGACATGGCCGAGCGCGCATCATAAGTGGATCAGATCAGGTGGGCGAGATCGACGGAGTGTGAGGATGGCGGTAGCGACGGAGCGGAGCTTCCTGCGGCAGGCCTGGGATCTTGCTTGGCCGTATTGGAAGTCGGAAGAGAAAGGGTCGGCCATCGGGCTGCTCGCCGCCATCGTCGCCCTCACCCTCATCATGGTATGGCTCAACGTTCGCTTCAACTATTGGTATAACGATTTCTATGACGCGCTTCAGCAATACCAGTGGTCGAAGTTCTGGTGGCAGTTCGCGATCTTCGGAATGCTCGCGGCTATCGTTTATCGTCGTTGGCGTCTACTCCGCTTATCTGCAGGGAATACTGCATATCCGCTGGCGGCGTTGGTTGACCGAGCGCTTCCTGGGCAACTGGCTGGAGGACCAAGCCTATTACCGGATGCAGCTGGATCAGACCACGACCGACAACCCCGATCAGCGCATCGCGCGACGATCTCAATCGTTTCGCCACGCAAAGCCTCGACTTGTCGCTCGGTCTCTTGCAACGCCTTTGTCACCCTCGTCTCCTTCCTCTCGATCCTGTGGACCCTGTCCGGGCGCTCTGACGATCCCGCTCGGTGGGGGTGTCGATGATCGATATCCCCGGCTACATGGTCTTTGCGGCGCTGATTTATGCCATTGGCGGGACGATGGCTGACCCGATGGATCGGTCATGCCGCTGATCCGGCTCAGTTTCGATCAGCAGCGCTACGAGGCCGATTTTCGGTTCAGTCTGGTCCGGCTGCGCGAGAATGCGGAGAACGTGGCCTTCTATGGCGGTGAAGCCCGCGAGCTCGACACGCTTCCAGACCCGCTTTGCGCGGGTCGTCGCGAATTGGTGGGGAATCATCAAGCGCCGCAAGAAGCTGACCTGGTTCACCTATGGTTACGGTCAGGTCGCGATCGTCTTCCCGTTCTCGTGGCGGCGCCGCGCTATTTCGACAAAGTCGATCCAGCTCGGCGGCTTGATGCAGATCTCTTCGGCTTTCCGCCAGGTGCAGGAGTCGCTCTCGCTTTATCGTCAATTCGTACAACGAGATCGCCGAATACCAGGCGGTGGTGCAGCGGCTCGCCGGGTTCCGCGCAAGGATGGACGAGATCGCGGCCGATCGGGCCGCACCGCAGCCGATCAATATCGAGCGCAGCGGCGCGGGCGTCGCGGTCGAGCGCGCTCGACCTCGATCTGCCGGACGGGCGGCCGCTGCGGCAAGACATCTCGCTGTCGGCGAGCCCGGGCAAGCCGCTACTGATCACCGGCCCTTCCGGAGTGGGCAAGAGCACGGTGTTGCGTGCGATTGCCGGGCTGTGGCCGTTCGGGCGAGGCCGCATCCGGATGGCCGACGGCCGCGCTCTTTTTCTCCCGCAACGGCCCTATCTGCCGCTCGGCACCTGGCGGATGCGCTCGTTTATCCCCGCGCCGCCGACGAGCTGCCGCGCGACCGGCTCGTCGAGGCGCTGTCGCGCCGTTGGCCTGCCGCAGCTCGTCGACCGCCTCGACGAGGAGGGGAACTGGGCGCAGCGCCTATCGATTGGCGAGCAGCAGCGCCTCGCCTTTGCGCGGGTGCTCCTCGCCCGCCCGGAAATCGTCTTTCTCGACGAGGCAACCTCGGCACTGGACGAGGCGGCGGAAATGTCGCTCTACCGGCTCTTGCGGGAGGCTCCCTGGCGGCCGACGATCGTCAGCGTCGGTCATCACGGAACCTTGCAGCGCCTACACGACACGGTCGTCGATCTTGGCCGCCGTCCGGTTTCTCAGGCGGCGGTCGGATGACCGGGCATGGGCCGGTCAGGTCGCGACGGAGATCCAGATGAGCCACCCTGAGGATCCGTTACGCGCCGTCAGGATCGGCAAGCTCGAGAGCCTCAAGGGCTCAGGGCATCGATCCCTATCCCTATGGCTTTGACCGCACGCACGAGGCGGCCGAACTCGAGCGACCTCTATGCCGGGCTGGCGCGCCGGCGCGGAAACCGGCGAGCGGGTATGTGTGGCGGGTCGCATCCGGGCGGTCCGCAACAGCGGCATGTTCATCGATCTGCACGACGCCACCGGGCAAGATCCAAATCTTCTGCCACCGGGACAATCTGTCGCCCGAGGGGCTGGCGCCGTGCGCCTCTTGGACATCGGCGATCTGATCGGCGTCGAAGGACTGGTACGGCGCACTCCGCGCGGCGAGCTCACCGTCAACGCTACCGCGATGACGATTCTGGCCAAGACGCTGCGTCCGCTGCCCGAGAAATACCACGGTCTCGCCGATGTCGAGCTGCGCTACCGGCAGCGCTATCTCGACCTGATCATGAACCCGCAGAGCCGCGAGACGCTGCGCCGGCGCAGCCGGATCGTCGCGGCGATGCGCAGCTATCTGCGTCGAGCGCGGCTATCTCGAGGTCGAGACGCCGATGCTGCACACGATCCCGGGCGGCGCCTCGGCGAAGCCCTTCGTCACCCATCACAACGCGCTCGACATCGATCTCTACCTGCGGATCGCGCCCGAGCTGCACCTGAAGCGGCTCGTGGTCGGCGGGCTCGCCGACAAGGTGTTCGAGATCAACCGCTGCTTCCGCAACGAGGGCATCTCGCCGCGGCACAATCCCGAGTTCACCTCGCTCGAGCTCTACGAGGCCTATGTCGATTACACCGCGATGATGAGGCTGACCGAGGAGCTCGTCGCGTCTGTCGCCGAAACGCGTGCTCGGCAGCCTTCGGATCAATTATGGCGGGACCGTCATCGATCTGTCCCCGCCCTGGCCGCGGCGCAGCATGGCCGAGCTGGTGCAGGCGGCGACCGGGGTCGATTTTCTCGCCATCGAGGATGCCGAGACGGCGCGCCGCGCGGCGCGGCGCTCGGCGCGTGCCGTAACCGGCAGCGAGAATTGGGGCCAGGCGCTCGAAGCGGCCTTCGCCGCGCGGGTCGAGGACACCGCTGATCCAACCGACGCACGTCACCGGCTTTCCGCGCGACATCTCACCGCTTGGCCAAGGCTGATCGTGCCGACCCGCGGCTCGCCGAGCGGCTTCGAGACCTATATCTATGGCTGGGAGATCGCCAACGCGTTTTCCGAGCTCACCGATCCGCAGGACCAGCGGGCCCGCTTCGAGGCGCAGATGCGGGCGCGGGCAGCGGGCGACGAGGAGGCGCAACCGCTTGACGAGGATTACGTGACCGCCCTCGAATACGGGCTGCCGCCCTGCGGCGGGCTCGGCATCGGCATCGATCGGCTGGTCATGCTGCTGACCGACAGCCCCCCGATCCGCGACGTCATCACCTTTCCCACCTTGCGGCCGACGAGTGAGCCCGCGACGACCTCCCCGGAGGCCGGAAATATTCCCGGAGCAGGCACGACACTCATGCATCGCAGACCCGCCAGCAACCCAGTTGACGGCAGGATCGACAAGGCGCGGCAGGCCTCCCATATGGCGGTCAGATGGGAGGACGCGCATGCCGTCTTGCTCACCCCTGCTTTTTGCGCCGGGTGCTCTCCGCCGGCGTGCTTTCGCTGGCGATGGCGAGCTGCGCCCAGCTGCCGCCGACCGCCGCCACCGCGATCCCGCCGATCCCGGCCGGCGAGGCACGGGTCTGGTTCTACCGCGACGGCGGGCCGTACGATGGACGGGCACACCCTATCTGCGGATGAACGAGGCGATCGTCGGGTGTCGGAGCCAGCGGCGCCCTCTATCGCGATGTATGTGCCGGGCCAGTACCACGTCACGGTAGACAGCTACGGGCGCGACTTTAATCAGTCGCGGTGGGTCTACCTCTCCCCGGGCAGCAGGCCTATTTCAAGATCGTGTCGCTGCGTAACTGGGCCGCTGCGGAGGCGGTCCGAGAGACGACTTCCAGCGCGACACCTTTATGTCTGGGACATACCGCCCGAGATCGCGCAGGGCGATGTCGCGCGCAGCCAATTTTATGGCGGCAGCTGACAGCGCACGGCGAGCCGAAAATGAGGAAGCGCATGTCGATCCGGCCCATCGTCTTTGGCGTCCTGCTCGCTGGCCGCGGCAGGCCTGCACCGAGCTCCCATCGGACCGCCTCCGTTGCAGTTCCGCCGATCCCGGCCGGGCGAAGCCCGGGTTTGGTTCTACCGTAACGGCGGGCCCTACGATGGCGTCGGGACCCCCTATCTGCGGATGAACGACGGCGATTGTCGGGAGTCTCGCGAACCGGGCGGCGCTTCCTATCGGGACGTCCCGGCGGGTCCCTACCACATCACCGTCGACAGCTACGGCAAAGACTTCAACCAGGACAAGAATGTCCAGCTCGCCGCTGGGCAGGAGTTGTATGTCAAGATCGTGTCGTTGCGAAACTGGATTACCGGCGGTGGCGGTGGCGGGAACGATGGGAGCGGCGGTGGCGACTATGAGCGCGACACCTTCTACGTCTGGTTGATCCCGCCTGAAGTCGCGCGGGCGGATGTGGCGCGCAGCGCGTTCTACGGCGGCGGCTGACCAGCCCGGTTTCCTCGCAGAAATTCTCCAGGCTCAGCACCTCGGTGTCAGGATCGTAGGAGAAGATCTCCGCGTGCCGGCCCCAATTGATGACGGTGTCGAGCACCCGTTGCGCCTCTGATTCCGGACAGGTGATCCTCGAGTTCGCGCAGAAAGCGCGCCGCGGGAGCGCGGTGACCCGGGCGCTCGTCGAGAACGCGGCGGATGTGGGCGGCGAGCGGGATGTGCTTCAGCACCGCCTCGGCGAAGAGCTGCTTGCGCGCCAGCATGTCGGCCTCGGCATAGGCCCGGCCGAGTGCGGTCAGCTCGATGTCGCCGGCGCTGACATTGGCAAACCCGAGCAGCTGCAACGTCTCGATCAGCGGGAAGAGCTCGTCCATCACGAGGTTCTCCTCGTCGGCGAGCTGCGGCAGATCGGCGCGGCCGTGATAGGGCGCCTCGGTCAGCGTACTCGATCAGCCCCGAGAGCTGCTGCACCGAGGCGTCGGGCAGGCGATAGCCAATGCCGATCGGCTCGGGCCTCGCCCCGCGCCGCCCGTCGCGGCCGGGCACCGTCGTCAATAACGTGTAGACTTGGTCGACGATCTGGCGGAACCCGGCGCTTTCGGAGGTGCGCGGCCGCGGCAGTGCTACCGGGATGTCGGCGCGGATGCGCCCGGGGTCGCTGCTGAAGATCAGAATGCGGTCGGCAACTTCGACCGCCTCCTCGATATTGTGCGAAACCATCACGATCCCCTTGGTCGGGATGCGGCTGGCGTCCCACAGATCGAGGAGGTCGCCGCGCAGCGTTTCCGCGGTCAGCACGTCGAGCTGACGAGAACGGCTCGTCGAGGAGCAGGACGTCGGGGTTGACGACGAGCGCCCTGGCAAAGCCGACGCGTTGCCGCATGCCGCCCGAAAGCTCCTTCGGATAGGCGGTCTCGAACCCGTCGAGCCCGATCACGTCGATCGCGTCGACCGCGCGCCGCCGCCGCTCGGCACCGGAGACGCCGAGCGCCTCGAGGCCGAGCTCGACATTGCCGAGCACGGTCAGCCACGGAAAGAGCGCATAGGACTGGAACACCATGGCGATGCCGCGGACCGGCTCGGTCACCTTGTGTCCGCGATATTCGACCACCCCGTCGCTCGGCGGCACGAGGCCGGCGAGGATGCGCAGAAAGGTCGACTTGCCGGAGCCCGACTTTCCGAGGATCGCGACGATCTCGCCATCGCCCAAGGTGAAGTCGAGATGGTCGAGGACGAGCCGGCCGATATGGTCCGGCATGCGATAGGTCTTGGAGACGGCTTCGGTGCGCAGCAGCGGGATCGGTCATTGGCATTCGAAATATGAATCCCGGAGTTGCATTGCGTCGACGCGGCTGCTCGCATGCGAGTACAACACTGCGAATCTCACCGCGAAACCTCTGCCGATCTGGTTGAGATAGCTCCTCAGCTCAAGTGCAGCCCGCTTCCAGTCTCGCCGGATGCCGGAAGTAAGCACTACGAAGGAGGCGATTTTAGGGTCAATCGAGGCGCAGACGCTCGGCGGCGAGATTGTAGAGCCGGCGCCACAGCAGCCGGTTGAAGGCGAGCACATAAAGGCAGAGGACGCCGATCCCGAGCGCGATGCGCGCGCCGTCGCCCGCGGCGGTGGTGCGCGCGATATAGGCGCCGATCCCGGTCGCGGTCAGCGTCGGTGTCGCCCCATTGGACGATCTCGGCGACGATGCTGGCATTCCACGATCCGCCGGCGGCGGTGACGGCACCCGTCACATAGGCCGGAAAGATCGCCGGCAGGATCACCCGCCGCCACCACAAGAGCCGCCTGACGGCAAAGTTCTGCGCCGCGAGGCGAAGCTCGACCGGCAGTGCGGTTGTGCCGGCGATGACGTTGAACAGGATGTACCACTGGGTCCCGAGGATCATCAGCGGGCTGAGCCAGATTTCCGGGTCGAGGCGAAAGCGCAGGATCAGCACAACCGCCGCCGGAAAGAACAAATTTGCCGGGAAGGCGGCGAGGAACTGGACGACCGGCTGCGCCAGGTCGGCGACACGCGGGCGCAGGCCGATCCAGACCCCGATCGGAACCCACACCACCGACGCGATGCCGATCAGGACCAGCACCCGCGCGGCGGTCGCCAGCCCGAGCAGGAACACCCATCCGATCTCGGCGAGGTCGACGCTCTCGCGGATGAAGGCGACGAGCCAGACCGACGCAGCAGCGGCGAGCGCCAGCAGCGCGATGTCGAAGGCCCGATCGAGCGCCGGCCGCGGCCGCCGTTCCACTGCCGGCGCGCGCCGCCATGCCAGGGCGGCGATCGCGCCGTCGATCGCGCGGTTGACCGCGAGCACGCCCGGCCTGGACCAGGTCGAACAGGCGCGCGCGCTGCAGCACGATCAGAAACCACGGGCGAACATTGTCGGCGTCGGCGGCGGGTCGCCCTGAAACTTGCGCGCGACCAGGCGATCAGCGGGCGGAACAGCAGCTGGTCGTAGAGCAGGATCACGATAAACATGACGAGAACGGCCCAGCCGATCGCTCCGAGGTCGCGCTGCGCGATCGCGGTGGCGATATAGGAGCCGACACCGGGCAGCAGGATCGACTGCCCGGCGACCGTGATCGCCTCCGAGGCGACGACGAAGAACCAGCCGCCCGAGACCGACATCATCATGTTCCAGACGAGCGACGGGATCGCGTGCGGCACCTCGAGCCGCCAGAACCGCCGCCACGGCGACAAGTGATACATCCGCGCGGCCTCGATCAGCTCCATCGGCACGGTGCGCAGCGACTGGTAGACGCTGAAGGTCATGTTCCAGGCTTGGCTGGTGAAGATCGCGAAGATCGCGGCGCATTCGACGCCGAGCAGCCGGCCCGGAAAAGGCGCCATGAACCCGGTCACGGTGATCGAGAGAAAGCCGAGGATCGGCACCGATTGCAGGATGTCGAGCACCGGGATCAGGATCTTTTCCGCCTGGCGGCTCTTGGCGGCGAGTGCCGCATAGGCGAGGCTGAAGACGAGCGAGGCGACGATCAGCGCCCGACCATGCGCAGGACGGTGCGCAGGGCGTATTCCGGCAGCCGCCACGGGTCGAGGCTGATCGCCAGCACCTCGCCCGGCTGATAGCGGGCGCTCATCGCCATCCCGCCCCAGGCGACGAGTGCGACGAGCCCGAGCACCAGCGGCAACGCCACCAGATCCCAATAATTCGGGCGCAGCCGCGACGGCCAGGCAATGACGGGCAGGCCCCAACGCTGTTCCATGCCCCCAGTAACCCAGCCCCCGGCGACCGCGCCAGCCCCACCCACGCGCCCGCCACCGCGTCGACCGGCGCCGGAGAGAACAAGGCGTGGAGAATCACCGGGTCGAGCCCGGTGATGACGGTCTGAACCCGGTTGCTCGCCCGGCAAAGACAGACAATGAACCGATGCAAGGCGGATGGGTCTATATCGTTACCAACCGTCCGAACGGTACTCTATACGTCGGAGTGACCGGCGATCTTGCTCGACGTCTATGGGAGCACCGAGAGGGTGTCGCCGATGGGTTCACGAAGAAGTACGGCCTGAGGCGCCTCGTTTGGGCTGAGCGCCACGACGGCATCCGACGGCGATCCAACGCGAGCACAATCTGAAACACTGGTCACGCGCCTGGAAAGTCCAGCTCATCTCGCGGGTAATCCTGGCTGAGCGATCTCTATGACCAAATCGCGCATGAATACCTGGATGGCCGGGTCAAGTCCGGCCATGACGGGTCTGAGTGCCTAGTGTTTTCTCCATATTTAGGCCGGCGGCTGCGAGAAGATGAACCGACGACAGCGCCGCGCAGTCGCCAAGCAGGGCGGGCACATCGACGCTCATTCGCCTGCCGGCTCCCGTGGCGCGACCACTGAGCTGTTCCATGCGGCGCTCCGCTACCACTCCAGCGGCCGGCTTGCCGAAGCCGGGTTGCTCTGCGGCCAAGCTAGCTTTCCATCGATCCACGCCATGCGCCCAGCCTCCATTTGCTCGGCGTCCTCGCCCACCAGCTCGGTCAACACGATCTAGCCATCGAGCGGATCACCAGGCGATCGCCGCCGACAACCGGATGCCAGAGTTCCACCATAACCTCGGCAATACTCTTAAAGAAGCGGGCCGGGCCAGCGAGGCGGTGACCTGCTATGAGCGCGCACTGACCCTTAACCCTAACCTGGTGGGGACCCGCAGCAATCTCGCTTTAACGCTGCAAGGACCTCGGGCGGCTGGACCAAGCGATCAGCCATTATCAGAAGGTTCTGGCGGTCGACCTGGAGAATGCGGAGATCTATAATAACCTCGGTACGGCTCTCCAGGACCAGGGGCGGTTGGAAGCCGCTGCGACCGCTTACCGGCGGGCGCTGGCCATTAACCCAGAGTACGTCGACGCGCTCGCCAATTTGGGCAATGCCTACCGTGACTTCGGCCAGCTCGAACAGGCAGCTGTCCATTTTCGAGCGCGCCCTCGCGCTCGATCCCGATCACGTCGGAATTCACAACTGTCTGGGTGTCACCCTGCGCGATCTAGGCGCACTGACGAGGCGGTCGATCATTACCAGCAGGCCCTCGCTCTTGATCCCGACGAGGCCCGGGACCCACTGCAATATCGGTGGGTGCTCCGCGACCGAGGCGATTTCGATCAAGCCATTGTGCACCTTCTGCGGGCACTCGAGGTCAAGCCGGACTACGCCGAGGCGCACAATAATCTCGCGCTGGTGTTCCACGATCAAGGCCGGCTGGGTGCTGCGGTAACGCATTTCGAGCGTGCGTTGCCATCAAACCTGACTATTCCGAGGCTCATACCAATCTCGCGATCGTCTTTGAGCGACCAAGGTCTTCTCGACGATGCGATGAGCCATTTTGAGCGGGCGCTGATGCTACGGCCAGATTTTGCCGTGGCACTCTATAATCTTGCGGTCCTGCTTCACCAGCAGGGCAGAGCAGGATGAAGCGGCCGAGCGTCATCGGCACAGTGTTGTCGCTGAGCCCCGATCACGCCGATGCCAGGTTTGGCCGGTGCATGGCGCAGTTGCCGATCATCTATCAAAATGTGGGCGAAATCGCCGAACGCCGTGCTGCCTACGAGGAGCGCTTGAGAGGAGTTATGCCAGGAGTTCGGGCAGCGAGAGGCAGCTCCAGCCTGGCAAAGGGGTGGGCTCAGAATCAGCCGTTTTTCCTCGCCTATCAGGGTCAGAACGACCGCGATCTCCAGGCGCTTTACGGCTCGGCGGTTTGCAAGATCATGAGTGAACGGTACCCTGCCCCGGCAATGGCGCCTCCCGCCCGGATCGGGGAGCCCGTCAGGTGGGGATCGTCAGCGAGTATTTCCGCAACCATTCGGTGTGGAAGCTGAACATTAGCGGCTGGCTGCGCCGGCTCGACCGCCGGAAGTTCCGGGTCTTCGGTTATCACACCGGGAAACGCCGGGACGCGACGACAACGGAGGCGCAATCCCTTTGCGAACGTTTCGTCCAGGGTCCGCTGCCGGCAGACCTCTGGCGCGAGGCAATTCTGGCGGATGCGCCGCATATTCTGATCTATCCGGAAGTCGGCATGGGCCCGGTCGCTGCCCAGCTCGCCGCCCAACGCCTGGCGCCGACCCAATGTAATTTTGCAGGGCATCCGGAGACCAGCGGGTATCCAACTCTGGACTATTTTCTCAGCAGCGAGCTGATGGAACCGCCCGACGGTCAGCAGCACTATACCGAGAGACTGGTACGGCTCCCTAACATGGCGACTTATTATGAGCCGATCGTTTGGCCGGCGGAGGCGAAGCGGATCCACAGGAGTTCGCATGGTCATCGACGGTGCCAGCTTTTTGGTGTGGTCAATCGCTCTTCAAATATTTGCCCCAATTTGATGCGGTTTTCCTGAGGATCGCGCGGGAGGTGGGTGACTGCCGTTTCATTTTATCGAATTTCCGAGTGGCGACTACGTAACCGGGTTGTTTCGGAAACGGCTTGATCGCGCCTTCGCCGAGTTCGGCTTGAGAGCCAGTGACTTTGTCATTGTCCTGCCGCGCCTGAGCGAGGATCGGTTCAGCGCCGCTATCGCTCGGTGCGACATCGGTCTCGACAGTATCGGCTGGACCGGGAACAATTCGTCATTGGAGGCCCTAGTCCACGATTTACCCATAGTAACAATACCAGGGACAATGATGCGAGGTCGTCACACGATGGCGATCCTGCAAATGATGGGAGTCATGGATACCATCGCCGAGACAGTTGACGATTATGTTTCTACTGCCGTCCGCCTAGCGCACGATGTATCTTGGCGAATGGCGCTCAGGAAAAAGAATTGCCGAAAGTAAATCTACGTCTATACCGAGACGATACCTTCATTGTCGCGTTCGAGGAGTTTTTGGTTCGGGTGGCCCGTCAAGGATGAAACTCTCTGAACGGGACGGTACTGGAAATGGCGGGATCGAGGATTGGCCGGACGTTTTCGATCTCGATCGCTTGCGGGCGGCGCCGCTTCACCGCGACCCATTCGATTTCATCGTCGTCGAGCAGTTTCTCCGCGCCGGTGCGCTGCCATCTCTTCTCGCTGGTTTCCCCGACATCCGGCGACACGGCAGCTTTCCGGTCGAGAGCCTCGACGGCGGGCCGGGTTTCGCCCGTTTAGTTGCGGCCTTGACCGGGCCGGCGCTACGCAATGCGATCGAGCAAAAGTTCGGCATCGATCTCGGCGAGCGGCCGACCTTGCTGACGGTACGCGGCAAGAGCGACGGGAAGGACGGTCGCATCCACACCGACTCGAAAACCAAGATCATCACTCTGCTGCTCTACATGAACCCGGTTTGGGATCGTCCGAGGGCCGATTGCGTTCGTTGCGCGGCCCGGCGGATCTCGATGATTGGGCGGAAGAGGTGGCGCCGCTTGCGGGAACGATGGTAGCGTTTCGTCGGAGCGGACGCTCGTTCCACGGACATCACCCGCACGTCGGCGACCGTCGCTCATTGCAGCTGAACTGGGTAATGGACGAGGCGGTGGTTCGGACGCGAGCTCAGCCGCCACCGCTGGTCGGCGCGCCTCAAGGCACTGGAACCCGTTCTATTAACGGCTCCGTTGCATCTGTTGCAGCCCGGCCACGCTGCGACGAAAACACCACGGAAATCGCATAGTGCGCTTGATCGAGGCCGGCGCTTTGGTATTGTGGCGCGAGAAAGCGGTGGGCGTCCTATCTCCAGGCTGCCTCAACCTCTGGTTCACCGAACAGGGAGGAAGCAAGACACGATGATCCTGTAGGGGAGCAATGACCGGAAAGCGGAATATCGGCAGCATGGCGGCGATCGGCGGGCTGAGCGCCGCGATTGCGTTGCTGACTGGCCTTCCCGCGGCGAGCGCCGATGAGCTGGCGGATCTGCGGGCCAATCAGGAGCTCCTCCAGAAGCGGATCGATCAGCTCTCGCAGGCGCCGCCGCCGGCACCCGGGCCGTATGTGCCGGGGTTCGGGCCGGAGACGCGGCCGGCGGCGGCACCGGTCACGGTCGGCAGCTTCCCGCGATCGTTTCTGATCCCCGGCACCGACACCTCGCTGCGCATCGGCGGCATCGCCTGGACCGACGTCATTTGGTACTCTGCAGGGGGCGCGCACCAGCACTGCGCTCAACAACCAAGGCGGCAATCCCGACGGCAGCACTAACGGGATTGGGCGGCACCGGGACTGCTGCCCGCTATTCCGCTCAACAACGCGGTCGGGCATTCGCGCGGCAGCGCGTTCGACATCAATCGTCGCGGCCGACCCGGCTGTTGTTCGACGCCCGGACCCCGACCGCCTGGGGCGAGGTCAAGGCCTATATCGAAATGGATTTCGCCCACGCCAACGAGAATGTCACCGAGAACACCACCACAGGCGTCACCAGCGGCTGGGCCCCGCGCCTGCGCAAGGCTTACGGAACGATGGGCGGGTTGTTGGTCGGCCAGGAGACCGGCATATTCCATGACCCCGACGCCGACCCCGAAGCTGCTCGATTTCGGCGGGTCGGGGCGAACGTCGGGCGGTCGCGCGCGCCGCAGGTCAAATACACCTATCAGGGTCCCTACGGCGCGGTGTTTACGGCCGGGTTCGAGAACCCGGTCCCGCAGGATGTGGACCCAGTTCGGCCAGATCGATATCGATACCCTTGCGGTGCCGACCATCGCCCCGTGCTCGGTGACCGGCAACACCGCGGCCAACCTGCCGGCGACGACGGCCTGCATCGGCAGCACCGCGTTTTTCAACGCGCTGAAATCGTCTTACCCCGAGTTGATCGGGACCGCCCGCATCAACCAGCCCTGGGGTCATGTCCAGATCGGGGCCATGGTGCGCACCGACCAGCTCAATGACGGGCAATTCCTCGACCAGAGCTATGTCGGCTATGGCGGCACGATCAGCGGCGACGTCCACCCGTTCAGCGGCACGCCGGGTGCTTTGGGCAAGGACGATCTCGGCTTTGGCCTCGGTGTCGCCACCGAGCCCGGCGGCCAGTTCGCCAACGGCGCCGGGGTGGTGACTAATTTCGGCCGCACCCTCAATGTGCCGGGTTTCGGCCTTGTCAACCCGCTGACCAGCGCGCAGTGGAACACAGCCGGCTCTCCCACCCGGCGGGCCTACGACCGGGTGGTCCGCGTCGCAGTCGCCGACAGCGGCGAACGGCTGGATCTGGTACCAGCACTGGTGGACCGAAAAACCTGCGGTCGACGCTCGAGGTGAGTGGGATCTACAATGGCATCAACACGAACCTGGTGGGACCGGACACCACCAACAACAAGCAGCTGAGCACGGCGCACGTCAACCTGATCTGGAGCCCGGTGGCGTTTGTCGACCTCGGTGTCGAATATGCCTGGGGCCACCGCGTCACCGTCGCCAACTTCAAGGGCGACGCCTATTCCCTAGAGGGCTCGATGCGCGTCAGATCTTGACAGCCGGCTAAATTTCCAAATCCACTTGTAACCCGCCGGCCCAGCGCCGGCGGGTTTTGCTGTTCCGCATCCTGGTCGGCGAGCGGTTCGCTTCCGCGCAAACCGCTAGCGCGGAAGAGTTTCAGAAGGCTGCCCCGGGTCCCGAAGCTCTTTAGATGCGGCTCCACATTATCTAACCTAACCAATAACTTAAAGATCGGTGTTGCGCGCCGGCCACGCTGCGACGAAAACACCACGAAGGCGTCAGACAGATGCTTTGATCCGCCCCGGTGCTTCCGGTATCATGAACGCGAGAAATTCTCTGGCGCCCTTTAGTTGAAGGGTAGCCGGTGTCTTGCGAACGGGGAGGAGCCATGACCGGGAAGCGGAATATCGGCAGCGTGGCGGCGATCGGCGGGCTGAGCGCCGCGATTGCGTTGCTGACTGGCCTTCCCGCGGTGAGCGCCGATGAGCTGGCGGATCTGCGGGCCAATCAGGAGCTCCTCCAGAAGCGGATCGATCAGCTCTCGCAGGCGCCGCCGCCGGCACCCGGGCCGTATGTGCCCGGGTTCGGGCCGGAGACGCGGCCGGCGGCGGCACCGGTCACGGTCGGCAGCTTCCCGCGATCGTTTCTGATCCCCGGCACCGACACCTCGCTGCGCATCGGCGGCATCGCCTGGACCAACGTCACTTGGTACTTGCAGGGGGCACGGCCGAGCACCGCGCTCAACAGCCAAGGCGGCAATCCCGACGGCAGCACTAACGGGTTGGGCGGCACCGGGATGCTGCCCAATATTCCGCTCAACGGCGACGGTCGGGCATTCGCGCGACAGCGCGTTCTCCATCAATTCGCGGCCGACCCGGCTGTTGTTCGACGCCCGGACCCCGACCGCCTGGGGCGAGGTCAAGGCCTATGTCGAAATGGATTTCTCTCACGCCAACGAGAATGTCACCGAGAACACCACCACGGGCGTCACCAGCGGCTGGGCCCCGCGCCTGCGCAAGGGTTACGGGACGATGGGCGGGTTGTTGGTCGGCCAGGAGACCGGCATGTTCCATGATCCCGACGCCGACCCCGAGCTGGTCGATTTCGGCGGGTCGAGGGCGAGCATCGGGCGGCGCGCGCGCCGCAGGTCAAATACACCTATCAGGGTCCCTACGGCGCGGTGTTTACGGGCGGGTTCGAGAACCCGGTCCCCAGGATGTGGACCCGGTTCGGCCAGGTCGATATCGATACCCTTGCGGTGCCGACCATCGCCCCGTGCTCGGTGACCGGCAACACCGCGGCCAACCTGCCGGCGACGACGGCCTGCATCCCCAGCACCGGCGTTTTTCAACGCGCTGAAAACGTCTTACCCCGAGTTGATCGGGACCGCCCGCATCAACCAGCCCTGGGGTCATGTCCAGATCGGGGGCTTTGTGCGCAACGACCAGCTCAATGACGGGCAATACCTCGACCAGAGCTTTGTCGGCTATGGCGGCGCGATCAGCGGCGACGTCCACCCGTTCAGCGGCACGCCGGGTGCTTTGGGCAAGGACGATCTCGGCTTTGGCTTCGGTGCCGCCACCGAGCCCGGCGGCCAGTTCGCCAACGGCGCCGGGGTGGTGAGTAATTTCGGCCGCACCCTCAATGTGCCGGGTTTCGGCCTTGTCAACCCGCTGACCAACGCGCAGTGGAACACGGCCGGCTCTCCCACCCGGCGGGCCTACGACCGGGTGGTCCGATCGCAGTCGCCGACAGCGGCGAACGGCTGGATCTGGTACCAGCACTGGTGGACCGAAAAACCTGCGATCGACGATCGAGGTGAGTGGGATCACGACTAGACATAAACACGAACCTGATGGGACCTGGTACCAGCCAACAACAAGCTGCTGGCAACGGCGCACGCCAACCTGTTCTGGAGCCCGGTGGCGTTTGTCGACTTCGGTGCCGAATATGGCTGGGGCCATCGCGAGACCGTCGCCAACGCCAAGGGCGACGCGTATGAGATATTGGGCTCGATGCGCGTCAGGTCTCTGACGGCAGAAGGCAGGCTCCGGACCCACGCAACCCGCCGGCCATCTGCCGGCGGGGTTTTTGCGGTTGCGCTGGCGCGCAGCGGGGAGCATCGTAAATTGCCCGCAGCCGGACATGCGCCGCTTTCTGATCGCTCTCCTCCTGGTCCCAGCCGGGCTGGCTGCTTGCGCCGCCATGCAGAGCTCGGCGACCAAGATCGACGACCGCACCTACAGGATCGAAGGACCGGGAGTCGCCTGGCGGCGCCGAAGCGCCGAACCGCCGGACTGGCCGAGCGCGCCTCTGCCCGGGCGGTTATCGGGTGGTCGATTCAACGAGAAGTAAGGCAAGGCTGCACGAACGGGTGCAGTGGAGCGACTTCTACCAACTGGGCGATCCGCTGCCTGTGAGGAGGGGTGTCGTGCCTCAGCGCTTGGCGGCGAAGATCCCGGAGGTCAGATAGGTCGGACCGACAGTCGCCTTGAAGGCGAAGTTGCCGCCGGTTTCCGCCGCCATCGGGCCATAAAAGCTGCCGTTGACCGCCCCGCTGATCCCAGGCACGTTGTTGATCGCGAATCTGTAATTGGCGCCCTGGGTGACCGGCGCTGCCCGAGACGGTGAAGCTGCGCCCGTCGTAGTTGTTGACCGGCGAACGCGCCTGTCCGGGTGCCGAAGTTATAGCTGGCCGCCAAACCCTCCGGCAGCCACGTATTGCGCGCCGTTGTTGAACACCGAGCCGATCGCGCGGCCGGTGTAGGTGCCAGCCGCGCCTTGCGATCGCGAGGGTGTTGATATCGTTCACCGGCGTGATCCGGCCCGGCGGCCCAGAAGTTGATGCCGCCCGCGGTCGACGCGCGGATCGCTGTTGTCGGTCGAATTGCCGGTGCGCAGATCGCCACCCCAGTAGCCCCATTGCAGATACTGGCATTGGCAATAGGAGGCGCCGGCCGGCAGCAGCGAATTCATGCGGCGGGGCCGCACCCGAGCTCAAGAGATAGAGCTTGCCGGCCTGCGCGGGGTCGCCGCCCACGACCAGGTCCTGGCCGTTGATCTGCTGCGCCTTGGGTGACACTCTCGGCAGCGCCGTAGATGTTGTCGTCGATGAACGCCTCGCGCCCGCCCGCATTTGCCGGTGAGCCCGCCGAATTGCATCTTTGAGCGCTGGTGACGCCGCCGGTCGCCGATGCGGTCAAGGGTGTCGCTGGTCAAGGTCGGCGGCGACGCGGTTGTTGGCGGCGTCGGTGCTCAGCACGGTGGTGCCGGTGATCCCGATAGGGGCTGTGCCTGCGCGGTCGTGTTCATAACCCCGCCGAAATAGCCCGTCTGGGTCTGCGTCGTAGCGGCTGCTGCCGACCCCGGGCGGCAAGGCCGCGGCGGTCGCCGGCTGGGTGAAGCCGTAATTCGTCGCCGCGCCTGACAGCGGGACCTCCGACGCCGTCGACGGGACCACTGCCGTGGTCAACTACGCCGCTGCCGACGCCGTTGTCGAACTGTGGCGTCTGATCCAACACAAAGCCCGAGATCGCGTCCTCTCCATAGAGGCTGTTGCCGTTGCCGTCGACAACCGATGAGAGGCCGGAGCCGATGCGAACGGGTGGGGATGTCGGCGACAGACTGCGAGGTGCCGCGCACCACGACCGGATACCGACGGGCTGGGCGGAACTCTGCAGAGCGGCGACGGACCTGATCGCCGTGACCAGCACCGATTGCTGGTTGGCGCCCCTGGCCGTTGATCGCGAGGCTCGGCTTGCAGAACCCGCGCCGCCTTGCCGTGGTCGCATCGCCGATCGCGCGTATTCGCCGGCGCCACGAGATAGAGCGGCGAGACGTAGGCGTTCGCCAGATTGCCGCCGGCATTGCTGCGGATGAACGGGATGTTCGATTGCAGCGCGGGCATCGGGCTGACGGTGAAGGCGACGATCCGGTCGAACCGGTTGCCGCGAGAGGGCATTCGCCCGACCGGCAGCCCGCCGGCGACGAATTCGCGCTGGTTCGGCGCATTCACCGGCGTCAGGTTGGCGTAGAAAACGTGCCGTCGGACGAAAGCTCGTGCCGCGACCGGCCCGAGCGGGCTCGTCGTCCCGTTCGGCCCGAAGCTGGCGGTGCCCGGCACCAGTGGTATCGTCAATTGCCCGGTACCGCCGAGCGCGTTGCTCGAAATCGTCAATACCCCGTTCGCCAATGTCCCGTTGGTGTAGGCGATCTGCGCCGGCGGATCCTGACCGACGAAGCCGAGCGCTGGTGCCGCTGCCGTTGGTGCCTTGAAGATCCCGGCATAGGTGACGGTCACCGGCGGCGGCGTGCTGGCGCGGTGGGCGATGCGGACTAGGTTGGTGGGGTTGGCGTGACTACTGGTGATTGGCCCGGTGTCGGCAGCGATCAGCGCCTGAGGCTGATTCGCGGTCTCCTGAATTTGCGTCTGCGCCAGCCGAACGACGTTGTCCACATTCGGGGCCTGCTGGGTTGAGGCGGGCGGCCGGCTGCGGCTCCTGCTGGACCGCCCGGTCGATGCCGCTATCGGCGACGGTAGCGTCGGTCGGGATCGTGGTCGCCCCACCATCGCCGCCGGGCCGGCCGTCGAGCTGGGCGAGCAATCCGGCGGCGGCACCCGGTGGTGCCGGCGCCGGTCCGGGCGGTGCATCTGGTCCCGGGACGATGACTTCCCACCCCGGCCGCGTTATCGTCTGCGCGATGCCGTTCAGTCCGGTGATCGTGACAGCCCTTGCCGTAGGCGAAGATCACTTCGAGGCTTCCGCCCGCTATCTCGATTGACCAGCATCACGCCGCCGCGGATGCCGATGGTCGCCGAGGGCGTCTGCACCGTCACCGCGTTGTCCTGCTTGCTGAGCTTGCCGCCGACAAAGCGGAACACGCCGCGGGTCAGAGCTGGCGGCGAGCTTGCCGGTGCCGGCGGCGGGGTCGTAAACGAACTCGTCGATCAAGAGGTCAGAGTTCGGCCCCGACAGTCATCGTCGATTGATCGACAAACAGAACCTGCGTTTGACCCTCCGATCCGGTCGTGATGCGCTCATTGAAGACGACTTCCCTGCCCGAGCACGAGCCGTCGCGGTCGCGCACTCCGGAGGGGTGCCCGTGGCCTCCGGGATTGACCGCCGCGTTGACCCCGACGCGCTGCTGCCCGAACGCCGCCGGGCTCGCCAACCCCGCGCCGACCAAGAGGGCCACTTGAGCGCCGCCTTTCGCACTGGCAGAGACTGGACGGTCACCGTCATCGAGCCCTCCCCTCAGCCGACCAGCAGCCGCTAGAACCGGATTCTGCGGGCCGATCAACACGGAAGTATTGGTGTAGGCGTAGAGCGGCAGGTTCGACGAGATGATGTCGCGCTCCAGCTGCAGCACGATCCCGGCATTCGGCAATATCTGCCAAGTCTGGGTTACGCCAAATCGCCAACGCGCTGCGTCAATTGGCTGCTGAAGCCGCTCGGGAAGGCCACCGTCTCGGGTGTGGCGGTGGTCACGCAGCACGGATCGGGAGAGGCATAATTGCTCCACAAGCGGCCGACAAAAGCCGAGCTCTCCCAAGGATATTGGGCAATCCCGATGGGATCGTCATAGCGGATCCGGTAAGGAGCCGATCCCGCGTAGCTCATGTCGCCATAAAAGGCAGTCGTGTCGACTGGTCGAGATAATCGAACCTTGGCTCAATACTGTTGTCGAGCAATACGTAACTGAACGAAGTAATAA
>ERZ1370068.1031-contig-10942_pt1 | contig 22503 bp, 32 predicted proteins | sample MGYA00561227_ERZ1370068 | MGnify/ENA primary metagenome ERZ1370068 (study PRJEB38410, sample SAMEA6850437) | metagenome | study: Metagenomic assessment of the ecological functions of the soil: analysis of the soil microbiota associated with the... | reverse complement strand
TACGCATTGCTGCCTTCGAGGTGCTGCTCGACCCGGCGTTCCGGTCTCCACCACGAAGCCGGAGGCTCACCGCGTCGCCCGCTGCGACCGGCCACCAGGCCGATGCCGAACGCGCCGGCGTACACAGGCGGGTCTGCCGGATGCTCCGCGAGGCGCCCGAGCTCGTCCAGCCGCTGCTGCGTCCACGCGAGGTGGTCCGTCTCCCTCTGCGCGCGAGCCGCGTTCCGAAGTGGCGCGTCGCATGCCGGGTCCCGCGCGCTCAGCGCCTGCGCCTGGTACAGCGCCTGGGCGCGAGACCTCGCGCCGACGTGATTTGACGCGCATCAAGCCGGCCGGCGTGGCGGCGGTCGCGCTCGGCCGAAGGCGCTGTCGAGTTCCGGTGCCACGTCTGCGCGGGCGGAAGGTCGGGCGCCCCGCGCGATCGGCGCCGCTCAAGGTGCGAAGCGCATGGTCGGCGGCGACGAGCAGGCGATCGAGCATCAGGCTGTGGCGAGTGCGGCGAGGCGAGCGCAGGATAGCGCAGCAGCGGCCCTGCCGCGATGCCGCAGCCGGCGGCTCGCTGTAACCGCAGCGACGCATGAGGGCCGGGGGCCGATTCAGCGCTCGTTGGGCTGTGCACAGACAACAGAGCAAAGGCCTCTTCTCGCGAACCCTGCAAACGCTTTGCAACAGGGCGGGCGTCTGGTGCAATACGTCCAACTTCCGCTGAGGGGGTTGGCCTGACGGTCTCTCGCAGGGGGCATCTGTTGATCTGGGGCCTCTTGTTCAACCTAGAGATAGTCGCAATGAAAATCTCTGCTCGCTCTGGCAGTTCTGGGCGCGCGTTTGCCGGGGCCGCGTCGGCCCGGCTCGTCGGTCACCGCATCTACGGCTCGCTCGACTGGGGCAGTCACCAAGGGCAATGGCGGCACGGCGGGCAACAACGGTGCGGCGCGGCTGGCAACGGCAATCAGGCGAAGGCGTGGATCGCTGTGTATCGGCGCTGAATCGCCCGTATTCTTCAGCTTCCGCAACGACACCGGCGGCACTGGCTGAAATGGTCGAGGCTCCCAGATCGAGAGCGACGCCCGCTTCCGTAATCGTCGATACATATCGCTGGTTTGGTCAACAACCGGTAACGCGTTCCATGGCGGCGCCGTTCGTACCTGCAGCCGTCCAGCTCCCGGTCATCGCCCATCGCTTGGCCGTGATCAGCCGCCCGTTCGGCCCTGCCGTGAAGCCTGATCCGTTCGGCTGGGACGGTGTCGGCCAGGCGGGTGACGACATGTACGCCGCTTCCGCACGCCGAACCCGAACATCCTTACCGGCCTGGGCCGCCCCGTCGTCGATCAACCCGGCCGGCGCTTCCGGCTTTCGGCAACAACGTTCGCACCGCCAACACCATTGGCTACAAAGTCGCCCTCGTTCGGTGGCCTGACGGTGCCGTTACCTCCCGGCGCGAACATCGTCGGTCGCGATGACGCTTCAACGTCGAGTACGGCGCGGGCCCGATCTACGCGTGGCCGTCGGCTACGAGCGTGTCAGTGGCTCTCCGGCCAACACACCACCCGGGAACGTCGCCGTTAACGCCAACAGCCGCGATTGGCGACTACCTGTAACCTCGCGTTCCACTGGGACTCCCGGCCTCGTCGCCGATGTTCTACTACTGCGCAAGCAAAGGTGAAGCTGACCAACGCGAGCACCGTGCTCCTGGCAATCGGTGCGCTGGCGCCGATCGGCCCGGGCAACCTGAAGGCCATGTACGACCTGAAGGCAGCAACAAATGAACGGCAGTCGCTGTGGGCTACGACTATCCGCTCAGCAAGCGCATCGAACCTCTGCCGACGTCGGCGTCCAGCGTGGCGACAACCTGGGCAGCAACACGACGTACTGTTCGGCGCCAAGCACACGTCTTTAATTCGCTGCTCGCTCGCGAGCTTCGATACCAGCCGCCTCGGGCGGCTTTTTTGGTTCTTCGCCGATCTGCGTGATGCGGAAGGTGGGCGCACGGCCGTCACTGCTACCTTGGTGGTACCAAGCATCAAGACGGCAGGAGGGCGACCGTGGCCCAGGAGCATCCTATTACCCGGCTGGGGGGCTGGGCAGGTTACGACGTGGTCGAGGACTGGCGGGAGCGCCGAGGAGGCCAGTCCTGGTGTGTGCTTCGATTGCAAGCTGTGCCAGGCTGGCTACGCCAGTGCAGCCACTGCGGCGAGTCGACTCGGACGGTTCACGATCAGCAAGAACGCCGCGTTCGTGACTTGCCGATCTTCGAGCACCGGGTCGAACTGCTGGTGCCGCGCGTGCGCGTGGCCTGCGCGACGGTGCGGTCCGAAGCTGGAGCGGCTGAGCTGGTTGGAACCCTATGCCCGGGTCACGCGGCGTCTGGGCGAGTCGGTGGCGCAGCTGTGTCGCGTGGCCTCGATCAGGCACGTGGCCAGCTTCTTCGGTCTGGACTGGAAGACCGTCAAGGACCTGGACTTCGCCAGCCTGCAACGTCAGCTCGGCCCTGTCGATCTCGATGGGTTGGAGGTGATCGGCATGGATGAATTCGCCATCCAGAAGGGCCACCGCTACGCCACCGTCATCGTCGAGCCCACACGCAAGCGGGTGCTGTGGGTCGGCCGCGGGCGAGGCCGTGCCGATGTGCGGCCGTTCTTCGATCTGCTCGGCACAGAGCGCTGCAAGCGGTTGCGCGCGGCCGTCATGGACATGAACGCGGGCTATGAGCTGGAGGTCAAGCGCCACTGCCCGCAGGCGGCCATCGTCTTCGACCTGTTCCACGTGGTGGCCAAGTACGGCCGCGAGGTGATCGACCGCGGTGCGCGTGGACCGCGCCAATGAACTGCGCGCCGACCAGCCAGCCCGGCGGGTGGTCAAGGGCGCGCGCTGGCTGCTGCTGAAGAACCACGAGTCACTGGCCCCGGGTCAGGACATCCAACTCAAGGAACTGCTGGCCGCCAACCGCGCACTGTTCGTCGTGCATGTCCTGCGCGATGCACTCAAGGACCTATGGACCTACCGCCATCCCGGCTACGCAGAACGCGCATGGAAGAGCTGGTACGCCAAGGCCAGGCGAAGCCGTATCGAACCGCTCAAGCGCTTCGCGGCCAACCTCAAGCCCTACCTGCCAGGCATCCTCGCCCACTGCCGATTCCCTCTGGGCACCAACCTTATCGAAGGCATCAACAACAAGATCAAAGTCATCAAGCGCATGGCCTACGGCTTCCGCGACGACACCTACTTCTTCCTCAAGATCCGCGCCGCTTTCCCCGGAGTTGGGTGAAGAACCTTAGTGCGCCCAGCATGGGCGCGATCTTGGAGGTGCAAGTCCTCGCCGTGAGCTGGCCACAGCGAGCGAAGTGAAGCGCAACTGCGCGAGGGTGACCGAGCGTGGGAAGGAAGCGTGGAGCGAAACCGTGAGCCGATGAACAAGAACCGGATACGAGGCGGCGCTGAGCCAGGGCGAGCAGGCAACGAACTGCGAAGCTCTCGTGGCCAAGGGCCAGGCGGCGTAAATCCGGCGGTTGTGCGGTGAAGGATCGCGTTCTTACCTGGGGAGATCTCGCCTCGTGCCTGAAAGGGCGACGGTGACGAGCCGGAGCGAGAAGTCAGCAGAGGCCGTAGTAGCCGCACGGCGAGCCGGCGAAGGGCCGAACGAGAAGGACAGTCACGCGACATGTCGCATGGCGCGGCAAGGCATCAGAAGCCTGGGCAACCGGGGCGCGGCGCGGGACGCACGGTGAAGCCGGTCCGAAGCCGCGAGCGATGAAGCCGCGCTGGCGCGACATGCACAAACGAGACTGCAGGGCCGAGCGACCTGCTGGGGCAGGCGCTGGCCAGAGAGAACATGGCCCGCGCGTGGAAACGCGTGAAGGCCAACAAGGGAAGCGCCGGCGTCGATGGACGCACGGTGCGGACACGGGCGAATACCTCAAGCTGCGCGTGGCCCGAGATCCGCCAGCGGTTGCTCGATGGCAGCTACCGGCCAGAACCGGTGCGCCGGGTGGCATCCCGAAACCGGATGGCGGGACGCGCGAGCTGGGATCCCGACCGTGGTCGACCGGTTGATCCAGCAGGCGCTGCTGCAAGTGCTGCAACCGCTGATCGACCCGACCTTCAGCGCGCACAGCTACGGCTTCCGGCCGGGCGCAGCGCGCACGATGCGGTATTGGCAGCGCAGGCAGTACGTGCAGGCCGGCTACCGGACAGTGGTGGACGTGGACTTGGAGAAGTTCTTCGACCGCGTCAACCACGACATCCTGATGGACCGGCTGGCGCAAGCGGATCGCGGACAAGCGGGTGCTGCGGCTGATCCGCCGCTACCTGCAAGCGGGCATCATGGCTGCACGGGGTGGTGCAGCGAGCGCGTACGAAGGCACGCCGCAAGGCGGGCCGCTGTCGCCGCTGCTGGCCAACGTGCTGCTGGACGAGGTGGATCGGGAGCTGGAGCGGCGCGGACACCGCTTCGTGCGCTACGCCGACGACTGCAACGTCTACGTCAGGAGCCAGCAGGCGGGCGAGCGGGTGCTGCAGGCGCTGCGCGGTTGCTACGCGAGGCTGGCGCTGAAGGTCAACGAAGCCAAGACGGCGGTGGCAGCGGTGCTGGGGACGCAAGTTCCTGGGCTACTGCTTATGGGTCGCGCCGCGCGGCGAAGTCAAGCGAGCGGTGGCCGAGCAGGCGATGCGCAAGCTGCGCGAGCGCATCCGGCAGCTGACGCGAGCGCACGCGAGTGACGCAGCCTGGACACAGATCGCCGCAGGACCTGCAGGCGCTACGTGCCGGGCTGGAAGGCGTACTTCCGGCTGGCGCAGACGCCGAAGGTCATGCGCGAGCTGACGAATGGCTGCGTCACCGGCTGCGCGCCGTGCAGCTCAAGCAATGGCGGCGCGGGCACGACGATGTTCCGCGAACTGCGGGCGCTGGGGCGCCAGCGCGGACCGTGGCCGCGCGCATTGCGCGGCCAACAGCGCGCCGCTGGTGGCGCAACAGCCGCATGGGCCTGAACGGCGTGCTGCCCGTCGCCTAGCTTCTGACCGTCTGGGAGTCCCGCGATTCTCCTGACCTCAACTCTCGAACCGCCTGGTGCGGACCCGCATGCCGGGTGGCGTGGTAGGGGTCCGGTCAGCGACGATCGGCCATCCCTATCCCTACTCCGCAAAGCGGCGCCTCAAGGCGAATACCCTGCTGGGACATTCCCCTTTGACGCCCGGCCTCCTTGTTGCTCAGATAGGCTCTCGGCCGACGCCCCACGTCGGCGGCGAGCGCGATCTCCACGCACGCCAGCCGGGCGAAATCGCCGATCGAGCCGCGGCGGTGCCGTACCAGCATCCATCCATGCTCGCCTTCTGTTATTACGCCGCCTGTGTCCAGGCCGTGATCGTCGATGCTCGCAGTCGCGTTCATCGCGCTTCATGCTGTTCCAGTACGTCGGCGACCCGGTGACGAACCCTGCTCGGGCAGGACGCCACACCGGACGCAGACGCGCCCAACTGCGCGCCGACCTGGGACTCGACCAGCCGTTCTCCGGTCGCAGTTCGCGCGCTTCGTGCGGCAACGCGGTGCAGGGCGAGTTCGGCCTGAGCCTGCGGCAGGGCCGCAAGGTGTCGTCGGCTGATCGTCGAGCGCCTTCCCGCGACGCTGGAACTTGCCGCTGGTCGCCGCGTCGTCGCGGCTGGCTCGTCGGCATTCCGATGGGCGTGCTACGCCGCGCTGCGGCGCGGACTCTTCACCTCGCAGGTGCTGCTGACGCTGTCGCTGCTGGGCGTGTCGCTGCCGACCTTCCTGATCGGCATCCTGCTGATCCTGGTGTTCGCGGTAACCTCTGCGGCTGGCTGCCCGAGCTTCGGTCGCGGCGACGTCGTACGCCTTGGGCTGGTGGACCACCGGCCTGTCTGCACGCGTGCGACGGCTGGAAGCACATCGATCCTGCCGGCGATCACGCTGGCGCTGTTCCAGATGACGCTCGATCATGCGGCTGGTGCGCGCCGAGATGCTCGAGGTGCTGCGCACCGACTACATCAAGTTCGCGCGCGCCCGCGGCCTGACCGACCGCGCCGTCCACTTCGGCCACGCGCTCAAGAACACGCTGGTGCCGGTCATCACCATCACCGGCCTGCAGCTCGGCGCGATCATCGCCTTCGCCATCATCACCGAGACGGTGTTCCAGTGGCCGGGCATGGGCCTGCTGTTCATCCAGGCGGTCGACCTTCGCCGACATCCCGGTGATGGCGGCGTACCTGTGCCTGATCGCGCTGATCTTCGTGGTCATCAACCTGGTGGTCGACCTGCTGTACTACGCGGTCGACCCGCGGCTGCGCATCGACACGCCGTCGCCGGAGCGCATTGATGCTGCACCCGCCGTCGAAGCCTGACGGCCGCGTCGAGCGCCCATCAGCGCCGCTCTGGCACTGCGGAGCTGACCGCGTTCCGCCGCGACCTGCATGCCCACCCGGAGCTCGGCTTCGAGGAGAGTGCGCACCGGCCAGTCGCGTCGCCGAGCGCGCTGCAGGCTGTGCGGCGTCGATCGAGGATCCACACCGGCATCGCGAAGACCGGCGTGGTCGGCGTCATTCGCGGCGCAGCACGCGCCAGCGGCCGCATCGATCGGCCTGCGTGCCGACATGGACGCGCTGCCGATGCAGCGAGGAGAACGACTTCGCGCTGGCGCTCGCGCCACGACGGGCGCATGCACGGCTGCGGCCACGACGGCCACACGACGATGCTGCTCGGCGCCGCGCGCTACCTCGCGCGAGACGCGCCATTTCGACGGCACCGCGTACGCTGATCTTCCAGCCCGGCGAGGAAGGCTACGCCGGCGCGCAAGGCGATGATCGAGGACGGCCTGTTCGAGCGCTTCCCGGCCGACGCAGGTCTACGCGCATGCACAACTGGCCGGGCCTGCCGCCGGCACGCATCGGCGTGCGCGCCGGCCCGATGATGGCCGCGGCCGACCGCATCGACGATCGACGATCGCAGGGCCGCGGCGGCCACGGCGCGCATCCGCACCTGGCGATCGATCCGGTGCTGGTGGCCGGGCACATCATCACCGCGGCGCAGAGCCATCGTCGTCGCGCAACGTCAGCCCGATCGACAGCGCCGTGGTGAGCCTGTGCGCGATGCAGGCCGGCGACCTCGGCGCGTTGAGCGTGATCCCGCGCCAGGCGCAGCTGGTCGGCACCGTGCGCACGCTTCAAGCCGCGACGTGCAGGACATGATCGAGGAGCGGCTCGGCCGAGCTGGTCGCAGTCGATCGCCGCTGGCATTCGGCGCGACCGCCACGCTCGAGTACGAGCCGCATGTACCCGGCGACCGTCAACACGCCGCGCGAGGCGCGAGTTCGCCGGCCGACGTCGCGGCCGCGCTGGTGGGCGACGACAACGTCGTGCGCGACCTGCGAGCCGAGCGATGGGCGCCGAGGACTTCTCGTTCATGCTGCAGTCAGCAGCCCGGCGCCTACGCGCGCATCGGGCAGGGCGGCGCGGAAGGCGGCTGCTTCCTGCACAGCACCCGCTACGACTTCAACGACGAGATTCTGCCGCTCGGCGCGGCGCTGTTCGCGAGCCTGCGCCGAGCGCGCGATGCCGCTGTAGCTGCGCCGCGCTCATCTCGCTCGCAAGGCATCACGACGAAGGAGATCACCGATGAACCTGAAGTCCGCTCATCGCGCAGCGCGCCGCGATGCTGCGCTTGCGGCGCCGCCCAGGCCGCGACGCTGCGTGTCGCCGACCGCGGCGACGTCGCCGTCGATGGACCCGCACTTCGTTCAACGAGACGCTGCAGCTGCAGCTTCACCGGCAAGCATCTACGAGCCGCTGGTCGGGCGCGACAAGGACGCTGGCGCTCGATGCCGGCGCTGGCCACCAAGTGGACGCAGACATCGTCCGACGGTGTGGCGCTTCGACCTGCGCCAGCGGCGTCAACTTCCACGACGGCACGCCGTTCACGGCCGACGACGTGGTGTTCACCTTCAAGCGCGCTGCGCGGCGAGGGCTCCGACATGAAGAGCTACACCTCGTCCGATCAAGGAAGTGCGCAAGGTCGACGACTACACGGTCGGAGATCGAGACGACCGCGCCGTTCCCGATCCTGCCGGACGTGCTCACGCAGCCTCTACATCATGAGCAAGAAGTGGTGCGAGGAGAACAAGGCCGACGCGCCCGGTCGACCGGCGCAAGGGCATCGAGAACACCGCCAGCTTCAAGTCCAACGGCACCGGCCCGCTATCGCCTGAAGGAGCGCCAGCCGTCGACGTGCGCACGGTGCTCGTGCGCAACTTCAACTACTGGGGCAAGGTCGACGGCAACGTCGACGAAGTGATCTTCACGCCCATCGGCAACGACGCGACGCGCGTGGCCGCGCTGCTGTCCGGCGAAGTCGACGTGATGGAGCCGGTGCCGCTGCAGGACGTCGAGCGCATCAAGTGCAGCGCCAACGCTCAACGTGCTGCAAGGCCCGGAGCTGCGCACCATCTTCCTCGGCATGGACCAGAAGCGCGACGAGCTGCTGTTCTCCAGCGTCAAGGGCAAGAACCCGTTCAAGGACAAGCGCGTGCGCCAGGCGTTCTACCAGGCGATCGACATCGAAGCGCATCAAGTCGCGCGTGATGCGCAGCGCCGCGACGCCGACCGGCGCTGATGGTCGGCCGCCGGCGTCGCGGCTTCCAGCCCGACATGAACAAGCGCCTGCCCTACGACGCCGAGGCGGCGAAGAAGCTGCTGGCCGAGGCGGGCTATCCGAACGGCTTCGAGGTCGGCCATGAACTGCCCGAACGACCGCTACGTCAACGACGCCGCGATCTGCCAGGCGGTGGCGGCCAACCTGGCGCGCATCGGCGTCAAGGTCAACCTGCAGACCGAAACCAAGGTCACGCTACTTCCCGAAGATCCTGCGCCGCGACACCGGCTTCTACCTGCTGGGCTGGACGCCCAGCACCTACGACGCGCACAACGCGCTGTACGGCCTGATGGCCACGCCCGAACGACAAGGGGCAGGGCCAGTTCAACCTGGGCTGCGTACAGCAACCCGAAGCTCGACGAGCTGACGCTGAAGATCCAGTCGGAGACCGACGCAGGCCAAGCGCAACGACGATGATCCGCGAGGCCTTCAAGATCCACGCAGGACGACGTCGGCCACATCCCGCTGCACCAGCAGGCGCTGGCCTGGGGCGTGCAGCAAGAAGGTCGAGCCTGGTGCAGCTGCCCGACAACTGCATGCTCTTCAAATGGATCACTGGTGAAGCCGGGGTCGTGACGTCCGGCGCCGCGGCGGCAGGCGCCACGGTGCCCGCCGCGGCGCTCGGGCGCTTCTTCGACGGCGACGTCTGGCACAGCTTCGCGCACTTCGCCGGTCGCGATGGCCGGCGGCGGTGCGTCGCTTCGTCTGCATCGTTCTGCGCGCTGTTCGCCAACGTGGTCGCGCCGCACGACCCGCAGAACCTGGCGACGCTCGAGCTGGCCGACGCGCGCCTGCCGCCGGCGTGGATGGCCGGACGGCAAGGCGAAGCTACCTGCTCGGCACCGACGACCAGGGCCGCGACATCCTGTCGGCGCTGATGTACGGCGCGCGCATCTCGCTGCTGGTCGGCGTGGCCTCGGTGCTGCTGTCGATGCTGATCGGCGTGAGCCTCGGGCTGCTCGCCGGCTTCGTCGGCGGCAAGACCGACGCCTTCATCATGCGCGTCTGCGACGTGATGCTGTCGTTCCCGGCGATCCTGGTCGCGCTGCTGATCGACGGCGTCGGCCGCGCGCTGCTTCCCAACGCGCACGACACGCTCGCCTTCGCGGTGCTGATCATCGCGATCGCGCTGACCGGGCTGGGTGCAGTACGCGCGCACGGTGCGCGGCTCGACGCTGGTCGAGCGCAGCAAGGAATACGTGCAGGCCGCGCGCGTGATCGGCGTGCGCGCCGCTGCGCATCATGCGTCAGCCACGTGCTGCCCAACGTGCTCGGGCCGGTGCTGGTGCTCGCGACCATCCAGGTCGGCCACGGCGATCATCATCGAGGCGACGCTGTCGTTCCTCGGCGTCGGCGTGCCGCCGACGTCGCCCTCGCTCGGCACGCTGATCCGCGTCGGCAACGACTTCCTGTTCTCCGGCGAATGGTGGATCACCATCTTTCCCGGCGCCGTGCTGGTGCTGATCGCGCTGAGCGTCAACCTGCTCGGCGACTGGCTGCGCGACGCGCTGCAATCCCCGGTTGCGCCAGGGGACCACTGACCGCTGAGCGCATGGCCGTTGCACGCAGTGCAGGATCCGCAGGACGACAGCGTCAGGGGCCCATTTCGGCAGTTTCTTCCGAGCAGACTGTGACCTCTCCGCCGCTCGAAGTCCGCCATCTGCGGGTCGAGTTCCCGACGCGCGCGCGGCACGCTGGTCGCGCTCGACGACATCTCGTTCGACATCGCGCCGGGCGAGATCCTCGGCGTGGTCGGCGAGTCCGGCGCCGGCAAGTCGCTCGACCGGCGCGGCGATCATCGGCCTGCTGGATCCGCCGGGCCGCATCGCCGCCGGCGAGATCCGCTCGAAGGCGCAGCGCATCGACAACCTGCCGTACGAGGCGATGCGCCGCATCCGCGGCCGCCAGCATCGGCGCGATCTTCCAGGACCCGCTCACCTCGCTGAACCCGCTGTACACCGATCGGCCGGCAGCTGGTCGAGACGATCCGGACGCATCTGCCGACGTCAACGCGCACGGAGGCGCGCCGCCGCGCGATCCGCCTGCTCGAGGAAACCGGCATCCCGGCCGCCGAGCAGCGCATCGACCAATACCCGCACCAGTTCTCCGGCGGCATGCGCCAGCGCGTCGTGATCGCGCTCGCGCTGGCCGCCGAGCCCAAGCTGATCGTCGCCGACGAGCCGACCACCGCGCTCGACGTGTCGATGCAGGCGCAGATCATCTCCGCTGCTCAAGCGCCTGTGCCGCGAGCACGGCGCCGCGGTGATGCTGGTGACGCACGACATGGGCGTGATCGCCGAAACCTGCGACCGCGTCGCGGTGATGTACGCCGGCCGCATCGTCGAGATCGGCCCGGTCGCACGACGTGATCCACGCAGCCGGCGCATCCCTACACCGTCGGGCTGATGGGCTCGATCCCGGCGATGGACGACGACCGCGAGCGCCTGCTGCAGATCGACGGCGCGATGCCGCGCCTGACCGCCATCCCGCGCGGCTGCGCGTTCCACCCGCGCTGCCCGCATGCGTTCGAGCGCTGCCGCATCGAGCGGCCCGGAACTGCTGGACGCCGGCGCCACGCGCGCGGCCTGCTGGCTGCACGACCGTGCCGCAGAAGGCCGGCGGCATGAGCGAGCTTGCGCCGCTGGTCGAGGTGCGCGACCTCGCGCAAGATCTTCGACGTCTCGGCGCCCTGGCTCAACCGCGTGCTCGAGCGCAAGCCGCGGCAGTTCGTGCACGCCGTCGACGGCGTCAGCTTCGAGCATCGAGCGCGGCAAGACGCTGGCGCTGGTGGGCGAGTCGGGCTGCGGCAAGAGCACCGGTGGCGCGGCTGCTGGTCGGGCCTGTACGCGCCGACGCGCGGGCGAGGTGCTGTTCGACGGCGCCGACATCGCGTCGACGCTGGCAAGCCGCACGCGGCGGCGCGCTGCGCCGGCGCATGCAGATGATCTTCCAGGATCCGTACGCGAGCCTCAACCCGCGCTGGACGCGTGCGCGACATCGTCGCCGAGCCGCTGCGCGAGCACGGCCTGATCGCGCGAGCGCCGACGAGCTCGACGCGCGCGTCGGCCGAGCTGCTGCAGTCGGTCGGCCTGGCGGCCGCCGACATGGAGAAGTTCCCGCACCAGTTCTCCGGCGGCCAGCGCCAGCGCATCTCGATCGCGCGCGCGCTGGCGACGCAGCCGGAGTTCCTGGTGTGCGACGAGCCGACCTCGGCGCTCGACGTCTCGGTGCAGGCGCAGGTGCTCAACATCATGAAGGACCTGCAGCGCCAGCACGGGCTGACCTACCTGTTCATCTCGCACAACCTCGCGGTCGTGCGCCACGTCAGCGACCGAGGTCGGCGTGATGTACCTGGGCCGCCTGGTCGAGCTGGGCCGACAAGCGCGACGCTGTTCGCGCAGCCGCGCCATCCCGTACACGCGCATGCTGCTCGACGCGATCCCGGACATCGCACATGAGCGGGCGCGCGCGCACGCCGGTGCAGGGCGAGGTGCCGAACCCGCTGAACCCGCCGAGCGGCTGCGCGTTCCATCCGCGCTGCCCGCATGCCAACGCGCGCTGCAAGCGCGGAGCGGCCGGCGCTGCTGACGATCCAGCGGCGTGCAAGGTCGCCTGCCACGCGGTCGAGGAGGGCCGGCTCGCTGCCCGCGATCAGCCGCTCGGCAGCAGGCGCTCGCCGCGGAACAGCTCTGACGCCTGCCTCGCGCTCGCGGATGAGCCACGCCTGCGTCGCCGTCGACCATCACCTCGGCGGCGCGCGGCCGGCTGTTGTAGTTGCTCGCCATCGCTCATGCAGTAGGCGCCGGCCGACAGCACGGCCAGCAGGTCGCCCGCGCTGCACGGCGAGCGCGCGGTCGCGGCCCGAGCCAGTCGCCGGACTCGCAGACCGGGCCGACGACGTCGCAGGTGCAGCGCGGCGCCGTCGCGCAGCGGCACGGCACGATGCCCATCCACGCCTGGTACATCGCCGGGCGCATCGAGGTCGTTCATCGCCGCGTCGACGATGCAGAAGTTCTTCGCCGCGCCGGGCTTGAGGTACAGCACTCGGCTCACGCAGCACGCCGGCGTTGCCGACCAGCGAGCGGCCGGGCTCGAACAGGATGCTGCCGGTGCCCGTGGCCGCGCGCGTCGATGCGCGCCAGCAGCGCGCGCGACCAGCGCGTCGGCCGCGCGGCGGCGTCTCGTCGGTGTAGGTGATGCCGAGGCCGCCGCCGAGGTCGAGGTGATGCAGGCGCAATGCCGTGCGCCTCGACCGCCTCGACCAGGTCGAGCACGCGGTCCAGCGCGTCGAGGTACGGGCCCGATCTCGGTGATCTGCGAGCCGATGTGGCAGTCGATGCCGACCACCTCGATGCCCGGCAGCGCGGCGGCGCAGCGGTAGACGGCCACTGCGTCTGTCGTGCGCGATGCCGAACTTGTTGCCCTTCAGGCCGGTCGAGATGTACGGGTGCGTGCCGGCGTCGACGTCGGGGTTGACGCGCAGGCTGACGCGCGCGCGCGCCCGGCCTGCGACGCGACCTGCGACAGCAGCTCGAGCTCGGCTTCGCTCTCGACGTTGAAGCACAGCCACGCCGACCTCGAGCGCGCGACGCATCTCGGCGCGCGTCTTGCCGACGCCCGAGAACACGATGCGCGACGGGTCGCGCGCCGATGCGCGAGCACGCGCTCGAGCTCGCCGCCCGAGACGATGTCGAAGCCGCAGCCCGCCTCGCGCGAAGGTCTGCAGCACGGCGAGGCTCGAGTTGGCCTTCATCGCGTAGCAGATCAGGTGGTCGCGGCCGGCGAGCGCGCGCTGGTAGGCCGCGAGCGGCATCGCGCATCGCGGTCCGCGAGTAGACGTACAGCGGCGTGCCGAACTCGCCGGCCAGGTCGGCGAGCGCAGCGGCCTTCGACGAACAGCGTGTCGCCGCGATAGCGACGATGCGGGGAGCCGGGCAGCGATCATGGGTGCGGACGGTGTGAGGCGGCGGGCGCAGTGCGGACGGCTTGGCGTGCAGTACAGGCGTGAGCGGCCCCTTCTGGCCGCAGCCCGACAGCGGCCGCAGCGCCAACAGCAAGACCTGCTGTCGTCATCGCGACGACAGCGCGGCGCTACACTGTCGATGGCGCTGCGACATGAGCCTGCGATTCTATCGACCATGGCCACCGCGACCGTCCCGACGCCGCTCAGCGACAGCGACGTACCACGCGAAGGCGATGCCGTGCTGGCGAGCGTCGAAGCCGCCATCGACCGCTGGCTGCAAGACGACGTGGTCGACATCGACACGTCAGCGCACCGGCGGCCTGCTCGAGCTGAGCTTTCCGAACGGCAGCAAGATCGTCCTCAACACGCAGCCGCCGCTGCACGAGCTGTGGCTGGCCGCGCGCGCCGGCGGCTACCACTACAAGTACGTCGACGGCCGCGTGGCTCGACACGCGACGGACGCGGAGTTCTTCGACGTCGCTGTCGCGCTGCGCGAGCGAGCAGGCAGGGCAGGCCGCTCAGGTTCGTCGCGCCGGCGTGACGAACCTGCGGGCACGCTCGCCTGCGTCACGCTACCGCTTGAACAGGTCGAGGATGCTCTTGCGCTCCTCTTCGGTCGGCGGTGGTCGGCAGCTTGTCCTCCAGGCCCACGCTGCTGACGCCGGCGCCGTGGGCGTATTCCTCGTAGTACCACTCGCCGTTGATGTTGCACCACGCCTTCGGGCGCTGTCGGTTCCTGCGGTCGGCACGCTCTTCAGCGCGTAGCGTCATGTAGTCGATCCACACCGGCAGCGACAGGCCGCCGCCGGTCTCGCGGTCGCCCGAGCTTGCGCGGCGTTGTCGTAGCCGATCCAGACGATCGCCGACCAGGTCTGGCTGGAAGCCGGCAGAACCAGGCGTCCATCGAGTCGTTGGTCGTGCCGGTCTTGCCGTAGACGTCGGGGCGCTTCAGCGTCGCCTGCGCGCCGGCGGCGGTGCCGGCGCGCGTCACCTCCTGCAGCAGGCTGTCCATCACGAAGGCGTTGCGCGCGTCGATCGCACGCAGTCGATTCGTCGAGCGCCGGCGGCGCGCCTCGGTCAGCACACGGCCCTTGGTGTCGGTGAGCTTGCTGATCGAGCACGGGATTGACGTCGGTAGCCGCCGTTGGCGAACACGCGCGTAGGCCGCGGCCATCTGCAGCGGCGTGACCGAGCCGGCGCCCAGCGCCATCGTGCAGGTAGGCCGGGTGCTTGTCGGCCTCGAAGCCGAAGCGGGTGATCCAGTCCTGCGCGTACGGCGGCGCCGATCGACTGCAGGATGCGGATCGACGACCATGTTCTTCGACTTCGCCAGCGCCGCGCCGCAGCGACATCGGGCCCTCGAACTTGCCGTCGTAGTTCTTCGGCTCCCACGGCTGGCTGCCCGTCGTGCCGGCGTCGAAGAACAGCGGCGCGTCGTTGACCACGGTGGCCGGCGTGAAGCCCTTCTCGAGCGCCGCCGAATAGATGAACGGCTTGAAGCTCGAGCCCGGCTGGCGCCACGCCTGCGTCACGTGGTTGAACTTGCTCTTCGCGTAGTCGAAGCCGCCGACCAGCGCGCGCACCGCGCCGGTGCGCGGGTCCGATCGCGACGAAGGCGCCTTCGACCTCGGGCAGCTGCGTGATGCGCCAGTGTCGGCCTTCGGCGCCTGACACCTTCACGAGCCGGATCACCGCGCCGCGGCCGGATCTGCGTCTTCGGATTCGCCTTGTCGCGACAGCCCCGAGGTGACCGGCTTCAGGCCGTCGCCGGTGATCGTCACCGTCTCGCCGCTTTGCAGCACCGCGACGACCTTCTTCGGTCCGGCCTCGAGCGCGACGGCGGCCTTGCAGTTCGTCGTTGTCGGGATGGTCGGCCAGCGCCTCGGCGATGCGCGCGTCGATGCTCGCTCGGGTTCGCCGGCAGGTCGACGTAGGCCTCGGGGCCGCGGTAGACCTGGCGGCGCTCGTAGTCCATGATGCCCTTGCGCAGCGCGCGGTAGGCCGACCATCTGCTCGCCGGAGTCGATCGTCAGGTAGACGTTCAGGCCCGCGCGTGTAGGCCTCGTCGCCGTACTGCGTTGAAGATCAGCTGGCGCGCCGTCTCGGCCACGTACTCGGCATGCACCGGCCACGTCGGCAGGCGCGCGGTAGCGCAGCGTCTGCCTTGCGCGCCGCCTCGCGCTGCTCGGCGTGATGAAGCCGTTGTCGAGCATGCGCTCGATGATGTAGAGCTGGCGCTGCGTCGGCGCGCTTCGGGTTGGCGATCGGGTTGTAGGCCGACGGCGCCTTCGGCAGGCCGGCCAGCATCGCGGCCTCGGCCACGGTGATGTCCTTCAGCGGCTTGCCGAAGTAGATCTCGCTGGCCGACGCGAAACCGTAGGCGCGCTGGCCGAGGTAGATCTGGTTCATGTAGACCTCGAGGATCTGCTCCTTGGTCAGCTGGCTCTCGATCTTCAGCGCCAGCAGGATCTCGTAGATCTTGCGCGTGAAGGTCTTCTCGGTCGACAGGTAGAAGTTGCGCGCCACCTGCATCGTGATCGTCGAGGCGCCCTGGCTGCGCGCCTCGCTGAACTGCGCGAGCCCGGCGCGGATCACGCCCTTGTAGTCGACGCCGCTGTGCTGGTAGAAGCGCGCGTCCTCGATCGCCAGCACCGCGTCCTGCATCACCTTCGGGATCTGCGGCGATCGGCGTGAAGTTGCGGCGCTCCTCGCCGAACTCGCCGAGCAGCACGCCATCGGCCGAGAAGATGCGCATCGGCAGCTTGGGCCGGTAGTCGGTGCAGGCTCGCTGATCTCGGGCAGGTTCGGGTAGGCGACCGCGAGCGCGATCGCGACCACCATGCAGGACCGACAGCGCCGCCGCGAGCCGCCAGGCCGACAAGCCACAGCGCGATGCGGGTCAGCCAACGCGCCCAGGGAGGCAGCGAGCGAGCGGCTCTGCGGCGAGGCAGGGGCGGCAGGGCTGATCGGCCTCGCGCTCGGATGAGCTCATGGGACTCCAGAGATGCTGCGTCGCATTATAGAAAGCCAGTTACAGCGTGAATCGCGCAGGTGTCGTGAACTGGTTGGCAACGAACCGTGAGAACGCTTCGGGAGCGGTCAGGGTTCACCCGAGAAGTCGGGTCTGAGTCGGTTACAACGCGTGAGTTTCGCAACGAGAACGGCGTGCCGCAACGGCAAATTTCTTTGTTGCACAAAGGCTTTACTGCTAGCATTCGAAGTAACTTATTAACAGTCCAGCGCACCTGTTGTGCGCGCTGGGAGAAAGGCGTCGTGAGCTTTCTGGACACGTTGCTGGGGCGCAAACATCCGCCGATGATCGGGCTGGACATCAGCTCATCCAGCGTCAAGCTGGTCGAGCTCGGCACAGACCGCCACCGGCGAGTATGTGCTCGGAGCGATTCGCCGTCGAAAGCTTCGAGAAGGGCTGGATCACCGACGGCCAGATCGAGAAGTTCGACGAGGTCGCCGAAGCCGTCAAGCGCGTGGTCACGCAAGAGCGGCACCAAGACGCAAGAACGTCGTGATGGCGATGCCGCAGTCGGCGGTCATCACCAAGAAGATCATGCTGCCGGCCGGCCTGCGCGAGGAAGAGCTCGAGCTGCAGGTCGAGACCGAGGCCAACCAGTACATCCCGTTCTCGCTCGACGAGGTGAGCCTCGACTTCTGCGTGATCGGGCCCGAGCCCGACGTCGGTCGGCGACGTCGAGGTGCTGATCGCCGCGTCGCGCAAGGATCGCGTGCAGGACCGCCAGGGTCTCGCCGAAGCCGCGGGCCTGAAGCCCGCTGGTGCTCGACATCGAGTCGCACGCCTCGCGGCTGGCGATGAGCCGCGTCGTCGCGACGCTGCCCAACGAGGGCGCGGACGCGCTGGTGGCGCTGTTCGAGATCGGCGCCGACACCGACCAGCCTCAAGGTGCTGCGCGACGACGAGATGCTCTACGACCGCGACCAGGCCTTCGGCGGCTCGCAGCTCACGCAGCTGATCTCGCGCCAGTACGGCTTCTCGTTCGAGGAGGCCGAGCAGAAGAAGCTCGCCGCCGACCTGCCCGACGACTACGAAGTCGTCGATGCTCGCGCCCTTCGTCGACAGCCTGTCGCAGGAGATCGGCCGCGCGCTGCAGTACTTCTTCACCAGCACGCCGCACCACAAGGTGCACTACGTGATGCTGGCCGGCGGCACCGCGACGCTGCCGGGCCTCAAGGACCGCGTGACCGAGCTGACCGGTTTCGCGTCGATGGTCGTGAACCCGTTCGAGCAACATGAAGCTCGGCGTCGGCCGTGCGTGAAAGCAAGCTGCGTCGCGAAGCGCCGTCGTACCTGACGGCCTGCGGCCTCGCGATGCGGAGGTTCGTGCAGTGATCCTGATCAACCTGCTCCCGCACCGGGAGGAGCGGCGCAAGCGCACGCAAGGTCGCGTTTTTCGCCGGGCTGGGCGTGGCCGCGGTCGTCGGCCTGCGCGATCGTGGGCGTCTGGTACCTCGTCGCTGCAGCAGATGACGTCGGCGCAGCAGGAGCGCAACGCAGTTCCTCACGGCCGAGATCACGAAGCTCGAAGTCGCAGATCAAGGACATCGCCACGCTGCGCGCGGAGATCGAGTCGCTGAAGGCGCGCCAGAAGGCGGTCGAGGATCTGCAGATCGACCGCAACGTGCCGGTGCACGTGCTCAACGAACTGGTGCAAGCAGACGCCCGAAGGCGTCTACTTCACGTCGGTCAAGCAGGACGGGCAGACAGCTCACCGTCGTCGGCATCGCGCAGACGCAGCGAGCGCGTCTCCGAGTTCCTGCGCAACACGGCCTACAACTCGGAATGGCTCGTGCAAGCCCGAGCTGGTCGAGAGTCAAGGCGACGGTGGTGCAGCCGGCGAACCGCGAGCAGAAGCGCTTGTTCGACTTCTCCGTGCGCCTGATCGTCAAGCGTCCGCAGGACAAGGCTGCGGCCGCGCCGCCGCCGGCGCCGCGCCTGCCGGCGCGCCGTGCGCTGCAGCGCCGCGAAGAAGGCCTGAGGCGACATGGCCACCAAAGCAAATCCGTCAACGTCGACCTGAACTCGGTCTTCGAGCGACGCGGCGTCGCAGTTCCGCGGGCTCAACCCGAACGAGCCTGGCCAATGGCCGATCCTGCCGAAGGTCGCTGACCTGGTCCTGGCGGTCGCAGTTGCCATGGTGGTCGTCGGCTGGTTCCTCGCTGCTGTCCGTCGCGCACACGACGAGCTCGACGCCGAACGCGCAACAAGAGCCGACGCTGAAGGCAGGACTACCGCAACAAGCTCGGCGCAGGCGGTCAATCTCGGCGAGCTGCGCAAGCAGAAGCTGCAGGTCGAGGAGTACGTGACGCAGCTCGAGAAGCAGCTGCCCGGCAAGGCCGAGATGGACGCGCTGCTGTCCGACATCAACCAGGCGGGCCTCGGCCGCGGCCTGCAGTTCGAGCTGTTCCGGCCCGGCCAGGTCGTCGTGAAGGACTACTACGCCGAGCTGCCGATCGCGATCAAGCGTCTCCGGCCGCTACCACGACATCGGCGCGTTCGCCGCCGACGTGGCCAACCTGTCGCGCATCGTCACGCTGCACAACATGAGCATCACCGTGCCGCGCAAGACGATCGGCGGTCGCTCGTCGATGGAAGCCACGGCGCGCACCTACCGCTACCTCGATGCCAGCTGAAGTCGAGCAGGTCCGCAAGGACGCTGCCAAGGCGAAGCGGGGGCCGAAGAAATGACGGCATCCGCACGCGCGCAGTCGGCTCGTCGCTGCGGCGTTGGCTGCTGGTCCGTGCTGGCCGGTTGCGGCGGCGAGCAGGAAGAGCTGCAGCAGTGGATGGAGCAGCAGAAGCGCGAGGTCAAGCCGAGCGTCAGCCGCTGTCGCCGCCGAAGAAGTTCATCCCGCAGCCGTATGTCGGCGCTGACCGAGGTCGAGCCCTTCAGCACACAGAAGCTGACGGTTGCCGCTCAAGCAGGAAGCGCGGCAGCCGAATTCGCTGCTGGCCGCCGAAATCAATCGGCGCAAGGAGCCGCTGGAGGCCTATCCGCTGGACAGCATGTCGATGGTCGGCAGCGTCGCGAAGCAGGGCCGGCCGTACGCGCTGCTTCGCGTCGACAACCTGCTCTACCAGGTCAAGGTGGGCGACTACCTGGGCCAGAACTACGGAAAGATCACCAAGATCACCGAGACCGACGTGTCCGCTGAGAGAATCGTTCAGGACGCTGCGGGCGAATGGATCGAGCGCAGCAGCGCCCTCCAGCTGCAGGAGAAGGCGCGATGAAGAGCAATCGGGAGAGAATCGGATGAGCTACTGGCGCGCATGAATGCCTTGCGCTCGCGGTGTTCGCTGGCGCTGCGTTGCGCGGCGCTGGCCGCAGAACGCGATCCAGTCGATCAACAGCAGCCAGCAGGCGGGCTGCCGAGGTCGTCCGCATCGAGCTTGCGCGAGCCGCTGGCCGCCGTGCCGAGCGGCTTCACGGTGCAGACGCCGCCGCGCATCGCCATCGACCTGCCCGGCGTCACCAACGCCATCGGGCAAGTCCAGCGTCGAGATCAACCAGGGCAACCTGCGCTCGGTGAACGTCGCCCAGTCGGGTGAGCGCACGCGCCTGGTGCTGAACCTGAAGCAGCCGGCGAACTACCAGGCCGAGCTGCAAGGGCAAGCGTGCTGCTGGTCTGCGCTCGACAGTCGCCGCACCGCTGCGCTGGCGCAGCCGCGGCACCAGCGCCGGCGAGCCGTCCGCTTCGCCGAGAGCCTGAACCGCACGCCAGCTGTCGCTGAAGGACATCGACTTCCGCCGCGGCGCGGACGGCGCCGGCCGCGTGGTCGTCGACCTGCCGAACAACCAGGTCGGCGTCGACATCCGGCAGCAGGGCGCAGAGCCTCGTCGTCGAGTTCCTGCGCTCGAGCTGCCCGACAGCCTGCGCCGCCGCCTCGACGTCACCGACTTCGGCACGCCGGTGCAGACCATCACGACCGTCGCAGAGCGGCGATCGCGTGCGCATGGTCGTCGAGCCGCGCGGCGCCTGGGAGCACAGCGCCTACCAGAGCGACAACCAGTTCGTGCTCGAGGTGCGTGCAGCAGAAGGTCGACCCGAACAAGCTGACGCAGGGCCCAGGCTATGCCGGGCGAGAAGCTGTCGCTCGAACTTCCAGAACATCGAGGTCCGCGCGCTGCTGCAGGTCATCGCCGACTTCACGAACTTCAACGTCGTGACCAGTGACACCGTCACCGGCAACGTGACGCTTGCGCCTGAAGGACGTGCCGTGGGACCAGGCGCTCGACATCATCCTGCAGGCCAAGAACCTGGGCCTGCGCAAGTCGGGCAACGTGATCCTGATCGCGCCCAAGGACGAGCTCAGCGCCAAGGAGAAGATCGAGCTCGAGTCGCAAGCAGCAGATCGCTGAGCTTGAGCCGCTGCGCACGCAGGCGTTCCAGCTCAACTACGCCAAGGCCGAGGAAGTCGCGCAAGGGCCTGACGGGCACTGACGGCGGCCGGCACGCGGCTCGGCGGCGCCAGCAGCGCGCATCCTGTCGCCAGCGCGGCAGCGTGATCTTCGAGACGCGCACCAACCAGCTGTTCGTGAGCGACATCCCGTCGAAGCTGGAGGAGGTGCAGGCGCTGATCGCCAGGATCGACATCCCGGTCCGCCAGGTGCTGATCGAGGCGCGCATCGTCGATCGCCGACGACACGCTTCGGCCGCTCGCTGGGCGTCAAGCTGCGGCTACGTCGATCTTGCGCGGCGTCGCGGCGGCAACTGCCGGGCTACGAGCATCGGCGGCGACAACCGCGTCGCGGTCGGCGGCAACTACAACGCGGTCGGCGCGACGACGGGCGCAGACCACCGGCAGCGTCGCCAGTTCAACGACACCCACGTTCGTCAACCTGCCGGCCACCGGCACGAACGGCTTCAACCGCCGCGACGTTCTGCGCTGTCGCTGTTCAGCGCGGCGGCCAACCGCTTCCTGAACCTCGAGCTCTCCGCGCTCGAGGCCGACGGCAAGGGCAAGGTCGTGTCCAGCCCGCGCGTCATCACCGCCGACCAGGCAGAAGGCGTTGATCGAGCAGGGCGAGGAGCTGCCGTACCAGAGTCGCCAACCTCGAGCGGCGCGACCGCGATCGCAGTTCCGCAAGGCCAACCTCAAGCTCGAGGTCACGCCGCAGATCACGCCGGAAGGCAACGTGATCCTCGACGTGGACGTCACCAAGGACAGCGTCGGCCGCTCGACCGCTCGCGGGCTTCGCGATCAACACCAAGCACGTCAAGACGCAGGTGCTGGTCGAGAACGGCGGCACGGTCGTGATCGGCGGCATCTTCGAGCAGAACGGATCGCGAGAGACGTCGCCAAGGTGCCGTTGGCTCGGCGACGTGCCTTACCTCGGCAAGCTCCGTTCAAGACCAAGACCGAACGCAGCTCACCAAGACTGAGCTGCTGATCTTCCTCACGCCAAAAAGTCGTCACGGATCGCTCGGCGGCGCGATGATGGCGCGACATGACCCTGGCCGAGAACCTGAGCGAGCTTTTTCTATGACGATGTTCAAGTGGATGGGTGGCGCTGAGCGCGATGATGCTGGCTGCCTGCGGTGGCGGCGGCGGGGACGTGGGGAGTTCGCCGTTCGGCGGGGGCGGTACTGGTCCGAGTGCGAGCGCTCCGACTTGTCGGTCGCGTTGTCGTCCACGACCGTCACCTCTGGTGGCTCCTGCGACAGTCACTGCCACTGTCCTCGATGCGAAGGCAATCCGGTCGCGAGCCAGGTCGTCACCTTCAAAGCGGATGCTGGGCTCGGACGGTTCAGCGCAAAACTCACGGCGCTGACTAACACGCTCGGTCAGGCGTCCGTCATCCTGTACGCGAAGACCAGCAGTTAGCAATACGTAACTGAACGAAGTACTACC
>ERZ1370068.5956-contig-496_pt1 | contig 22508 bp, 34 predicted proteins | sample MGYA00561227_ERZ1370068 | MGnify/ENA primary metagenome ERZ1370068 (study PRJEB38410, sample SAMEA6850437) | metagenome | study: Metagenomic assessment of the ecological functions of the soil: analysis of the soil microbiota associated with the... | reverse complement strand
CAAGTCAGGACTCACGCGCAAGGGCGGCAACGCGCCTTCAACCCGGTGGCGCTCCGCCGCCCGCTTCGTAACGCAAGCTGTTAGCCCGCGTTCCTTCACCTGTCAGAAGCCCGCGCGTAGAGCAAGGGCTCGATGCACAGCAGTTTTCCTGGCTCACGCCAGGGCTTCTGGCGCAAAACCTTTTTTCAAAGTGTGGAAGGAGATTCCCAATGACTGAAAGCGAACTAGCAGAGGCGACCCAACGCCTCGCCAGGTCCGAAGAAAGTTCTTGACCACCGTAACCATGATGATCGAGTCGATGCGGATGATGACCGAGGTGATGAAAGACAATCGCGATCATTTCCAAACGCAACTCCACGCCGTTTGACAGCACAGAAGAGTTGATGCGCAAACAGACAGAAACGCTGAGGGAAGTTACCGCCGGCATGGAAGCCATCGTGAAAGGCTGTGGCCAGATCAACCTGACCGTCAACGAAAACACCGAGCGAATGAAAGCTCTGCTAACAAAGGTCGAGAGCTACTTCGGCGATTCAGCGGGGCTTGAATTTGAGAATTGAGTGCGTCAGAAGCCCGACCGTCAGGGAGGGCATCTCGACCAGCGGTGCCACTGCTTAAGCGCGGGCTTCTGACACGTGGAGGCAGCCCGCGGTAGCGGCGGCTTCCGCCCTGTGTAGCGCAGGCTGTCCAGCCTGCGCCAAGCTGCGCTCGCGAAATCAGCAGCCAGCGCAGAGTCACCTCGCTACCTTCTCGCTCTGTCTCCAAGCGAGCCCGCAACGCGGACGAGAATCTCTGACTTCTGTCCTCCGACCTCTGACTTCCGACCTCTGACCTCCGACCTCTGACCTCTGACTTCCTGATTCCCATCAGACCAACTCGAAACCAGAAACTCGCAACTCGTAACTGCGCCTGCGCCGGCATCATCCGCAAGAATTTTGCCGACCTCTACGCAATTCGCGGAGTTGCCCTGGCCCCTAAAGCAAAGAACGAAAGCATTGCCAATTTAGCCCTTCAGAAGATCGCGCCGCTCATTCCATCAGATTCGCGGAGAGCGCGTGATTCTTGATTCCGATCTGGCGAGGATTTACGGCGTCACGACCAAGCGGCTGAATGAGCAGGTGCAGGCGAAATGCCGAGCGCTTTCCGCGACGACTTTGCCTTCAGACTTACCAACGGAAGAAACCGCAAGACTTGAGCATCGCAAATTGCGACCTCAAGTTCAGCGGACGTGTCAAACGAACCGGTCGCAATTGTGCGAACTTCAGGGTCTGCAAATTGCGACCTTAGCGGGGTCCGCGTTAACGCACTTGCCGCATGCCTTCACCGAGCACGGCGCAATCATGGCGGCGAATGTGCTCAACAGCAAACAGGCCGTTCAAATGAAGCGTCTTCGTAGTGCGCGCGTTCATTAAGTTGCGCGAAGTGCTGGCCACGCACAAAGAATTGGCTGTTAAATTTGCTGAACTTGAGCGTAAAGTCGGCAACGCATGATAAGGCGATTCTTTCGATCATCACTGCCATTCGAGAATTAACTGAGCAGCCAAAGCCAAAGCCTCGCGCGATTGGCTTTCGACCAAAGCGCGCAGCCCACAGCGATAACCAACCAAAAACAACTCGCCCGACGCGCACGAAAGAAGTAAGCCAGTCAATTTCTCAGAAGCGGCGGGACTCAAAGGGGCCACCTCCGATGGAGCCCCGAAGCCTGCCTCTTTTCTTTGCCCTTCCCGCTTTGCTCTCTGCCCCTTCTCGATACAATATTTGCGAGCCGTTCGTCCTGACACTCATCATGCGCATTCAACGAGAATACGAAGTAAAGATTCCCGCAATCCTCCACCTGTGCAGATTGGGTTCGCGTATAAGTCTCTGAGGATGCAACGCGAGACGAGACCACAACATATCTTTACAGAAATTTTGACGAAAGCATTCTGCGCATAAGCCCAAGCGCATTGCACCGACGTCAAAAGGCTGTTTGAGACATATCATTGAGTCTCGATAATGAGGATCTTGGGAAGCCTTCTACGAACGTCTTACTCGACTTCGGGAATTAGGACTAATTGACTACAACAAATTCCATAACAATTCATTCCACGTAGTCACGAGCTAACCTACAAGAACGGCGATGGCGAGGAATTCGACCCGATATCACGCTTCTTATTGACGGAGTGCCCTGGCTTTTGTCGAAGTTAAGAAACCAAACACAGTCAAGGAGGGTGAACTACTGGGCGGAAAGGGACCGAATACCAACGAGACGATTCAGGCACAGAGAGTTCCGCGGGTTTACATCAGCGTCGCTCATGCAACTCTGGCGACCGCAACGGCTACGGGAGATGCGACGCCCAGTCTATCCAGGCCCGATTCAGGGCGTGTTTCTGTGCGTCGCCTTCCTGCGACAATGCGCGCCTGCGGTTGTTTTAGAGAAGAAGAAGACCTTGACCTGAGTCGCATACTCGCACCAGAAGATGAGAAGCGAGAAAAACGTTGTGCTCAAAGACGGCAACCTTCAACTTCCATCAAGCGACACCCGCTGAATTCACTAACCAACAAGGATCCGCGGAGACCCTACAGACCGGGTTCACGAAGCATCCCTGTTTTCAATGGACCGCTTCGCGATGATTCTGAAATACGCCTTCGCTTATGTCGAAGAAGGATTAGGAGGGAGAAGCACATAATGCGCTACCCTCAATTCCTTGCGACGAGACTATTGAGCGGACGATTAAGCGGCGCCAAGAAAGGAATCATCTGGCACACACAAGGCGGCGGGAAAACGGCCCTGGCGTTTTACAACGTGCATTACCTGACCGATTATTTTCAAAGAAAGCGTATCGTGCCGAAGTTTTATTTTATCGTTGATCGGATTGATTTGTTGGAGCAGGCGAAGCGGGAGTTTGTGAAGTCGAGGTCTCGTTGTTCACACGGTTAGCTCAAGAGACGAGCTAATAAAGGATTTCCGCCTAACGCAGGCGTTCATAACTACCAGGGAAGCGAGAAATCACGGTCGTTAATATTCAGAAGTTCAAAGAGGACAGTCAGGTGTCGTCAGAGACACTGACTATGCCGTTAACATTCAGCGAGTTTATTATCTCGACGAAGTCCACCGAAGTTATGATCCTCAGGGAAGTTTCCTCGCGAATCTTTCACTTCAGATCGAAACGCTATTCTCATCGGTTTGACCGGAACGCCTTTGATCAGTGCTGACCGGCGCTCGCGCGATCACATTTGGTAAATACATCCACAAATACTATTACAACCGCTCAATCGCCGATGGCTACACATTGAAGCTTATCCGAGAAGGCATCGAAACGAACTAACCGAATTAAATTAGCTCAAATCCTAAAGGATGTTGAAGTATTAAAGGAGACGTGGACCGGCGCGTTATTTACTCTCATGCTAAGTTCGCGCGAACCGATGCTTGACTACATCATCGACGATTTCGTAAAGAGCCGGATCTCGATTCGGAGATCATTCAATCGGCGGGATGATTGTTTGTGATAGCTCGGAACAGGCGCGAAAGCTGTTTGAGATCTTTATCAGCAAGTACAATCCGGCCCAGAAAACCTCTCGAAAGACAAGCGCCATTCGTTTCGGCAAATCATCCCACCGATTACGTCAGCCAATATCAAGAAACGCGCTCACTTACGGCATCCCTGATCTTGTTCGATGTAGCCTCGAAAGAGGACCGGAAAGATGAAGTCGAAGACTTCAAAGACGGCAAAATTGATTTGCTTTTCGTTTACAACATGCTTCTCACAGGCTTTGATGCCAAGCGTTTGAAAACTCTATGTTGGCCGTTTGATTAAGGACCACAACCTGCTACAAACGCTTACACGCGTTAATCGTCCCTACAGAGAATTCAGATACGGATATGTTGCTGATTTCGCTGACATTCGCAAGGAGTTTGAGGAAGACAAATAAGGACTATTTTGACGAGGCTTCAACTCCGAGCTCGGCGATGAGTTACAACACTATTCGGACCTCTTCAAGTCGACCGAAGAGATTGAAGCCGAAATCAAGGAGATCAAGAGAAGCTCTTCAACTATGACTTGCAAAACGCAGAAATATTTTCAAGGCAAATCAGCGAAATCGAAGACCGAAAGGTCGTGCTCGAAATCAGAAAGCCCTAGCCAGCGCTAAGAGCCTTTACAACATAATTAGGTTATATGGTCATTTCGATCTTCTTGATCGGCTCGACTTTCGGAAACTTACAGAACTCTATAACGAGGCCGCGCGGCGACTCGATTTGCTGAACCTGAAAGAGTCGCTGAAAAACGACGTAGAACACGACGAATCTCTTGAACGTCGCTTTGGAAGACGTCTGGTTCACGTTCCGTAAGGTGTCGGAAGAGGAAATGGTCATTGCCGACCAGCTCAAGGAAACAATGCGTAAGACGCGGGAAACGTTAGCGAATAATTTTGACCAGCAGGACCCGGAATTTGTGTCTCTCTACGATGAATTAAAAAGGCTGCTTGGCGCGAGAAGAATCCTCAGCGAAGTAACGCGGGACGAGATGAAACAGAACATCGCGTCTCTACAGCAGATTTACGATGATAAGATAACGGAACTCAATCGCAAGAACAGCCTCCTGAAAGCGAAGTATGAGAATGACGCCAAGTATGCCCGTACGCATAAGCGGGTCTTGGAAAAGGAATGATTTCGAAGCTTGAAACCGAGATTCACGAAACGCTTATGGCGATTAGAACCAGCTCGACAACACGGTGTTGATGAATACGAAGCTGATTAACAATGCAGGCCTACTTTGACGGTATGGTTATGCAAGATGTGATAAAGGGTTTTGACAAGACCCGCGTTAGCTCGATGTTGAATCTGCCACGTACATTAACAAGTGCCTGGTCAGGAATATGTCAACGAATATTTAGGGATGTGATGAGCACTCAACCAGCACAGGATTTTGCAGCGAAGACCAAAGAGTTAATCGACGGCCTGAAGAACGTCTGCGCCAATTATGGGTTGGGCAATGATGGCAACGAATTCAAGATCATCACCCAGGTCTTTCTCTACAAGTTCATGAACGACAAGTTTGGGCATGAGGCCAAACAATTAGAGCCCAAACTGAAGGCTGCGGAGAGTTGGGAGAACGAAATCGCGGGATACACGGACGAGCAGTATGAAATGCTGCTTTTGAGAATGCCGCCCGAAAACGCGAAGTTGAAACGTGAACATTTCCTTTCGAATCTCTATCTCCAATCAGAACGGTGAAGAGTTCGCGAAATTCTTTGACGACACGCTGCGAGACATCGCAATCTTCAACAACGAGATCTTTTCCGTTAAGACCGGTACCGGTGCAAAGGTGAAGCTGTTTGATGAGTTAAGCAACTCAGCATCACTGACGCTTCGCAGCGCGCATGACTTCTGCCGCGCGTTGGTTAATCAGCTCGTTAACTTCAGCTTTGAAAGAATCTTCGCTCAGAAGTTTGATTTCTTTTCCACCATCTTTGAATACCTCATCAAGGATTACAACAAAGACGGAGGCGGAAAATATGCCGAGTATTACACGCCGCACGCGGTCGCCAAGATCATGGCCGCGGATTCTGGTTGATGCGCCCGTGAGCGATGTCACGTGTTACGATCCCGTCAGCGGGTTCAGGGACTTTGCTGATGAACCTGGCGCATGCCATCGGCGAAGACCGTTGCACGATTTATTCGCAGGACATTTCGCAGAAGTCGATGCAGTATGCTGCGCCTGAATTTGGTCTTGAACAATCTGGGTTCATTCTATTCAAAACATTATCCAGGGAAACACTCTGCTGACGCACCGTATCACCGCACAGGCGACAAGTTGATGACGTTTGATTACATGGTTTCCAATCCTCCGTTCAAGCTGGATTTCAGCGATTGGCGGGATCGATCCTCGACACCAAGCAAAACAAGGACCGATTTTTCGCCGGGTATTCCCAAGATACCGAACAAAGACAAGGATAAAATGGCGATCTATTTGCTCTTTATCCAGCACATTATCTTTTCGTTGTCAGCGAAAGGGGAGGGCGGCAGTCGTCGTTCCAACCGGGTTCCTAACGGCTCACAGCGGCGTTCAGAAGAACTTGAGAGAAATTGGTCAACGACAGGATGCTCCGCGGCGTGGTTTCAATGCCGAGCAATATCTTTGCGACAACAGGCACAAATGTTTCAATCTTGTTCATAGACAGGCCAACAAAAGGGTGACATCGTTTTAATGGACGCTTCAAAATTGGGAACGACCGTTAAAGAGGGCAAGAATCAAGAAGACGGCTCCTATCGCACGCGCGGAAGAACAAAAATTATCGACACATTCAACCGCCATGAGGCGCAAGAGGATTTCACGGTGGTTGTTTCATACGAGCAGATACAAGGCGAAAAACTATTCGTTCAGCGCAGGCCAATATTTTGAAGTGAAGATTGAATATTCCGACATCACGCCCGAAGAATTTTGTAGGCGGGATGGGCCACTACAACAAGACTCTTGCCTTGCTCTTCAGCCAATCGAGAGACTTAGAAGCCCAAGTTAACGAGCGCTTAGCAGAGTTGAATTATGAGAGAGAATCCAAAACTTCGATGATGCTTGTAGTATCACGACTGGGGAAATTATGATTCAAATCAGGTGGTGGTGGGAGGGCAATATCCGTTTTGTACTTGCGCCCCTGAACCATTAACAATCGATTCATATGCCTTTGATGATTCTGGTGATCTTAATCGCTGGTAAACAACGCGTCTGGCACTTTTACATTAACAGGTATGCCGGGAAATTCAATGCGTACCAAAGAACTTATGTGTTAACTGCCAAGCCGGGTTATGATCTGCAGATTACGTTTTCTATTCTTTAAAACTAGAGTTGAGGCGTCTCAAAGAGAAATCTCAAGGGTCACAAACAAAATTTCTCACGATGCCAATACTGAAAGATATTGACGTCACCGACAAGATCTGCCCTCACAAAAAAAATCGCGGCCGTTCTCGTCGCTTTGGATTCCAAAATCGATCTTAATAACCGCATTAATGCCAAACTGGAAGCGATGGCCAAGACGCTGTATGCACTATTGGTTCGTGCAGTTCGATTTCCTCGACAACAACAGGCAGCTCCTACAAATCCAGTGGCGGAAAAATGCACTGGAATGATGAAGTCAAAAGAGAAATTCCAGATGCGTGGGACGTATTCAAGTTAGGCGATGTCTTTGAGACTTCGTTGGGTGGGACGCCCGCGACAAACGACGAGGCTTACTGGAAAAACGGAACCATAAGCTTGGTTAAATTCCAGGGAGATTGCCAACTTTCCAGTAGTCGAGTCTGAATTGAAGATTACCGAGGCCAGCGATTCGCAGCTCAGCTACTGAGTTACCGCCTAAAGGAACTACGTTGCTGGCAATCAATCACTCGGCATCTAAGGCCAACTGTTTTGCGCGATCGATGCCTGTGCGAATCAGTCCGTGGTGGCCATCAAGGAGAACGATGACATCAGAGTACTATTTCATTTATCCCTATCTGCAAAATGAAATACCCCGATTGCTAACACCAAGAACCGGAGCGCAACAGCCTCACACATCAACAAGGACACTGTTGAGCGCTTCACTAGTGGTATTACCGGATAAGGATGCCGACACCCTCAAGCTATACAATTCAAAGGTCGGGTTGTGTTTACGAACAAATAATAAATAACGCCTTCCAGAACCAGCGGCTCGCCGAACTCCGTGATTGGTTGTTGCCGATGCTGATGAACGGCCAAGTCACGATCAATGAGCCAGCGAAGTTAAGTCCTTAACAGGGAAAACCAGCATTCGAAAGCCGAAGCATGACGGAGAATTCGCCCGTATCGGAAGAAATCGAACTGCTACGTGGCGGCTCTGTTGTTTCTACTCTAGTAGGAGCCTTCGGCGGTTATGTTCGGGAGACTAGATTAACGGCATTACTCGGTTATCTGATCGCGCTGGAACCTTTACGATTTCTGGAATACTTTGAATTTACCGGCAAGCCGCGCCATGTCAGCATTGAACACCGCCACGGCACTGATCGCTCCGATATCCTTGTAGAGACAACGCACGGCTTGGGTGTTATCGAGGCCAAGGTTGGATCGATCGATCCTCTCGAACAATCCCGGAAGTACAGCGCCCGCTGGACAGTTCTGTTGACGCAGTACATGCCTTCGGCAGCACAGAAGGGTATGCGTGGATTCAAATATGTGCGGTGGCAGCAGTTGACCCCTGCTACTTCTAAATTTAACGCGTTCGCAGAATCAAAGGGTTCGTTTCGTCAGCTCCGATTTGTTGAACTATCTGGAGGACCATCGCATGGTGAAACAACGTGAATCAGTAGAAATCTACGCGCGTGAAATCAACGAGCCGCTTACCCTCGCTTTGTTCTTAAAAGCCAACATGTATGGCTGCGATTACGAGGCAAGCAGTCAATTACCGGAAGCTCTCTACTTTGCGCCCCATTTCGGACAAACAATAGCGAACGCGACTCCGGGTATTGGTGTGGGGATTAGTTATGTAGCGCGCATTGAACAGGTGGAAGTTGTGGAGACCTGGAATGATTTGCATCGTGCTGTTCAGGGCATTCGAAAAGGGACTTGGTGGAAAAGCCATCAAAGTGAAATTGCGCCGTTGCAAAATGCACGGGGTTGGGAGTGGCACGAGGGCAGCAAAAAGTACAGCTTTCTGTTTCTGTCGAAGCCCCGTCTTGTATTCAACCCACCGATTAATAAAGAGAAGCTACAGAAGGGCAAGGGGTGGCTGAGTAAACGTGTCTTCAGATTTGATGAATTCTTTAAGGCTTGGGGTGGAGAAACGCTGTGGAAGAGTTGAGGAATTAGAAAACTGGCATCGACGTGCGGTGGAATCCTCGGTGTGGAATGGAGTCGAATCAAAAGCGGACTTTAAAAATCGGAGGTTGATCTGTTGATGAAGCCTTGGGCACGCGGACCGTTTGAACTAATCGAGCACGCAGAAATGCATGCCAACGCAGGAACTGACTTTGACCGGAGAATGGCCCTTGTCAGTTTTGATAACGCGATTGAAATGGCCATCGTTACGTATCTTTCATTACATCCAGTACAACGCGGAAATCAAACCTTCCCTCAATTGCAAATCAAGACATGGCTTCACAATTTTCACGCAAAGTTAGATTTCCTGGAACATTTTGTGATTTCGATTCACAACAAACCCATGGAGTTTGACCGCGCTGAAATCGTATTCTACCACGAACTACGAAACGAAATTTATCACTCTGGTATAGGAGTTGTTCCCGAAGAGCGACACATTCACGGAATTAGGGCCGTAGCTTTATGGGTATTCGAGGGTTCTTTTCAACGAGGATGCTGAGAGCCTTTTAGCGCAATCGCAAGCTGAGGATCATTCTGCGCTTTTTGCGAAAAGCTTACCAACCTCAGACGCAAGCACTGACAGCTCTTCTCAAGCGAAGTTTTTAGAATCGTTCATGCAGATGCGTCACGACCTAAACCTGCTCATGCGCACTGTTCGCAAAGAACCTGATGAGCAACAGATTGACACAACGGTTACGTGGGAGGAGTTGTATTCGTCTGACGATGAGGGCGTTTCGGAATATCGGGATGTCCTTAAACAAGCTGAAGTAGTGCAGAAACGGATCGTCGACGGAAATGGACTCGAGACGTCCGACGTCGATCTCGCGGATCTGTCAGCACGATTAAGCGAGATATCCGACTTCGTAAGCGATGAGTTGCGCGAGTTCCAACGTAACATCATACAGAAAGCTCTAAGAGCGACAGTCTCTGCTGCCTCCGCGAAGCCGCCGCGTTGCGCTGGAATCGTATCGCAAACCGCTGGAAGCGGCATTTCTCATTCATTGATTTCTTATGTGCAAGGTGTTCTATCGCTTCCCACGTTAAACAATCCGATCATCTTGATTGCGGCGGATAGAAACGATTTACGCGCACAGATATACCAACATTTTTCACGTACGGCTCGGCACGCCTCCGAATTGAGTGTTCAGATCTCTGACAACCCGAGCCTGGTTAGCCTTTTGCGATTGAATGAGAAGAAGGTGGTATTCACGACTACGCAACGAATACTAAGTTTAAGAGACAAAGGGCCATTCCTTGGAGAGAATATTGTCTTTGTTGGCTTTGATGTTCACGGAACACCACGGGTGACGGAAATCTTTCCAAACGCAATCTTCATCCTTTTCACATCCAGCTTTCTGCCCACGCCTGAAACATCCGCTATTTTTGGCGAACTAATTGCACACTACAGTTTGAAACAGGCAATCGATGATAAGGTTTCGGCGGCAGTCGATTACGTAGCTAGGAAGATCCATCCCGAAATCAGCCAAACGGATTTGGAAGAACATGTTGGGACGGGGTTTGACTCAAGCTTCCGATCCATAGAGAACGCTCACAGGGTGGCAGCCGATATCATCTCACACTTCGAATCACAGAACCTTGACAAGGATAGTAAGGCAGTAATTGTAACTCTACGTGTGCAAACTCAGTCCATAATGTTTTCTGCGATCCAGTCCTTAAGACCTGAATGGACAAACGAAGACCTCATTCCACCCATTTCGGGCGCCGTTGACCGGCACTCGCTCGAGTCTGCTCTATCACGGGTTCGAGATCCGCGCGACCCATTCAAATTAGCAATGATTTCCTCTGGAGTTCTCCGCGGCATTGATATTTTCGGGATCAAGACTGCCTACATCGTGGAGCATTTACCGCAACTCGCTTTAGCAAGAGCCGTCGCTCTAGTGTCACGCGGAGTTGATAAAGGGCATGGCTTGATTGTTGACTACGGTCACAATCTGGATGGAGTTAACGCTTTGCTTTCGGACTAGTTAATGCGCTTGTTTTGCGCCGAGCAAGTGGTTCGCTGGGACAGTTCCCGTCTTTGGGTCTGGAAATCTACGCAACAAGGAAAAGATTGGAACGTTGATTCTTGGCAGTGGGTCGCTGTTCTGGTTTGGCCGGAAGCGGCAGAAGCGGAAGCGGATCGATTGGACGAAGTTCGCGGATATGATGGATGAGTTGGCTTACGGGCGAACGAAGTGAGCAGCGAGCCGTGGGCAATGGGAAGTATGCTTCGCACCCTCACCTAACCTCTCCCAAAGGGAGAGGGATAAGGCGGAAAGCGGAAGAAGGCGGTAAGCTTCGTAAGCGTCGCACCCTCACCTAACCTCTCCCAGAGCGAGAGGGACCAGGCGGAGAGCACGTTTACGGGTGGAGCGCTGGTCGCACTTTCGGAATCCAAAATGGAAGTCACTAGCACCAAACCGACGATGCCGGAGAGCGCCGGCGCAGAGGGAGGATCACACATGGGCTTTGAACCTCAAAAACTGTTCATTGGTCTGGTCGATTTTTTCTCCATCCTGATGCCTGGCGCCTTGCTCGCTTATCGCGTCAAAGATTGGGCCGCGCTGATGCTGGGGCACGCCGAGGGATTTCCCTCGAGGGCGGCGAGCAATTGGCGGTGTTTCTGTTTGCCAGTTACCTGCTTGGTCACTTTGTCTTTTTGATCGGCAGCTTTTTGGATAACGCTTTCTATGATGCTCTTAGGAAAACGACGACTTGGGGACAGATCGGACGCCTGGCGAAATCCAAGAAATTGCACCCCAGCTTACTTCGATCGCTGTCCCAGTTGGATTTCCTGTTCGGCAAAAATCCCGATGCGGCGGTGATGAAAGCACAGCACATCAAGTCGCGCGCGCTGGAACCACTCTCCGCAGCAGAGGCGATCAATACTTATCAATGGTGCAAGGCGCGATTGGCAAAAGAGCTTCCCGAGGGACTGCTCTCAGTGCAGCGCTTGAGGCGGATTCGAAATTCTTTCGCAGCTTCTTCGTAGTGCTGCTGGTGCTCGCCTTCACTTTTTGCACAACCGGCACTGGTATCTGATTCTGACTTGTCTGGTGTTGCTGGTGCCCGCGTTCCTGCGCTACCTCGACCAGCGCTTCAAAGGAACGCAACAGGCATTTTGGCTTGTGATCACGCTCGAATCCCTGGGCGCGCTACCCCGAAAATCAGACCCTCTCGATAGACGAACTGACAAGCTGACACACGCCGGCGGGCTGGTGACTCGACTGCAAAATGGGGTCGAAGAGTACCTGCTGGTTCAGGCCAGCGGGAATCGCGAGGACTGGGTCTTACCAAAGGGCACATCGAACCGGGCGAGGATCCCAGGGAGACGGCAGTGCGTGAAGTATTGGAAGAAACCGGCTGCTGGGCCCGGGTAACCAAGCGGGAAATTGACCTCCCCATGGATTACAAATCCGTGGTCCGGATTTACCGGATGGAGTGGCTCGAAGATAAGCCGGATGGGGCGAACGAGGATCGCCGGCACGAGTGGAAGCCACATCGAGAGGCGTTTGCCCTGGCCACGTTTACAGATACGAAGAATTTGATTGGAGACCCTGACGGGCAACAGGAAGGGAGAATTAGCAAGCGGTCGACGGCCGTGGGTGTTTAATGGCGGTGATTCGGACCTGGCGCTTCCCTCCGTGGTTTCCGATCTCAACAGCGCCGAAGGCGCGGCATTCAATAGCCGCGGCCGTGAGGCCGTGGATCGAGCCCGAAATGAAATCGAGGCCCGTAGAGCCGGCATCTCTTCCCCTTCGCACACGATCTAGTGCCGCACCTTCGGCGCTCGATCAATTGTGTTTTGACGATCCACGGCCTTACGGCCGTGGCTATTTAATGATCGGCCCTTCGGGCCTGAGCAGAGCGCGTAGGCTTCGCACCTCACCTAACATCTCCCAAAGGGAGAGGGACAAGGCGGAAAGGAGAAGAAGGCAGTATGCTTCACGCCCTCCCCCAAGCCTCTCGCGTACCGAGGATTGACTCCACTTCCTTCCTTCCCTAGACTCAGCCTCAATGTTGCGCATCCACAACACCCTCTCAGGTCAGGTTGAAGAATTTCGGCCGCTGGTCGAAGGCGAGGTTAAGTTTTATTACTGCGGACCCACCGTTTGGGACTTTGGGCACATCGGAAATTTCCGTTCGGCGATCGCGGCTGATGTGATTCGCCGTTATCTGAAATTCAAAGGCTTCCACGTGACTCAGGTCATGAATCTGACCGACGTCGATGACCGCATCATCAACAAGGCGCACGAGAATAATCAGACCCTGGATGATTACACGGCCAAATACATCGAAGCGTTTTGGGAAGACTTTGATGCGCTCGGTTGCCAGCGGCCGGAAGTAGCGCCGCGCGCCACGCGTCACATAAACGAGATGTCGGACCTGATCGACAAGCTCGAGCGGAACAATCACGCCTACCGCTCGGACGGCTCGATCTATTACCGCATCACTTCGTTTCCTGATTACGGAAAGCTTTCCAGGATCAATTTTGCCGGGAACGTCGCCGGCGCCAGCGAGCGTATCGACACCGACAAGTACGATAAGGAAGACGCGCGCGACTTTGCTCTTTGAAAGCTCCAAATGATACAGACGAGCCGGCGTGGATGCGAGGCGTCGGGCGCGGCCGGCCGGGATGGCACATCGAATGTTCCGCCATGTCGATGAAGTATTTAGGAGAGACTTTCGACCTTCACGTCGGCGGCATCGATCTGGTTTTCCCGCATCACGAAAACGAGATCGCCCAGAGCGAGGGCGCCACCGGCAAGCAATTCGTCCGCTACTGGTTTCACTTCGAGCATTTGAAAGTCGAAGGCGAAACCATGTCCAAATCGAAGGGCAACTACTACACCTTTCGTGATTTGGCGGCGAAGGGTTTTACTCCGGCGGGCATCCGCTATTTTCTTTTGAGTGTTCCCTTCCGCAAGCAACTCAACTTTACCTTCGACGCGCTGCGGGGCGCCGAGAAGACAGTCGCCAGCCTGCGAGACTTTCGGGCGCGTCTGAAGGAAGCGCGGACGGACGCCGGGACAGACGAAAGAATCTCGGCCGCTACCAGGAAAGCGCTGGCAGAATTCGAAGCCGGCATGGACGACGACCTGAACACCTCAGTCGCGCTGGCCGCAATCCACGATCTGACTCGCGAAGTAAACACCGCCCTGTCGCGGGCACGTTACGCGCGGACGACCAGCAGGAGCTACTCGCCGCGATTGAGCGTTTTGATAGTGTCCTGGGCGTCTTTGGGGAATCGAAAGCAGAAATGCTCGACGATGAAATTCAGCAATTGATTGACGAGCGGCAGGAGGCGCGCCATCGCCGGGACTTTAAACGCGCCGATGAGATTCGTGACGAACTGGCTGATCGCGGAATCGTTTTGGAAGACACCAAGGATGGGGTGCGCTGGAAACGTCAGAACCACCTGCGGTAGCGGGTGGTTGATCGTTGCCATGGTGCGCACATAGACTATGTTCAACCGCCCGCTACCGCAGGCGGTTCTGACATGCTTCAACGCCGATCAATCTTTCAAATTCGCTATGCCGTTGGCGCGCTGCTCTTTCAGTCGTCTTTGGAAGCATCGGCTTCCGCACAATCGAGGGATGGTCGCTGGCCGACAGTTTGTATGCGACGATGCAAACCCTGACCACGGTCGGCTATGGCGACCTCACCCCCAAGAGCCTCACCGGCCGGGCCTTTGCAGTATTAATCATGTTAATTGGCGTGGGCGGAGTTGCGCTGGGCGCCTCGACCATTGTTCAATCTGTCGTTCAATCCGAGTTGCTCTCGACTTTTGGACAGCGGCGGCAGTCGAAAGGATGCGCAAGCTTCACGATCATTTCATCATCTGCGGCTCAGGCCGGGTCGGATCACATCTGGTGCGTGATCTCATGAATACGAAAGAATCGTTTGTCGTAATCGAAAGCGATCCGGAACGCGCGGCAGACTTCAGTCAAAGGGGCATCGATGTGCTGGTCGCGGATGCTACGCTGGAAGAAAGTCTTCGTGAGGTCGGCGTTGAGCGGGCTCGCGGACTGGCTGCCTGCTCTGCCGAACGACGCGGACAATGTCTATGTCGTATTGACCGCGCGCGATTTGAATCCCAATCTGCACATCGTGGCCCGCGCTGCCGAAGAGCAGGCTGAGGCAAAGTTAATCCGGGCCGGCGCCACTCATGTGGTTGCGCCGACTATCATTGGCGGTCATCGCATGGCGGTGGCACTGACCAAACCGGCAGTCAGCGATTTCATGGATTCGATCACTGCCAACGAGTTGGGTCTCATTTTTGAACAAGTGGAAGTTGGAGTTGGATCGGACCTGGCCGGCCATGATTTGGGCGAAACACGTATTAGAACTGATCTCGACGTCGTGATCATCAGTATCCGCCGCCAGCACGGCCAGTCAACCTTCAGCCCGGGCGGTGATTTCAAGATGGAAGCGGGCGATATTCTGATTGCCATCGGTCGCCCGGAGGGGTTGGCGAAGCTGGATCAAATGGCCCGCGGAGTTGGATAGCGCAAGTCAGGAACCACCTGCGGTAGCGGGTGGTTGATCTCCTGGTGCAACACAGCTATGTTCAACCGCCCGCTACCGCAGGCGGTTCTGACAATGAAAATTCTAGTCACAGGCGGCAGCGGATATCTCGGCACCCACGTGCGGCGCTTCTTCGAGGCTGAAGATATGTCGCGCCGTTCACAGCTGAACATCCTCAGTCCGCTCGATGCCGGCCGCGCCGGCGCTTACGACGTTGTCATCCATCTCGCCGCACACCTCAGCAAGGACCCGGACGAAGCTGACGATTGCTTTCGCACCAACGTCGAAGGCACCGTAAATCTGTTGCGCGAAATGGCGCCCAATTCAATCTTCATTTTCGCTTCCACCAAGGATGTCTACGGCGCGCATGCCGACAACTTTGATGAAGTACCGGAGACTTGCCTGACGGACTATTCAAATCAAAGCGCACTCGAATGGTCCAAGCTCATTGCCGAAAAGTACGTTGAATACTATGCGGCCCAGCGCAACTTTCGCTCCTGCATCTTCCGTCTCTCGACCGTTTACGCGCGACCGTCCGAAGGAAATGACAGCGGCTTCGTCACTCATTACGTTGAATCCGTGAAGAGAGGCTGGCCCATCCGTTTGCCACTCCAGGGCAAACCGGTCCGCGACTTGCTGCACGTGGATGATTTTTCGCGTGCCTGCCGGGCTTTCATTGATTCTTCGGTGACGCGCGGGTTGTACCAATCTTGGCGGTGGCCGTGAGAATGCGCTTTCATTGCGCGAGATTGTCGATCAGGTCAGTGAGATGATTGAGTGCACTACGGTGTTTGATGAAGGTAGTGCCCTACCGGCTCCGGTGCCGTTGAATTACATCTCGATTTAGCCCGCATCCAAACCGAATTGAGTTGGCGTCCTGAAATTGGAGTCGAGGAAGGTCTGCGAAGCCTGCTGTGAACGCGCGGGAGCTTGAGCGTCGAAGCACGTCCTGCGGATCGACCCAAGGCTCGCAAGGGCATTGATAGACTTCGCGAATCAAGTATTGTTTTCATCGCCCTCTCCCTTTTGGGAGAGGGTTGGGTGAGGGCTTAGGCTGCACCGGAAAAACAGAGAAAGGATTCTTACGCCCTCTCCCATTGGGAGAGGGTTGGGGTGAGGGTTGGTGTCGCGCCATTAAGCAGCCCCTCATCCCCAACCCTTCTCCCAAAGGGAGAAGGGCGAAAGACAACTTGGTTTTCACTTCACCTAAGCCCTCTTCCCCAACCCTTCTCCCAAAGGGAGAAGGGAGATAAGTCTTCCGTGGCGTAAATCGTCGGCCGATTCAGTATTCTTGATTCGCGAAGTATATCAATGCCCTCGCAAAGCCTCACCTTGGGCTTAACTCTGACCGCTGCTACGCAGCTTTGTTTCGTGATCACGTCTAATATGGAGTGGCATAGATCGGGTACGACTGTATGTCATTACCCTGAATTTCACCCGGTGAAGGAAACACCAAAATACAAACGTATCGTCGTTCGCACGCCGACCTGGGTCGGCGACGCGGTGATGAGTTTACCGGCCCTGACTGAACTACGAAGAATTTTTCCAGACGCCCACATAACTCTCGCCTGCAATCCCGGCACGGCCGACATATTTATCGAATCAGATTTAGCCGACGAGGTTCTGGTGACTGAGCGCGGCGGCTTCTCAGTAATTAAGAACGCACAGGTCTGGCGACGAAACCGGTTTGATCTGGCAGTGCTTTTTCAAAATGCTTTTGCAGCGGCCTTTACGGCCTGGTTTGCTGGTGTGCCGGTGCGAGTCGGCTACGACACCGACCGCCGCGGCGCGCTGTTAACGGCTGCTGTCCCTTTGCCTCAGTGGAAGAATGAGAGACACGAAAGCTTCTACTATCTAAATATCGTCGCGGAGTTGGAACGAGATCTGCTTGGCACTAGTTCGATCTCCGGTAGTGAAGCGCATCTTAAGCTGCAGATCTCTGACAAACGAAAGGAAGCTGCCCGGCGCCTGATCGATCAGGCGATAGCTCATCCGGGAAAACCCCTGGCCATAATTTGCCCGGGTTCAGTTAATAGCCGGGCCAAGCGCTGGCCCGCGGAACGCTACGCCGAATTGGCTGATCGTTTGACTGAATCAGGAATGAACGTCGGTTTGATCGGATCGCCAGCCGAGGTCGATGTTTCGACGGATGTAGCCACTCGGGCAAGGCATCAGCCGATCATTCTGACGGGAAAAACAACCGTTGCCGAAGCTGTCGCAATCATCAGCATCGCGGACGTGCTCATCACGAACGACACCGGTCCGGCTCACGTAGGGGCGGCCACCGGTACGCCGACGCTGGTCATTTTCGGACCCACTAATCCGCTGACCACATATCCGCTCTCGGCGGCTGCGGCGATTATTCGCCACCCGCCTGACTGCGCTCCGTGCATGTTGCGCGATTGCCCGATCGATCACCGGTGCATGACGGCAATCGCGCCCGAAGAAGTATTTGACCGGGCGGTTGCGCTGATGGCAACGCGAGCTATTCATTTATCCGGATAAAATCCAGAATTTCGGTCGCCGTTCAGAATCCAAAACGGATCGCAGCCGCCATGTGATACGATCGGCGCACGACAGGCGATCGAACCGGCTTCGATAAGCGAGAATGCGGATTCTAATCGTAAAACTTGGCAGTATCGGCGATATTGTCCACACGTTGCCATCGCTGGCCGCCATTCGCAGGGCTCTGCCTGACGCAGAAATCTCCTGGGTGGTAGAACAACGCACTTCTGAAATTTTAAGAGACAACCCGCTCCTGAATCGCCTCATCGTAATCGACACGAAGGCCCTGAGGCGCGGGCTGATGTCTGGGGAGACGCTGCGGGCACCGCGCCGGCAGTTACGTCTGCTACGCGCCTCGGCCTTCGATCTCGCCTTAGATTTCCAGGGATTAATCAAATCGGCCATGGTTGCACGTCTTTCCGGCGCGCGACGCATCTATGGGTTTGGCCGCGATGCCCTTCGCGAGCCGCCCAGCCGGCTCCTGCTCCATCAAGCCATTAACATTCCCAGGGGCTCGCACGTCATCAGGAAAAACCTGATGCTGGTCGAGTCGGCCCTGGGCATTCCCGTGCCGGCCGGCGAGAACGACCTCGAGTTTCCGATTGCCCTGGACGAGCAACACGAACGCGAAGCCCTGGCGGCCGCCGGAACAGATGGGCCGTACGCAGTACTTAACCCTGGCGGTGGATGGCCGACTAAGCTTTGGAGCGCGGAAAAATTTGGCGCGCTCGCTGATCAGTTGTGGAGTCGCTTTGGGCTACGTTCGCTGGTTACGATAGGCCCGGGCGAGAACGAGTTGGCCGAGCGTGCGTTGCTTTCGTCCAGATCGGGAGCAGCCCGTGCCGTTTCAGTCTCGTTGAAAGGCTTCTGTGCGCTGGCGAAAAATGCCCAGGTTTACGTGGGTGGCGAGACCGGACCGACACACCTGGCCATCGCCATGCGAACTCCCGTCGTTGGGTTGCTCGGCCCGACTGAATGGTGGCGGAATGGTAGTCCGTACCATCGATGATGTCTGCGTCGAACGAACGGACATTGGTTGTCGCGAGGATTGTCACCGCCGCGCCTGCTCTCAATGGATATGCATGGACATCGATGTCGAGCGAGTCCTTCATGCAGTCACGGATCGGCTACAGCGAGCCGGGCGGATCGCGCCCGCCCGATTGGTATCGATTGGCTAGAGGTGGAACATGGATGCAGCGCTGGCGCGTGCCGCTTGGCTTTTGTGCGCGGCGCTTTTTTGTTTTTGCCCAACCGACGGCGCGGACGCTGATCGTTGGCGCCATCGTCGCACTGCCGGGGCTGGCGCTGCGAGCGTGGGCCTCGGACATTTGAAGAAGAATGAAGCGCTCGCCACTACCGGACCCTACGCTTACACTCGCAATCCACTTTATCTCGGCAGCTTCGTCGATGGGCCTTGGATTTACCATCGCGGCCGGGCAGCCCTTTTCTCGTTCTCATATTCGTAATGATGATTTTGGGCATCTATCTCCCCGTGATGCGCGTCGAAGCCGAGACGCTCTCCGGGCTGTTCGGCAAGAAATATGCGCGGTATGCGAGTGAGGTTCCGCTCTTCCTGCCACGGTTTTCTCCTTACCGTCAGAAACGAGACGGATTTCGATCGCGGACCTGTATCTTCGTTATCGTGAGTATCGCGCCGCCAGTGGGAACTGCGATCGCCTGGGCGTTACTGGCAGCTAAAGCAATCTATTTCAAATGAGCGAACGTCGTCTTCACAAAATCGACCTCCCTTCCTCGTTTGGCCCGTTTGATCGTCTGCGTTGCTGTTTCTGGCGCTGACCGTAATCGCGCCGAGCTCAGCAAACCTGAGCGGGTACCGCTGCCATTTGAGCGCGGCGAAGAGCTGGTTTATTCGGCTGAATTCACCCGGGGACTACTCCGCGGAGTTGACGTCGCCGAATTTCGCTTCAAGGCCGAGCCTGAGCATATCGCCCGCGGAACTGATGACATCGTCGTTCTCCGTCTCACCGGAGATGTGTTCAGCAAGGGACTGTTCACACGGATCGCCGGCTTCAGAGTTTCATCAACATGTCGAATCGAAAGCCGACGTCGAGCCGTTCAGAGTCTTGCGCACGGACAAGATCGAAGAGTCGAACAAGCGGCGGCGCGTCCTGGATGCCGAATACGATCACGAAAAGCGCAAGGTGATCTGGCGCGAAATATCTCCCAACCCGCAAGGCGGCACGTTTGATTTCTCTGAGCCAATCCAGGATGTGCTGACTGTTGTTTATTACTTTGCGCACGCAAAAGCTCGAAGTGGGAAAATCCTTTGAGGTGCCGGTTACCGATGCCGGGCGCGTATTTACTTTATCGGTCGCACGTGGCTGAGCAAAGGAAATTGATACCGTTCTGGGACGCGTGAACGCGATTCGAATTGAGCCGGCGCCTGTTCGGCGACAACGCCGCGGTCCGCGCCAAAGGCAAACTCGCAATCTGGATCACAGCAAGATGAGTCGCCGGCTTCCCGTGAAGGCCCAACTAAAGGTTGAGATGGGCACGTTCGATATCAAACTGAAGCAAGTCAGCTATCCTGGACGCCGCTCGACCCAACTGGATCGCTCTTGACCGATTTGATTTCTGCCAAGAACTCACCGCTCGTCATCGGCCATCGCGGCGCGTCCGCCCTCGCGCCCGAAAATACTCTCGCGGCCTTCGCTCGCGCGTTTGATGACGGCGCGGATGGAATCGAGTTGGATGTTCGGCTGGCGCGCGACGGCGTACCGGTCGTCATTCACGACCCATACTTTGTTGCACACTGGGCTGCGAAAAGCGCGTGTCGCGCGGCTGACGTCCGACAGGCTGAGCCAAACTAGACGTCGGCAGTTCGTTCAATCGCCGGCATCCGACACTGGCAGGTTTCAGTATTTGCAGCAGACCGTGCCGACGCTGGATGGCGTCTTCAATCTAATGGCTGAATTCGTCGCGGCAAAGACACGGTCGTGTATGCAGAAATGAAAACGGTCAGAAAGAAGAGAGCAAACTTGAGCCCTGGCTGCTCGGGTGGTGGAACTCATTCGACCGTCACAACTTTCACAGTCGAGTTGTCGTCATCAGCTTTAATCTGGCGGCGATTGCCGCTGTTAAAGAGTTCGATCCTTCAATCCGCACCGGCGCGTTGTTTGGACCCAAGCAGCGGGCAATCAAAGTCCGTCCGCGAGAATGATATCCGGCCGCGGTCGACACTGGGGCGGATGAAATTCTTCTGCATCATCTGATTGCGAAACGCCGGATTCTCACGCTGGCATTGGACGCAGAACTTACTCCGGTCGTTTGGACGGTTGACGATCCGGCGCTGGCTCTCACGCGCCCGGGAAAGCCGAATTCACGCCAGTCATGACCAACAATCCCGCGAAGATGCTGGCGAACCTGCGAGCTTGAGTTCCAGGAACTGAACGTTATCAGGACGGCCTTCGGCCGTGGAAATGTCGCCTGGGCCAGAGAAGGCCCACGATGCAAATTACAGGTCACGATCCGCAATATTCGACCGCCAACGTGCGAATCGATCTCGTCTCATGTATCATCATCGGTCTCGCTAATCTGTTCATTTCTTTCGGAGGATAATTCGCAGAGATGCCGGTAAAGAAAGGCGCGGAAATCGCGCCGGCTAAGGAAGCTCGGAGTTTTGTTGGTCGGGCTCGGCGCTGTCAGTACGACGTTCATCGCGGGCGTCGAAGCAATCAAAGAAGGTTTGGCTGACCCGATTGGAAGCTTGACCCAAATGGGGACCATTCGTCTCGGCAAACGGACCGACAACCGTGTGCCGGCTATCAAGGACTTTGTGCCGCTGGCCGATCTTGAAGACCTGGTCTTTGGCGCCTGGGACATTTTCCCCGATTCGGCCTACGACGCGGCCATGCATGCCGGCGTGCTCGAAAAGGATCTTTTGAAAAAGCTGAAGAAGCCACTTCAGAAGATCAAACCCATGAAGGCCGTTTTTGACCAGACTTATGTCAAACGCCTGAGCGGAACAAATGTAAAGCAAGGCAAAACAAGCTTGAGCTGGCCAAACAGCTAATCGAGGACATCGCCGAGTTCAAGCGCAAGAACAAATGTGATCGCCTGGTAATGATCTGGGCGGCGTCGACTGAAATCTTCCTGAAGCCGCACGCCGTGCATCGCAACCTGAAGACGTTCGAACAGGCAATGCGCGAAAACCACAAAGCGATCGCGCCCTCGATGGTTTATGCCTACGCCGCGTTGAAGTCGGGAGTCCCGTTCGCCAACGGCGCGCCGAACCTGACTGTTGATATTCCGGCGCATGATGGATCTGGCCAACAAGCAAGGCGTGCGCTGTCTGCGGCAAGGACTTCAAAACCGGCCAGACGCTAATGAAGACTATTCTGGCGCCGGGACTGAAATCACGCATGCTCGGCCTGCACGGCTGGTACTCGACGAATATTCTCGGCAATCGTGACGGCGAGGTGCTGGACGATCCGGATTCCTTCAAAACCAAGGAAGAATCAAAGCTGTCGGTGCTCGAATATCATCCTGCAGCCCGAGGTGTATCCGCAACTCTACAAGGATTTCTCGCACGTGGTTCGCATTAACTACTACCCACCGCGCGGCGACAACAAAGAAGGCTGGGACAACATCGATATCTTTGGCTGGCTCGGCTATAAGATGCAAATCAAGATCGATTTAGCAATACGTAACTGG
>ERZ1370068.10298-contig-9009_pt1 | contig 22526 bp, 32 predicted proteins | sample MGYA00561227_ERZ1370068 | MGnify/ENA primary metagenome ERZ1370068 (study PRJEB38410, sample SAMEA6850437) | metagenome | study: Metagenomic assessment of the ecological functions of the soil: analysis of the soil microbiota associated with the... | reverse complement strand
AACTGCGTTCAGTTACGTATTGCTTGGTCGACGTTGAGTGCGGCAACATGATAGTGGCTTCTCAGGCTGGTATGGTTGAGGTTGGCGATCCGGTGGCAAGGCAAAGGCCGTTGCCGCGGGAACCTCGGAAACAGCAGGAACGCCACAACCCGGCAGCCGTTGCGCGAGACTGACCAAACCGGATAGTTTCGGTCATCTGAGTGGTGGAGCCTTGGCGGCTCTCTTACTCGCAGCCGGTGGCGCGGTAGCCGCCAGCTATCATCGCGGTTTCGCATAATGACGATCTGACTTTTGGCGGCAACGTAACGCGTAGTTAGTCCTACCAAGTGAAGTTAAGCCCAATTGGGCTGATGACGCGCAGCAGCGCGGCATCCACTTAATCTTACGGGTCACGCGCCTGGGCGTGTGGCCCGTAAATTTTGGTTAAGATACTTCTTACTTCCCAATAAACCACAAATGCATATCGCGGTAATTGGCTCTGGATATGTTGGACTCGTAACCGGAGCATGCTTTGCCGAGTTTGGCGTTGACGTCACGTGCGTGGACGTCGATGCGGATAAAATCAGCGCGGCTCACCAACGGTGAAAGCCCCATCTACGAGCCGGGCCTCGAGCAACTCATCAGGAAAATCTACAGGCCGAGCCGCCTCAGGTTTACTACCGACATCGAGGGCGCAATTAAGCAGGCTCTCGTAATCTTCATCGCGGTCGGAACTCCACCTCGGGCTGACGGCTCCGCAGATCTGACCTTCGTTGAGGAAGTGGCGGCGCACGCTCGCCCTATACCTCGATAGCTACAAAGTAATAGTCACCAAATCAACTGTGCCGGTTGGTACGGGAAAGCGTCTGGCGCGTATCATCCAGGAACATCAGACGAAGGACACGGAATTTAGCGTAGTCTCAAACCCTGAGTTTTGCGAGAGGGCGCCGCGATCGGTGATTTCATGCGACCTGATCGTGTGTAATCGGCGGCTCCGATCCGAAGCTAATCGCCATCATGCGGGATCTCTATCGGCCGCTTTATCTAATCGAAACGCCATTCGTGATTACCTCGCTCGAAGGCGCAGAATTGATTAAGTACGCAGCTAATGCCTTCTTAGCTACCAAAATTTCCTTTATCAACGAGATTGCCAATCTTTGCGAAAAAGTTGGTTGCGATGTCCATGACGTTGCCCGGGCCCTCGGAATGGATCGTCGCATCGGTCCAAAATTCCTGCACGCCGGACCGGGTTTTGGCGGATCATGTTTTCCCAAGGATACTGAGGCGCTTTCCATGATTGGCCGGCAGTATTCGTCTCCGACGAGAATAGTTGACGCCGTCATCGAAGTTAACGAGAAACAACGCGAGTCCATGATACCCAAGATTGAGAAGCTCGCTGGTGGGTTATCAGGAAAGCGCGTTGCGGTCCTGGGATTGGCCTTTAAACCTGAGACCAACGACATGCGAGACGCGCCGTCGGTTGATATCATCCGCGGCTTGCTCAAGCGGGGAGCGACTGTGATTGCATATGATCCGATTTCTGCCACTGAAGCGCGTGAGCTCTTGCCCCAAATTGAATTTGCCGCGGATGAATACGAAGCTGTTGCCGGCGCCGATGCCCTGGTTTTCGTAACTGAATGGAACCAGTTCAGGGCTTTGGATATGGAAAGGATTCGCGATTCGATGAAGGCGCCGAGAATTGCTGACCTCCGGAATATCTATGACCCAACGGATATTCGAGAAATAGGATTTGAATATGTTGGAGTAGGACGCTGAATTATGTCGTTGTCTGGGATCGTCCTGGTTACCGGCGGCGCGGGCTTCATCGGCTCACATCTGGCGACTGCCTTGCTGGCGCGTGGTGCTCGCGTGCGAGTAATAGATAACCTTTCAACCGGACACCGAGAGAACCTCGCAGAGATCGATGGCGATGTCGATTTCGTGAATGCCAGCATTACGGACGCTGAGTCTTTGAAGCGCGCTTTAGAAGATGTAGAACTGGTCTTTCACGAAGCGGCAATTCCGTCAGTCCCACGGTCAATAAACTCGCCGCTTGAGGACGCACGAGGCAAGTGTTAATGGAACATTCTCACTTCTGTTAGCGGCGCGGGAGCAAAAGGTTCGGCGGGTTGCTTGCGCTGCCTCCAGCTCGGCCTATGGCGACCAGGAGGAATCGCCCAAGCGCGAGTATGCGACCGGATCCGTTATCGCCGTATGCGGTTGCCAAGCTTGTCGGCGAATACTACTGCCAGGTGTTTACTCGCTGCTACGGTCTGGAAACCGTCTCTTTACGGTATTTCAATGTATTTGGACCGCGACAGGATCCAGGCTCGGAGTATTCAGGAGTGATTTCTCCGGTTTGTGCGCGCGTTGCAGGCGGGCGAGCGCCCTGTCATTTATGGCGACGGGGAACAGTCTCGCGATTTCACGTATATTTCAAACGTCGTAGACGCTAATTTGCGCGCCGCAGAAGCGACAGCCGCAATCGGCAAGACTATCAATATCGGATACGGTAAGAGCGTAACGATAAATCAGCTTTTGGATGCCCTGAAAGAGTTGAGCGGCAAGCAGAACCTCACTGCTGAATACCATGCTGCGCGTTCCGGTGACGTGCGGCACAGTCTGGCTGATCTCAGTTCAGCCGAATCGCTGCTCGGCTATGTTCCTCAAGTTGGGCTGGAAGAAGGCCTGCGACTGACCTTGGAATGGTGGAAGCACAGCCGCTTCAGCGCGGCGGCCGAAACAGTCTAACACTCCGGTACTCTTCCGAGTTGCTTGTGTCCCGTCGAATTAAAGTTCTGAACCAGCCACCCGTTAAGTAATTGATTCCTGGTTCCTCCGACGGCGTCGTCGTGAGACAACAGTATTGGACTCCTGAGTCCGATCCGTTTAGCACGTCGGATTAAAGTAGTGGACTCTCAAGGAGCGAGCCTTTGGATCAGCCATAGAGATTGGCTGCTCGCCGCCCAGTGAGGGCGGTAGATGACCACTAGGCATGCCCCCGCCGCGGTTTTCTTTTCAATTTCTGCCTAAAAAAACGGAGTAGGTCGCCAACAAACTCAAGGTGTCCTTTACTCGCAGCCCTAGTGTCCCTTACCCGCACCCGTACTCGGCGGTTAGAACCAGAGCGATTTGATTAGTTAAAAGTCTGGCAGGTAGGACGCGATCTGGCAGGTGCATTGGAACGGCGCATAGTGTGAAAAACCCTCCGCCTGGTGGTTACAAACATAATTGTTTGGTCGCACCCTCGACACGCTGGACTAAAGAAGCTGGCTTTGCGTATGCTGCTCAGCGAACTTTCGCCAAAGGGCGTTCGTGTTATCACTTTCAGTCGTCTCCGGGAAGGATTCGGGTGAGCCGGCCAAGGTTGCCAAGGAACTCTCTTGATGCCCAAATCGATATCTTCGACGGTGACCTCGATCGACGCAACACAACGCAAACTGATCGTCGGCATCGTCATAGCGACGCTGATGGCGTTGGCCATCGCGATCGCCGACTTGGCGAGCGGCGGCCGCCCTGATCCGCCAACGCTGCGCGCCGCAGCGACCCTGCTCGATGGTGCTTGGCGATTCCATACCGGCGATGACCCACGCTGGGCGGACGCGAATACCGACGATAACGGTTGGGAGACCATCGACCTGACCGCCGTGCCGGGCAGCCACGACGGCGACGTCGGTCTGCCCGATTACGTAGGCGGGTGGATGGCGCACGGTCATCCCGGCTATCACGGCTACGCCTGGTACCGGCGCGCGGTGACGGTGCCGGCCGGACGCGCGTCGTGGGACATCCTCGGGCCGACCCTCGTCGAGGACGGCTACGAACTCTATTGGAACGGCCAACGGCTGGGCGGGTCGGGCAGGCTCGGCCCAGCCCCGCGCGTCGTCGGCACGCGGCCGATGCGGTTCGCCCTTCCTACTGATGCGGCGGGCACCCGTGGCGTGCTCGCCGTCCGCGCATACATGCGTCCCGGTTCCGGGGTCAGCGCAGACGGCGGCGGCATGCACAGCCGCGCCCATACTGGCTCCGCGGCCGATAAGCGATGAGCTCCACCGCGTGCAATGGGAGCGAACCATCGCCGGTTACATCGTCGAAGTGATCGAGCCGATCGCCATGTTGGCAGTCATCGGCTTAGCGTTCGGGTGCCGGTCTCGGCAGCAGCCACAAGGGTTTCTTGATTTTTGCCAGCATCGCGCTTGCACTTATGGCAGCCAGGCGGCTAAACAATGCGATCACCGCATGGACCGATCTGATGGATCTGGCTACCTATGCGTGGCTGGCGTCAGTGATGTGGGTGCCAGTGGTGGCCGCCTGGACGCTGGCCTGGAACCGCTGGTGCCTGCGTCCGTGGCGAAGCATCGATGTGGCGGCCGTGGTGCTGGCGGTCGCCGGGATCATCGGCGCCGTGATCCATTCGGCGAGCGTGACAAGCGGCAGCCGGCTCGGGTCGATCGCGTTGTTTGTCGTGATAGGCGCGCGCATTGTCCGCAGCGGACCAATGCGGATCCTGGCGCTCGTCACGTTAGCCTCGATCATGGCCGGGCTATTCGGCGGCGAGCTGCTCGATCCGATCGGCGTGCCGGGCATCTGGTTTCCGTTCGGTATCGGCGTGTCGCGGACGCAGTACGTTTACGCGATCGCCATCCCGCTCCTGGCCTTTTTGATCGCGCGAACCTTGCTTTTCAAAGAGAACGCATCGATCGAGCGGCGGAGATCGGTGGTGCCGGTCGCCACGTAGATGCGGACCGCCGGCGAGATCGTCAGCACGACGCGCGCAGCGCCGCGACGACCTTCGGCAGCCAATTTGGCTTGCGCAGTCAATATATATGTCAGCCACGTCGCTAATTCTTCCAGGCGTCTTTATTGCTATGGCGCATACAGCTCAAAAATAGCGCGTGTAGCGGTGGAGGAGGATCGAATCATGAACCCAACTTTGCTCCATTCCAACGGTGCGGTGGTCCGCTCCGGTTTCCGGAAATATGTTACTGGCGTGATTATTCTCTGGCTCGGAGTGGTGGTGCTGTTCTTCCTTGGGTCGGGAATGCCGTCTTCGGGATTACCGGTCAACGCCGCGCGCGCTGCGCGTGGCGAGCCGCCGCAGGGAATGGTCACAACCGGACGCCCCAAAGACGTTCTTGTGGAAGTATCTCAACCGGCTGAACGGCGAGTGCGCCAGGCCACCGCCTTTACTGACTGTTGCGTTGTTTGCGAGGAACAGACTTTGGAGGCACTCGTTCCCACGGCGCAAGGACCACAGCGAAACGAACGCGATGGAGGTCTGCCCTTGCGGCGGCAGTTCTGCAGGGACGGCGAATCGTTATGGCGTCAATGATGAAACTGCGGACCCGCGTGACATCACGATCAATATTCTTCCCTCTCCCCTCAGTCCATATCCAGACTTCGTGGCGGGTTTTGTAAACACCGAAGAGACCCCGCTCAAAGGGGACGACCGGCAGCGATTCGGGCCGCGCACTGCATTGGTCCCCACGATTTCCATTGCCCACTGGAATCTCGCAGAATGCCTGGCGCGGGCTACTCAAATCAGTGGCAAAGTAATCCACGCCGAGATCACGCCGGATCAAGCCTTCTACGGGCAAGACCGTCGCTTCTTGCCGATCAGGGGCTCAGGCGGGTGCTCAGACGGCTGGGACTGCACGTCTGAGCTGGAACCTGGTAATGGCGCACCAGGAAAGGAAATGTGCGTCTATGGCGTCTACGCCATCGATCATGGCAGTCACTCAGCGTCGAGGCATACTCTACTCTGCGGCTCGCTTGACCCAAGCCATGACCGTCCAGAGATTCACCCTTCGATGCAATTTGGTGGCGGCATCCTGAACTGAATGGCTGGATGTTCACAGTCTTTCAGGATGATTCCAATCGCTACAGTTTTCCTCATTGTGACGACGACCATAACGGCAACGAATGGTCCCAGGCGCCGCGCGATCTGACCTTCCGTTTCCCATTTCAGTTTCCCCGACAGAATGCACCACGGCAGGCTGTGCTCCAGCATGTCAGGACGGTCAACTTCAATGGAGCTCAAAATGTGGTCCAACCGAAGAACGTCACGACCAGTGTGTTTGCCACCACGACTTCTCAGACCAGTCTCGTGATCGGCGGCCGGACCCTGTTACAAGTGGTGCAAGAGGCGGGAACAGATCAGGAAACGGTCGTGCGAGTCGAAGGCCGTCTTGTAAAGAATATGGTGGTGGGCCACATAATCGTCCGCGTTGCGATCGGCTGCGATGATCGCAACTCTCCGTGCATCCGGCCGACAGGACCGCGCGATCATCGAACACCTATTTTCGATCGCCTACGTCCGGCCAATCCAAAGGTTGTTTACGACAAAGATGATCCCGGTGCCGGTTACTACTACGCAGAGTTGGTGTTCCGCTAAGACGAAGATCAAAGAAATTTTCGGCATGTTGCTCCGTTCGTGGAGTCGAGTTGCGTTCGCGCCGCCTAACGTTCACGGCGTCAGTACCGGGAGCGGTAGCGACAGGGGTAACAATACCAGCAATGGCGATTATTGCCATCGGCTTGACCCGGTCGCTATCGCTCCCGGTACTGACCTCATTGGCGAAGCAGGACACTACCGAAAAGTAGATGATTGCAGGCAAAGGCATCCGACTCATCTCACGGCCCGAAGCGGTGGCGGTATTCGCTCGAATACTTGTCCTGTCAAGAAGCCGGTATCGCCGTTTAGATCAGCCGAATTCAAGAAGGGGGTCCGATCCGTGTGTTTGAGCCTGTTCTGTGGGTGAGGCTTTGAAATTGGTCGTAAGAGCTGATTCTTGGCGTTGTCGAGTCATAGGATAAATGACGCCTAAGCGAAACGCCCGCAGAACACAGTAGCGTGTCTTGCGGGCGTTTAACGCCTTTGTTTTGGTTCACCCCTTTAATACGAGGTTCACCACTTTAATACGAAGTCCACAACTTTAATTCGATTGGACAAGTATGTCTGATGGGCTTTAGTGACCCTGCGAAAGCTTGCCGATTAACGTGAACATTGGCAGGTACATCGCGATGACGATCGATCCGATCGTAACTCCCAGAAAGCCAATCAACACTGGTTCGATCAACGTTAGCAAGTTGGCGATCGCCGCATCGACTTCCTGTTCATAAAAATCAGCAATCTTTCCCAGCATCGCATCGAGCGCGCCCGTTTGTTCGCCGATACCTACCATCTGCGAAACCATGTGTGGAAACAAATCCGCGGCACGCAATGGCTCGACAAAGCTCTTACCCTGTTCCACCGCCAGTGCGCACACTGAGTATGCGCGTTCTCAATGACGACGTTGCCGGCGGTACGCGCAGTGATATCTAGAGATTGAAGAATGGGAACGCCGGAAGAAAGCAGCGTTGAAAGGGTTCTCGAGAAACGCGCGATGGCGATTTTCAGAAAGATCGATCCAAGAATCGGAAGTTTGAGCAGAATCGTATCGATCCGTTTGCGGCCGTTTGGTGTCTTGTAATAGAAACTCAATCCTACCGCGGTGCCGATCAGTACTACCAACAACGACAATCCGCCCCAACCGGCCAGGAAATTACTTATCCCGACGACAATTCGCGTCGGCAGCGGTAGCGGTTCGCCCGGACCCAGCAATCCCAGGAAGATGGTCTGGAATTGGGGAATCACCACGATCATGATCACGGCGACAGCCACGACGGCGAGCAGGATAACTGCGGCCGGGTAAATCAACGCTGACACAACGTCGCGCTTCAACTTAACGATCTTTTCAATGAACGTGGACAGTCGCTGCAGAATCAGATCGAGAATACCGCCCGTCTCACCTGCATCGACCATGTTTGAATAGAGCTGGTCAAAGACCTTCGGGTGTCGGGCCATCGCGGCTGCCAATGTCGAGCCTTCTTCGACGTCCTGTCTAACCTGGGCGAGAACCTGCTGAAAATATTTGTTTTGTTGCTGCTGGGCCAGAATGTCCAAACATTGCACCAGCGGCAGGCCCGGCGTCGATCATGACCGAGAACTGCCTCGTGAAGATCGCCAGATCCTTCGACTTGACCTTCTTTCGGCCTGACAGTTTCGGGATTCCGATCTCGCGGCCCTTTTCCTTAACCGAGGTCAGCGTGACTTGCTCGCGCCGCAGCACCTGTCGCAACGCCTCGCGGTTGTCGGCGACGCGTTCGCCAGTGACAACTTCGTTCACTCGATTGCGGCCTTTGAAAACGTAGGTTGGCATCTTTCAGACTCCGTTTCTACTTAGTAATTCTTATTCCTGCGTGGTGTCGGATGTCCACTATTTGCGGCCAGGACGCGGCCCTGGCTATAGGATGGATTAGAGACCGGCCTGGCCAGAGGCGCCGTTTCCAGTGTTCAGACCCGCGCCGCGGTCGATGAGATCGCGCAGCTCGTTGATGTTGGATGTGCGCTGCATAGCAGTTTCTCGACTGATCAATCTCTTGTGGAAGAGTGTCGCGAGTGACTGATTGAAGGTCTGCATGCCGTGCATGATCCTGACCGGTTTGCATCATGGAATAGATTTGGTGAACTTTGTCTTCACGAATCAGGTTCCGAATGGCTGAGTTCGGAACCAGGATTTCCATCGCCAGGGCCCGTCCGCGACCATCGCCTTTCGGCAACAGCGCTTTGGCAGAGAATGCCTTCAAGCGTCAACGACAACTGCGCCCGAACCTGGGCCTGCTGCATCGACGGAAACACGTCGATGATGCGGTTGATGGTCGAGACTGCCGAATTGGTGTGCAGTGTGGCAAAGGTCAAGTGACCGGTTTCAGCGATGCGCAACGCCGATTCGATCGTCTCGAGATCGCGCATTTCGCCGACCAGCACCACGTCAGGATCCTGACGCAGGGCAGTTCGCAAGGCTTGCGGCGAACCCGCGTGGTGTCGGCATTGACTTCGCGCTGATTGACGATGCAGTTCTTGTGGTTGTGGAGAAACTCAATCGGATCTTCGATCGTCAGGATGTGCTCGTGACGCTCTCGATTGATCTTGTCGATTACCGCGGCCAGCGTGGTTGATTTGCCTGAGCCGGTCGGGCCGGTGACCAGAACCAGTCCTCTCGGCTTCTCGCAAAGTTCCTGCACAACCTGCAGGCAGTCCCAAATCTTCAAACGACTTGATCTCGTAGGGAATGGCGCGAAAGACTGCGCCGACGGCGCCGCGCTGATTGAAAATGTTGGCGCGAAATCGCGAAAGGCCCTTCACGCCAAAGCTGAAAGTCCAGTTCGAGATTCTCTTCGAACCGATGCTTCTGGGCGTCGGTCAGAACCGAATAAGCCAGCTGCTTCGTCTCGGAAGAGTTGAGCGGACGATAGCCATCGAGCGGACGAATCTCGCCGTGGACGCGCACCAGCGGCGGGGTGCCGGTCGTCACGTGTAAGTCAGAGCCCTCGAGCTCCGAAAGCCGGTGAAGGAGTTCTGAAAGGGAAATTTGTGGTGCGATTTTCCATTGATTTCGTTACTCTTTGAGCGGCTGCTAGTCGCTTTCGGCTCCGTAGGCCGAAATGTTGTCAGGAATTGCTCAGCGTCAGCAGCGACTTTGTGATTCGCAGCGTTCGCCGAACGGGTGGTTAGCGAATAAACACGTCCGTTAATTTCGGTGAAGTAATAATTCCAGACCTGTTCAGATTTGCCGTCGTTCGTGGCCGGGCGTTTGAGCGATGACTTCAAAACACGATGACCGCCGATTTCTCGTTGCCGATCGTTTACGACCCATCCACCGGCCGTAATCATCTTGTCGATGACCGAGCGGCGCAGATCGGTAAAAGTGACACCGCCCAACATCTTTCTTCTGTTCGTTGGGAAGTGGCTGGAAGGATTTTGGTGGCAGCTGCGCGCTACGACTGCGAGAGCGGCCTGGGCCTCCGGCATCCCGTTTTGAGGCGCGATGCGGAAGTTTGACGATCCGCTAGTTGCTGAGCATCAGCGCGACCAGTTGTTAGGCAATGGCGTTATCAAGCGCGCCATCACGATAGACGTTTTCAGGAAACGACAAGGCCGCCGGCAGCGCCACGTGATTCGTCAGCTGATTTCGACTTCGGCACAGGCATAACCTTGTTGCTTGACGCAGTCTGCATGCCTTGCAGTGCTGCATCGCGCGCCGTCGAGCGATCATTGCCTGTCGTCGGCGCAGCATCGCGCGATGGCGTCGCCACCACGCACGGGAATGGTGATGAAAACGGTGAGAACGCGCGGACATATGCGAACGCAGGTTGTGCGCTGTTGAGGTTGCAAAGGGCAGTAGCACAACCACAGCTACCAATAAACCTAAAGACAATAGCTATTCGACGTAACATAAGTTCACCCCTTTTCACGCCACCGTTTCGCGTAGAACTTCCTCGATGGTGGTAACTCCGGCTCGTATCTTCTGTAAGACCGGACTCGCGCAATGTGATCATTCCGTCCTCGATCGATTTCTTTCTCAACTCCAGCGATGACGCGCCGATCAAAATCAATTCGCGAATCTCGTCCGTGATTTCCATTACTTCGTACAAGACCGATACGGCCTTTGTAGCCGCGTATCGTTGCAGGTGGGGCAGCCCTTTCCTTTGAAAGTCTTGACTTTGCTGGCTTCTTCCGGTGAAAAGCCGATTTCGACAAGAGCTTCAATAGGAGTGGGATGTTCTTTCCGGCAGTCTTTGCAGATGCGCCGGATCAGTCGCTGAGCCTGAATCAGGTTCACGCTGGTAGCGACGAGGAAGGGTTCGATGCCCATGTTCATGAGGCGGGAGATTGTTGAAGGAGCATCGTTGGTGTGGAGAGTCGAGAGGACCATGTGACCGGTGAGCGCGGCCTTGATGGCGATTTCCGCGGTTTCAAAGTCGCGAATTTCACCGACGAGAATGATGTTCGGATCCTGGCGCAGAAACGATCGCAGAGCGGCGGCGAAATTCAGGCCAATCTGCTCTTTCATCTGCACCTGATTAACGCCGAGCAGATTGAATTCGACCGGATCTTCAGCGGTCATGATGTTCGTATCGACCGTGTTTAATGACTGCAGCGCTGAATACAGCGTGTTCGTCTTACCGCTGCCGGTCGGGCCGGTTACCAGAACCATGCCGTAAGGCTTCGCGATGTTTCGCTGGAATTTGACGAGCGAATCCGGCTCGAAACCGAGATTCGTCATGTCGAGCATGAGCTTCTCTTTATCCAGCAAACGCAGCACGACCTTCTCGCCAAAAAGAGTCGGCAGGGTAGAAACGCGAAAGTCCAATTCACGTGACCGCGAATCAACTTTCACGCGAATCTTAATGCGGCCGTCCTGGGGCAGACGCTTTTCCGAAATGTCCAGCTTCGACATGATCTTGATGCGCGAAATCAAAGCGTCGCGCATTTTCAACGGCGGGTGCATCACATCGTAGAGAACGCCGTCAATTCGGAAACGAATGCGAAGCTCCTTTTCGTAGGGCTCAACGTGAATGTCAGAGGCTCCGCGCCGCAGCGCGTCGACCAGTAGAACGTTGACCAGACGCACCACCGGCGCGTCCTCGCTCATGCGCGTCAGGCTGGAAAGATCGATCTCGTCGTTTTCTTCTAAAACATCGACTTCGCTGTTGAGGGACTCGTGGTCAAAGTCGAGAGTATCCAGCGAAACCAAATCGGCCTGCGAAAACCCATTGCCGTTCGAGCTTTCAACGTGAAACGTCAGACGAGACATGTGCCAGCTCAATTTCTCGAGATGTGCTGTAGTACCGAGCGATTGCGGCCTGAACGCTGGCTTCAGCCACAACGACCGGTTCGACGTTCAGCCCGGTCATGAACTTGATGTCGTCCATCGCGAACACGTTGGTGGGATCGACCATGGCGAGAGTGAGAGTGGCACCAACGCGTGATAACGGCAGGACGGAATACTTTTGCGCGACTTCTTGCGGGATTAGGCGGAGAACGGAATCGTCAATGTTGAAGAGTTCAAGATTTACAGAGGGAATGCCGTATTGCCGCGACAGGACAGCGGTAATCGTGTCATCGGAAACCAGGCCAAGTTTGACGAGATTATAACCCAGACGACCGCCGTGCTCGCGTTGATAATCGAGAGCCTGTCGCAGATGTTGAGGGCTAATTAGATTCTCGCGGACGAGAATTTCGCCGAGTTTTGCTGACATTCGAGTTGAGTCTTCTACTAAGTAAAGAGAACTAAGAGATTCGGTGGGACCTACTGACAGGGCCGAAAGTGAGCTGCACTAAGAGCGCAACGGAGGTCAACACCGTTGCAAATGAGATTCTAGCGTTGAACCTCAGCTCTGTCAACGGATGTTTTATTGAGAAATTCAGGGCTCATTTGTGGATTTCGGTGGACATGTGTTCGGGGATATTCGATACTGTTCGCACAGCTTCGCCAGAGAGGAGATTTGAATCAGTGCCCATCACTGCCAGACAAAAACGAGTATTGGATTACATTCAGCATTACTTCGAGGTGAATCAGGAAGCGCCAACCATCGCCGAAATCGGAAAGGAATTCGGCATGACTTCATCAGCCAGCGCCCACCATGTCGTTTCAATTTTGGAACGCGAGGGACTCATCCGGCGGATTCCCAACGTCAGTCGAGGGATTGAGTTAGTGGAAGACGCCACGAGCGCTGAAAAGTACGAAATTCCTTTATTGGGAGTTGTGGCCGCCGGCGCGCCGATTGAAGCAGTATTAAATTATGAAACAGTTTGCATCCCCGCGACATGATGCGCGAGGGGCGAATGTTTGCTCTTCGGGTGCGAGGTGATTCGATGATTGATGAGCAGATCCGGAACGACGATTTGATCATTTTGCAGTCACGCCAGACTGCCGAAAATGGCCAGACCGTGGTTGCCTTGATCGACGGTAGTGACGCAACTGTTAAGCGTTTTTATGGCAGCCGCAACCAGGTACGCCTGGAACCGGCGAACTCCAAATTACAAGCCAATAGTCATTCGGCCACCGGAAAGAGTTCAAATTCAGGGGCCGTCGTGGGCGTCATTCGTAAATATAACCAGTGAGCTGGCTTAAGTTTTGATAACACGCGCGCTACTTTTTTCAGATCATCGACGAACCGCGTTTCTCGAGGTGCCGCGTTTCATCGTCGGGCGCACGTAGAATTGAGGATGGATGAACCGTTGCCAAAATATAAGGAGCTAAAGTGGATTCCAGTGAATTGTCCGCGTTGTTTGCTGACTTTGAATTTTGGCCCGAGCAATGCCTGAGCCGCAGTGGCGCCGGAGACAAACGATGACTTTTGGCTTAACCAGAGCCAATCTCTGCTTGGAGCCATGGACGGCAGGCAGCAATTTCGCCGGCGTTTGGTTTTTATGAATGCGACGTTTCCCACGTGGCTCCCATTTAAAATGCTTGACCACGTTGGTAACGTAAGTTTGGGCACGATCAATACCGGCTTGCGCCAGTGCTTCATCCAGTAAGCGGCCCGCCGGCCCGACAAAAGGTTTTCCGCTGAGATCTTCTTCGTTGCCGGGTTGTTCGCCGACGAAAACGATTTCGGCATGCCGCGCACCTTCGCCGAAAACTGTTTGGGTGCCGCGCTTCCAAAGATCGCAGGCTTCGCAATCGGCCGCCGCTTCACGAAAAGCCTTGATGCTTTTTCGATCCGGAAAGAAGTCTTCGGCTGAAGTCCCGGATTTGTCTTTAGTCATCGAAATGGATATTCCTGCGAGAAAAGAATCGAGGTCAATATGAATGCCGCATTCGCGAGAAAAAGGTTGAGTCGGTACTGTCCGGACCTTTTAGAAGAGCTTTTGAGCGACTACGAAAAACAACCAGCAGAAATTCTGTGCACAGGTGTAAGCGAAATCGATCGCTGCTTACACGGATGTCCTCGAGGAGCCATCACTGAAATGTATGGAAGGATGTCGTCAGGGCGGACCAGCTTGTTGTTTTCAACTCTGGCCCGGGCAACTGCGCGAGAAGAAACATGTGCGCTGGTCGATTGCAGCGACACCTTTGATTTGTCTTCAGCGTCCAACGCCGACATCGATTTCGAACGGTTACTATGGGTCCGTTGCGGGGACAATCTGGAGCGAGCGTTCAAAGCAGTCGATCTTTTATTGCATGGTGGTGGATTTGGCTTCATAGGGCTAATTCTTAGTGACGTCCCGGTGAAAACAATCCGCCGCGTAATTTCTTCGTGGTGGTTTCGTTTTCGTCGCGCGCTCGAAAATACTCCCACGGTGTTAATGGTGATCACTCCCGTTGCCTGCGTAAGATCTTGTGCCGCCCTGGTTTTGGAGCTGAAACAGGAAACAGTAGTATGGCCCGACACTTTGTCTTTAGTTTCTGAAAATGGTGACAGCGCCTTCACAAAGCAGGAAGGACATCTCACGTCTCATCTCTCTTTGGTGAACACTGCTGTTTCTCAGTCTGACACATTCGTCATTAAGCCATTCTCGTTTTCTGCAACAACTCTGCCTTAAGCGTAAATCGCGAACGACCTCTTGAATGGTCCCATGAGGCCATTAATTTCCAATTAATTTCCAATCCGTCCGTCTCGCGACTTGACGCTGTTCGGGGATATTCGATAATATTCGACCTGTAAAATATAGAGATATTAGTTGAAATATCCGTTTGCGGAGGCTGGATTTATGTTTGCCTGCATTCAGTGGTCGAAGTGTCTCAAAATTACCTGGCAGGAAAATGACATCGGACAGCGCTTCGCTGGTCGATTTGGCGTTTACTTTTTCGCCTTTAGTCGAGCAAACAACTGCGGACACGGTTGTGTTTGATATCTCCGGGCAGGATCTGTTGTTTGGAGAGGCGGGTACTACTGAAATCGACGCGCGCGATGTCGCGATGGTTTCAGCAAACAATCTAACGCATGAAATTGTTCGTCGTGCACAGGAATTGAATCTGGCGATTAATGTTTCAGTAGCGGCAAATCCGGACGCGTCGATACACGCGGCCCGTTCTTTCCACGGCACGACAATTATCAATATTGGCGACGAAGGTTTGCGTCTGGGAGCGCTTTCAATCAAGCAGATAGATTTTTCCCTGGCTGGAATTGACGAGCAGCGAGCTGAAGAAATTCAGGAAACATTTTCTCTCTGGGGAGTCCGCACCTTTGGCGATTTGGCCCGGCTGCCTCTGGCGGGTGTCGCCGAAAGATTGGGATCGGAAGGTGTGCGATTACGAAAACTCGCGCAAGGAAAACCGATCGCCACCTGAATCTGGTGCGCCCGCCGATCGGCTTCGAACAATCGCTTGAATTAGAACATCCGGTTGAAGAGCTTGAACCGCTTTCTTTCATACTGTCGCGACTGCTGAATCAACTCTGCGCGAATTTGATTGAGCATGCGCTCGCCACCAATGAATTGAAGTTGCGACTTCTTACAGAGCCGGAGGCGTTAGTCAGCTCAAATACTGATACAGATTCACCCTCTGAGAGCGATCACTTGCATGAGCGGACAATTACTTTGCCGGTGCCGATGCAAAATCCAAAGACGCTTTTACGATTATTGTTATTTGATATTGAGGCGCAGCCTCCCAGGGCGCCGATTATCTCAGTAGCCATTAGCGCTGAGCCGGTGAAGCCGCGCGCCTCCCAGACAGGACTATTTATTCCCTTAGCTCCGGAGCCGGAGAAACTGGAAATTACACTGGCTCGTCTGGCTAAGTTGGTTGGCCGGGAAAATGTCGGCTCGCCTGAGCTTCTGGACACACATCGCCCCAGATGCCTTTCGCATGAAGCGGTTTCGGATTGTTCAAAAACGCAGAAAGAGTGGAAAGAGCGATTCGCGCTTTGCGCTCAATGCGGGCGAGACGCCCTCGCTCACAGTGATGGGTTTCAGGATTTTTCGACCGCCGTGGCGCGCGAATGTCGAAACAATACATGGGCAACCGGCGCAGATCAGCGCGCGCGACAAAAATTCATACAACCGAGTGCGCGGCAAAGTTGGTTGCGCATCCGGGCCGTGGCGCTCGTCGGGTGATTGGTGGCGGTCAGACGTTTGGGCGAGAGATGAATGGGATGTCGCGGTAATCGATGCGAATAATCAGCAAGACAAGGTGCTCTGCCGCATCTATCGCGATCTCACCAGCGATGAATGGTTTGTAGCAGGAATTTATGACTGATTACGTAGAACTGCACGCGCGCTCAGCGTTCAGTTTTTACGCGGCGCGGCGACGCCGGAAGAATTGATCACTGCTTGCGCTGAATTAAAAATGCCGGCGATGGCCTTACTGGATAATGACGGAGTGTACGGCGCCGCGCGTTTTCATCTGGCGGCCCAAAAGATTGGCACTCAAAGCGCATATTGGCGCGGAAATAACAGTTTCAAGTTATGATCGAGTTCAAAGTCCAAAGTCCAAAGTCCAAAGCCAGAAAGAGACGTTGGACATTGGACATTGGACATTAGACCAAACGCCGATCCGCTAATGAACAGGTAGTAACCCTGCCACTCCTCGTTCGCAATCGCACCGGTTATCAAAATCTTAGCCGCCTGATCACTTTAATGAAATTACGCGTGCCCAAACATGCGAAACCAGGCGAATGCGCGGTGACCCCGGATGAATTGGCTGAACACGCGGAGGGATTAGTTTGCCTGACCGGAGGAATTGACGGGCCGTTGGCCCGGAATGTTTTCCCTCACAGAGACACAGCGAAGGCCCAGAGCGCCGCAGAGAGACTCATCGATATTTTTGGCAAAGACAATGTCTACGTCGAGTTGCAACGTCACTTCAATCGTGAAGAAGAGGCGCGCAATCATGCGCTGATCAAAATTGCCCGCAGTTTGCAGTTGCCCCTCCTGGCAACGAATGGAGTCTGCTATGCGACCCGGGCGCAACGACAAGTCGCAGACGTCTTTACCTGCATAAGCAATCACGTGCGTTTGGAAACTGCCGGGCGTTTACTGTCCGGGAATTCAGAGCGGTTTGTGAAATCTCCGGCAGAGATGAGCGCGCTATTTGCCGATTTACCGGAAGCGATTGCCCATACGGTTGAGTTGTCGTCACGACTCGAATTCACGCTCAAGGATTTGGGTTACGAGTTTCCCAGGTATCCGGTCCCGCCGGGAGAGACGATGGCTTCGTTTCTGCGCCAGCGCACCTTTGCCGGCGCTCATTTGCGTTATGGCCGTAATGGTGAATACGCCCGCGCTGAAAGACAGATTGAACACGAACTGAAACTGATCGAGAAACTGAAACTCGAAGGCTATTTTCTGATCGTTTGGGACATCATTGAATTTTGTAAACGAAACGGCATTCTGGTGCAGGGGCGCGGTTCCGCCGCCAACAGTGCTGTTTGCTACAGCTTAGGCATCACTGCCGTCGATCCCGTCGGCATGGAGCTTTTGTTCGAGCGCTTTCTTTCGGAAGAGCGCGGCGAATGGCCGGACATCGATCTCGATTTGCCCAGCGGCGATCAGCGCGAGCGGGCGATTCAATACGTTTACGAACGATATGGAAAACTGGGCGCGGCGATGACCGCCAACGTGATTACGTATCGCGGCCGTTCGGCGGCGCGCGAAGTCGGCAAGGTGCTCGGCTTTGATGATGAAACGCTCGGGCGGCTGTCTGGTCTGGTGCATACGTGGGAATGGAAAGATCCGAAGGACACGACTGAACGCCAATTCAAAGATGCCGGACTGGACTTGCGCGATCGGCGCATCAAGAAGTTTTTCCAACTTTACCTGGCCGTGCAGGATTTGCCGCGACATCTGGGCCAGCATTCCGGGCGGCATGGTGATTTGCCAGGGGCAGCTGAATTCGGTGGTGCCGCTTGAGCCCGCGGCCATGCCCGGCCGGGTCGTGGTGCAATGGGACAAAGAAGACTGTGCGGATCTCGGGAATCATAAAAGTCGATCTACTGGGCCTCGGCATGATGGCCGTTCTGGAAGAGACCATTCAGATTATTCGTGACGATTATCGGGAAGAAGTCGATCTGGCCCATTTACCGCCGGACGACCGGGCCGTCTATTCAGCGCTGCAACAGGCCGACACGATTGGCATGTTTCAAATCGAAAGCCGCGCGCAGATGTCATGTCTGCCGCGCCTGCGGCCGGCAGAGGTTTTACGACATTGTCGTGCAGGTGGCGATCATTCGACCGGGTCCGATCGTCGGCAACATGGTCAATCCTTATTTGCAACGGCGCCTCGGCCGCGCGCCGGTGAAGTATGCGCATCCAGATCTGGAGCCGGTATTGAAGCGCACGCTGGGCGTGCCGTCTGTTTCAGGAGCAGCTCTTAAAGATGGCGATGACCTGTGCGCGGATTTTAGCGGCGGCGAGGCCGAAGAGTTACGTCGCGCGATGGGCTTCAAACGATCAGAGCAGCGCATGAAAGAAATCGAAGTAAAGCTGCGGTGCGGTATGACCAAAAAGGGAATTGACGCAAAGACGCAGGATGAAATCGTTGAGCAAATTGCTTCGTTTGCGCTTTACGGGTTCCCCGAATCGCATGCGGCCAGTTTTGCGCTGATTGCTTATGCCAGCGCGTATCTCAAATGTCATTACCTGGCGGCGTTTACGGCGGCGACGCTGAACAACCAGCCGATGGGTTTTTATCAACCGTTCACGATCATCAAGGATGCGCAACGGCATGGCTTGAAAGTTTTGCCGGTTGACGTGACGCGATCGAATTGGGAATGCACGTTGGAGAATGTCAGAGGACAGAAAAGCGGAGGTCAGAGATCAGAGGTCAGAGGTCAGAACAGAGATAATCCCGCGCTTCGTCTTGGTCTGCTGTGCGTCAAAGGGTTGCGTGAAGAAGCCGGCCGCGCGATTGTGCGCGCGCGATCTGAAAAACCTTTCTCCAGTCTGGATGATTTACACCGGCGCGTGCCGGAATTGAGAAGAGATGAGCTGCGAAAATTAGCGGCAGTGGGGGCGCTGAATTTTATAGAAGCGACGAGTCCAAAGTTCAAAGTTCAAAGTCCAAAGTCAGAGGCAGAACCACAATCGAGCCAGACCTTGGACCTGGGACGTTGGACTTTGGACAAAACAATTCAATCGTCGCGACGCTCTCTGGCAGGTTGAGCGCGTATCGAAGAGAGCCCGGACCGCTTGTATGAAAAGCTCGAAGAAGGCGCTGACTCACCGCTCAACCCGATGACTTTGAATGAAAGGTTGAATGCTGACTTGCGCGGCACGGGAATTACCATTGGCCGGCACCCGATGGCGCATCAGCGGGCCTGGCTCGATACGTTGAAGGTGGCGCGCGCGGGAGATTTGAAAAGCATGCGCAACGGCACGTGGGTGAAAGGTTGCCGGTTGGGTGATCGTGCGCCAGCGGCCCGGCACCGCCAAAGGGTTTGTGTTTTTGAGTATGGAAGACGAAACGGGAATCGCGAACATCATTGTCACGCCGCAACTGTTTGAAACGAATCGCGCTGGCGTTGGTCAACTATCCACTGCTGATAATCGAAGGAGTGTCTACAACATCAGGACAACGTTGTTTCGGTGAAGGCCAGACGAGTCGAACCGATGCAGGTCAAGATTGAAAGCATGGCGTCGCATGACTTTCATTGATGTCCGCGACGTCCGCCAATGCCGGGTCAGAAGCCCGACCGTGAGGGAGGGCCAGATCAGATTCAGAGTCCAACAGAGTCTCGACACTGACTCGCTGCCCTCCTGACGATCGGGCTTCGACACAAACAAAAGGCGGGCCGTAGCCCGCCTTCTTACACATAGCTGATGAAATGCCTAGGGACGCTTGCGAGTTCCCGGTTTGGTCGTAGTCTTCTCAGGCACGACGTTCTCGGTACTCTTCAGCTCTGCCAGGACTGCCTTCGCGTCAGCTCTTGAACTTGATGATCGTCAGGCGCCTTATCGACGAACTTCTGCAGATAGTTCGCAGCTTCCTGATATTTTGCTTTGTCACCTGAAGAGAATAGCGCCGAGTCCCAAACCCAGGTTTGCGTCGGGATCATCAGGCTTTTCCGCCAGGATCTTTTGAAACTCAACCATCGCCTTATCCGCCGCGCCCGCATCGAGCAACATCTGCGCCAGGCTCTTCTGGGCTGCTGCTTTCTTCGCCGGCGTCCGTTTCAACGGCCATGTATTCCCTGATAGGCAGCGATGCCGTCGTCGGCTTTCGTAGGATCGACTTTGGTGACAAAGAACCGCATCGCTTCCGCCCGAGAACTGAGAGTGCAAAGTACTTGTTCGTAGTCTGTTGCTTTTGCTCTTCAGCGTCCGTCGGCTGCCGGTCTGTTTCTTCAGCAATTCAACTGCCTGATTAGCGGCTTCAGCTGCAGCTTTGAAATCAGCTTTAGCTGCTTCGAGGCCCGCCGTCCTGGCTGCCTCGTCCTTTGATTTGAATCGCGGCGTTGTATTTCTCGACTCCTCGCGATCTCAGCGCGCCTGACTTGTTCGTCAACAGCGAAGGAGCGCCCGGATGCTCCGGATCCGCTGCCAGACCCATGTCGTATTGCTTGATGGCTTCGTCATAATTCTTGGCAATCAGAGCAGCGTTTGCCGGCTTTGAACGCGTCGCCGATGACCTTGATTGGCAGTCCTCGATCTTCTTGTTGGCGGCCAATGATTTCTTCGTTCTTCTTGGCGAGTTCCGCATGCCTTCGCCTTTTCAGCTGCGCTCTCGCCGCCGCCACTTGCTAGCGCCGCCCGACGTTGCCCGCCGCTGTTGCCGCCTGCCACCGCCTCGTCGCGGGTTAGCTTCTTTCCATCTCCGGATGACAACACCAGATCGACCGGAATTTCGCGGCCCGCCTTGACGCCGGTTCCTCGAGCCATGGCGCTGCGCCGGGGCGCTGACCGAAACCACATAGACGCCGGTGTAAGGCAGACCGGCGAAAATCCATTCGCCCTTCTTATCTGACTTTGGTGTGATAATCGCCGGCGATGTCGGTGCGCCAAACATCGATCGACCGCATTTGGTACCGGAGCCGGATTGCCATCAGCGCCGACCAGCTTCACGCTGCCGCGAAGCTGACCGGTCTGCGCCGATAGCGATCGCTGAAGCGCACAGCAAGACCGCTATGGCGACTAATAGAGTTAAGGACATAAGAACGTCGCATTTTGCATTCCTCCATGAGAACCGCGGCCGAGGGGGCCACTGGATAAGATGCCACGATATAAACGTAAGTTGTAGCCGCGAACAGGCTTTAAGTTAATCAGCACGGTCATCACTGTCAAGCATAGTCAATCGGATCGCGCCGGCCCGCTTCGGCAAAAGCGCGCAACCGTAACGCACACGAATCACAACAACCGCAGGCCTGCTCCTGCAGATCGATAACATGACCACGTCAGTTCGAGCGGCGCGCCCAGTTCCGATCCGCGTTTGATGATTTCAGATTTGCGCAAATGTATCGACCGGCGTCACGATTTCAATCTGAGTCTCCGGCCTGGTGCCCACCTCGATTGCCCGCTCGAAAGCCTCGGTAAAACTCCGGACGGCAGTCGGGATAGCCGGAAGAATCTTCAGCCACAGCCCCGATATAAATTCGTCGAGCGTCGATCGTTTCCGCCCAGCTGGCGGCGATGGAGAGTAAATGCGCATTCCGAAAGGGAACGTAGCTGGTGGGGATTTCTTGCGCAGATAGATTCGCTTCGGCGATCGGAATATTCGCGTCCGTGAGAGACGATCCGCCAATTTCTTTCAGATAATCAATCGAAGCCACCAGCCGCCTGGACACCTGAAAATGATCGGCCAACTGCTCAAAGGCGCGCCGCTCGCGCGCGGCCGTGCTTTGACCGTAAGTCACGTGCAGGAAGGCCAGTTCATCGTTTTCTTCGCGAGCAATCGCCGCCGTAACGCACGAGTCCATGCCGCCGGAAACCAGGCAGACGGCCAGGCGACACAGGATCCTGGTCCGTGTTGTTCGGCTCGTAAGCTTGATCGTTGTGACCTCCCATCATCCAGAAACCGCCGACTGAAATCCAGGCCGGCTACACGCCGTGTACGTCGGGCCCCCAGATGTATTTATGAAGTTGTAGCTGCATGCTGACCTTCAATCCACTTTCGACAATCCAGTTTGCCAATTCGCTGCAAGTCAATCTGGCCCCAGGCCGGCGAGATCAGGATGGCTTTGGCTCGCCGCTCGAGCCGATATTTCGCAATCACTTGTTTGGTGAACTCCCAATCACTCTGGTCGGCGACCACGAACTTTACTTCATCCGTATTCCGTCCTGAGCCGCTCCAGGTTGGGCCAGTCGATTTCGCTCGGCTTCGCCGGATGCCGGACATTTAACATCGAGAATAATTTTCGCGCGCGGGTCAACCTCGGCGGTCGAAACATAGCCACCCGTTTCGATCAGAACCTCATAACCTTCGTCGCATAAACGGTTAGATCAGATCGAACGCTTCGCGCTGGGCCAGCGGTTCGCCGCCGGTAATCTCGACCAACCGGCATCCGAAGTCCCGCACGCGATCGATCACCGTGTCGATCGGGAAGTGCTCGCCTCCGGCAAACGTATATTCGCTGTCGCACCAGGTGCAGCGCATCGGGCAGCCGGTCAGCCGCACGAAAGTACACGGACGGCCTGCGTGGGTGGATTCTCCCTGGATTGAGCGGAAGATTTCAGTGATACGAAGCACAAGCGAGATTTTAGGTTTTAGCCTTTGGATTGTCGATTTGAGATGGAGTATTCGATGCCAGAGCTGCCCTCCCTGACGGTCGGGAGCAATGGCGGCGCC
>ERZ1370068.7638-contig-6544_pt1 | contig 22539 bp, 38 predicted proteins | sample MGYA00561227_ERZ1370068 | MGnify/ENA primary metagenome ERZ1370068 (study PRJEB38410, sample SAMEA6850437) | metagenome | study: Metagenomic assessment of the ecological functions of the soil: analysis of the soil microbiota associated with the... | reverse complement strand
GTATTAGCTACGTTCAGTTACGGCTGTGCTTCTTCGGCACCGTGTGGGGAATCATGAATGCGTTCCGCGGCCTCGCGAACGTGAGCCAGGCGACGCTCGCGCAGCGTCGCGCCGGGCATCGCCGAGGCGCTGATCGCCACCGCCATCGGCCTCTTCGCCGCCATTCCCGCGGTCGTCGCCTACAACCGCTACACGCACGACGTCGACCGCCTCGCGGTGCGCTTACGAGACGTTCATCGAAGAGTTCTCGAACATCCTGCAGCGCCAGGGTCGTACGACGCGCTTCGATGACGATGCGCCGCGCCCGCAAATCGATCAACCAGATCAACGTCGTGCCGTACATCGACGTGATGCTGGTGCTGCTCGTGATCTTCATGGTCACCGCGCCGCTCGTCATGCCGGGCGAAATCGAGCTGCCGTCGGTCGGCAGCAAGCTCACCGCGCCGGCGCAGCCGCTCGAGGTCACGCTGCGCAACGACATGACGCTGTGGCTGCGCGACCAGCAGCCGACGAACGCGCCGCGGTCGCGCGTCACGCGCGAGGAGCTCGTCGCGCGCATCCTCGCCAAGCAGCAGGCGGCAGCAGGAGCAGCCGGTGGTCATCGCGGCCGACAAGAACGCCCGCTACGAGGACGTGCTGGGCGTGCTCGACCTCCTGCAGCGCAACGGCGTGAAGAAGGTCGGGCTGCTCGCCCGCCCGCCGGCAAGCTAGGGCTCGCCCATGCAACGTCCGAGCGCGCCGCGCAGCGCCACGCAGGTCACGGGCAAGTGGCTCGCGCTGGTGCTGGCGCTGCTCGTGGCAATCGGCGTTCCTCGGCGTGCTGATCGTTCTCCGTACGCTGGCAGAACCGCAAGCCCGAAGCCGTCACCGCCGAGCTGTACGCGCCTGCCCACCGCGCAGGCAGCCGGTCGACCGAAGCCGCCGCCGCCGCTCGCCACCGGTTCCGCGCAGCCGCAACCGGCGCCAGCCCGCACCGCCCGCCGCCGCCCACGCCGCGAACCCGAAGGTCGCTGCCGAAAGCCCGACCACGCGATTCCGCGCGACATCGCGCTCAAGGCCCGGCAGGAAGAAGAACGCAGGAAGAAGGACGAAGCCGCGCGGAAGGAGGCCGGCAGAGCGAAGGCGCGCGCGCAACAGGAGGCAGACGAGCGCCAGAAGCGTCGAGGAGAAGAAGAAAGCTGGACGCCAGGCAGGTCGCGCGCGCGGCAGCAACGCGCGGACGCGAGCGCTGCGCGCGCAGGCCGAGCGCGAGAGCGAAGCCCGCGCGCAGGTCGACCGCGACGCGCGGCACGCGCTGCGACGCAGCGAGCCGGGCGGAGTCCGACTGGATCCGCCGCATCCAGGCCGAAGGTCAAGGGCAACGTCATCATGCCGCCCGACATGGCCGGCAATCCGGAGGCGATCTTCGAGGTCGTGCAACTGCCAACCGGCGAGATCATCGACGTGCAGCTGCGCAAGTCGAGCGGCGTGCGCGCCTACGACGACGCCGGTGCAGCGCGCCATCCTCAAGTCGTCGCCGCTGCCGCGTCCCGAGCGCGCCTGAACTCGTTCCAGCGATCGCTGACGCTGAAGTTCCGCCCAACCGATTAGCGCGGGTTAGGCGGCCGCAATGTCACGACCGCTCGCGAAACTTTCACCGCTAGATTCGCGCTTTTTCTCGACGATCTGGATCGCGGCACCAGCTCCACTCGGCGCGCTGTTCGACCAGGTGCCGCAGCGCGACCGTGTAGACCGAGCGGCCCGTGGTGAGGATGACGTTGCGTCCTTCGCTGTATTCCTGCGTGGGCACGATCAGCGTCTTCACCGACAGCGGCTTGTCCGGGCGCGACGGCGGCGGCAGGTAGAGTGCCGTCGAAGCGCGCGCCCATCGTCGAGACGTCGATGCCGTCGACGATGAAGCCCATGTCGTCCTTCGCCTGCGCGCACCGCGTGCAGCGTCACCGGGCACGACGCGGTCGGCGATGATCGACATGCCGGCCTCGACCTCGTCGTTGCGAGACCTTGTTCAGCCGGCGCACGACGCCCAGCACCCAGTCGGACAGGTCGGACTGGCGGACGGCGACGAGCGCGCCCAGCGCGAGCGCTCTGGCCGATGCCGCCGGACGCCGCGATGCGCAGGCCAGCGACGCTGCGATCCTTGACCTGCCACATCGGATCGGAGAACGACGACAGGCTGGCGACGAGCGAGTCGTGCTCGTCGGGCACGCCGGCGCTTCGGCGCGCGACCGTCGGCGACGGCATAGACCTCGATCTGCTCGTGGTCGCCGCCGGCCTCGCAGGGCGATGCCGCGACGTCCTTCTGCGTCGAGCTCGTGGCAGATCCGCGACAGCCCGATGCGCACCGTCGCCGTGACCGCGCAGGCAATGCGCGGATCGCGGCGCATGTTCGGCGTTGAGGTTGGGCGCCAGCGACGGACGCGACTTTCTCGAGGATCGCGATGCGCCGCTGGTTGATCGGCGCCGCCGGCGCCCTGGTCGGTCGTCTCGGCCTGACGCAGCGCGGCGATCGCGCGGTCGAGCTGCTCGGTCGAGCGGCGTCGTGTCGAGGTAGCGCAGCATCGAGCCGGAGTCGTTGCCCGTGCGACGGACAAGGCCCGGTCTGGCCCGCGATATCGACGAAGAAGCCTTCGAGCGAGCGCGGCACCGCGTCGAGCTGCAGGCGCCGGCTCCAGGCGCGGAACTGCGAGGTAGCCCAGTCGAGCTGCGGCGGCGACATGTTGCCGGTGTTGAGCTGGTGGATCGAGCAGCGACGTAGAGGTATTCCTGCTCGACCGTCCACTGCGTCGTGTTGGGGCCGGCGCTCCGAGCACCGTCGGCGACGCGATCGACGCCGAGCTCCGCCGCGCGCAGGTAGGTCGATGCAACTCCGACCCACTTGGCCGGGAATCCAGCGCTCGAAGCGGAACACGCGCAGCTTGGCGTCGGTGCCGTAGTAATGGGCGAGCCGCGCGAACAGCAGCGGCGAGCAGCGGCTTCCAGCGCGGCGTTGCCGGCCTGCTGCAGCGACTCTCCTCGAGCGCCGTCTGGTACGCGTACGATGAATCCCTGCGACAGGTCGTAGATCGCCTGCCAGATGCGCTCGGCGAGCTTGGGAGCGCTGTCGTAGTTCTCGACGTATTGCTTGATGAGCTGGCGGCGGTCGGCGCCCAGCGCCGCATCGAGGAATTCAGATCGCCTGCACGCGCGCGAGATCGACGACTTGCGCGAGCTGGCGCATCGCGTCGAACGCGCGCATGACGTGCTGCTGGCGACCGATGACGTCCAGCGCGGGCAACTGGCCGCAACCAGGCTGCGCACGGATCTTCGACGAGACCAGCGGGTCGGCGGCTTCCTTGGTTCCGGAGGTCAGAAAACCGAACATGGTGCGATCGCGTTGCAGCCTTACGTATCGCGCAACTGCCGCTGGATCCGGCGCGCTGGCCAGCCACGGATTCGTGCACGGTCCGGCAGCGGAATCGACATTTATAGACCAATTCCAGCGACGCGCGCAAAGCGAAGTCGGCCGTCGGCTACAATCCGCGTGATCATCGTCGGATGTGCATGCGCTCCGCACGCCGAGTCTCCGGTCATTTATTGCGCGAAAGGACTCCTGCATGTCTCATGTCCCACACCTCGTACTTTTGCCGCCCGGCATTCTCGGGCGGCGCTCCGTTTTGCTGATTGGCGACGTTGGCATTGGCGACATCGCGGACGCTCTGGCCAGTGCTCAGACCACCGCACCACCCGCATCTGCCCAAGGAGCAAGCAAGTTGGATGCCATGCCTAAAGCGCTACAGAAAATCGATGTAAAACAAGGCGCTGGCGCAGAAGCCGTCAACGGGAAAGCCGGTCAGTAGTCCACTACACCGGCTGGCTTTACGACCCTGCGAAGCCCGACAATAAGGGCGCCAAATTCGACAGTTCGCGCGATCGCAAGCGAACCTTTCGACTTTCTCCTCGGCGGCGGACGTGTCATCAAGGGCTGGGACGAAGGCGTGGCAGGCATGAAGGTCGGCGGCCAGCGCACGCTGATCATCCCGCCCGACATGGGCTACGGCGCAACGCGGCGCGGGCGGCGTGATCCCACCCAACGCGACGCTCATTTTCGACGTCGAGCTGATCGAAGTGAAATAGGCTTCGGACTAGGCCATGATGCTGCCCCGCGACAGCGCGCGTCGATCAGGCGCCGCGCTCGACTATCGCCCGCCGGCGTTCCTCGTCGACACGCTGGACCTGGCGTTCGACCTCGACGCGGTCGCGACGCGCGTGACCGCCACGCTCGCTTTCCGGCGCAATCCGGACGCGGCTGCGCCGAGGACTCGCACGCGCCGCTCGTGCTCGACGGCGAGCAGCAGAGAGGATGTTCGCGTCGAACTGGACGGCGAACCGCTGTCGGCCGCGCGCCTGGAATTGCGGCGAGCGAACGCTCGTGCGTGCTCGATCCGCCGGCCGCGGGCACGCTCATCGTGCATTCCACGATCGCGCCGGCGAGCAACGTCGCGCTCGAAGGGCTCTACCTGTCGTCGGGCGTGTTCTGCACGCAGTGCGAGCCCGAGGGCTTCCGCCGGATCACGCTATTTTCCGGACCGCCCCGACGTGCTCGACCCGCTACACGGTGACGCATGCGCGCCGATCGCGCGCGCATATCCGGTGCTGCTCTCGAACGGCAATCTCGTGGCGCAGGGCGCGCTGGACCGACGGCCGCCACTACGCGACCTGGCACGACCCGTTCCCAAGCCGTCGTATCTGTTCGCGCTCGTCGCGGGCGACTTGGCGGCGCTCGAGGACACGTTCACGACGATGTCGGGCCGACAGCGTCGCGCTGCAAGATCTACTCGACGCCGCAGAACCTGCCGCGCTGCCATCACGCGATGGCGTCGCTCAAGCGCGCGATGCGCTGGGACGAGGAGCGCTTCGGCCGCGAGTACGATCTCGACACGTTCATGATCTTCTGCGCCGACGACTTCAACATGGGCGCGATGGAGAACAAGGGCCTCAACATCTTCAACAGCCGGCTCGTGCTCGCCGATCCCGACGACCGCGACCGACGACGACTACGCGGCGATCGAGGGCGTGGTCGGCCACGAGTACTTCCACAACTGGACCGGCAACCGCGTGACCTGCCGCGACTGGTTCCAGCTGTCGCTGAAGGAAGGCCTCACCGTCTTCCGCGACCAGGAATTCTCGAGCGACCTCGACTCGCGCGCGGTCGAGCGCATCGCGCGCCGTCGAATACCTGCGCCGCGAGCAGTTCCCCGAGGACGCGGGACCGATGGCGCATCAACGTGCGCCCGGACGAATATCTCGAGATCAACAATTTCTACACGGCGACCGTGTACGAAAAAGGCGCCGAGGTCATCCGGCATGCAGCACACGCTGCTCGGGCCCGAGCGGTTCCGGCGCGGCATGGACCTCTACTTCGAGCGCCACGACGGGCAGGCGGTGACCTGCGACGATTTCGCGCAGGCGATGCAGGATGCGTCGGGCGTCGACCTCGCGCAGTTCAAGCGCTGGTACAGCCAGGCGGGCACGCCGGTGGTCACGCGCGACCGGCAACTTCGACGCCGCGCTTGCCACGTACACGCTCGACATTCGCGCAACACACGCCGGCAACGCCGGGACAGCCGTCGAAGTTGCCGTTGCACATTCCACTGGCGGTCGGCCTGCGTCGGGCCGGATGGCCGCGACATTCCGCTCAAGCAGGATGGCGAGGCCGCGGCGGGCGGGGGACGCGCGTACTGCATCTGCAGCAAGCCACGCAATCGTTCCGTTTCGTCGACGTGGTCTGCGAAGCCGGTTCCGTCGTTGCTGCGCGGCTATTCCGCGCCAGTGGCGCTCCTGTTCGACCATACCGACGCCGAGCTCGCCTTCCTCGTCGCGCACGACGGCGATCCGGTCAATCGCTGGGACGCCGCGCAGCGCAGCTTTGTCCGCGCAATGCAGGCGCTTGCCTCGGATTGGCGCAACGCCCGTGCTCTCGTCGTACCGCGCACCATGGTGGAGGTTGTCCGCTCGCTTCTTGTCGATCGCGCCGGTGACCCGGCGCTGATCGCGCTCGCGCTCACGCCGCCGGATCCCGGATACGTGGCGGCGCTGGCGCAGGCGATCGATGTCGACGGCATCGAAGCAGCGCGCAGCTTCCTGGTCGGCGAACTGGCGCGCCTGCTGCAAAGGAGTTCGAGCCACCTACGCGCGGAATCGCGTGACCACCGCCTACGCGCCGACACCGGAACAGATGGGCGCGCGCAAGCTCGCCAACACCTGCATGCGATATCTGTGCGCCACAGACGATGCGCGGGCAACGGCGCTTGCAATCGCCCAGTTCGACGCCGCCGACAACATGACCGACAGCATCGCCGCCCTTGCCGCATTGAACGATGGCGAAACGAAGGAGCGCAAGGCGCTGTTCGACCGATTCGAAGCCCGTTGGCGCGATGAACCTCTCGTGCTGGACAAGTGGTTCGCGCTCGAGGCCACTTCGGCGCGCGCGGATACGCTGGCACGGGTGAAGCGCCTGCTCGCCCATCCCCGCTTCAACGCGAAGAACCCCAATCGCGTGCGTTCTCTCGTGGGGGCATTCACGTTGCGCAATTTCGCCCGCTTCCACGGCCGCGACGGTGGCGGATATGCGTTCGCCGCAGACGAAGTCCTGGCGCTCGACCCGACCAATCCGCAATTGGCGGCAGCCATTGCGGGCGCATTCAACCTGTGGATGCGCTTTCCCGAGCCGCGCCGCAGATTGATGCAAGCCGCATTGCAACGGATCGCCACGGCGCCGGGTCTGTCCCCGGATGTCACCGAAGTGGTCACGCGCACGCTGGTGGATTGATCGATTACGGACTGTCGCGCGCAACCGATCGTCTGCTGCTGAGGCGATTTCAGCGGAGCGACCTCGGGCGGTTTCAATCCTATCGGCGCGATCCGGAAGTCGGCCGCCATCAGGGCTGGTCAGCGATGGACGATGCCAGCGCCGCCGCGTTCCTCGACACGATGGCATCCGCGCCGATCGGCATCCCTGGCGAGTGGTTTCAGATCGCGGTGGCCGACCGTTCGACCGATGCGCTGATCGGCGATATCGGCATTTGCCTGCGCAATGACAGCACACGAACCGCAGAGATCGGCTTTCACTATCGCGCCGACGGCGCAGGGGCAAGGGCCTCGGGACCGAGGCGGTGACGGCCGTACTCGCGATGCTCTTCGACGCCGGTGACGTGGAACTTGTCGAAGGCATCACCGACGAGCGAAATATGCCGTCGATCAGGCTGCTCGAACGTGTCGGAATGCGTTTTCTGCGAATGCAGGAAGCAATGTGCAAGGGCGAGCCGTGCACCGAACACGTTTACTCGATCGCGCGAACACACTGGGCCAGTCGCGACGGTTAACTCGAGAGATCCGAGTCAAGCGTCGCGCGCACGCGCGACGTAATATCACCAATAGGTTTCGACGGTGACATGCCCCGGCTCCTTCCGCCGATGCCGTCGCATCCCGCGCGTCTCGAGCAGCTTCTGCGTGTCCTCGACCATCGCCGGGTTGCCGCACAGCATCGCGTGCGAATTCGCGGGCGACAGCGCAATGCCCGTGCGCGCTTCCAGCCGGCCGTCCGCAATGGCGGCGGGAATGCGCCCGGCCAGCGCGCCCGGATGCGCTTCCCGGCTCACGAAGGGAACGAAGCGTGAACGCGCCCGCATGCGCACTGTTGATTTCGGCGATCTCGTCCTTGTAGGTCAGCTCCTCGCGCGTTGCGCACCGCGTGCACCAGCACCACGCGATCGAATTTCACCCAGGGTTCGTCGGTTCGCAGCATGGACAGGTAGGGACCCATGCCCGGTGCCGGTCGACAGGCACCACAGCACGTCGGCCTGCGCCACTTCGCTGATGGAGAAAAAGCCGTTGGCCCGGGGCGCCAACCAAACCGCATCGCCGGCATTCAGCGCCGCGAGTCTCGGGGTCAGTGGACCACCGGGCAGGACGATGAAATAGAACTCGTGCGGCTGGCGGTGCGGCGGGTTCACGAACGAATAGGGCCGCCCCAGCATCGGCTCCTTTTGGCCTGGAGGCGCCGGCAACGCCAGGCGTCCGAACTGACCGGCATTGAACGTTACTTCCGGCGCATCCACCTGCAGCGAAAGCAAGCTCTCCGTCCATTGCCGCTTGCCCGCGACGCGACCTTCCACCCATGCCGCCATGAAGAGTTGCCCTGACCGGTAACGTAAAATGCCGATTATGCCTATGCGCGAACCCGCCGCGACGATTACCGGCGTCAACGTCTATCTGCGTCCACCCCGTCTGAGCGATGCCGGGGCGTTCCACGCAGCGGTTCGCGCCAGCACCGCCCTGCACCGGGGTTGGACCAGCGCTCCGGGGACGCCTGCGCGTTATGCCAAGTTCGTCCAGCGCTATGCGACTCGCCGCAAGGACCCTACGCACGCCGGATTCCTGGTGTTCCGGCGAGCGGATGACGCTTTGGTCGGCGTCTACAATTTCTCGGAAATCGTGCGCGGCGCGTTCCAAAGTGCCTACCTCGGCTATTTCGGATTCGTCCCGCTGGCCGGCAAGGGACTCATGAGCCGAAGGCCTGGCTGCGGCACTCGACATCGCCTTCGGCAAGCTCAAGCTGCATCGCGTGGAGGTCAACATCCAGCCGACCAATACGCGTTCGCTCGCCCTTGCGGTGCGCCTGGGATTCACGCGTGAAGGCTATTCCCGCCGTTACGTGAAGCTCAGCGGCCGCTGGCGCGACCACGTCCGTTTCGCGATGCTGGCCGAGGATTGGCGCAAGCTGCGCCGGAAGCGCCCGGCGCGCAAGGAAACCTAGTTGATGGCGCGATGTTGCGCAGCCGGTCACCGGTACTGCGCGCTGGTCCTCGCACTATCCGCGTGTGCGAGCGAATCGCTCCAGCCCGGGACTCCGCGGGACGTCACCGGCCACGCCATCGCTCCCTACGAGTCCCACGAAGAGTGCGCGCGAATGGTGCCCGGCGACCGGCTGGACTATCGCTTCGAGGCACAGCGGCCGGTCGCGTTCAACATCCATTACCACGAGGGAAAAGCGGTTGTGATGCCGCTCTCGATCGACAACGCGACCAAGGAATCCGGAACGTTCCGGCCACTGGTTCCCCAGGATTACTGCATGATGTGGGAGGCGGGCCGCGAAGGCGCGATACTCGACTACTGGGTGGCATTGGTTCGCGGCTCGCGCTAGCCGATTTGCTTCGCGCGTGCAGCAACTCAGCCCGCGAGCTCCTGGTAGGTATAGGTCCGGCCGTGCTCGACCGGATCGACGACGAGTTTGTCGACGATGACTCTGGCCGTCGTGTCGGGCGGGACGAGCTGGCCGCCCTTGTAAAACCCTTCGAAAAGCGCGACACCGGGAAGCACTTCCTTCGGCCGCGAACGCATGTATTCCTGCATTCCGGTATCGATGATGCCGGGGCGCACGGTGATGGCACGGAAGCGATCGCCGTGTCGCTCCGCGGCGAGTGCACGGGTCAGCATTTCCAGGCCGGCCTTGGCCACGCAGTAATTCGCGATGCCAGGCATTGCATTGCTCGCGGCCCCGGACGACACGTTGATGATCCGGCGCTCGGTGGCGTCGTCCGCAAAGACTTGACAGAAAAGGTTGGCGAGCGCGATGGGTGTCGCCAGGTTCACTGCAAGCGCGCCGGCAATTTCTGCCGCATCGAGGGTCCCGAGAACGCCCACAGGCGTTCCGACGGCGGCATTGTTGATGAGGCATGCGTAGTCGGGACGTTTCGCGGCCAGCTGCGCAAACGGTGACTCCAGCGCAGCGCCGATGCGCGCCGATTCCGTGAGGTCGAATTCGACGAATCGGTAGTTCGGCCCGACCAGCCGGGCGCCGTTGGCGCGGCCGATTCCCAGGACGTAATGGCCGCGCTCGAGAAGCGTGGCTGCGAGCGCCTCGCCCAATCCACGCGACACGCCGGTGACGATGGCCGCCCGCACTAGCTCTTCGGTACGTTGGCGTGGGAAATGAGGTAGCCCGCCAGCACGCCCACGGCCACCAACGCGAGACCATAGAACGGCTTGTACAGGTAGATAACCGCCGCGGCCCCTCCCTGCGTCACGGCGAACACCGTGCAGTACGCGTAGATGTCGAGTGCGAGCAGGACGACGGCGACGGCAACCAGCATGCGCGAAAACGGAGACAGCAGGGCCAGCACGAGTAGCGCGGCCCAGGGACCCGCCTCGAACACGAACAGGGCGAAAGAGCGATCGACGTCGGCCGCGCGAGTCGTCCCATATTCGACATAGGCGGCGAATGCGATGCCGATGAGGGCTAGGAAGACAGCCAGGAACCGGGCGCGCATGGAAATCAGCGTAACACGGGCGGGCGGAACACCGGAAGATCCTGGACGAGGACCCCACCACTGCCCTCTGCATCCCAGCCCGGCGGCGTCAACGTCCCCCACCGAGGGACATCGCGATCACGACAACGATGAATATCGCGAGAACGATGAGCGCGATCTTCCACGGACTCTTCGGATATTCGCCCTGGATGGCGCCGGTCACGCCATTCTGCACGCACTGGAACGCTCTTGGCGCCGAACGTATAGGTCATGAGCCAGACGGGTGCCAGGATGTGCTTGAACGTCTGCCGCGAATACGGACGTGTGCACGTCGAGGTTGCGATAGGTGTCGCCCGGGATCTGCTGCGCGCACATCGCCTGCGACCTTGGCATCCATCGCCGCGCGCGCAGCCTGCGCGGCGCTCGACGAGATCGATCTGGTAGCGCTCGACGATCCACCCCGCGACGAAGCCCGCGTCGTAGGGCTTGAGCGTGGCCGTCGGAAACGGCTCGATGCCGCGCAACAATCCGGCATGCACGCCGACCGATGCGCACACGAGATCGTCGTCGAAGAAATGCGGACAGCTGCCCCGCCGCGGGTTCCCAGCGCACGTTCTGGACCTGGCGCGTCTGCACGCGGCCGTCTTCGGTGTACGTCTCGGTCGTGTAGTAATAGTGGCCGGCCTCCGCCGTCCACTGCGCATCCGCCTGCGCATCGAAGGTCCAGTAGGGCAGGTAGATGCCCTTTACCGTGTCGGTGAGCGCGCGGCGCTTCAGCGCGCCCGGCGCCAGCCACAGCCTGCCGTACCACTGCCGGATGCGATCGCGCGCCGTGCCTTCGCTGACGGTGAATGGCAGCACGCTCTCGGGCCGGAATGCCGGCTTGGTTTCCTCGTAGGGAACGAGTTGCGCCGAGCCGCAGAATTCGCAGTTCTGCGCCTGCCGCGACGGATCGAACACCGAAATCGCGTTGCAACTCTGGCATTTGACCTGGCGCTACGTCGGCCTTCCAGCCGCGCGCGTCGTCGCTGATGCCGCGCAACGCCGCGACCAGGTCGTGCTCGACGACGCCGCCGGTCGTCGACGTCGAGCTTGGCAGGGGATTCCGTCCCGCAGAACGGGCAGATCAGCTTCTGCTTGGCGGGATTCCAGACCGCCTGCGCCGCCGCACGCGGGGCAGGCGAATTTGAAATCGCTGCGGTTTCGCTCATCGCGATGAGGATGGGTGCTGCGCTTACCGAATGACGTAGCCGACCACCTGCCACACACCTGTCGGGATCGCGTTCCAGCGTCAGCGATTCCTCGGCGTCCGGCTTGCCGGAGAACAGCGTGCGAAAACGCAGCAATGCGTAATCGCCATCGGGCAGGCCGGGAATGACGCGCGCAAAGGCGTCCTCCTGCAGCGTGCGACGCTGCGTGCGTACCCAGCGGGACCCGCAGTTTCGCGAGCCCTTCGGTCCAGCGCTCGGCGGTAATGGCGTTGCGAAACTTGGCACCCGACGACGCCCAGCTCGCCTGCGCATCGTTGGCATCGGTCAACGCGAGCCAAGTCGAGCGCGGCTGCCTGCGCTTCGCTCGCCCGCGGGTCCTGCGCGCGGCGCCGGCAGCGCCAGCAGCCACGGCGCGCACAGCAACACCGCCAGCGCGGCGCGCCGACCAACGCTTTGCGACATCGTCAACCCTTGAGGAACGCGTCGACCGCGGCGCGCGTCACGCGCCACTGCGTGCCGATCTTGCGTGCCCTTGAGGTCGCCCGCATCGAGGCTCGCCATCACGTCGGATTCGGCGACGCCGAGCATCTGCGCCACCTGCGCCGGCGTCATGAGATCCGGCGTCCCGGTGCCGTCGCTCGCGGGCGGCTGGGGCCGGAATACCTGGCGTGGTTTGCGCCATCAATCCGCCGGTCTGGTTCATCATCTGCTGCGCCATCGCCATGCCCATCGCGAGTTCGGCGCCGGCGCCGCCGATGCCGCCGCCGCCGCCGCTGGCCCAGCCCCTGCGCCATCTGGAACTTGACGTAGTCGTTGAGGTTGCCGACCGCCGCCATGCTCGAGCGCTTGTCGATCGCCTGCTCGACTTCCGGCGGCACCGAGACGTTCTCGACGATGAACGTCGTCATCTCGAGGCCGTACTTCGCGCCGATCGCCGGATTGATGAGCGGCAGCAGCGCCTCGCCCAGCTCCGCGTAGCGCGACGCGACGTCGAGCGCCGGGAATCTTCGAGCTCGCCAGCGCCTCGGTGAACACGCTGACGATGCGCGAGCGCATCGTGTCGTTGAACTCGTCGAGACGGAAATGATCGTCGGTGCCCGCGACTTCCTTCAGGAACTTCTTGACGTCGACGATGCGGAAATCGTAGGTGCCGTACGCGCGCAGCCGGACGATGCCGAAGTCCGCGTCGCGCATCATCACCGGATTGGCGGTGCCCCATTTGTTGCCGGTGAAAAGGCGCGTGACGACGTAATAGACATCGGCCTTGAACGGGCTCTCGAGGCCGTATTTCCAGCCCTTGAGGTCGGTCAGGATCGGGATGTTGTCGGTCGTCAGCGAGTACTTGCCCGGGCCGAACGTGTCGCCGAACTGGCCCGAGGTAGACGAACTGCGCGACCTGCGATTCGCGCACGATGAGCTGCGCGCCGTTCTTGATCTCCTTGTCCTCGTCCGGGAAACGGTACGACAGCGTGTCGCGCGAATCATCGGTCCACTCGATGATGTCGATGAACTGTTTCTTGATGAAGTCGAGGATGGCCATCGTGTCTCCCTAATTTCTCCCCTCATTTCTCCCTTCGACGCGAGCCGTTGAGCGCCGGCAGGTGATGCGTATCGCGGTTATTTGGTCGCAGCGACGGGTTTCTTCGTCTCGGCCGCGGCGCTCGCGAATTCCGCTTCCAGCTGCGCTGTCGGAATCGCGCCGGGAACGATCGAGCCGTCGGCGAAGATCAGCGTCGGCGTGGCCTGCACCTGCAGCTTCTCGCCCAGCGCATGCAGTCTGCGCGATCGGGTTGTCGCAGTCGCCCGTGTTGTCGGGCAGCGCGCCGTTGGCGAAGAACGCGTCCCACGCCTTCACGCGGTCGTCGCGAACACCAGATGATCCTCGATTTGCGCGCCGAATCGGGATGCAGCTGGTCGATCGGGTAGAGAAACGTGTAGATCGTGACGTTGTCGACCGGCCTTCAGCTCGTTCTCGAGCTTTCGCAGAACGGGACAATCGGCGTCCGAGAACACGATGAGCGTGCGCTCGCCGTTGCCCTTGACCCGCTTGAACGCGAGGTCGAGCGGCAAGCGTCGCAATGTCGACGCGATTCACCTTGCGCATCCGCTTCTCGGTCAGGTTGACCTTGTTGTCCGCGTCGTAGACCGACCCGACGATGATGTATTTCGCCTTGGCGTCGGTGTAGACCATCTGGTCGTCGAGCTGGACCTCGAAGAGGCCGAAATACGGACTCCTGGAAATCACGCCGATGCTCGATCCGGGAATTTCTGTTCGAGCGCCTTCTGGATGGCGGTGGCTTCGGCTGGACGGGTGGCGACCGGATCGGCCGCGCTCGCCGCCAGCACCGGCATCGCCGCCCAGATCAGCGCCAGCGACGCGATCCCGGCAGCGACCGCGAGCCGCGTTCGAAGCACGGAAAGATGATGGAAATCATGGGTTCTCCTAAGTAAGGCCCGAAGTTGGACAGTCTAGCGCAGCGCAGGTTGCGCCGAGCGCGCGTTTCAGAACCGGGAGCCGATCGACGGCGGTCAGCCCGGCATTGCGCAACGTCTTGAGCCATGGGTTGGTCGGCCCGAACAGCCGCGCCAACCCGTCCGTGACCGTTTGCATGGCCAGGACCGGTTCCGCCCGCCGCCGCGCAAATCGTTCAAGCAATATCGGTGCCCCGGGATCGTGCGACGGGCCCGCGCTCGGCCAGAACGCCCGCCAGCGCTTCGACATCGCCGAAGCCCAGGTTGACCCCTGTCCGGCCAGCGGATGAACGCCGTGCGCAGCGTCGCCGATCAAGCGCCAGCCGATGGGCGATCGTCGCCGGAAGCTTGAGGAAGGCCAGCGGAAACGAGCGGCGGCGGTGATGGGTACCAATGCACCGAGCGCTCGCTCACCGGCATCGGCCACGCGCGCCGCCAGCGCGGCGGCGTCTTGGGCGCGCAATTCCGCCGCCAATGCGTCAGGCGCGGACCACACCATCGACATGCGCCGGCCCGGCAGCGGCAGCCAGGCGAGCACGCCTCCGTCGGTGCGAAACCACTGCCTTGCGGTCCCGTGATGCGCATGTTCGCAAGCGAAATTGGCGACCACGGCGGTCTGGCCATAGGGCCGTGGCTCGCCCGCGATGCCCGCCGCTTGCCGGATCCACGACCGCACGCCATCGGCACCGACTATGAGCTTCGCCGACAGCGTCCGCGCCGGTCCGCCGGATTCGGACAGCGTCAGCGTGCCGGCGTCAGCGGTCCAATCCAGCGCCGGAGAACGTGGCCCCGCCGATGACCTCGACGCCGGCCTCGAAGGCCAGCGGCAGCAGCGCGGCGCGAAGCTCGCGTTCCTCGACGATCCATGCGAGCGCGCGTTCGCCCAGTTCGTACGCGGAAAATTCGATCGTCGCACCGGCGTCGCCCGCGACGTGCATCGTTTCGATCGGCGCGATGCGCTCGGACGGCAACATCTGCCACGCGCCGAGCGAACGCAGGAACGCCGCGCTGCCAGGACTGATTGCAAATATCGCGGGCGTCCCAGGTGTCGGGGTCGAACTCGGGTGCGGCGACCGATGCGCGATCGACCAGCGCAACACTGAAGACCGCTCGCGCGCGAGCGCCGGCGCGAGGGCGAGGCCCACGAGTCCCGCGCCTGCGATGACGACGTCGACGTGATCGCTGCACTCATCGGCCCGGCGTCAGCACTTCGATCACGTGTTGCTGATTGGTGTAGATGCACAGGTCGCCGGCAATCGTCAGCGCCTGTTTGACGACTTGCTCGGCCGACAATCGGTGAATGCTCCAGCAATGCGCGCGCCGCCGCCTGCGCGTAGGCGCCGCCGGATCCGATCGCCACGATGCCGTATTCCGGCTCGAGCACGTCGCCTGTCCCGGTGATTACCAGCGACGTCGTCGCGTCGGCAACCGCCAGCATCGCCTCCAGCCGCCGCAGGACGCGGTCCGATCGCCAGTCCTTCGCCAGCTCGACGGCCGAGCGCGTCAAGTGCCCTTGGTGCTTCTCGAGCTTGGCCTCGAAGCGCTCGAACAGCGTGAAGGCGTCCGCCGTGGCGCCCGCGAATCCCGCCGAGCACGCGCTCGTGATAGAGGCGGCGCACCTTGCGCGCGGTCGCCTTCATGACGATGTTGCCGAGCGTGACCTGCCCGTCGCCGCCCAAGCGCCACCGCGCCGTCGCGGCCGTACCGACAAGATGGTGGTTCCGTGAAACTGTTCCATGAGAAATCGATTCTCGATACCAAAAATGCGGCTTGGCAGAAGAAGCCGCGCGAATCCGACGCCCGGTTTTCCAACAGACTTTCTACGAGGAAGTTAGCGGGCCTCAGTTGGCCATGCGCCGAACTTCCTCGGAAGAACCAATGCGGGCCAAAGTAGGTTTCCACTTTGGCCCGCCGCAATCATGTTGCCTTCTTCAGGAAATGCCGGGGGAAATTCCGATGAGCAGCAGCAACGCGCGGATGATTGGCGACGCCCCGATTATCTGGACCGCCTTGCGCTGGGATTCGACGCGATTGATGACATTGAGCAGCGAACCGGCGCAGACGAAGTCGATCCGGTCGACCGCGGTCATGTCGACCGGCACGATTGCGCGGCGTTGAGCGAACGTCACGATCCTTCCAGCTGGGCGGTCGACGCGCCGGCGAGGACTCCGCTCAACACAATACTTTCCGCATTGTCGTCGACGTCGCCACCCGCCACGCTGTCATCCGGGGCGTTGGCCGGCGCTGCGACATGCGCCGCCGCCATCAGCGCTTCCGCATCCGGCGGTGGCTCCCAGGACGGCGGCGATTGCTCGAACGCGATTGCATACTCGATCGCGCGGTCGTCGAGACGCGGCCTGCTTGTGCTGGAATTGGAGAAGCTCGAGCGACAGGAGCCACGCGCCCTCTCCACCGTCCTTGCCGCGCTTGACGACGGCGTCCACTGCGACCTGGAGTTTTTCCGGCCGCTGGAAAGTCAGCGCGAAACGGTGCTTCCGCGCATACGCCAGCGCTTCGGCAAGCAAGCGCGCGCCTATGTCGTCGAAACCGATGACCGAGGCCAGGTCGAGACGCGCGTGCGGGATTTTCTTGGCGATCGCCCGCTTCAAGCCTTCCAGCTGCGACGCTGCTGGCCGCGGAGAGCTTCCCGTCACCGGGATGTACCCGCCGGCGATGGTCTTGGCGCACGCCGTCGTGGTCAATCCCTCTTCCCACGCCGGAGCCGAGCGTTCGAATTGCACGACGTATTGCAACGCCACCTTCTCGAACGCGGTGCGATCGTTGACCCGCTGCAGCACGTCGAACAGCGCCAGCCATGCCAGCGGCGACAGCTTGGCGTCGTCGGTCCGTCTGCACGCCTTGTTCGAGCAACGCGCGCGCCGGTTCCTTCTGGCCGCCCGCGTAGAGAAGTGCGGCGTTCTCGAGTACGCTGCACAGGCCGGGATTCGTCTGCGCGACCTCGATCGCGGAATTGGCCGGTGACCACTCGATCAGACTGGCGCCCGTGACCGTGATTTCGCCGGCGGGTTCGGGGCCTGCCCATCTCGCGCCTGATTTCCTGTCTTGGGCCTCGAATGGCGACCTCGCGCGCCGATAGCGGCCGCTCAACCGTCCGCGGCTGCGGTCGCGACGCTCGCGTGTCGCCCGATTTTGGCGCCGGCTTTGCCAGCTCGGGCTTCTTGGGTGGAGGTTTGCGGATCAATGCCATTCGCTTCGTCGTTTCCGGATCGTTTTGACTTCGCTACCCGCCAGTCTCATGGTCCGGGAGAAACCAATGGATGGCTGGGTCGGGCGGGCGTAAGAGACTGATTATGTTCTCGTCATACGCTTCCTACAAGTCGACGCCCCGGCGCACCAATTGCCGCCGTTGCGAGACGGACAAGAAGCCTGGCCGGCGCAGAGATCGACGTGGCCGTATTCACATGGGCTTGCTAGAATAAAGGCGACGGATTTAGTCAACTAAAGCCAGATTTAGTCGCTTAGAGGTTGTCAACTGAGTGTCAACCAGGTTCATCAAACGGGAGGCGAATGATGAAGAACCCGCTGGACTCACTGTGGGGAACGATCATCTCGGGGTCATTCTGACCGCGGTCCTGTACTACGTAGTGAAGAACCTTTCTGCTCTGACGGAGGCCGCATCATGGATTACGTTCCCGCACTCGCGAGATGGTTGCATTTCCTGGCCGGCGTTATGTGGATCGGCCTCCTGTATTACTTCAATTTCGTGCAGGTCCCCGCACTGAAGGCCGCCACCGCGGACAACTCCGGCGGCAGGTATCACCAAGCACGTTGCGCCGCGGCGCGCTGCTCTACTTTCGCTGGGCCGCCGTGGTCACATGGCTTGCGGGCGCCGCGTTGCTGGGCAACCAGTTCGTTGCCGCCTTCACGTTGTCGAAGGGGATGGCGGGCATAGGCGTCGGCGCCTGGCTGGGGACAATCATGCTCATCAATGTCTGGGCGCTCATCTGGCCCAACCAGCAAAAGATCCTGGGCATGAAGCCCGCCACGGACGACGAGAAGGCCAAGGCGCGACGCACGGCCTTTCTGGCGTCGCGGACCAATGTGATGCTGTCCATACCCATGCTGTTTTTCATGGCCGGCGGCTGGTCGCACCGCGGGCACATTCGGCCTGTAGCAGCGACGAATGCCCCGAGCGTAATGCCGCGCTTCTCGTCGCGACGCCACGCTACAGAAGTGGCCGGATCTGCCCGCCCGGCAGATCCGCCGTCGAGCTCAGGTTGCCTGGGAATCAGTCCCCGTAGAGCTTCTGCACGCGCTCGCGGCGCTCCTGCGCTTCGAGCGACAGCGTGGCCGTCGGGCCGCGCGATCAGCCGCGGAACGCCGATCGGCTCGCCGGTCTCCTCGCACCAGCCGTAGGAGCCGTCGTCGATCATGCGCAGCGACTTCTCGACCTTCTTCAGGAGCTTGCGCTCGCGATCGCGCGTGCGCAGTTCGAGCGTGTACTCCTCCTCGAGCGTCGCGCGGTCGGACGGGTCGGTCGTGACTTCGTTTTCGCGCAGATGCTCGCCGGTGTCGTCGGCGTTCTGCAGCAGCTGGTCGCGCAGTTCGAGCAGCTGCTTCTTGAAGAACAGCAGTTGCGCTTCGTTCATGTAGTCCTTCTCGGGCGCCTTGAGGATTTCCTCTTCGGTCAGCTCGCGGACTTTCTTGACGGCGGTTGCGGTTTTGACTGCCATGCTTCGTTCACCTTGTATTCTCGATTGGCGGCTTAAACGTTGCAGCTCACGATTGCGCGACCATCGTTGACGGCCGCTCCGGCCTTTGCAGGGGCCGCACGAAATTGCACATTATAGCCCGCGGCGGCCTCGCTGCCAGCCTCGTTCCCGGATCCTGTGGGCCCGGCCGAGGCGTCCGGCTGCCGTGCCCGCGCACCGTATAATCGCGGAAAAACAAGGCGTTCCGATGACTTCGACCCCAAATGCCCGCCCGAACGCGACCCGGCACCCCGCCGGCGACCTTGAGCCTTCCGCGGCCCGACGACTGGCACCTGCACCTGCGCGACGGGCCGGAACTGGCGCGCGGTCGCCGCCCATTCCGCCCGTCTTCGGACGTGCAATCGTCATGCCAAACCTGAAGCCGCCGGTCGCCACGGTCGCCGCGGCGCGCGCGTATCGGGGCCGAATCCTCGCGGCGCTTGCCCGCTACGACGCGCTTCGAGCCGCTGATGACGCTCTACCTGACGGACAACACGCCGCCCGCCGAGATCGCGCAAGGCGAAGGCGTCAGGCTTCGTCCACGCGGTGAAGTACTACCCGGCCGGCGCGACGACGAACTCGGATACAGGCGTCACCGCGCTCGATCGCGTCTACCCGGTGCTGGCGGCCATGGAAAAGCAGGGTGTCGTCCTGTCGCTGCACGGCGAAGTGACCGCGCCGGACGTCGACATGTTCGACCGCGAGCGCGTATTCGTGGAGACGCTGCTCCCGCGCATCGTGCGCGACTTTCCCGGACTCAAGGTGGTCCTCGAGCACATCACCACCCGCGAGGCGGCGACATTCGTGCGCGAACAGCGAGCGCAACCTCGCCGCCACGATCACGCCGCAACATCTGCTCTACTCGCGCAACGCGCTGTTCGCCGGCAACTTTCTGCGGCCGCACTATTTCTGCCTGCCCGTCCTGAAGCGCGAGGCGCATCGGCACGCGCTGATTGCCGCAGCCACGTCCGGCGATCCGCGTTTCTTCCTCGGCACGGACTCCGCGCCGCACGCAAAACACACGAAGGAAAGCGCCTGCGGGTGCGCCGGCTGCTATCCGCGCATGCCGCGCTTCCGATGTACGCCGAGGCCTTCGAGGATGCCGGCGCGCTCGACCGGCTCGCGGGTTTCGCGAGCCGCTTCGGCGCGCAGTTCTACGGATTGCCGCCGCACGAGGACACAGTGACGCTGACGCGCGAAGCGTGGACGGTCCCGGCGGAATATGCGTTCGGCGCCAGTACGGTCGTGCCGCTGCGCGCGGGCGAGGTCCTGCGCTGGCGCGTGGCTTAGCGTAGGAGCCTGTCGGACCCAACCTAGAACAATCCGACGACCTTGCCGTTCTCGTCGATGTCGATCTTCGCCGCCGACGGCTCCGACGGCAGCCCCGGCATCGTCATCACGTCGCCGCAGACCATCACGACGAACTCGGCGCCGGCCGCGAGCCGCACCTCGCGGATGTTGACCACGTGCCCCGATGGCGCGCCGCGCAGCAGCGGATCGGTCGAGAACGAGTACTGCGTCTTCGCGACGCACACTGGGTAGTGCCCGTAGCCGTCCGTTCTGCAGCTTCCTGATCTGCGCGCGCACCTTGCTGTCGGCGGTGACCTCCGACGCGCCGTAGATCTTCGTCGCGACCTTCTCCATCTTGTCCCACAGCGTGTCGGCGTCGTCGTAGACGAGGCGGAAGTCCGCCGGAGTTCGCGCGATCACGTCGACCACGGTCCGGGCGAGCGCCTCGGCGCCGGCGCCGCCATCCGCCCAGTGCTTCGCGACCACGACCGGCGCTTCGTGATGCGCGATCTTTTTCTGCGAAGCAGCGCGATCTCGGCGTCGGTATCGGACGCGAAGTGGTTGATCGCGACGACGCACGGCAGCCCGTAGTGATTGCGCACGTTGTTCATGTGGCGCTCGAGGTTCGCGACACCCTTCTCGAGCGCCGGCAGGTTCTCCCGCGTCAGTTCCTTGGCGTCCGCGCCGCCGTGGAACTTGAGCGCGCGGAGCGTGGCGACCAGCACGACCAGGTCCGGACGCAGACCCGATTTGCGGCACTTGATGTCGATGAACTTCTCCGCGCCCAGGTCGGCGCCGAAGCCCGCCTCGGTCACGACGTAGTCGGCGAGCTTCAGCGCGGCCTTGGTCGCGATCACCGAGTTGCAGCCGTGCGCGATGTTGCCGAACGGACCGCCATGGATGAACGCCGGGTTGTTCTCCAGCGTCTGCACGAGATTGGGCTTGCAGCGCGTCCTTGAGCAGCACCGTCATCGCGCCGTGCGCATCGAGGTCGCCGGCGTGCACCGGCTTCTGGTCGCGCGTGTAGCCGACGACGATCTTCGCGAACCGCGCCTTGAGGTCGGCCAGCGATTCGGCGAGGCAGAAGATCGCCATCACCTCGGAGGCGACGACGATGTCGAAGCCGTCCTGTCGCGGATAGCCGTTCGCGGGGCCGCCGAGCGCCACGGTGATGTCGCGCAGCGCGCGGTCGTTCATGTCGACGACGCGCTTCCACGTGATGCGGCGCACGTCGATGCCGAGCGCGTTGCCGTGGTGGATGTGATTGTCGATCAGCGCGGCGAGCAGGTTGTTCGCGACGCCGATCGCGTGGAAGTCGCCGGTGAAATGCAGGTTGATGTCCTCCATCGGCACGACCTGCGCGTAGCCGCCGCCGGCGGCGCCGCCCTTCATCCCGAACACGGGCCCGAGCGACGGCTCGCGCAGGCAGATCGCCGCCTTCTTGCCGATCCGATTGAGCGCATCGCCCAGGCCGACGGTCGTCGTCGTCTTGCCCTCGCCCGCGGGCGTCGGGCTGATGGCGGAGACGAGGATCAGCTTGCCGTCGGGACGATCCGCCAGTCCGGCGAGCCAATCGAGCGCGATCTTGGCCTTGGTGCGCCCGTAGGGCTCGATGGCGGCATCGGGAATGCCCGAGCCGCGCGGCGATCTCGCCGATGGGCAACAGTTTGGCGTGCTGCGCGATTTCGATATCGGTTTGCATCGTCGTGGATCCTTTGCACGGGCGCCGTGGCGGCGGCAAGTGTACTGCGCAAGCCAGCAGCCGCGTCACCGGCGCGCAAATCGCTGTACACTAGCGGCCCGAAGCCAGCCAGACCGTCGCCGCTCGCGCAGTGCAAACCGCTGCGGGGGAGGAAAGTCCGGCTCCGCAGAGCAGGATGCTGGGTAACGCCCGGACGCTATAAGTCGCCGTTAGCGCGGCCGATGAAGGCGAGGAACAGGGCCACAGAGACGAGTCGCTTGCCGTTCACAGGCAAGCGGGTGAAACGCGGCAACCTCCATCCGGAGCAACACCAAGTAGGCGGACGACTGACGCTGCTCGCCGTAAGTCCGCGGGTAGGTGGCTCGAGCGCACCGGCAACGATGCGCCTAGAAGAATGACGGTCATAGCGCACGCAATGCGTGCGCCGTAACAGAACCCGGCTTATCGGCTGACTTCGGATTTATTTTGACTCAGAACCGTTTGCGCGACGTCGCGCAGGATTTCGCGCGCGGCTTGCGCCTGGTATGCCGGTGACGCCGCCGCCTGGATGCGCGCGGCGCCGCAAGATACAAGCCACGCATCGGCAGCTGTAGCGTTGCCGAGCACCGGTCGCGCCGTGAACAGCTGATCGAGCGAAGCGCGCCGTGGAAGATGTCGCCGCCGATCAGGCCGAATTCGCGTTCGAGATCGAGCGGCGAGAGGATGCGCCGCAGGACTTCGCGCGGAAGTTGGGGCGAATCCATTGACTGTGTGTCGATCATCACGTCAGCGACCTGCGTCACGGACATCGTCCCACGTGCGCCCGGGCAACGCCTCCTCGAGGCGCGGATTGGCGTGCTGGCAGAACAGGCTAACTTAATGCGTAA
>ERZ1370068.370-contig-10334_pt1 | contig 22549 bp, 33 predicted proteins | sample MGYA00561227_ERZ1370068 | MGnify/ENA primary metagenome ERZ1370068 (study PRJEB38410, sample SAMEA6850437) | metagenome | study: Metagenomic assessment of the ecological functions of the soil: analysis of the soil microbiota associated with the... | reverse complement strand
TGCCGGCGGAGTTGTCGTCCCATCTATTTGCGTTCTGATGCGAATCGCCCGCACCCTTCGCGATCATCATGGTGGCGATTCTCGCCGTACCCTTTGCGCTAGAGCCGCTGTGCCTCGGGTGCGGGCGCGCGCATTGTGATCAGGTGCCGACCTGGCATTGCGTTCTTTCTCGTGCAGCGGACGCTGGAGAGCGGGAGCATCGTCTTCAATCTGGATCCGATGATCCTGGCGTGGATTCCGACTGCAGCGCTGGCCTGCTCACCACGATCCTGATCGCGCGGACGCGTTAGCGATTCAAACTCGGACCACGCGAGTGCGGCGGAGGCGATCGCGCCACGTCAGGTCGCGCGATCGAACAGCATCCAGAAGTAGCCGGCACTGCCGGTGGCCAGGACAGAATCGAGGCCGCGAGCCGCAAGCAGCGTGCCGCGCCACCGCAGTAGGCCGCCGTCGCTGCGGACCACGCGATCCTCCACGCCAGCATTCAAGCGTCTGGCCTGATCGTGCCAGCCAGGCGCAGTGGTAGCGATGACGAGGCCGAGGAGCAGGGCGCGATACAGGTATTCGAAGGCGCCGACGGTTTCGCGGTGATGGCCTCGCCGTGTGTCAGCGGCAGAAGAGTGCCATGTCACGGTCATCAGTACGCCTAGCAGCAGTAACGTGTCGTAGAAAATGCGGCCAGTCGGCGCAACAGCCCGGCCGATTTCAGCTCGGCCGGATCAGTTCGCCCACCGCCATCGGTCATGGCTTCTTTGGCTTCTCAGGCTTCGTCGGCAGGGGCTGCGGAGCTGATCGAGCGGATCAGCTGATCGTGTCTGTACTTGTAGCCGGGGATCGAACCCGAACCTACCAGCTGCGTGCTTGGCGAGCGCCTCGCCGTCGGTGCGATCTCCGCGGTCTGCAGCTGGCTCGCGCTGCGCTTGAAGTCGGTCAGCAGCGGGGTGTTGTCGACTTGAAGGCGCAGTGTCTTTCGAGGGCGCTGCCGGAGTCTGGCGCTAGCGGCATCGGCCTCTTCGATTGCACAAACCGCTCGTTGAAGACGCTGGATCGAAGGCGCTGGTCACGCGGGATCCAATGTTTGTCGTCGACGGCGCGCCCGCGGATCGTGATCACGGTGCCATCGAACAGCCGGAACTCAGCCTGTGCCGTATCTTTGTTCCAGTCCTCATCCGCCGTAGCGCGCGACATCATCGAACGCCAGGCCCGTAAGCGCGAGGAGGCGGAGTTGGCGGCAGTCGCTGGCAGGGATCGGCACCTTCGGCAGGTCCGGCACCATGAAGTCGGTCTGCTCACGCATCGCGTTTCACGACATAGGGCGCGCCGGTTGCAGTCCGTACGTGCGCTTCTCTGCACGTGCGCGGCGGGGATATCAAGAAGATCCGGTCGAGCCAGGCGGCCCGGCTCGCCATCGACGCTGATCTGTGGGGACGCGAGGTAGCTCTGTGTCTGTCCCGGCACGCGTACGAACGTCGAGTGCGTGCCCGAAACCTTGCCCACGATCACACTCTGAGACTGCTTTCGGGCGCCGGCGAGATCGACGCGCACGCCGGTCGCTTTCGGATCCTTCACATCTTCGACACCGAGCTGGGCATGAGAGCTTCGGGTTCGAGGTCTTCTCTTCCACTAGGTCTCGAAGCTGCGACAGGTCGATGAGAAGTTTGCGCACCTTGAGGTAAATCCGCGGCGTAGCCCCGCGCCTGCAACCTGCCAGTCCGTGCGCAGTCCGCTGTCAGCGTCACGGCGGTCTTGTCGTCCGCCTTGACGCGATGCTCAGCTGGTTTACGTCGGTTCAACGCGCCCGCAAGGTCAGGCAGCACATGGTGCGCGATCGTAGTGTCGCGCGGCAGGTTTCTGTTGCAACGCTCCACGTGTAGATTGACAGCCACGACTATGAGACCGAGCGCCAGCAGGACGATCAGGCGACGCGGAGTCATCGGAAACCTCAGGCGGCCCGCGCAGCGCTGCGACGCCGGCGCCACAGGAAAGCGAGAAGCGCGCCGCAACCAGGATCAGTGCACGCGGCACCAGCGCGGATGTTGAGCACCTTCAGGACCGTGCCGAGGTGCTGGATGTCCTGGTCGAGTCCATGCTGGACTTCGCGCAGCCCTTGCGGATGCGCAGCGCTTTCTCGTCCTGGAAGCGGGCCAGTTCCTTTCCTGCTCCGGGGTCAGGATCAGCGAAGACTGATCGCTTGCGCCGCGACTGCAGCTCGGTGAGCTTCGTTCTGTGCCGTCCAGCTGCTGCTGCAGCTCCTGCTCCTTGGTGCGGAAGCGACCCTCAGCATCGCGCCGCAACGACCTGACACGCTCGAACGGGCGCACGAAGCTCGCGCGTCCACGGGATGCTGATCAGGTCTGCATTGCCAGTGAGATTGTCGATCGCGTTGAAGCGACGAAGTCGCCATTGTTGGCCCACGCGGTCGCAAAGCGCTGCCCGAAGAACGATTGATTGCGCACCCAGAGGTTGTCGGTGGGAGGTCGGTGCTCGGCGACAACAACACTATTGCGCTGGCATGTGGACTCTTTGAGCGCCACGATGTTGGCGGCCACCGGTGCAGGCCCGGCGCCTGCCGCCGGTTTGCCCGGTTCGAAGGCGGTTTTCAACTGCCGCTGAGGCGCGCGCGCAATCACGCGGCGCTCGCCTGTCGCTGAAAGCCGTCGCGCAGTGACTGCGCGGATCGGCGAGAAAAGCAAAGCGCTTCACCTGGAAGCTAGCAGCGGCCTGGTCGCTGCTCTGAATCAGGGAGCTCTGAAGCCGAGATTGCTTCCGGTCTTGACTCTGAAGCTGCCGACAGTAGCTGCGTGATGTTGCTGAGCGCGGCGGTAAGACGTCCCTTGGCATTGAAGCTCGACTGTCAGCCGATGAAGCGATATGACGCGTGGGTCTTGCCGGTGCGCGAGCCGACCGTCAACGCATTTTTCAGGTCGCCGACCACTCGGTGCTGGTACAGAAACTGCAGGTAACCCCCCAGGCGCCAGAACAGGCGGTCCGAGCGAGCTGAGCTGTGCCGGCGCCCATGTTGCCGAACGGGTTGCCGTGGCTGAGCTCTCGCGGGGGTCGGTTCTCAGCTCGCGGATCTACGCATGACCAGATCGGCAGCGCTACGCCGCCGCGCAGCGGTCAGAACCGCCGTCGATGGCATAGAGCGCCTTTTCGCGACGAAGCCCTGGGATGCACCCTTCGTATCAGCACGTCCGTCGACTTCCGGATCGATGCTGGCAGCCGCGCCGTGGCAACGTGCGCAGCGTGAAGAGCTGTGCCAGTTGCCGGTTGACCACCCAGCGGACGCGCATCGCTGCCCCGCGTCATCTGGCTGAAGTCCGCGCTCATCGGCAAGGTCGCGTCAGCAGGCCGGATCACCGGCTTCTTCGGCCAACGCGCCAATCTCCACGACCAGTCTAGCTCGGAGACTGTCGTACTCCAGAATTCTCTTCTTCTCCGGTTGAAAAAGTCGATGACGGCGCGGCCGTCGGTGGAGTTGGTGCCCGCGAGGCCGAAGTACAGGTCCTCCGCCCGGAAGCGCCCAGCGGTGCGGCGGAAAGTCGAACTCATCGCGTGGGTCCTGCGCCTCCGAAAACGGTTCAGGTCGATCACCTGCAGGCGGAGATCTTCACCGCCGCGGCCCGGGCCGGCAAACTCCTCCAGCAGCCCGCCGCACGCGGTTCGCATAGGTTCGATGTAAGGGACCTGGTCGGCAGCTTCACGCGAAATAGAAGTACAGGTTGATCGGTTCGTCGACTATTTTGAGGATCCTCTGGGTGCCGGGCGCCATGTGAGGTGGTTCTGGTGAGGTCTCAGCGCGCACGCCGCGCAACCCACCATAGTTGAGGATGACGATCAGCCTGGATAAGACCATCGAGCAGAGTGAAGACAACGGAACGCGATCGCAGCCGCCAATGCGCCAGCCGGATGCCCCTGCCAGACTTCAGCAACCTGCGCTGCAGGCTGACTTTAAGCCTTCTTGATGTTCGCGACGATTCCGGTCGCGCCAGCCAGTGAGCCGATCAGTGGAGCGCGCGGAAATACACGATCGCTCGCGCAGATCGATCAGCCAGCCTGGAGATCGACTGAAGACTGGAGGTGCTGAGCGAAGCGATGGCGTCGATCACGGCGGTGGTGCCCAGTCACGCACCACGTCCAGAACCAGCGGCCAGCCGCTCAGCAGGATGAAAAAGCAGAGCAGGGCGGTGAGAATGAACGCAACTCCACTGGGTTGCGGGTGAGCGCCGACATGCACGAACCGATGGCGAGGAATCCGCCTGACACCAGCAAGCCCGACTTACGCCGCAGCAGATCGCTCCGTTATCGGGTTGCCCAGATAGTTCACGGTGAGCCAGATCGGGAGATTGCTGAAGGGCGCAGAGTGGTGCGCAAAGCAATTCACGCAAGTGAGAAACTTCCGTTCCACACGGCCTGGGCCAGGTGATCATAACGTCATCAGCAACTGATGGTGCTGTTTGCGCCCCGGTCACATGCGCATCGAAATCGCGGGATCAGGAACAGGTGAGACAGGGTGGAAATTGAAGAACGGCGCGAGATCCGCCTGACCGCGCTCGTGGTAAAACCAAAGGAGATAGAACGTGAAGATGCCAGAGAGCAGCAGGAAAATGATGATGAAGACGTATGCGACCGTGATCGCAAAGTAACTGGCTGCGCTCGCGCCGGAATACGGCAGTTACGCCACCAGGCCCCCTGCGTCACGGCACGAAAACACTTCGTCGAGCCGGCCCGATTCGAGATGCAGTTTCGCTGATCGACCGGCTGCCCGCGCGCTGGGGCAGGATCACCGGTCAGTGGTGGCGGGCCGCCCGGATTTCGGCAGTCGCAGAGCAGTTCCACGTCGCGCAGATTCGACCCGGCGGCGACCTGGGGGGGAGCGCAGACGCGATGATGGCGCGCGCGCGCGCCAGCACTGCGCTGTCGGGCGAGACCGAGCGTTTCACGGCGTTGCGGCGAGCGCCGAGCGCGCCGCGAGTGTCTCAGGCTTTTCTTCATCCCGCGACGATCCTGCCTTCGAGATGATGATCGCGCGTGCAGACTCGCATCGACTACTTCGAGAATGTGCGTCGAAATCAACGCATGATCTCGGTATCCTGCGGCCATCGCGTCGACTCAGGGTGCGTATCTCGTGCGTCTGGTTGGGGTCCAGGTCCCGATCCCGTGCTCACTCGGAGGATCAGAACCTGTGGATCGTGCCATCAGCGCCATGAGAACCGGACGCGGCACCGGGAAATCCCCTCTCGGTGCAGTTTCGACCGTCTGGCTCCAAGACATCCGGGCCGAGGATGCAGGCCGACCGATCATCGATCGAGGCGGCCGCGTCGCGCGCCGTTCGGCTTTGCAGCGCACGCGACTGCCGGCAATGAAATCGAGGAAGCCCCGCACCGTTCGTCTCGCCGTAACTCGGCGCACCTCCCGGGGCAAATAGCCCGCGGTGTCTGGGGCCAGGCGAAAGCGGCTCGCGCTCGATATCGTGGCCGCAGACTGCTCGCGCGCCTGAGGTAGGGCGCAAGGAAGCCCGCGATGACGCGCACGGTGGTGGACTCGCCGGCGCCACTTGGTCCGAGAGGGAAACCGAGCATACCCGGCGCCTGAGCTGCACCCGGAAGCTCACGTTGTCCACAGCCGTGAACGTACCGTAAAGCGCTTGGTCAGGATTCTCGTTGATCTCAATCATCGGAGCTGGTCAGAGCGCGTCGAAGCATCTTGACTACTCGGTGAGCCTGATGACCGGGCCCGTCCCGGTGACGGTTCCCGCAGTGCTGGCAGCCTTTTTTCCGGGGCGGCGGATAGCGCCCGCGCGCGCGCTGCACCCGGCTGGGGCGCGACTCCGTGTCATTGAGTGGTAGTCGAGCTCGCCGCCCGCCGAACGCCGCCGTCGTGGTGGGACAAGGTGAAAACGCCTTAATGTCGCGCGGCGTTGCAGGAGTGCGCATGAGGTCGTCAGAGCGTGCCGCCGGGACTTCGTCTGGGACCCGGCCGGTCAGAGGCTCTTTCATTGGCTGCTCGCCGTAGCACTCCTGGGCGCGTGTGGTCACCCGCTAAGATGGGGACGGGCGCCTCTCATGCTATGGCACTTGTGGTTCGCATGCCCCCGGTGCCGGTCGCTTTTCGCCTCGGGTGGGATCATCGTGGCCCCCGCTGACGGCTTCACCGACTTTCTGCATGGGCCATCGACGGTCTGGCGTTACGCGCGACTGGCTTTCGCCGCGCTCCGTTTCGCACCTGGGCCACAATCCGCCGGCGGCTGGATGGTGGTCGTGCTCCTCGTACTTGTAGCTGCCGAAGGCGTCGGCGGCTCTTCGCCAACGACGAGATCTTCAGCACTGGCCCTCGTACGGATACGTTTCCGATGCGACCAGCGACCAGTTCTCCGCGTGGCATCGCGTGCTGGCCGATGGGCTAAGAACGATCGTCTGCACATGTCTCGCCGTTGCCGCGTATCCGTGCTCCGCGGTGAGAACCTGGTTGGGCCGATGTTCACTCGGTCGCAGCGCGGCAGCTGGATTCACGCGGGCGAGACGACGCCGCGCTCGCGCGCATGGCTCGCGCCTGCTGATCGCTGCCGGGCGCGCGCTGCTGTTGCTCTATGCCATCGTGGTGACGGCGCCCGAGCCCTCGATGATCCTGTTCTAGGATTGCCCAGGTGCCTTGGCGCGATACTTATCGTGGCAAGCCTTGCACGCGTCGCCCAGTTCACCGGACCGCCGCACGCGACTTCTCGAGGCTGCCTTCCTTGGCGCACGTCGGCGAGCGCCGCGGCCTTGCTCTCCATGTTGTGCATCAAGCGTCGTGAACTCCATCGAAGTTGTCCCAGATCTCGGGCTTCGCACGTGTCGGTGCACCGGTCCCCGAGCCGGCGTGGATAGCCTCGAGCAGCATCGGCGCCATCGTCGCCACCCGCTTCGGCCCGCTTGGCGAGAGTCAGCGGCATCGTACGGAATCTTTCCCTGCAGCCATGCCGGCCATCGGGCGAAGTTCCACAGGATCACCTTGTAGACCGACTGCCGATACTTGATGGCTTGCCTCTTCCTTGGTCGGAGGGCGCTCCTGGGCAAGCACCATCGAGCGAATACGCTGCAAACCCGGTGGCTGGCGATGATTGCGATGCCGAACACCGGTGCGGCGCATTGCTGGACGTGGACCGGTCGGCCATGACTGTCTCCTTGGAGTGGAACCCGGGCCGCCTCTCGAGAGGCGGTTGGGGCGAGGAGTACTCAAGGTCGAATTGAACTCGCCACTCGCGTGTGCGTACACTGCCGGAAACGCCGGATGGGTCTCTGTATCAACGCACGCTTGCGCCCGATACACACCGGGCCCTGGGAGAATGCGATGAAAGTAAACGGCTGACGCCGGTGCTCTTCGTCAAGAGCATCGAGCCGTGCGCGGATTTCTGGGAGAAGCGGCTGGGATTCACCCGGGTCGCCGAGGTTCCGGAAGGATCACCTTGGGTTCGTGCTGCTGGTGCGCGACGGGGGTTGAGGGTGATGTACCAGACCTGGAGCAGCGTCGGTGAGGACATACCTCCGCTCGGGCGCGAGGTCATGACCAGTCGTCAGTTCCTCCTACGTGAACGTAGATGACCTGGCGGCCTTCGAGACGGCGCTTGCCGGAATCGACTATGTGCCGCCGAAGCGCAAGACATTCTACGGGGCGACGGAAGTGATCGTGCGTGACCCGGCCGGCCACGTCGTGACATTCGCGCAGATGGCGAAGGGCTGAGCAGCCGCCACTACTCAACCGTCGCGATCCAGTTCTCGATCGATCGCGGATTTTGTGATCGCGCAGGATGCGCCGGACTTCCGGAGATCGCGGGGCGATCCGCCATACGGCAGATGAGATCCGCGAGCTCATGCCACTTTCGCCCCCAACCCAGGAGGCGGACCGCGTCGGCGATTACTGCTTGCTCGCGTTCGGGATCGGTCGCGCGCGCCTCGGCCTTCGCCTTGGGTGCGGAGCTGCGGCCTTGTGCTCGCGCCGCGCCGCGCCTTTGCGCGCCTCGACTTTCTGTGCGGCAGCGTGGCGACTCGGCTCGTGCCGGTGGGCGGCGCCATTTCACGCGTCGTGTCCGAGATCGCTTTGCGTGGCTGGGTGTGAACTGCTGCTTGTCGAGTTGCTTCGACATTCGGTGCGGCCGCGCGAACCGGCGTGGATGTGCGAATCGGTCACCGGAGGAGGCGCGGCCGAAAGATCAATTTCTGCGTGTGCTTCGGCGAGGGGAATGAATCGCTCGATGTGCTGTGAACCGACCAGGTTGCTGAGGAAGGCCATCAGCTCGAGCGACTCTCCGAACTTCGCATCGCCCATTTCCATGCGCTGTTCGAGCTGCTCTCTGAGCTGTTGCACTTTCTGGCGCGCGAGCTCGATGATCCAGCGCGATGGCCGCTCGTGCTTCACCCAGGGCTGCACTCTCCAGTAACTGGCATCGTCGAGCCCCGAATACTTCAAGTGCAGCTCGAGGCTCGCGGAGCCACTTATCGACGAGATCGATCAGGCGTTTGTCGGCTGGATTCACGCGCGGCCTGCAGAGATGGAGGTGCGTACCGTAAACCAACGCCTGATCGCCCGCCACCTGATCGATCTGATTCTAGATTGCCGTCTCACCGTCAGGACCTGAAGCGTTTTTCCGTTTCGTCAGCAAAGGAAGAGTCCCGATGCGTGCATGGCCGGTTGTCGTAGTCGGCGCACTGCTGCCGATCCAGGCTCATAGGACTCTTTGGTCGAAGCTACTGGACGCCCGATGAGCCGCGCGAAGCGGACATCGCCTGGCACATGATGACCCAACCCGACAAGTCCATTCCCGAGTTTGCAGGCAAACCGTTTGCGGAGAAGCCGCCGCTTGCCTACTGGCTGGCTGCTACTTCCATGTCGTTGCTGGGGACGAAGCCGGCCGCCGCTCGCTTGCCCAACTTGATCTACGCAGCCCTCACCGTGCTCGCCGTGGCAGGTCTTGCGAAGGCAATGAAAAATTCGCTAGCGGCTGTGGTCGCGGGTCTCGCAGCCGGATCGTTCCAGCTCGCCTATCAGGTCTCGATCTGGCTGGTGACCGACGCGCCGCTCGTCGCGGGCGGTCTCCGGTGGCCCTGCTCGGCTCTACCGCGGTTGCACGGCCGATCGTGGGCAGGGCAAGTTCGCGTGGTACACCCTCATGCACGTCGGGATGCTTGGGGCGTTCTTGTCCAAAGGCGTGATCGGCTGGATCGTACCGGGCCTCGCGTTGCTGGTGTTCATCGCGTGGGACCGACGCTGGCGCGAGTTCAAATGCTGGGAGCTGTACGGAGGGTTTGCGATACAGGTCGGCGCCATCGCGTATTGGGTCTGGAATGTCGCGCAGCGGGCTGACGCCACCGAGGAACTCAAGGTCCTCTTCTGGTACAACCTGGTCGGTCGGTTCATCGCGGTTCCGGCGGCTGCAGCCTACGAATATACGCGCGCGCACCAAAAACTGGTTCGGCAAATACTTGCTGCAGGCCCCGGCCTTCCTCGCACCCTGGACGATGCTGGCAATCGCCGCCGGTCGATACGCGTACAGACGGGTTCGCACTGGTGGTGCCGACGCGTTGGCGTGGAGGTTCACCGTTGCCGCCATCGTCCCCACGACGTTGTTGCTGTCGGTCTCCTCAACCGCCCGTGGCATCTACCTGGCGCCAGTCCCGCCGACCGTCGGGCTGATGATCGGATTGTGGGCAAGTGAGCGGCTGGCCGCGCCCGATCGAATCGAACTCGGCCTGTTGCGCGCAACTACTTGGCTCGTGATGGGCGTAATCGGCATCAGTGCACTGACTGTGCCGCTGATGGTCATTGGCGCGCGTGACGGTGGAATCTTCAGCTTGTGGCGGACAGCCGCCGGTATCACCGGTTGTCTCGGTGCCACGGTGCTTGTCTTGGTTGCGATTCGACGCATCGACGTTCCCGCATCCCTCGTACTCCTCGCGAGACTCTACGCGGCGTTTGCAGTCCTTGTAACCGGCGTCGGCATCTTCATGTTCCCGATCATCGACAGCTGGCACGACCTGCGGCGCATCGCGTCCGCGGTCCACCAGCTCAGCGGATCAGATCGACTGGTGCTCTACCAGCCGGACGAGACCACGATTGCGATGCTGGACTACGAGTCATCGGCCCCCACGCCCGTGAATGTGAGTGCTGGCGATGAGGAAACGTCGCAGGCAGCGATTGCGACGCTGCTCGCGCAGGATCCAAACCTGCGGGTTCTCGTCCAGTTGCCGGGTCACGCGTCGGGTGCCTTCAGCGCCACGTTGAGCCGACTGCATCTGACGCGAGCATCGCCTGACCCGTTACCAGGAAGCTCTGCGGTTCGCCTCAGCAGCGCAGTGGGATTGAAAGTTACGCACGTGATCGAATTGCCGGAAGGCCGACGCTACGCGCTGCTCGAGCGCAATACGCGGGACGGCGACACTGATAAGTTGCTGTTTTAGCTGGCGCTCCCAGAGGGATTCGAACCCTCGTACCAGCCTTGAGAGGGCTGTGTCCTAGGCCTCTAGACGATGGGAGCGTTTGATTGGTGCGCGAGCGGGCGCGGTATTATACGGCCCGCCTTTCGGCCCTCAAGCGAAAAACCAATTTGAACCTCGCCACATCCGGCGCGCAACCGATCATCGTTCCGCGTTCCGAACATCCGATCTCGCGTGCCGCGATCTCCGCCAACGCGTTGCGAGTCCTGTACCGGCTCAAGGAAGGCGGCTACCAAGCGTTCCTGGTGGGCGGAAGCGTTCGCGACTTTGCTGCTGGGCTTGCAGCCCAAGGATTTCGACATCGCCACCAACGCATCGCCCGATGAAGTGCGCGCGCTGTTTCGCAACTGCAGACTTATCGGCCGGCGCTTTCGTCTCGCGCACGTCTACTTCGGAAATGAGGTGGTCGAGGTAGCGACATTTCGCGCGGCGCACCAGTGGGTACCAGAGGAGCGCGACGAGGATGAGTGGCACGCGGCCGATCCGGCGGCGCCAGCGAGTCCTCGATGCCCGCGGTCGAATTCTGCGCGACAACGTATACGGCACCGTCGAGGAGGATGTGTGGCGGCGCGATTTCACCGCGAATGCGCTGTACTACAACATCGAGGACTTCTCAGTGTGGGACTTCGTGGGTGGCGTCGAGGATGTCACCGCCCGTCGCCTGCGGCTGATCGGTGATCCGGTCACCCGTTACCACGAAGATCCCGTCCGGATGCTGCGCGCGGTGCGTTTCGCCGCCAAGCTCGACTTCTCGATCGAGTCTCACACCGAAGCGCCCATTCGCGAGCTCGCGTATCTGCTCACCCACGTGCCGGCCGCGCGCCTGTTCGATGAAACGCTCAAACTCTTCCTGAGCGGGTTCGGGCTGAAGTCGTTACGGCTTCTCGAGGCGCTATCACCTGCTCGAACCTCTGTTCGCGCAGGTAGCCGCACTCCTGAGGCGTAAACCGGAAAGTCCGGAAGCGCGCCTGTTGCAGGCGGGGCTGGAAGGTACCGACGCACGCGTCGCCGCGGACAAGCCGGTCACGCCGACATTCCTGTTTGCGATCCTGTTCTATGGACCGGTGAGCGAGCGCGCCGCCGAGCTGCAGAGCAATGGGCAGCCAGAAGCGCTCGCTCTGTTCAACGCGTGCGAGGAGACGGTGCGTGAACAGCAGGCACGGGTCTCCATTCCGCGCCGTTTTACCTTGCCGATGCGGGAGATGTTCACACTGCAACCACGGTTCCGGCGCCGCGAAGGCAAGAAGGCCCTGTCGCTCCTGCACCATCCGCGCTTTCGGGCGGCATATGACTTGCTTCTGCTGCGTGCGAAAGTCGGCGCCGAGGATGCCGAGATCGCGAAGTGGTGGACCGACGTACAGACCGCCACCGCGGCCGAGCGCGACGCAATGGTGACGCCGGCGTCGGGTGTTACTCACGCTGCGGGCACACGACGCCCTCGTCGTCGCCGTCACCGGCGCAGAGGTTCGACGTCTTCGTGAGTCTGCTGACACATTGGGTGCCGGCCTACGTCGCACTGGGCAGCAACCTCGACGGTCCCGAGAGACAGGTTGAAGCGGCTCTCGAGCGGCTGGCCGGGATCCCTGGCACGCAACGGGTCATGAACTCGCGCCTCTACGCGAGCCAACCGATGGGGCCGCAGGACCAGCCCCGTTTCGTCAATGCGGTCGCGGGCCTGCTGACCCAGCTGCCGGCACGCGAGTTGCTCGACGAGCTCCAGCGTATCGAGCGCGACATGGGACGCACGGCGCCGCTCGTTCGCTGGGGACCCCGCCGCATCGACCTGGACCTGCTTCTGTACGATGACCTCGAGGTGCAGGAACCGGATCTGATATTGCCGCACCCCGGTATTCATGAGCGTAATTTCGTCCTGTATCCTCTCGCCGACTTTGCGCCGGCATTGCTGATCCCGGGTCGTGGCCCGGTCGAGGAGCTGGCACGACAACTGGGCACGGCCGGACTCGAGCCCTTGATGCGCGCTTCGGGTTCACTTCGCGGAGAAGGCTTAGGGCATGTCGAGAGCGCCGGTGCATCGTTTCGTCGTTGTCGAAGGCCCGATAGGCGTCGGCAAGACAAGTCTTGCACGGCGACTGGCTCAGAGCTTCGGTAGTGAGCTGGTTCTCGAGCAGACCGAAGAGAACCCGTTTCTCGAACGCTTCTACCGCAATCCACGTACCGCCGCCTTTCCAACGCAGCTCTTCTTTCTGTTCCAGCGCGCTCGCCAGCTGCAGGAATTCAGGCAGCAGGACATGTTCGATCCCGTGCGGGTGTCGGATTACCTGCTCGACAAGGACCGGCTGTTTGCGCGGGTCACGCTCGATGACGAGGAGTACGCGCTCTACGAGCAGGTGTACGCGAGGCTTGCGATCGATGCACCGAAGCCGGACCTCGTGATCTACCTGCAGGCGCCCGTGGATGTGCTCATGGAGCGTATCGCGCGTCGCGGCATCCGCTACGAGCAACTCATCGAGCGCAGCTTACCTCGAACGCATCGCCGACACCTACGCACGTTTCTTCCTGCACTACGACGCGGCGCCCCTGCTGATCGTCAACACTGGCGCCATCGACCTCGCCAACAGCGAACCGGACTACGACCTGCTGCTTCGCGAGATTCAGCGCATGCGCCGCGGCCGGCAGTACTTCAATCCCGCGCCCAGCGGCCTGGATCGGTAGAACCCCGGCGGTTGATTGTTGCCGGCAAAGTAAGCCATTCTCACTCCTCCCATGTATACCCAGCTGCAATTGCGCGGCTCGGCGCGCCCGCCCGTCAACGTAGCGACGCTCGGAAAGATGAAGGCCGATGGCGAGAAGATCGCCTGCCTGACCTGCTACGACGCGAGCTTCGCCGTGCTGCTCGACGAAGCCGATGTGGATCTGGTGCTCGTCGGTGACTCGCTTGGCATGGTGATCCAGGGCCACGACACGACGGTGCCCGTAACCATGGAGCACGTGATCTATCACAGCCGCATCGTGGCGCGTGCACTGTATCGCCCGTTCCTCGTGGCCGACATGCCGTTCATGAGCTACTCCTCCAAAGAGCAGGCACTGCAGAACGCGGTGCGCCTCATGCAGGAAGGTGGCGCGAAGATGGTGAAGCTCGAGGGCGGCGCGGGACAGCTCGAGATTGTCGAGTTCCTGGCCGGCCACGACATCGCGGTCTGCGCTCACCTCGGCCTGAAGCCGCAATCAGTTCACAAGATCGGCGGGTTCAGGGTGCAGGGCCGTGAGGAGCAGACGGCGAAACAGATGCTCGATGACGCCAAGGCGCTCGAAGCGGCGGGCGCGGACATCGTGCTGCTCGAGTGCATTCCTTCGGCGCTGGGCAAGACCATCACGCGCGAGCTCGAGGTGCCGGTGATCGGCATCGGCGCCGGCCCTGACGTCGACGGACAGATTCTGGTCCTGTACGACATTCTCGACATCACCACCGGGCGCAAGCCGCGCTTTACGCGCAATTTCATGGAAGGCGCGGGCAGCCCGTTGCAGGCGGCGAAGAACTACGTGCGAGCGGTGAAAGATCGCAGTTACCCGGCGCCCGAGCACTGCTTCTGAATGGAAGAGCTCGCGCGCATTGCACCGCTTCGTGAGCTCGTATCGCAATGGCGGCGCCAGCACCATCGTATTGCCCTGGTTGCGACCATGGGCAACCTGCACGACGGGCACAGCCGCCTGGTCGCGCAAGCGCGAGACGCGGCCCAGCGCGTCATCGTCAGCACCTTCGTCAATCCGCTCCAGTTCGGTCCCAACGAGGATTTCACCGCGTATCCGCGCACGCCCGAGGAGGATCGCCGGCTGCTCGAGAAAGCCCGCGCCGATCTGCTGTTTCAGCCCGAGGTGGCCGACATCTACCCGGCGGGGCATGAGCACAGCACCATTGTCGACGTGCCAGAACTCTCGAACGTACTGTGCGGCGCTTTTTCGACCCGGTCATTTCGCAGGCGTCGCGACAGTCGTGGCGAAGCTCCTCAACCTGGTCCAGCCCGATGTCGCCCTGTTCGGCGAGAAGGATTACCAGCAGTTGCTGATCATTCGTCGCCTGGTGACCGACTTGTGCATGCCGATTGAGGTGCGTGGCATGCCGACGACACGCGATGCCGATGGATTGGCACTGAGCTCGCGCAATCGTTATCTCAGCGCGGAGGAACGCGCGATCGCCCCGCGATTGTTTGCTGCCCTGGAAGCGGCACGACGCGAAGTGGAGGGCGGTGCGACTCAATTTGAGCGCGTGGAGCAGGCGGGAATGCAGAACCTGGTCGAAGCGGGATTTCGCCCGGATTACTTCGCGATCCGCCAGGCACATGACCTGCGCCCAGTGCAGGACCGAACGGCCGAGATCAGGATACTCGCCGCGGCGCGGCTGGGCAGAGCCAGGCTGATCGATAACGTCAAAGTGCAAAGGCCTAAGAAGTAGCGATCAGGATTGAGCGCACTCCTTATTCATTTGCGCGTTTGCTCCTGCACTGCCCAACCCACATGTTCGCGCACCAGCGCTGACGGATCGTCACGACGGCGTTCGAGTGCTGCTTGAATCGCCGGCAGGCGCTGGCGCATTGCCGAGCGCCACTGCAATGTTGCGCAGCCAGCGTTCGTACCCAATGCGGCGGATGGCGCTGCCCGCAGTGCGCCTCAGGAAGATGTTCTCTGACCATGCGAACAGGTCTGCGAGTGCGACATCGTCGAGTCCGTGGCGAGGTTTGAAGTCGACCTCACCCGTCGGTCGCGCATAACGATTCCACGGGCACACGAGCTGACAATCGTCGCAACCGTAGATGCGGTTACCCATTGGCTTGCGCAGCTCCACGGGGATCGAGCCGCGATGCTCGATGGTGAGATAGGAAATGCAGCGGCGCGCATCGAGCTGGTATGGGCCGCGAATGGCGCGCGTCGGACAGATATCGATGCACGCGGTGCAACTACCGCAATGGTTGGTGGGTGCTGCGTCGATGGGCAGCGGCAGATCGGTGAACAGCTCGCCGAGAAAGAACCACGAGCCTGCCTTGCGATTGAGAAGATTCGTATGCTTGCCGATCCAGCCGAGCCCGGCATCGCGGGCCAGCGCTTTCTCGAGTACTGGTGCACTGTCCACGAATACCCGGTAGCCGAAGGGTCCGACCGCTGCGACGATGCGATCGGCGAGCTTCTGCAGCCGCTGCCGCAAGGTCTTGTGATAATCGCGCCCGAGCGCGTAGCGCGAAATGAAACCGCGCTCCGGATCACCCATCACGGACCAGGCATCGCGGCTCGAGGGCGGCAGGTAGTCCATGCGGACCGAGACCACGCGCAGCGTGCCGGGAACAGATCTGCGGGACGGCTGCGACGCAGGCCATGACGAGCCATGTAGGCCATGTCACCGTGCCAGCCACGCGCGAGCCATTCCTTCAGATGCATTTCGTCTTCACCCAGCGTGATGCCTGCGATGCCCACCTGCTGAAAGCCAAGCTCCTCGCCCCACCGCTTGATCAGCGATGCGAGGCTGGCGGGATCGATCGCCTGCGTTGCGGGGACGGGCGGCGCTGGCGTGCGGGATGCACCTGGACGAGGTACTTTCATGGCTGGCTCGCGGTCCCGGATACCCGAAGCCGCTTGGCTGCGTCAGTATAATCATCACCGTGGCCAGTCTTCCTACCGCTCTTTATACCGCCGCTCAGGTGCGCGCAATCGACGGCTACGCGATCGGCACGCTGGGTGTTCCTGGGTTTACGTTGATGACGCGCGCACGGTCAGGCGGCGCTGCGCTCTTTGCGCGCACGTTGGCCACAAGCGCAACGGATCCTGGTCTTGTGCGGCGGCGGAAACAACGGCGGCGACGGCTACGTTCTGGCAGCGCTCGCCCAGCATGCCGGCCTTAAGGTCAGAGTCGCGAGCATCGTTGCGCCCGAGCGCCTGAGCGGTGATGCGCGACGCGCATGGCAGGAATGCAGTACCAGCGCGGTGCCGGTCCAGCCGTTCGATCTCGCTCTGCTCGAGGGTAACGATGTCATCGCCGATGCGTTGCTTGGCACCGGACTCGACCGACCGCTCGACGAACGTGTCTGCGCGATCGTTGATCAGGTCAACTCGGCCGGCACGCCCGTGCTGTCGATCGACCTGCCGAGCGGTCTGCATGCCGATACCGGGCCGCATCATGGGACGCTGCATCCAAGCGATGCGCACCATTTCTTTCATTGGTTGAAGACCGGTTTGTTTCTCGGTGGCGGTCCCGATGCAACCGGTGAGATCGAGTTCGATGCGCTCGAAGTCGCACCGTCGGCGGCGCTTGCCGAACCGGCGGTCGAACGGCTTGATCGTGATTTTATTTCCGCGTCTTGCCGCGTCGGCGGCGCACCGCTCATAAGGGCGATTTTGGCCACGTGCTGATCGTCGCCGGCGGCTCAGGCATGCCGGGAGCGGCGCGATTGTGCGCCGAAGCGTGCCTGCGCAGTGGCGCTGGATTGGTCACGAGTGGCGACGCGCGCCGCAAATGTCACCGCGGTAATGGCCGGACGTCCAGAGCTCATGTGTCATGCGGTTGAGGACCTGCCGTCACTGCAACCACTGATTGAGCGTGCGGACCTGATAGTCGCGGGACCCGGCCTCGGGCGGCGACACGTGGGCTCGCGCGATATTCGATTGCGTACTGGACGCGGAACGTCCTCTGGTGCTCGATGCGGACGCACTTAATCTGTTGGCGACGACGCCGCGCCGGCGCGAAGACTGGATTCTTACGCCGCACCCGGGCGAAGCGGCGCGCCTGCTCGGGCTCGAAGCGCAGGCAGTCCAGGATGATCGCCTGGCGGCGCTCAGGCAATTGCACAGCGCTTTGGCGGCGTGATCGTTCTCAAGGGCGCCGGCACGCTCGTCGGCACGAGCGGTCGTAGTACCGGCCCTCTGCAATCGCGGCAATCCGGGCATGGCCACGCCGGGCATGGGAGATGTGCTCGCCGGTATCGTAGGTGCTTTGTTCGCGCAGCTTCACGATCCATGGACCGCGGCGCGTGCGGCGGTACTCGCTCACGCGCTGGCCGGCGATGCGGCCGCGCAGGGCGGAGAAGCGTGGAATGATCGCGAGCGATGTGATCGCTCGGTTGCCGGCATGTCTGAATCCACAACGCTCGACCTGAACGCGCCAGACGCAGACGCAACCCTTCGCCTGGGTGCGCATATTGCGCGTGCACTAGACACTGCATCAGCCGCGCCGCTGGTGATCGGTCTCACCGGCGAGCTCGGTGCAGGAAGACGACGCTGGTGCGTGGCATCCTGCGTGCGCTGGGCGTCGCGGGCACAGTGCGCAGTCCGACATTCACGCTGCTCGAGAGCTACTCGGTAGCGTCCCTCGAAATTTCACACCTCGACCTTTACCGCGTTCAGTCACCACTGGAGATCGAAGCGCTGGGAATCCGAGAACTGCTGGAGCCCGCGCGGTCTTCCTGATTGAGTGGCCCGAGCACGGAGTTGGGGCAATACCAGCGCCAGATCTCGACATTGAGCTTTCGGTCGCCGATCCCGGGCGAGAAATCGCACTTCGCGGGCGAAGCCCGGCGGGAGAAAGCGCTGCTTGCGCGCCTGAGACAGCATTTGGCGGCGCGAGTGCTGTGAAGGTAAGCGTTCAGGATCATTTCCTATGTTCATAATTTATATTGAAAACTTCGTATCAGCCGGTTTACATTAGCGGCACCGAAAGTTCGGCCCTGGCCCAATGTCGAAAAGAATCGCGCCGTACGTCGTTCTTGCTGTCCTGCAGATTCTGGGCGCCAGCGCGGTTCACGCCGTTGAAGTCCGCGATGTGCGGCTCTGGTCCGGACCCGATCACACGCGGGTGGTGCTCGAACTGAGCGGCCCCGCCTCCCACAATCTGTTCACGCTGCAGAACCCCGATCGCGTCGTCGTCGACGTCGCGAGCGCCACGGCTGCCAGCAATCTTGCGGTACCCGCGGGGCAGGGCGTGATCAAACAGGTGCGTCTTGGTCCACGCGAGGATGGAAGCCTGAGGATCGTACTCGACCTTGGCTCTGCAGTTCAGCCGAAGAGCTTTGCCCGTTGAGCCTAACGAAACCTACGGCAATCGCCTCGTCATCGATCTCGATCTGCCTGGCGACCCGGCGCCGGTGAAGGTGCAGCACGCACCGCTCAGCGATTCATCACGTGATCTCATGATCGCAATCGACGCCGGCCATGGCGGCGATGACCCAGGTGCGACCGGTCGCAACGGGACGCGGGAAAAGATGTGGTGCTCGCCGTTGCACGCGCCCTCGCTGAGAGGGTCAATCGGCGAGCCCGGTATGCGTGCCACGCTGATTCGCGATGGCGACTATTACGTCACCTTGCGCGATCGCATCAGAGCAAGGCGCGCGCGCTAGAAAGCGGACCTGTTCGTCTCGGTTCACGCCGATTCGATCCGCGATCGCAGCATCGCTGGCTCCTCCGTATTCACATCCTGTCGCCGCGTGGCGCGAGCGATGAGGCGTCGCGCTGGCTGGCCGAGCGGGAGAACGCCTCCGGACCTGATCGGCGGTGTTTCACTGGACGATAAAGACAACGTGCTTGCCTCGGTCCTGCTCGATCTCTCGCAAACGGCGAGCCTGACGGCGAGCCTCACGGCCGCGTGAACGCGTGCTCGTCGAGCTCGATCGCGTCGGCGAAGTGCGCAAGCGCGCCGTGCGGCAGGCTGGATTCGTAGTGTTGAAATCGCCCGACATTCCATCATTGCTGGTGGAGACCGGCGTACATCTCCAATCCCGGCGAGGAGAAGCGGCTCAGGGATCCGCGCCGGCAGAGATGAGCTCGCGACTGCAATTCACGCCGGCATCCGCGGGATATTTCTATGAAAACCCGCTGGCCGGTACCCGCGTGGCGGACCTCGTTGGCGCAACGCAACTCCCGCCGGATCGCAAGATTCCTGGCCCAGGACGGCGCCACCGAAGCAACCGCGCGCTGATTTTTCCAACTCCTGATCTGACGGCGGGCGCAGCGGTGAAACCACTGCCCTCGCGCCTAGCCAGAAGCCTGCAGAGAGGCCTCCGGTCGCGCGCATGAAACCCGTGCAGCGCTTCTTCCCAGCCTGAGTCCGTCATGCCCATTCGTGTCCTCGAACCCGAGCTCATCAGCTAGATCGCCGCTGGCGAGGTCATCGAGCGCCCGGCCTCCGTGATCAAGGAGCTGGTTGAGAACGCGCTGGATGCTGGTGCGCGACGCATCGACATCAGACGTCGAGAAGGGCGGAGTGGCGCTCTGTCGTGGTGCGTGATGATGGCGGCGGCGGATCGCGCCGGACGAGCTACCGCTGGCACTTGCCCGGCACGCCACCAGCAAGATCAGCGCTCTCGACGATCTGGAGCACGTGGTGAGCTTTGGTTTTCGCGGTGAAGCGCTCCCGAGCATCGCATCCGTGTCACGCCTGGAGCTGATTTCGCGTACCACGTGACGGCGAACACGGATGGAAGGTGTCGGCTGGGCAACGGTGGTGACGCTGTGCGCCCTGGCCCCGCATCCGCAGGCACGACGGTTGAGGTGCGCGATCTGTGTTTCAACGTTCCTGCGCGGCGCAAGTTCCCGCGCAGTGAAGCCACTGAGCTGCAGCACATTGACGCTGACATGTCGAGCGCCTTGCGCTCAGTCGCTTCGACGTCGCGATCCAGCTCACGCACAATCAGCGGCGCGTGATCACGCTGCCTCGCGGCAGCGGATCGTGCGGACCTGAGAGCAACGGGTCGCCGAAGCCTGCGGTGTGTGATGAGCTCCTCGATTCGGCGCTCTATGATTGAGAACTGCAGCTGCCGGGCTCAAGCTGAGCGGCTGGATCGCCCAGCCCACTTTGCACGGGCTCAACCCGACCTGCAGTTCTGAAGTTCATCAATCGGACGCCCAGGTGCGAGATCGCCTGCTGATGAGCGCGCGCGCGCCTCGGCTATCGGGATGTACTGCTTTCACGGCCGACACCCAGCCTACGTTCTGTACCTGGAGCTCGATCCGGCGCGCGTGGACGTCGAATGCGCATCCCGCCAAACAAGAAGTGCGCTTCCGCGATGCCAGGACTCGTGCACGATTCTCGTGCATCGCACTCTGACAAAACGTCACTCAGCGAGACCCGACCGCCAGCGCGGCCAGGCAGGCGGCCCGGTCGCGGCGAGTTGGAGCGCCTCATCGCGGGGCGGCGAAGATCGGTCTTTCGCACTCGCGAAGACACTGCCCGTGCTCCTATCGGAGACGCGCCGCCGCCTTCCGATCTGGCGACTGGACGCTTCAGTTACACGTTCGGCAGAAGGAGTCCAGCCGCTGGGATTCCGCTCTGGGCAGTTCGTATCGGCATCCACATCCTCACCTCAATCCGCGGATGACGCCTCATCGTGATCGGATATGCACTGCCGGCATCGAGCGCGTGATGTACGAAAGACTCAAACAGCTCTGCGGCGGGCGACGGCACCCAACCCCAGTTGCTGCTGGTCCCGCATCGTCATCCGCGTCTCGCCGCCGAGGGCCGAGCGCGCGGATGCGAGCCGCGAGCAACTCTCGCGCGCTTGGCTTCCCGACATCGATCGACTCGACGCACTAGCAGCTGGTGATCCGCCAGGTCCCAGCGCTTCTGGCACGGACCGATGTTGGCGAATTGATTCGGGACGTGCTGGCGGAACCCAGCGAGAACGAGCAGGCCCTGCATATCCAGGAGCGAGGGCAACGAGCTGCTGGCATCTCTCGCCTGTCGTAGTGCGATGCGTGCATCGCGTGATGACACTGCGGAATGAATGCGCTGCTGCGCGAGGCTGCGGAGCGCACCGATCGCGCCGTCATCAGTGCAATCACGGCCGACCGACCTGGATGCGCCTGAGCGTGGCGGATCTCGACCGCCTCTTCCTGCGCGGTCGTTGAGCCGAGGTCCTGGTGACGCCTCGGCCCCCGGTGGTGCGCGTTGATGGGGCCGACTGGCGCTGGCAAGAGCGACTCTGGCGCTCGAGCCCGTAGTTCGGATGCCGGTCGAAATCGTGAGCGGCCGATCTCGGCGGATGGTGTACTCGGGCCTCGATATCAGCACAGCTGCATCGGCGCGCGAGGTGCGGGAACGAATTCGCATCACCTGGTCGATCTGCTCGATCCGGCCGAGAGCTATTCCGCAGGTCAGTTTCTGCACTGACGCCGTGGAGGCGATCGGCGCAATACAGGCCTCGCCGGGTTCCATTGCTGTGGGCGGAACGATGCTGTACTTCCACACGCTGCTTAACGGCTCTGCACGTCTGCCGCCGGCCGATGCGCAGGTTCGACGCGAGCTCGATGCGCGGCACGACGAGCGACGGCTCGACGGCATTGCACGCCGAGCTGGGACGCGTTGACCCCGGGCTGCCGCCCGGATCCATCCCAACGACCCGCAACGCATCCAGCGGGCGCTGAGGTGCATCGCTCACGGGCCAGCCCATCAGCGGCGTTGCAGCGTGACCGGGCCTCTTGCCCCTCAGCGGCGCCCGTGTTGGACGCTTCGTGGTCAGCCCTCCCACGGCAAGAATTACGCACGCGATCGCACGACGCTTTGAGCAGATGATGGCAGCGCGGCCTTCTCGAGGAAGTGCGCCACCTGCATGCGCGCAGCGACCTGACGGCCGGCAACCGGCGGCACGAGGCGGTCGGTACCGCACAGCTTTGGCGGTACCTGGACGGGCTGATCGCTGCCGATGAAGCGGTGCGCGTGCGCGATTGTCTCACGAGGCGACTGGCCAAGCGGGCAAATGACGTGGTTGGTGGCACTGCAGGCTGAATGGGTCGGCCGCAAATGAGGGCCTGTATTAGTGATCAGCGCCGGCTGCGCGAGCAGAGAGATCTGGCATTTATGCTAAGATTTCTCAAAATCAAAAGCGAATGCCCGACTACTCCGCAATGTGGCCAGGAAGGTGCCGCGGATTTGAAAATATGCAATCCATAGAATTCGACGCTAAACAAGGAGATTGGTAATGGCCAGAGCCAATCCCTTGCATAATCGTTTCTGAACACTCGGCAAGCGATGGTGCCCGTGTCCATCTACTCCCGTCACAATTGGAAATCTTGCTGCAAAATGACTGACTCGTTCACCCAATTCCGAGCAATACGTAACTTTCTGTAACTGGCAACGATTTTGT
>ERZ1370068.150-contig-10131_pt1 | contig 22551 bp, 30 predicted proteins | sample MGYA00561227_ERZ1370068 | MGnify/ENA primary metagenome ERZ1370068 (study PRJEB38410, sample SAMEA6850437) | metagenome | study: Metagenomic assessment of the ecological functions of the soil: analysis of the soil microbiota associated with the... | reverse complement strand
AAGTTACGCATTGCTCAAGTCAACCTGCTGCGGGAAGGCATTTCCGGAGAGAGAATCCGTCTCGTTGGCAACGTCATGATCGACACGGTCGTCGCGGAGCTGGCGGAATCGCGCGCGCTCGCCATGCCCGGCCGGCTCACGGTCTGACGGGCGGGGCATACGCGCTCGTCACGTTGCACCGCCCGTCCAATGTGGACCTCCGGGAAAAAGCTGGAGCCGATCGTGAATCTCCTCGGCCCGGTTGAGCGCGAGGACCCGGATCGTGCTGCCCCGCATCCGCGCACCCGCCGGCGCCTGGAGGAGTTCGGCTTGCGCGATCCGATCGCGCGGGCGCCGTCCGCGTGACGGAGCCTCTCGGCTACCGCGAGAACCTCGGTCTGATGGCGGAAGCCCGTTTCGTCTCGACGGACTCGGGCGGCATCCAGGAAGAGACGTCCTTATCTGGGCATCCCGTGCCTGACATTGCGGCCGAACACGGAAAGGCCGGCGACGGTGACCGGCGGCAATGAACACGGTCGTCGGCGACGACCTCCCCTGGAGCGGAAGTGCTCGTCGGCGATCCTGGCGGGCCGTTACCGCAGGGCGGCCCGATCCCGCTCTGGGACGGCCATGCGGGCGAGCGCATCGTCGCCGCGCTCGGGAGGCGGGGCGTGAGCCGGATCTATCTTCCGTCCCGGCCATGGGAGGCGGAAGAGGGGTATGCGCGCGAGGCCTTCGCGACCAACTGGCTTTCGACGGTGGGGCCGAACCTGACGGCGTTCGAGGAGTCGTTCGCGATTGATCGGGCGTCCGGCCGTGGCGCTTGGTGAGTGGAACGGCCGCGATGCATCTGGCGCTGCGACTGCTCGGCGTCGGGCCGGGCGACGAAGTCTTCTGCCCGACCTTCACGTTCGTCGCGACCGCCAATCCGATCGCGTACTTTCCAGGCCCGGCCCGTCTTTCTGACAGCGATCGGTCGAGCTGGAATCTCGATCCGAACGTGCCTGGAAAACGCTCGCCGACCGGAAAACGCCGCGGGAAGCCCGCGTGCGGTCATCGTCGTTCGTACCCTTCTTCGGGCAGAGCGGCACATGGACCCGATCATGACGACGTGCGAACGGTACGGGTGCCCGTGCTGGAAGATGCCGCCGAGGCCCTGGGAACACTCTTACAGGCCTGCCGGCTCGATCTCGCCGGTCGCCGCGTTCTCGTTCAACGGCAACAAGATCGTCACGACGACGGGCGGCGGAATGCTCGCGGCGCAAGATCTACGGTAACCAGCGGCGCGCTTCTGGTCCACGCAGGCTCGGGATCCGGGGCTCGCCTACGAGCACTCGGAGCTGGGCTACAACTACCGGATGAGCAACGTTCTCGCCGGCATCGGTCGAGGGCAGCTCGAGGTCCTGCCGATCGCGTGCGCCGGCGCAGGGAAATCGCCTCTTCTACCGCGACGCGCCTCCGACCTGCCCGGTCTTTCGCCTATGCCCGCCAGTGTGACTACGGCCTCCACACGAACTGGTTGAGTTGTTTCCTGATCGACCCCGAAGGAATCTGGACCGATCGGGACGGGTGATCTGAGCGCTCGATCGCGACGACGTCGAATCCCGCCCGCTCTGGAAGCCCTGCAGCCGCTCTATGCGGGCGCCGAGCGATTCGGGGGCGCGGTGTCCGAAGAGATCTTCCGAAAGGAATCTGCCTGCCGAGCTCGAGCGCACTCGCGCAGGCGGATCTGGAGCGCGTCGTCGCCCTCGTCCGAGGCGCCTGCCCCGCGACGGCCTGAGAGAGCGCGACGGGGGCGGTGGGGTATGAATTCGCGTGACCACCGTGTCCCAACAGGCCAGAATGTTCGCTTCCAGCCGCTGGGAATCTGTGGGAGCCAGGAACAATCAGACCGCGTCAGATCTTTCCCGGAAACCCGAAGGCGCAGTCAACCGCGGCTCGCGCAGAGCGATCCGCTACGCTGTCATCCTTTCGATCGACGGTCTGCTGACGCAATCCCTCGCGCTCTTTCTCGCTTTCTTCGCCCGATTCGAGGGGAAGATCCTGCCGGAGCAGTATCGGAAGCTGGTCCTGGCGATTCCGGATCCTCGTCTCCATCCGTCTGGCGGTGAGCCTCTTGTTCGGACTCCACCGCTGGTCGTTTCGCCTGGCTTCCATGAAGCCGTGCGCCCATCTGGCGACACTTTCGGGGAGTGCCTGCTTCGTCGCGGCGTTCTATTTCCTGCAGCGGATTGGCCTCGCCGCGCTCCGTCATAACTCGAGTTCTTCTGACAACCGCGGCGCTCTGGCGCTCGAGCTTCGCCTGCCTGGCGGCGGGCTGGTACGTGGAGCGGCGGTGTTCCGGTCTGGGGGGAGCGCGGAGGACCATCGTCGGGAGCGGGGAGCCGGGGACTGCTCTTGCGGGATCTCTCGCGTTCCCGGGAGCATAACTACCTGGTCGTCGGTTTCGCGGACGACGACCCGAGGAAGATCGACTTCGCCTGGCGGCCGGCCGGTCCCGGCGAGATCGCGCTCCTCCCAAAGTTCATCGGGAGGCACGACGTCTCGCAGGTCCTGATCGCGATCCCCTCGTCTTTCCCCGAAAAAGATCCAGAGGATCCTCCAGCTCTGCTCTCGCGGTTGAAAGTGCATTTCAAGATCATTCCCGTGTCCCTCAATCTATCGAACGATCGCGCCACGGCCTCGATGCTCCGCTTTATCTGTCACCGGAAGATCTCTCCAGCGAGACGCCCGCGCCTTCTGACACGGAGGTGAGATCTTCGCCTGCCTGTCTCGGACGGCGAGTGCTCGTGACCGGCGCGGCGGGCTCGATTGGCAGCGAGATCGCTCGCCAGGCTAGCCGCGTATGGTCCGAAACGCTCGTGCTGGTGGACATCAACGAGAACGATCTTTACTTTCTCTTCTTTACAGGAACCTGCGGGGAACGCCAATTCGCGTGAAGGCTACGCCGAGGTGGCGGACATTCGGGACCCGGGGCGTCTCGCGCATCTGGGCGCGGCCTATCGGCCGCAGGACGTCTTTCACGCCGCCGCGCACAAGCACGTCCCGCTCATGGAGGACGCGCCGGAAGAGGCCGTGAAGAACAACATCTTCGGAACTCTCAACGTGGCGCTCATGGCCAGATGCCTGCGGGTCCGAGCAGCGGTTTGTCCCTCATCTCGACGGACAAGGCGGTGCACCCCGTCGAGCGTCATGGGGCTACGAAACGTGTCGCGGAGCTTCCTGGTTGCGAGAGACCTGGCGCGCCGGATCCCGCACGCGGTTCACCGCGGTCCGGTTCGAAACGTGCTCAGGTCGGCCGGAAGTGTGGCTCCCCTTTTTCAAGCAGCAAATCGAAAGAGGGGACCGGTCACCGTGACGCATCCGGATTGCAGCCGCTACTTCACGACGATCCCGGAGTCCGTCAACCTCGTCTTGTTGGCCGGCCTCGGCCAACGACAGCGAGCTCTGTATCCTGGACATGGGCAAGCCGTTGAGAATCGTGGATCTGGCCTCGCATATGATCACGATGGCCGGGCTCGTGGCTGGCGAGGACATCAAAATCGAGTTCATCGGTCTTCGCCCGGGAGAAAAACTGACCGAGGAGTTGATGACCGAAGAGGAGGAGAGCACCTCGTGATCCTTCGCGACAAGATTTTCGCGACCCAGGAGTCCCGGCCCCGCCGCTCGATCTCAGAGACCAGCTGCGCTCGATCTTCGCCGATTCGCGGAGAGCAGCAGCCGGGAAGGCATCGTCCGGATCCTGCAAGCATCTGGTGCCGTCCTTCCAGGTCGGCCCACCATCCGGTGAGCCGTCCCCGCGATCTGCCGAGAGCACGTTTCGCTGAGAGGTCGGTCCTGAGTCCCCGGGGCGGGGATCGCGCGGCCCCCCCATGTCCGAAGCGACCTCGTCAGACGCTCTCGAAGAGGAAGATCCGGGCCCGAACGGCTGTTGTCGGCGTCATCGGGCTTCGGCTATGTCGGCCTCCCCCTCGCGCTGCTCTTTGAGGAGGTCGGCTTCGCGGTCGTCGGGTTCGACACGGATACCGAGGAAACCCAGGGCGTTACGGCGGGGAGTCCTACATCCGGGCACCTCGGCCGCGAGCGTGTCGCCGCGGCCTTTTCGCGCGGACGCATCACGGCCACCTCCGATTTCGACCGCCTGGCCGCCTGCGATGCCATCGTGATTTGCGTTCCGACGCCTCTCGGGAAGCACCGCGATCCCGACCTCTCGTATGTCCGAAGCACCGCGGAGGAGTGGCGCGTCGGCTGCGCCAGGGCCAGCTCGATCGTTCTCGAATCGACGACCTACCCGGGCACCACCCGCAGGAACTGCTGCCTCCCGTTTGTCGCGGCGGGCGGTCTCCCTGCGGCGGCCGCGACTTCTTCTCGCCTTCTCTCCCGAGGGAGGATCCCGGCAACGAGCAGTTCACGACGAAGAACATCCCGAAGATCGTCGGCGGAATTGATCCACCGTCCCAGCGCGCCGCGGTCGCCCTCTACTGGCGGCGGTCGACACGGTCGTGTCCGTTTCTTCGCCGAAGTCGCCGAATCGGCGAAGCTGCTGGAGAACATCTTCCGCGCGGTGAACATCGCTCTCGTCAACGAGATGAAGGTCGATTCTGCGACCGCGATGGGCATCGACGTTTGGGAAGTCATCGACGCTGCCCGGGACCAAGCCGTTCTGGCTTCATGCCCTTCTATCCCGGTCCCGGGTCTGGGCGGTCACTGCATCCCGCTCGACCCGTTCTACCTCGCCTGGAAGGCCGCGGAGCATGGTCTCTGGGCGCGCTTCATCGAAGCTGCTCGGGCGAGATCAACACTTCCATGCCCCGATATGTCGTCGAGAAGACTGTCAAGGCGCTGAACCGGGAGGGGAAGAGCGTTCCAGGGAGCTGAAAGCCCTCGTGTTGGGCCTCTCCTACAAACCGGATATCGATGATGACCGGGAGTCCCCCTCCCTTCGAAATCATCGCGTTGTTGAAAGACCTGGGTGCCGACGTCGGGTATCGCGACCCCTATATCCCTGAGAGACGCCGAACCCGCAAACACGATCTGCGACCCAGTCCGTTCCCCGCACGGCGGACGAGTTCGCACGCCAGCGACGTTCTGGTCGTCTCGACCGCGCATCCCGCAGTTCCGCGATCCGACTCACAGCGGCGTGCGGTGCTCAGTGATGGACGCCAGGAACGGTCGTGCCTTTGAGCGCCGGACCGAGGTCGTCCACGGGTCTGGCTGGGCTGCTGACAATATCGCGATGCAGGCGCCGTGGCCCGGCCTTTTGCAACCCGCGATGGCAGGTGGAGGCTTCTCTTGGAGCATGGAATCCCTTCGCGACAAACGAGTCGGGAGCAAAAGGCCAGCCACCGCAAGCGGTTGCGGCGGCGCGGGCCGTCTGCGGCGTCGGCGCTCCTCTCCGATGCGCCCCGGCATCGCCCTCGTCGCGCCTCCTTGCATCCGGCCCCGCGGCGCTCGCAACGCCGCCTCACACCCTTTTTCAGCAGCCTGCTAGCGGAGGCGAAAAATGGATCGGCCGAAAGTCCCAGGCGCGCGCATCCCCGACCTGATCAGGACGGCCTGTTTTTTCGCTCCCGTGGCTGATCGGGAGGGTTCCTCGAAAGGCGTCGAGTTCTATAAACAGGATGTTGACGTCCTCGAGCAGACCGGGATTCCGGGTGACGACCGCGCGACTCGCTGGCGGGAGATTCCCTGGGATTGCGACTTCTACTTCGTCTGGTGGAATTTGGACATGGGCGTTCCTGCCTCTGCTGAAGGCTCGATTCCGGCGGCGGCCGCGTCCTGGTAACGGGCGTGTTCGACTACCGTTGGGACACTCCCGGTCACGACTACTTCAGTGTCGTCCGGGCTGGCAACAGGTGGGCTCATGCGTTATGCGTTGCGAAACAGCCGGCGCGGGAACGTTTTCGTGTCGAGTCGAGTACGAAATGGTGACTCGAGAGTTGGGGGCGCGCAACGCGCTCTACGTCCCCCTCGTCCTGGATCCGCGCAGCTGTATTCGCCGGGCGAAGGCCAGGGGGACGAGACCGTGCTGACCGTGGCCTGGATGCAGAAGGGCAATGCCGAGCGCAAGTGCGTGCCGGAGATGCGTGGACCGACCATCCCCGCTCTGTGCTCGCCCGCAACCCGGGGACTCGCTTCATCATCGCTGGAGAAAGCACGGGACCGCGTACGCGAGATCGCGGCGTTGACGCGCTGCGCACACTGGGCGTCGCGCACGCCGTTGAGTTCCCCGGCGTGATTTCCCGGGCGCGCAAGATCGGGCTCGATCGTCCGAGCGGTCTCAGGGTTTATCTTCCAGCCGAGCCGATACGAGGGATTTGGAATATGGCGATCCCTGGAGGCCTGCATGAGCTGTGGCGCGGCCGTCGTCAGCCCAGCGCGGTCGGGGCCGTTCCCGAAGTCGTTGGGGACAGCCGACGCACTCCTCGTGGACGGCGGTTTGCCCGGATGTGCCATCGCCGCGGCGATGAACCGGTTTCCTGCCTGGAGGATGAGGATTTTCACCGGATGGCGAACTGCAGCGGCGGCGAACGGCTTCGTGCCGAAGCCCTCTTTCCCCTGGACCGGCGCGGGCGGGAGCTGGGGCAAGCCATTCGAGATCTTCTGAATGGGCGCGCGGGAGCGAAGCGCGACGGGACCAGGCGAGCGGTCAGGCCGCATCCGGCCGAGCCGATCGCCGGTGCGCCGCAGGCGCAGGTCCCGCCGCAGCGTGTAGCGACGGAAGGAGAAGGAGAAACCGGGCGGCGGCAATGAGGCCGAGGACCAGAGACCAGGCGATGCGGCGCTTCCGAGCATCGGAACGGCGCCGCGGAACGGCGTGAACGTCGGAGAGGGCGTCGAAGGCGGGCTCGTCCGGGGTGATCGGGGGCGGGGACAGATGGCTGTCACGGCGTCGAGAAAGGTCGCCCGGGCGCCATCACATCCTGACGTCGAGACGCGTTCATCGCCGTCCCCCGCAGAAAACCGTGGACCAGACAGTAACAAGGATAAGGTGCCCGGTGTCGTGAAGAGTGATATGGGAGAACTGGCCCGTTGAAGTGATCCCCGAATCCCGGGCCTCAGCGCCGCTCTGCGGGCTCGCTCGTCGAGTGGGATGCCACTCCGCGGACCAGGCTCTACCTTCTCGCCGGGAGCGACCGTCACGCTCGACGGCGAAAATGCGATTCCCGGCCCCACGCCGACCGTCTGGTGCCGCCGCCGCCGCGCCACGCGCGGTAAAGCAGTCCGGCGAGCGGGGCGGGCGCGCGACTGATCGGGAAAATGCTCCTCAGCCGGGAACGGGTGGAGGCGCTTTTTCTTTCCGCCAACCGCTGTTCCGTCCCCCGCTGTGGGCCAACCGGGTCCGGCCCCTAAGCGTTCGATTACCTGGCCCGCGGCGCGCACTGGAGTACCGGTTCTTACGCTCGCGGCGCGCGTAGTCTCCTGAAGCGTAACCGAAGGAGGAGGAGGCGCGCGCGCCGCGGGGAGCTGAAGCGATTGAGCGGGGATCAGGCGAAGCGGTCAGGGGCGCGCATCCGGCCGAAACCGCTCGTCCGGTGCGCCCCAGAGGGCGCAGGTCTCCACCTCAATCGCGGGCTGACGCTGGGCGTTGCGCGTCCGATCCTTTGAGGGACCAGGCGTGGTAGGCGGCGGTCACGGATTCGGCGTCGCCGTCGCGGACGAGGCGGCCCTTGTGGATCCACTACGGCGCGCCACGGCGGTTGTCGCGCACTGAGCTGGCAGAATCGTGAGAGACTGAGGACGACCGTCTTGCCACCCCGCCTTGCGGAAGAGCGCGCGATCCGTTCCTTGCACTTTTCCTGGAACCGCTCGTCGCCAGGCGCGGAGAGGGTCTGCGAATCGACGAGAAGAATGTCGGGCTCAAAGCTGCTCCCGTCGCGACGGCGAAGGCTGAGCGCGCGGTCATCACCGGAGGAATACGTGCGGATGGGCGAGTCGATCGAACTCCGGAGAGCTCGGCCCACGCCACGATCTCGTCAGGCCGATGGCGCGCCATGGCGCTTCCCGCGCGAATCCGAGGAGAGCGCCCTGGAGCATCACGTTCTCCCGGCCGGTCAGCTCGCCGTGGAGGCCCGAGCCCGAAGCTCGAGAAGCGGGGCGGTTCTCCCGATCACCACGGCGCGGCCCTCTGTCGGGTAGAGGGACGCGGGCGATCAGCTTGAAGAGCGTGCTCTTGCCCCGCGCCGTTCCTTCCGACGACGCCGAGCGTCTCGCCTGGCGCGACGGTCAGGTCGAAAATCGCCAGGTGCGGCACCTCGACCTCGTCGAGAACGACCAGCGACGCTCCAGATCACGCGGATCAGCGTACTCGCCGAACGACTGGATGCGCTCGGACGGGACCCGGTAGCGCGGCGTGACCCCCTCGAGCGAGATCGCGTTCATGGATGGCAGGCTGCCCCGAAGCCGTCGGCGTGAGCCCGCGTCGGCAGCGCCGCGGTGAGCCGCGGGAAGTGCAACCCGGCCGCCGCGCTGACGGGGCTCCTCGCAGGCATGCATGGGCGCATGAGCCCTCCTTCCGTGCTCGTCACGCCATCACCGCCGCCGGGAGACGGCCGCCGTCGCCGGGGCTCGCAGTGAGGCTTTAGCGACGCTTGAGCCCCGGCGGCGGTCCCGCCTCCAGGCGATGGCTGAGGGCAGCACAACACTCCAGGGGCTCCTGGCACCCGGCGCCTGCGACTCGAGCGACCGGCGACGGCCCGGTTCTGCCTGTCAGCGGCAGAAGCGGCTGCGTGCCGACGAGGAGGCGGCCACGACGCCGGGGCGCATCAACGAGGCGTTTGTGACGCGCTACCGCATTAGCACTGACAGGAAGCAGCGCACTGGTCAGCCGTATGGCGGCAGAAGTGTGATCACCCGGCCAGCAGCACGGCAGAGCGCGAAATCGCGGCGGAAGGGAGGAGAGACTTCGCCTCGGGCAGAAGGCCGTCGTAGATCGGCCGCCGGATGGTCTGGATCCAGGTAGTACATCGGGTTCAGCCACTGGGCGAACCGGAACCGCGGCGGCACGATCGCCGGGGTGGTAGACGATCGGCGTCAGGGAAGAACCAGGTCTGCACGAGCACGAGATACATCTCCCGGACGTCGGAGAAGCGCGACGCGAGCGGTGAAGGAAAAGCCCGTTCCCGCGGCGAAGAGAGTCAGGAGCGCTACTCCGACGGGAATGAAGAGCCACGTCGCGTGCGGGAAAGCCCGTCACGAGAAGCAGGAGAAGCATGCGGACTGCATCGCTGAGAGCGCAGGTTGACGAGATCAGACGGCCATGGCCGACGACGAACACCGAGCGCGGAATGTAGAGTGCGCTTGGTCTGTCTCGTTCGCGGTCCTGAGGGTCTGGGAAGCGGCCGACGAGGTCGTCTGGGCGAAGAAGGTCCAGAAGAGCGAGCCAAGCCAGGAAGTGACGGGATAATTCGCGATCTGGGCTTTCAGGAGGTGGGAGAAGACGAGGGTGAGGGCGACCATGTTCAGGAGCTGGGGCGAGCATGGTCCAGAACACGCCAGGACCGATCTCTTGTACCGGATCTTGATGTCCCGGATCGCCATCTCGACGATCAGATTGCGATAGGCCCAGAGCCCCCGGAAGCCTCCTCGATCACACGCGCGCGGGCGGCGCGCGAGTCGTAAAAGGGGGGAGAGCTCCGCGCTTGCCGGCCGCTGCGATCAACGCCCGAGGCGATTCTATCCGGGACGTCGCAACGCTCCGGACCTTCGATCGAAATCCGGCTTCAGAATCCGGGATTCGGGGGGCGTCGGACCGGATGCGGCGGGCGAAAAAAAGGCTGCGTTAATGTATTGCATTGTTGCTGACGACCAGGGAGTTCAGGGTATCGACTCCCATGAATAGGGACCTTAGACGGAAGTAGAGGAAGGAAGCCGGCATGAGGTTGGCTCGGCGCGGGGTCACGCGGGTGTGCTCTCTTTCTCTTGGTCGCCTCCGGTTTCGCTCAGGTCTTGCGGCAGGAGGTGCGCTCTTCGGGAGGCCCGGCCCCGCGCGTCTTCCGAGGGCCGCGAGGTCGGCTGGCGCTCCGGCAGTGAAGCGCAGGCCGTGCCGACGCCGTTCTTCGGGGCGATCGGCACCAGTGGGGGCGGGCAACCCCGCCTCTGCCGCAGCAAGTGTTCCGGCCGCCGCAGCGACGCCGTCCTAGCCGGCGGCCCGGCCGGGACGCCCTGCCGGTTCACCGACTACATCCCCGACGGCAAGTACTACTTCCAGGTCACCGACTCGTCGGGGACGCTGCTCCTCTCATCCACGGATCCCGTCACCGAGCGCACCGTGACGGTCCAGGGAGGCGTGATCCCGGGTCCTACAACGGCACGACGCACGCGACCGACGGGAAGACCGGCGTGCGGCTCGCTCGCCGTTTCCCTCATGCCATTCGCCGACGCCGGGGTCGCGCAAGGCGGCCTACGTGGTCTGGCTGACTGCGGCCGCGAACTTCGACGGAAACCCGACGGCGGTGGACTCGGTCTGCGGCGCCGGGTGTTTCCACGGATTCCACAGCGACGTCTCCCGCGCGTACGGCTTCCGCGTCGAAGATAAGGCTTCGTGCGAGCCGACGTTCTGCGTCTCGGGCGTCAAGTTCAACGACGCCAACGGCAACGGCATACCGGACGCGGGCGAGCTGGGCCTGCCGGGCGTCGAGATCCGTGTGACGAGCGAGAAAGGCTCCGTTCTTTCCGCTCTGACGGGCGCCGACGGCTCGTACCGGATCTGCGGCCTGACCGACGACGTCGCGTACCGGGTCACCGAGACGCTGCCCTTCGGATACTCGCAGACGGGCCCCGTGAACCGGGACATCTCGCGCTTCGTCCACGCCCGCGGGTCCGCCTTCATCATCGACCTCTGCGATGAGGACATCGCCAGGCCTCAATTTCGCGAACCAGCTCATCCCCAATGCCATCGGCGGAATCAAGTTCGAGGACTTGAACGCCAACGGCGCTCGCGATCCCGGCGAGCCGCCTCTGGCCGGCGTCACGATCGTTCTGACCCCGGCCCGGCGGCGGGATGCGCGGACGACTCGTCGACCGACGCCTCGGGCAACTTCCTCTTCACCGGCGTCGCGGCCGGTTCCTATGTCTTGACCGAGGTCGTTCCCGCGGGCTTTAGCGAGACGGTGCCCGCGACCGACGGCATTCCGGTGACCCTGGTTTCGGGAGGCTCGTCCATCAACAACGTGTTCGGCAATTTCCACGGGATCCTGACCGGCACGGTCTCCGGCTTGAAATTCAACGACCTGAACGGAAACGGCGTGCGGGATGCCGGCGAACCCGGGCTTTCCGGCGTCACGATCACCCTGTCTCTGACCGGTACGACGCCACGGACGGTCGTGACCGGGTTCCGACGGCACCTTCTCCTTCTCGGCGCCGTGCCCTTCGGCAGCTACACGGTCTCCGAGACGGTCCCGGCGGGCTTCCAGCAGAACGGCACTCGAGCTGCGCCGGGCACGCTCACCGCCCTGGTCGACTTCGGGCACCAGGCCGTCGCGGGCGCTCGCGTTCGGGAACCAGGCTCTGACCGCCACGATCTCCGGCTCGAAGTTCAACGACTTGAACGGCAATGGAGTCCGGGATACCGGAGAACCGGGGCTCTCGGGCGTCACGATCCAGTTGCGCAACGCTGCGGGCCAGATCACCACGGCAACGACGGATGCCTCCGGCAACTTCTCCTTGACGGGAGTCGCCCCGGGGACCTTACACCCTTTCCGAGGTCGTGCCCGTCGGGTTCGTCCAGACGACGCCGGGAGGCGCGGGGACGATCAGCGTCACCGTGACGGCGGGCCAGAACGCGACGGGATTCCTCTTCGGCAACCGCGCCGCGATCGGGTCGATCTCCGGGACGAAGTTCAACGACGCCAACGGCAACGGCGTCAAGGACACCGGCGAGTCCGGCGTCTCCGGCGTGACGATCCGGCTCACCAACTCCGTCGGGCGGTCCTCACGACGACGACCGACACTTCCGGCAATTTCTCCTTCACGCGGGATTCCTGCCGGCCCTACGTCCTCACCGAGGTCGTTGCCCGCGGAGCTCCGTCCAGACGGTTCCGGGCGGGGAGCCGGGATCAACATCACGCTGACGCCGGGCCAGAACGCGACGGGCTTTCTCTTCGGCAACCAGGTCGCGGCGCCGAGCGAGCATCGCGGGCGGGGCATTCAACGACGCCAACGGCAACGGCCTGCGCGACACGGGAGAGCTGGGGATGCCCGGCGTGTCGATCCAGTTGAAGACTCCGTCGGGCCAGACTCTGCTCGCGACGACCGACGCCTCCGGAGCCTTCTCCTTCACGGGCCTCGCCGCGGGGAGCCTACGTGGTCTCGGAGATCGTCCCGGCCGGCTTCACCCAGACCGCCCCGCCGCCGCCCGGAACGTTCTCGGTGACGGTGACGGCCGGTCAGAACGCTGACGGGCCTCCTCTTCGGCAACCAGGCCGCCCAGGGAACCGGCACCGGCCTCGTGTCCGGCACCAAGTACCTCGACCTCGACGCGAACGGCGTCCTGGGCGGGCTCGACCGCCCGCAGGCCGGAGATCGTCTTCGTGCTGACCGACGCGAACGGCGTCCAGCGCCAGACGACCTCCGCGGCCGACGGGACGTTCTCCTTCACGAGTCTTCCGCCCGGCAATTACGTGCTCTCCGGAGATCCTGCTAGGCGAACTTCTTCCAGACGTTCCCCGGGACGCCCGCCAACCCCGGAACCTACAAGATCACGCTCGCGCCGGGACAGCAGGCCACCGGCTTCCTCTTCCTGAACAAATGTTGAGTCGCACGAGTAAAGAGCGCTACAGCGCGGAGGCTTGAAGATGATCAGCGGCCGAAAGTCGCTTGGGATTCTTCTCCGGGGCCCTCGGGATCCCTCATGGTCGGCGCGGCGGTCGCGCGGGAGCAGTCCTCCGAAGTGCGTGACCGCGTCAACGTGCCGGCGCCGCTCGCCGGGAAACGTACCTCGGCCCCCACGTGGGGTACAGCTTCATCGGGAAGTTCGAGGACATCTACTGCGCCTGCGACACGGACCAGAACGATTTCCTGTTCGTCGGCGGGCGGGTCGGCCACTTCTTCTCGGACCACTTCGCCCTCGAAGCTCACCGGCCAGTATTTCAACCCGGACCGCGCGCGCATTCACGACTTCTGGGAGCTCACGATCGGCGGCATGTACGACTTCACGCCGTCGATCCCCGGGTGGAACACGTACCTGGGCTTCGGCGGCGGCGCTTCGCGCCGGGACGTCTTCGAGGAAAGGGCGTCGCCCTCGCGTACCTCGCGTTCGGCTCGAGTACCGGTTCCAGCAAGCTCGTCGGCCTGCGCCTCGAGGTCAAGGGCAACTACAACTTCTCTTCCCATCTCACGGCCCAGCAACGCCTTCGGCAGCTTTCCCGTCGACTACCCTTCGCACATCGACGTCCAGCCCAATATCGGCCTGCTGATTCACTTCGGCGGGCATGCGGGTGCCCGCGTTGTGGAAGTGGCTCCGGCGCCTGAGGTCCCGCCTCCTCCTCCCGCCCCGGCGCCGCCGCCCGCCGCCGCCCGAGCGCCCCGCCGCGCCTCCGGTCGTGGCCCCGCCGCCGCCGCCAGGCTCCGATGCGCGACATGATCGATTTCGACCATGGCAAGGCCCGCGTCACCAACATCGCCAAAGGCGAAGCTGGACGCGGTCGCCCTGCGCCTGCGCGACAACCCGCGCGCGACCGTCACGATCACGGGCTACCCCGACACCGGCACCGGCGCGCGCCAGGAGAAGCTCGCCCGCGAGCGCGCGGAAACGTCAAGGCGTACCTGATGGAGCGGCACGGCATCGACGCGTCGCGGATCACGACGACGATCGACATGACCGACACGGAGAACCGCACCCGCGCGGTCCTCGTGACCATCACCCCTTAAGACCCTCGACGGAACAGAAGAAAAGGGCGGCCGTGTGGCCGCCCTTTTGATTTGTCAGGGACCTCGCCCGCCGGGCCTATCTCTTCAGGATCAGGAGCGCCGCTCCCCGAGCGCCAGGCCGAGCAGAGCGAGCATGGGGAAGGAGAGCGTCGGAACGACGGCGTTCGCGATCAGGGTCGCCGTCCGCGTGGCCGTCGCGGCCACGGTCGTCGGCGTGTTCGTAGGTTGTGCTCGTGGGAGTGTTCGTCCGTGTATTCGTCCGGGTATTCGTCGGCGTCGGTGTGGGCGGCGGCAGGCCCTCGCCCACCAGTCGTCGGCGCATTCGCCGATGTTGTTTCCTAGCAGCCGGGTCGAATGCGTTCGTGCTCACCGTCGCCGTGTTGGTAATCAGGCCCGGGGTAACGGGAGCGGTCACGACGATCGTGATATCAGGCGCCGTTCCCGGAGCCAGCGAGGTCCTCGTGCAGCTGACGACGCCGGAAGCTTCCGAGAGCAGTTCCATCCCGTGCCCGACGCCGAGACGAACGACACCCCGGCCGGGAGCGTGTCCGTGACGGTCGCCTGCTGCAGCGCCGTGGCCGGTCCCGCGTTGGACACGGTCACCGTGTATGTCAGCGTTCCTCCGGGGCCACGGGATCCGGAGAATCCGTTTTGGTCAGCGACAGGTTCGCTCCCTGGACCGTGTACAAGCCGTACTGGAGGTGATCCACCTCGATCCCGCCCCCGTGTTGGAGATCTTGATCGCGGAGATACCGCGCCACGTTCACGACTCCGAAGAAAGCGGTCCTCGGGAGTCTCCCCGAGTTGGAGCCGTCCCCGATCGCAACCGGACCGATCGTCCCGAGAGAGGTGCCGACCGAATCGAACGCCTCGAATGTCGCCGTCCCGCCGCCGTCCGTCCACACGAGGCCCGCTTTCGTCGGAAAAGCTCCCAGCGTCGTCCTGGTTGAACGTAAACGTGATGCCGGTCCCCCTGCGCCCGTGAAGAGGGAATGGCCGCCCAGGCCCGAGCCGTCGATCACACCGTCATCCGCGTCCACCGAATCGATAGAGGCCCTCGAATCCCGGCGGGATGATCGTTCCGTCGGACAGGGTCACTCCGGGCACCGTCAGGACGCCGCACTCGAAGTCTTCCAGGTACATGTTGCCCGCGTTCAGGTCCGTCAGAAACGGGCTGTCCGCCTTCGACAGATAGGGAGTCGGGCCCAGGAATCGTCGCTGCAACCGCCCGCGGCCGCGGCGCGCGGCTCTGGGCCCCTGCCGAGAGAACGGGCAGGATGAGCAGGAGCATGCCGGCGGTGAGGATTGCCAAAGCCGGATCCGCGACCGGGCGCGCGTCTCGTCATACCGGCCCTCACCCGCCCAGGCGAAGACTTCATGGCGCTGCTCCTCCGAACAAGCTAAATCCGAATCCGGTCGCGCGTTTGCGCGAGCCTGACTTCTTCGGGAAGAGGAGCGCGGCTCCGCCAGATCAGGCCGAGAAAGCCAACATCGGGAAGGACAGCGTCGGGACCACGGCGGTGACGCCCGGAGTGGGAAGTCGGAGTGTTGACGCCGAAGGGCTGAAGGAGCCTACGAGTTGCCAGGAGATGATCTCGTGCGTGTTTCCTCCGCGCCGGTGCCGGAGGTGAACCCGACGAAAACGTTGTTCGTGCCAAGGATCGTAAGCGCGGGTCAGGTCGCGGAAACGTCCGGGTTCACGGGACGGACGCCCGTCTTGTTGACGCGGCCCTGGAGCACCTTGGCCACGCCGTCGTAGTCCACCCAGGCGAACCAGACACCCCCGTCGTTGAAACGCGGGCTGATGTGGAGTCAACGCGATCGAGGTCATGTTCCCGTTGGTGTCGATACCGATGTGGTTCGGGTCATTCTGGTCCTGGCCGCCGTTGTTGAACGTGTCGAGCTCGATTCCGACGCTCCGGGCTGATCCCCCTGGAATCCGATTCCGCCTCCGCCCGCCCCCGGCCGTGTTCGACACCGTCTGGATCGCGAACACGATGCCGTCGGCTCCCGCGCCGTCACTGTCGCCGATGCCGACGGGATTGGCGAGAATCTGGAACCGGAAGAGCGTCGAGAAGGAAGCGTTCGAGGCCGGAGAGAACGTGTTCGTCAGGAAGGCGCTCGATCCCGGAGCCGAAGAAGCCGTTGGTCAGGCGGAGCACGCACTGCGGATTCGGATTGAGGGACCGCTGGAAGCACCGTTTAACGTGAAGCTCGACGCGTGTTGCAGAAGTCAGTGAAGAGGTCTGCTGGGCGTAGAGCGGAAGCGCCGAGGCCAAGCCCGATGAGGGCGGTCGGAGTAACGAACCGCAGCCGCTCTCATGTTTCCCTCCTCCGAAAGCGGAACTTGACACAGCTTTACCACTCGAAAGGCGGCTACTTCCTCAGGAGCGGGACCGCCGCTCCCGCGAGCGCCAGGCCGAGAAGAGCGAGCATCTGGGAAGGTGAGCGTCGGGACCACGACAGCCGGCGATCCGGTGTTGCCGTGCGCGTTGGCGTCGCGGTTATCGGCGTGCATGGCGTGTTCGTGGGCGTCGCCGTGGCCCACCCCGCGGGCGTGTTCGTCGGAGTCGGCGTCGCTGCGATCCCACCGCACTCTCCCGTCTGGCATTCGAACGCGCCGATCTCACAGGCGGAGCCCTGCGGCCGCGCGATGCCGCGCTGGTCGGTCGCCGGCGGCGGGCAGCCGCTGGCGGCGTTCAATGCGGGAGCTGCCCGTGGAGAGCGCGTGGGTCTGCGTCGGGCCGCCGTTGCTGGCGAGCGCCTGCAGGAGCGGATCGCCTATCGTAATGGTTTGCCCCGCAGCTGTTTCCGGGAACTGGAGGTTGGTGCCGCTGTCGGTGATAATCGTGCCGCCGCAGTTCAATCCCGCGACCGGGTAGGCGACGATCGTGTTCTTGAGGGAGAGCGAGGCTCCGTTCCACGAATGTTTGCGCCGGAAGAGGTCGCCGAATTTATGGCGATGGTGCTGTTGATGATCGTCACCGTGGCCTCGCTCAGGATGAACATGCCTCCGCCGACGCTGCCGGCGCCTGTGGCGGTGTTGCCGCTGATGGTGCTGTTGGTGATCGTCAACAGGGCGGGGCTGTTGACGTTCGTCGAGCCGTTCAGAAAATGCCGCCCCCGCCTGCGGGGCGCTATTCCCGGAAATCGTCGAGTTCGTGATCGTCGAAGAGCCGTTGATCAGGGAAGAGCCCGCCCCCTGGTCGCCGGTGCTCTGGTTCCCGCTGATCGTGCTGTTGGTCATCGTCACGCTGCCCGCGAGAAAATGCCGCCGCCCTGATCGGACGTTCGTGTTGCCGCTGACAGTGCTGTTGGTTAGCGTGTGACGTTGTTGGCAAAGATGCCGCCGCCCTGGCCGGTCGCGCCGTTGTTGCCCGACAGGACGGAGAAACTCAGGATGACGGCTGCCGCCAGAGATGCCACCGCCGGACTTGCTCGAGCTCGCGGCCGTTGACCCGTTGCGGACAGTCAGGTTGTTCAGATTGAGGGTCACGGCGCCGATGAGCTGGAAGACCCGATCGGTTGCGTTGCCGTCGATGATGGTCGTCGCCGCGCCGCCCCCGTTGATCGTCAGGTTCGCTCTGACGTCGAGATCTCCGTGGCGGCGAAATCCTCGTTGACGCCCGTCAGCGTCGGCGTGTAGGGGCTCGCGTTGGACGGGGCGTGATGCTCGAGCCGGGACTGGCGTTGGCGGCGATGACGGCGTCGCGCAGCGTGCAGAGGGACACGGTGCAGGCGCCGTTGTTGCCGTCCGCCGTCGTCGTGACGACGAAGACGGCGGCTTGCGCCGCGGCGGCCGGGATCAGGACGAGAGCCAGGCCGGTTGCGAGCGCCGCGGGAAGGCGGCGGGTCCGGAAGCGGGCATTCCGACGAGGCTCCGCCCACGAGAGAAATGGGAATTGCACCATAACGTCCTCCTGGAGGGAAAAAGTTATTCGAAACCGTGTTACCGCGACACGACCGACGTGCCTCAAGGATAGCGGGATTTTCGCCCGGCCGAGGATGCGCCTTTCCTGCAGCGAAGTGAACGCGGCCGAGCGCAGAAGATCGGAAGCGGTCGAGATTAGGCTGACTGGTCCAGATAATTTATGTCGGCCTTTCCTTCTCAAAACAAAGGGGCTAGAGTGCTTCGGTCATGGCGCGTCGAGCGAAAAAACGTCCACGTCCGGGTGGCGCGGCGCTCGTCTCTTTTCAGGTCAATGGCGAGCCGGTCGAGGCCTCGTTCGCGCCGCACAAGACGCTGCTCGAGGTCCTGCGCGAAGACCTGCGGCTGACCGGCACCAAGCACGGCTGCGAGCTCGGGGAGTGCGGCACCTGCGCCGTGCTCGTGGACGGGAAGCCGGTTCTCTCCTGCCTCTACCTGGGGCTCGAGTGCGAGGGCGAGGCATGTCGAGACCGTCGAGGGCATGGCGGGGCCGGCAGGGACTCCATCCGCTGCAGAAGGCTTTCGCGGATCTCGGCGCGCGCGCAGTGCGGCTACTGCACGCCGGGATTCCTGCTGACGGCGCAGGCGCTCCTCGAGGACGAAGCCCGAAGCCGACGCTCGACGAGATCAAGGAGGCCCTGGCCGGCAACCTCTGCCGCTGCACCGGCTACATCAAGATCTTCGAAGCGGTGGAGCTCGCGGCCGCCTGGATGCGCGGGCGAGGCACGCCGAGCCGCGCACGGAGACGCTCTACGGAACCGACTTCGACGAGAGCGGACTCTCTTCCGGTCGTGAGTCAGCTGACGACGAGGAGGCGGTCTGCAGGTCGCAAGGTCGAAGGTCTAACGGTCCGGAGCCTGACCGTCAGACTTTGGACCTTAGACCGTTGCGACCGCATCGGGCGGCTCGCGTGAGAAGCGTCGCGCAGAGACCCGGGTCGTCGGCCGGCCGTACCCGAAGGTGGACGCGGCGGCGAAGGTCACCGGGACAGACGAAGTTCGCCGACGATCATCTTTCTTCCGCGGATGCTGCACTGCAAGATCCTGCGCTCGAAGGTCGCGCACGCGCAGGTCGCCTGCGCGTGGACGTGTCGAAGGCGCTGGCGAGGCCCGGCGTCGTCGCCGCGGCGACGGGCGCGCGACCTGCCGATCGCCTTCGGCATCCTGCCGGTCTCCCAGGACGAGCACGCGCTCTGCCCGACACGGTGCGTTTCGTCGGCGACCCGATCGCCGCGGTCGCGGCCGTGGACGAGGATGCCGCCTTCGACGCGCTCGACGCGATCGAGGTCGAGTACGAGCCGCTCCGCCCGATCTGCTCGATCGAGGACGCCGTGGCGAACCCGCTCCCCGGATCCACGACTACGGCGACGACGGGCAACTTCCACAAGCTCGTCGCGATGGAGTTCGGCGACACGGAGGAGGGCTTCGCGCGCGCCGAGAAGGTCTACGACGACCTCTTCTTCTACGAGGGCAACACCGCATCTGCGCGCTCGAGCAGCACGCGGCGCTCGCGGATTTCGGCCCCGACGGGAAGCTCACGCTCTGGACCTCGACGCAGACGCCGCACTACGTCCACCGCGCGCTCGCGAAGGTGCTCCAGATGCCGGCCTCGCGGATCCGCGTCATCGCGACGCCCAACGGCGGCGGCTTCGGCGGCAAAGTCCGATCCCTTCAACCACGAGATCGTCGTCGCGCACCTCTCGCGCGTGACCGGGCGGCCGGTCAAGATCTGCCTGACGCGCGAGGAGGTCTTCTACTGCCACCGGGGCCGCCATCCCGACGCTGATGCGCGTCAAGACCGGCGTGACGAAGGACGGCGCGGATCACCGCGATGCATTTTCAGACCGTCCTCGACGGCGGCGGCTACGGCTCCTACGGCGTCGCCTCGACCTACTACACGGGCGCGCTGCAGACGGTGACCTACAAGGTGCCGGCCTACCGCTTCGACGGCGCGCGCGTCTTCACCAACAAGCCGCCGTGCGGTCCCAAGCGCGGGCACGGCACGCCGCAGCCGCGCGTTCGCGATGGAGGCGCAGCTGGACAAGATCGCCTGCGACCTCGGGCCTCGATCCCGCGGACATGCGCAAGGCGCACCTCCAGCCGCCCGACTCCCTGACCGCGAACTTCCTGCGCGTCGGCTCCATGGGGCTCGCCGCCGTGCATCGACAAGGTGGTCGAAGCCTCCGGGTGGCGGAGCCCGGCGCGGCCGGCTCGGCGCGCGGGCGCGGCCTCGGCCTCGCCTGCTCCTCCTACATCTGCGGCGCGGGGCTGCCGATCTACTGGAACGCGATGCCCCAGTCCGGCGTGCAGCTGAAGCTCGACCGCGGCGGCGGCGTGACGGTCTTCTGCGGCTCGACGGAGATCGGGCAGGGGAGCGACTCGATCCTCGCGGCGATCGTGGCGGAGGTGCTCGGGATCGATCCCTTCGACATCCGCGTCGTCACGGGCGACACGGACCTGACGCCGGTGGATCTGGGCTCGTACTCCTCGCGCGTGACGCTGATGACCGGCAACGCGGCGATCCAGGCGGCCGAGCGCGCGCGGGAGATGCTCGTCGCGGCCGCGGCCGGCGAAGCTCGAGAGTCCCGGCGGCGCGCGATCGGCCTGGCGGAGGGTCGCGTCTTCGACGTCGAGGACCCGGAGCAGGGGATGAGCTTTCCCGAGGCGGTCGTCGCCGCGGAGTCGCGGTTCGGCACGCTCGGCACCGTCGGGTCGTATTCGCCGCCGCCCTCGGCGGGCCGTTACCGCGGCGCCGGCGTCGGGTCCGTCGCCGGCCTACTCCTACTCGGCCGCGGTCGTCGAAGTCGCGGTGGACGCGGAGACGGGCATCGTGACCGTCCCGAAAATCTGGATCGCGCACGACGTCGGCAAGTGCATCAACCCGGTCTCCGTCGTGGGCCAGGTCGAGGGCTCCGGTGTACATGGGCCTGGGCGAGATCCTGATGGAGGAGATGGCCTACCGCTCCGACGTCAACGGCAACGTCGTCCACAAGTTCCCGTCGCTGCTGGAATACAAGAGCCCCACGACGAAGGAGATGCCGGAGGTCGTCACGTTCCTGGTCGAGGACCCCGATCCCAACGGCCCCTTCGGCGCGAAGGAAGTCGGGCCAGGGGCCGCTCCTGCCGATTCCCCCGGCGGTCGCCAACGCGATCTTCGACGCCGTCGGCGTCCGCGATCGACGAGGTCCCGGCGACTCCGGAGAAAGTCCTGACGGCCCTGCAGAGCGAAGGCGCAGGGAAAGCCGCCGCGCTACGGCCCGACCGCATTCCCGGCGATTCCGTATCCCGGAGCCGCTGCGCGTCCTCGACCCCCGACGCAGGGCGGCGACGGACAAGCGATCGCGGCCGAAGCCGACCGGCGCCGGAGGCGTCCGATGACATCCGATTGCAGCGTCCGAGTTGGGCCGACTTCAATCACAGATCACGAATCACGAAATCACACGATCCCCATGATGCGTCTTCCGAAATTCCGGTACTACGCGCCGCGGACGGTCCGCGAGGCGGTCGCGATCCAGCGCGGATGCGGGGCCCGAGAGCGCGTCTTCGTCGCCGGGGGCACGGACCTCTATCCGAACATGAAGCGGCGGCAGCGACGCCGAAGGTCGTCATCGGGCTCTCGCGCATGCCGGCGCTGCGCGGATCCGGTTCGCGTCCGGAAGGAGCCGTCGATCGGGTCGGCGGTCCTGCTCTCGGCGATCGAGAACCACCGCCGCATCCGGCGCGATTATCCGGCGCTCGCTCCGCGCGATCGAGGAGATCTCGACGCCGCCGCTGCGCAACATGGGGACGCTCGGCGGCAACCTCCTGCTCGACACGCGCTGCAACTACTACGACCAGAACTACGAGTGGCGCAAGGCGATCGACTTCTGCATGAAGAAGGACGGCGACATCTGCTGGGTGGCGCCCGGTTCGCCCAAGTGCCTGGCCGTTCAGTCGGCCGACTCGGTGCCCGATCCTGATCGCCCTGAACGCGCGGGCGGTCCTCGCGTCGGCGACCGGCCGAGCGCGAGGTCGCCGTCGAGGACCTCTACACGAACGACGGCATCGACTACCTGACCAAGCGCCCGGAGGAGCTCCTGACCGAGATCCGTCTCCCCGGCCGGACGGATGGCGGGCGAGCTACCGAAAGCTGCGGCGCCGCGGGAGCCTTCGACTTCCCGGTGCTCTGCGTCGGAGCCGCGGTCCGCGCGGGAGGGTGGCAGTCGTCGCCGAGGCGCGCCTGGTCCTCGGCGGCGTCGCTTCGGCGCCAGTCCGGCTGACCGCTGCGGAGATCCTCCTCGTCGGCCGCCCGCTCGATGGCGAGTCGATCGCGGACGCGTCGGCAGCGGCGGCCGGCCCGTCCCGCCCAATGGACAACACCGATTTCTCCGTCGTCTGGCGCAAGCAGATGACCAGGCAATGTCAGCTGCCGCCCTCGGCGCGACCTGCTGACGGACTGAGGTGCGCTCGGGAACTCGGGGACTGCGAGCTGGAGATGGAGCGATTCCCAGTCCTCCCAGTCCCCCTATCCCCCAGTCCCCAGTCAGGTTACAGATCGCCGCGAGAGCTCAGCGCCATTTGCATTCCTCGACGCATTCGCATAGACTATCACACCTTCTCGTATCGCTCGCCTTTCGCAGCGTCGCCTGCTGTCCGAATTCCGACGAATCTCACGGGAAGTCGTTCCTGCCGAGCGGCGCGACGGGGCGGTCATTAGAGACGCCGGATGAGGATTCTGTTTCGATGAAACTGTATGTTGGAAACCTTCCCTACGACGAGCGAGCAATACGTAACTGG
>ERZ1370068.9818-contig-8568_pt1 | contig 22559 bp, 39 predicted proteins | sample MGYA00561227_ERZ1370068 | MGnify/ENA primary metagenome ERZ1370068 (study PRJEB38410, sample SAMEA6850437) | metagenome | study: Metagenomic assessment of the ecological functions of the soil: analysis of the soil microbiota associated with the... | reverse complement strand
TTACGTATTGCTATGTCAGAGCGTGCAGCTCGAGGTCTGTCGCCGCCCGGAACCGTGGCCGTACAAGTGCACCCGGCGCAGCAGCGCATCCCTAACCCACCCCCTGACCGAGCCGTCGACCAGTCGATCGCGTTCCCAATATCACTTCGGCCGCGCCCGTCTCGATCCCACATAAAAGCGGTCACTTCTTGGCGAAATACGGCCCGGGCGGCGGCACGTGACTGGTTGCAGGCCGCGGGCAAGCTGTTCGATAGCGGGCAGCGGCAACGCTGAGCTGGATGGTACGCCGAGCAGAGCGATCTCGTCCAGCTCACCCATGTGGCGGTCGTCTCAGGCGGCGCCATGCTGCCACCACCAGGATCGACAGGCGCGCCGACGGCGATCAGTGCCACGCCCACACTGGTCAGATCGATCAAGAGGGAGGCAACGAGAGCACCCAGCCCGACGGCAAGTGCGATCAGACTCGGAGCAAGCCGAATACTCGGCAAGGGACGTCATCGGGGCCAACCCCGGGCCATGAGCGTGAAAAGACCGATATCAACAAGGGCGCTGCTGATGGCGCTCGACGCAGCCAACAGGGCGAGAGCAGCCAGCCTGCCGAGTGAAAGATCGGAATCAGCGCGATTGGCAGGCCCCACAACGCAACGCCGACGCCAAACCACTGCCAGCCGCCGCGATCCCACCAGCAAAGATGCGACGAGAGAACCGGATCACCGCGCCTGCACCGATGGCAGCGGTCAGGTTCCGACCCCCGGTTCACCGGTGCGCAAAGTGCAGATCCAGGCTACCACAACGGTGAAGACGGCCAGTGCTCCGCGGTAAACGTCTGGGCTGTGCCTAGCCTGATGAACAGTGCCAAGTCAGATGGTTCCGGAGGACGGTACGAACGCCCTCGGCTGCTTCGGCTATCAGGTGGACATTTCGTGGCGCTGAGGTTCCCGGCGGAGCGTCGTAAAGTGCAATCGCAACAGCAAGAGCCGCCGCGGCCAGCGAGGCACCCGATGCGACGACGAACACAGCCGCGACGTCAAAGTGAACTCCGCAATCACCGCCGCCAGCAACGGACCTACCACAGCGTGGCGACAGAATCAAAACCCTCGTACCACGTTCTGCACTGGCCAGCTTCATGTCCGGTTCGGCACAGAGAGGGAAGCAAAAGAAGCTGAATGTGCTGGACGGTAAAGGGTCGCCGCGATAGTTGAGAGCGGCGAGAACGTAGACGATCAGCACTGGGCCGTCGAGGCGACCACGATCCCAGCTGCCCCTGTAACGATCCCGCGGACCGTGGATACCAGAACAAGGACCGCCCCTGACGCGTCCCCGGTCCGCCAGCGGCGCAGCCATGGCGCCATTACAGCCGACGGCACCATGCGTAGCAGACCTACCAGGCCGACCGCGGTCGCCCCGCCGTCCCGGTAGGCGACGATTCCCAGGCCCACACGGTGAAGGCCCACAGCTGTCCAAAGCCCCAAAGAAGCTCAGCTGAGCGCGGCGCAGATTGCTCACCGCATTGCTGGCAAACGCGGCTGCGGCCGCCTTCAGCCTGCCGGGCAGCTTCATGCCTGCTGACAATAACGCTCGGATCAGTGACGGCACCAGCTGCCTGCGCTCTTCGGGCATAGCCACGAGGTTTCGCGCCAAGATCAAAAAGCGACCGGTTCGAGGCGTGTGGATCACCTCGGGCTGTCAGCTCTGGTAGAGGCCTGCGCTTGGCGATGTACTGCACGATGCCGTCCGGCACCAGATACCAGATCGGCTGGTGACGTTGCACTCGCAGTCGGCAGGCCGTGGATGAGATCGCGAGCGCCGGCACCTCCATCAACGTGATCTTGTCCTGCGGCAGCTGAGCGATCACCGGCGAGTCAAGATCAACTCCAGGACGCGTACAGCCGACGAAATGAGCAAGATCAAAAATGGAGTCGACCTCGTGCCAGGTGAGAATCTGGGTCAATGCGTCGGCGCCGGTGATGAAGTACAAATCCAGGTCTTGGCCACGCTCGGCGCGCAGGTCGCGGAGCGTGTCCGCGGTATAGGTCGGCCCTGGTCGGTCGATGTCGACGCGGCTGACCGTAAACCTGGGGTTGGACGCGGTGGCAATGACGGTCATCAGATAACGATCTTCGCCGGATGAGACCTGACGATGAGTCTTCTGCCACGGCTGGCCGGTCGGAACGAAAACAACCTCGTCAAGATCGAAGCGACTCGCCACCTCACTGGCGGCGACCAGGTGACCGTGGTGGATTGGATCGAAGGTGCCACCCATCACGCCAAGCCGATAACGCTGCTGCGGGTCGAAGCCGCGCTGCCGGGCCAGGCCTGTCGCGCGAGGTGACGAAGTCACGCCTAGCTGTGCGGGCGACCCCTGCCGATCGACCAGGTGATCAGCAGCAGGATCGTGGAGCATGCTAAACGCGAGCAGTCCAAAAGCCCAGTGCAGGAATTGGGAGTTCGCGGGTGACCTCCGTCTGGAGAAGCGTCAGTCCCAGGGTCATACCCGCAGCGTAATGGCGGCTCAGAGCCGCTCGTTTCGACAGCTGTGATGCGAGACGCACGCTTCCAACCCGTGGGCGCCGCTCGTTGTCGGCGTCGTAATACCGCCGAACCTGCCCCGACCCGATCACCACAGCGCATCGCGGTCGCGGTCATCTCAGGCGAGACCCATCGGCCCGCGAGCGTGCAGCTGCAGAGTGGAGATGCCGATCTCGGCACCGAACCCGAATTCGCCTCCGTCGACGAACCGGCTTGAGTGCGTTGACCAGCCACCGCAGCCGAATCCACTCTCGGCAGTCCCAGGCCGAGCGGCAGAGGCTCCGCGACTCGGTGATGATCGTCTCCGTGGTGGCCGGAGCTGTAGCGGCGGATGTGCTGCAGGGGCTTCGCGTCCAAGGAGTCCACGACGGCGAGGGCGATGTCCAAAGACAGATACTCCTCGGCAAAGTCGCGCTCCACTGCCGGTATGACGTCGCCGTACGCCGCGCGACCTGCGAGTCGCCGTGCACCGTGACCCCCATGCGCGGCCGGGCGTCTCGAGGACCTTCGGTACGAACGATGTCCAGCGATGTCGGCGTGCACCAGAAGTGTTTCCGCCGCATTGCAGACCGAGGGCCGTCGCGCCTTCGCGTTGATCACGATGTTGAGCGCCATCTGTCGGTCGGCCCCGACGTCGACGTAAGGCGTGGCAGTTGCCCACTCCGCGTCTCAATAACCGGCACCTGGCTGTTGCGGACTACGTTGTCGATCAAGCCCGCGCCGCCCCGCGGAATCAGCACATCGACCAGTCCGCGGGCCGCCATCAGCCGGCTCGTTCGTGACCTCGCGCGGACCCGGCACAAGCTGGATTGCCTCGGCCGGCAGCCCGGCATCGACCAGCCCGGCCTGGAGCGTCGACGACGGCTCGCGTTCGAGTCGGCCGCGGAGGAGGAGCCCCGGAGCAGCGCCGCATTGCCCGATTTCAGGCAGATCCCGCCTGCGTCGGCGGTCAGCATTGGGGCGCGCTTCGTAGATGATGCCGACGACGCCGAGGCGGCACTCGAACCTGGCGGACCTGCACCCCGTTGGCGTTGGTCCAGCCGCGTACCACGTCACCGACCGGGTCCGGCAGCGCAGCCAGCTCGCGTAAGCCCTCCGCCATGCCTGCGATGCGGTCCGGGTGAGCCGCAGCCGATCGATCAGGGCAGCGCGTTGGTGCCGTTGGCTTCGGCGCGAGCGTACATGCGCGTTCGTTGGCCTCGCAAGATCGCGGTTTCGGATTTTGCCAGCGCATCGGCCATCGCACAGCAGAGCGGCGTCCTTGGCAGCCCGAGCTGCGCTCACTCAAAGTCAGCGCGGCGGTTCGCGCCTTCTGAGCTTGTTCCTGAACGGTCACCGACAAATCTAACCCTCAGGTCTTCGCGCTGTTCTATCGCGAACGCTGTACGCGCAAGTCGCAGAAAGTTCCTGACTCCGATCAGTCGAATCAGGTGCTGCGGGCTGAAGAACGACCGCATGGGAACAACACCCGGTGAGCACGCCGAAGAAGTTGGACGCTTCTGCGCTCGTCGGCGCCGATCGCTGCGAACAGCCGCTCTTCGATTTCGTTGACTCCGCGTAGGCGTGCCAGACCCAGGGTCAGTCGAGACGTTGGGCTGGTCTCGCGATTGCGCTGCTTCTCATATCTGGCCAAGGCGCCCTGCTGAGTCACTGGTGCCCCCGAGCCGCTCACTATTGCTTGGATAGCAACTCGGTCATCGCGCAGGCGCATGGCCAATGCCGAGACCGGTGATCGGATCCATGACGAGGCCCGCGTCCCCGGCAGCAAGCGCCCATCCTGGTCCCCGAGCTCCACGAGCGAGTTCGGTAGATCGCTCGTGCCCCTGCGTGGGCCGACCTGCGTACAGCCGCGCGCGCCCGATCGCCCAGGCTGCCGGCCTTGTGGAGAGTGGCGATCGAGGTGAGCCGTGGGATCCCGCCGGACCGCCTCGAAGTCCGCGATCCGACCGGCGACATAGGTCATGGTGAGGCCGTCATTGGTCGGCCATGCGCTGGCCGCGCATCCATTTCCTGAGTAGATCTCGCCACCTTGACGGGCAGCCCGCCCCAGTACGCGTAGACGCGAAGGTAAGCGCACGCAAACCTACGCCGCTCCGCTGCGCCGACGAGCCACGCGACCCTTGAATGCTTCCCGTCGGCTCCGACGACGAACGCCGCTGACTCGATCATCGAGCCAGCGGTGCGCTTCTCCTGCAGCCGGAAGTCCGGTCACGCGACTCGCCTCGCTGGTGAGCTCAACTCCAGCGCGCATCCCTCGCGCACCTCCGCCCCGCGTCCCACGCGCGGCATCGACGAGCAAGGCGTCGAGGACCGTGCGCCGGGGACTGATCATCATGCTGACGTCGTCGTGGTCGGGGAAACCACCTTCGACCACCGCGCTACCGGCTTGGAAGAGGACATGGGGCGTGGGCGGGTCCCGGCATCCAGCAGCGGTTCCAGCAGACCAAAACGGCGAGTCGCGCGCGACGCCCGGCAGCTGGATCTGGTGTGGTGGCAGCGGTGTCACTGCGGGAAATGGGCTCGGTCGACGACCAGAACTCGTAGTCCGCACGCGCGAGCAGCAGTGCCGTGGCAGCGCCCGCGACGCGGGCTCCAACAATAATGACGTCGAAGCTCATGGTCAGCCTCTCCACATTTGGGGTCGGCGCAGCTACCGCGTTTCGTATCACTGTAACGTAACATCGTTAGCGATATGATGTCCAGCATGGGCCGACCACGGGAGCACTGACTGGCGAAACGCGTGAGCACCTGCTCCGCGTTGCAGGTCGGATCATCCGTCGAGGAGGGTTACGAAGCGCTCACGGTCCGTGGGCTTGCGGCCGAGGCGGGTGTAACTCACTCGTGCGATCTACAGTCTGTTCAGCGGACTGCCGGAGCTCATTGCTGTCCTCTGCGCGCAGCAGCACAGAGGCGATGGTCCGTCACCACGAGGCAGTTGGCCGTCACGGACGACCCGATCAGCGAGCTGCTACCCTTGCGCTGTCGTATCGAGCCGCCGCACAGGAGCAGGCCGACCTATACGAGATGCTCTACACACCGACCGTTGCTGATGGCCGGGCGGTGGAGGAGTATCCGCAGCAAGTCCAACGCACGATCGGTCATTGTGCAGGACACCATTCGTCGTGCGATCCTTGCCGGCCAGCTGCGGCCTGTCGATGATCATGACCTATTCCAGGGACTGTGGGGGATCGTCCACGGGCCTCACGTCACTGGAGCTGCGTGGGGTGCTCGGAACACCTGAGGAGTGCGACCGCATCTGGCGTGACACGATCACCACGCACATACGGGGCTTGTCGCTCCCGCGCTGACGAGCGCCTGCGGGTTACCTGTGTGAGGCAGGCTCGCTCCCGGGCGAAATCGGGAGCATGTTCCGGCAATAGCCCGATGCCCAGGAAGTAGCCAGGAATCGCTTGCAGCAAAGGAAGGCGCTGCATCACTCGAGGGGGAGCCGGAGCCGACGTCGATCGCGGCCCTGCGTCATCATCCTCGGCAATGCTGGTCCCACAGCGAACCGGTGCGCCACCTCGCTGAAAGGCCTGGGTGAAGCCGTCGGCAGCCAGCGCCCGGCGCTGGACTGCGCGCAGGGTAGCCGTGGCGGAACCGGCCCGTTACGCAGAGCCGGGGTCAGAATCCGGCCCGCAGCCACCGCGTCCTGGACGGCCAAGTTGATTCCTACGCCACCGACGGGTGACATCGCATGGGCAGCGTCACCGATGCACAGCAGCCCTCGCGATACCAGCGCGGCAGCCGGCTGAGCGACCACGCTGAGCAACCTGAGGTCGTCCGAATGATCTCCGAGCAGCTCGACTCGATCTCCAAGCCAGGGTACGGCGTTCGCGCAGCCGCTGCCGGAATGCCTCGACGCCATGATCGCGCAGCGTCGCGATCCGAGCCCTTCCTGATCACCACGCCGATCTGGAAGTAGTCCCCACGATCGATCATGATCAACAGCAAATTGCGAGTCGCGAAATGCGACCGATCGCCCCCTCAGGGTCTCCTGCCAGCGCGCGGCAGCCGGAACCACAACACATCCATGGGTACACCGAACGTTCGCAACCTCAGACCTGCCCGCTCGCGTTCACCGTGAAGATCGCCCGTCGCATCCGACGACAAGATCAGCCTCCGAATTGATGGTCCTGACCATCCTGGCGGTAGCTCACGCCGCCGATCCTGTGGCCGTCCCAGAGCAGGTCGGTGACCTCAGCCCTCATGATCAACTCGTAGCTCGGCTCTCGGCGGCTGGCATCAGCAATGACATTAAGGAAATCCCACTGTGGTACCAGGGCGATGTGCTGGTGCCGGCCTGGCAACTGAGGTCAGATCCGCGACGCCAGGCGTGCCGGAGTCCGGGCTGGACGCTGATCTTCTCCACCCAGCGCGGGCGGCAAGTGCGCCGAACTGCTCCCCCGGCCCAGTTCGTCCAGCAAGGCGAGGGTCGAGGCGTGCACGCGTGTCGCCGCGAAAGTCGCGGAGAAGTCGGCGTGCTTCTCCAGCACCGTCGTTCGGATCCCCGCACGGGCCAGGATGAGGCCGAGAACCAAGCCTGCTGGACCGCCACCGACGACACAGCAGCCGGTTCGAGTCACTGGAGTCTCCATAGTGATCCATTATCTGCCGACGCCGAATCAGACCAGCGAGGGCGGCAGTGCGCCTTCGTTCTCGAGCAGCCAGCGCTTGGTCTCAAGTTGACGGCCCAGCTCGCCCCCGGAGTACCCGCCAAGCCCATCGCTCGCCACGACGCGGTGGCACGGGATGATGATGGGCACTGGGTTGGCCGCCATGATCCCTCCGATCGCCCGCGCTGGCACTCCCGTGCCGCTCAGCTCGGCAAGCTCGCCGTAGGTCGATCGTGTCTCCGTACGGACAGTCATCAGTGCCCGAAGCACCGCCTCGGTGGCAGGCTCCATCGGAGGCAAGTCGAGCGGCAAAGCGAACTCTCGGCGCTGCCCGCGAAGTACTCACGCAGCTGGCCTAACGCCATCTGCACTGTCTCGTCAGGCTCACTCGAGGCACCTTGGGGCCGGAGCCGCCAGCCAACCTCGCGTACGCCAGCGGGCCCGGCAAGGATGCCAATGACACCGACCTGGCTGTCGAACTGATCAAAGAAGAGCTCAGTCATGATGCAGACCATCGTGCCGACGCCTCTGGACAAGTCCGCATTCGGTCAGAGACTTCGCCTCGATACCAGCACCAGGGCCTCAAGCAATCCGCACTGGTCGGAAATTCTGGCAGCAGTGACCCGATTCGAATCGAAAGTCCGCACCGGTCGGCAAATTCGAACACGCGAGATCCGATTGCGGCTCGTCCAGCGCTCTCGATGATGACACGAGCGCGTCGCGGTGCACGACCGTCCGGTCGTATCCGGCACCCAGCTCGGCGGCTAGATCGCGGGTGCTGCGGCCCAGCAGAGCTGGCAGCTCGTCAGGTCGTAATTCACCAGCCCACGGGCGACAACCAGGCCATCGGGACCGACCAGCTCCACCGGCTCGCCAGAGGAGAAACTGGCCGCGTACCGCGCGGTGATGCCGGCTGGGAGCAGCGGGCGATTGCGCTGGGTGAGCGCCCGGACAGCCCCGGCATCCAGGACCAGAGGTGCCGCGAGCGTCGCTGGCACTGCCGCAGCCACAGCGCTGGCCGCGTGGGTCGCCGGCGACCTGTGGGATGGAACAGCGTGCCGACAGGTTCGCCCGCCAGTGCCGCCTCCGCCTGCTCGGCGGTGGTCAGTACGACGTGAATCCCGGCCGAGGTCGCAATCCGCGCCGCGTCGATCTTGGTGACCATCCCCCAGTGCCGACTCGCGGTACCGCGGGTTTCGATGGCGACATCGGCGAGGTCGGCCTCGCTCCGCACCTCGTTGATCTTGCGCGCGCCCGGTTTGGCGGGGTTGGCGGTGAAGAGCGCCTCCACGTCGCTGAGCAGCACGAGAGCGTTGGCATGTACCAGATGCGCCACCAACGCAGCGAGCCGGTCATTGTCACCGAATCTGATTTCGTGCGTCGCAACCGTGTCGTTCTCATTGACTACCGGCACCACGCCGAGCTCCAGCAGGCGGCCGAAGGTCGCGGTAGCGCATTGCGATAGTGCGAGTGGCGGGTCACGTCGTCGGCAGTGAGCAGGACCTGACCCACGCCAAGCCCGTAGGCTTCGAACAGCTGCGTGTAGTACCCCATCAGCAAACCCTGACCGACTGAGGCAGCCGCCTGCTGAGTGGCGAGGTCACGCGGGCGGGCTTTGAGTCCGAGCGGTGAGCCCGGCGGCGATGGCACCGGATGAGACCAGCACGATCTCGCGCCCTGCCAAGCCGGACGCGAGCCAGTACCCCGACGAGCTGCTCTATCCGGTGCGGGTCGATGCCACCCTCCGCGGTCGTCAGTGAGGATGAACCAACCTTGACCACGACCCGACGGGCGCGCCGCGAGCTCTTCACGCATGATCGCGCCCTGAGCCGGGGGCGCTGTGCCCTAGAGTCTGTCGACGAGCCTGAGTCGGGGACTGCGTCGGACTCTGCCGGCAGGTCCTCAGAACGTCTCTCCATCGGCGTGATAAGCACGGTCCTTCTCGCGCCGACGCCGAGCGGCGGGTCGTTCTTCAGCCAGCCGCTGGTCCGCGCCGCGGCGGCTCGAGGATCTCGGCACCGATCTCGATCTGGGGGCGAAGTCGAAGATCACGGCGTCCGCGCCGCCGATCGCGACACCATCGCCGGGCAGCGCGCCGAGCTCGAGCAGCCGGTCTTCGATCCCAATCCGATTGAGCCGGTCGGCGAGATAGCCGACAGCCTCCGCGTTGGAGAAGTCGGTCTGCTGTACCCAGCGCTCGGGCTTGCTTCCGCGTACGCGCCAGAGCTCGCCTTCGCGCTCGATGCTGAACTCATCCTGGCCGCCGACAGGCTTCGGTCGAATCATGATTCGCGCCGGCGCCGGCGGTGCTGCGGGTCGCGGCGGGCCTTGACCAGCTGAGCCATAGCGAAGATCAACTCCCGCAGACCTTCGCCGCTTCTGCGTTGAAATCGGAAAGACTTGCAGCCCTCGATCGCTGCAGATCGCCGGAAGCCATCTCGGCGACCTCGCCTGGCGTCAGGGATGTCGATCTTGTTCAGGGCGACCAGCGCGCGGCCGGTCCTCAAGGCCCTCCGTGCGCTCTTCAGTTCGGCCTCGATGACATCGAGATCGGTCGAGCGGATCGCGGCCCGGCAGATACGGTAGCGCAGTCGATCACGATGGACAATGGCGGCACATCGTTCAATGTGGCGTAGGAAGTCGAAACCGAGACCGCGTCCCTCGCTGGCGCCCTCGATCAGCCCCGGCACGTCCGCGACCGTGTAGCTGACGTCACCGGCGACCACGACACCGAGGTTGGGCACCAGGGTCGTAAAGGGATAGTCGGCGATCTTGGGCCTGGCGCGAGAGATCGCGGCTACCAACGACGATTTTCCGGCGCTCGGAAAGCCCACCAGCCCGATGTCGGCGACGACCTTCAACTCCAGGTTGATGGTCCGGGTCTCACCTTGCTCGCCGAGGAGTGCGAAGCCCGGCGCCTTCCGGCTCGGGGAGGCTAGGGCCGCATTGCCAAGCCCGCCGCGACCACCCTGCGCGACGACAATCTCGGCGCCGTCGGCAGTCAGGTCAGCGATGTGCTCGACCGGTGTCGGCATCGGTGACGACAGTGCCACTCGGTACCGGCGAGGATGATGTCCTCGCCGCGGGCGCCGTTGGCGTGGTTGCCGCGACCCGGCTCGCCGTTGGTCGCGCGCCGATGTGACTGACGGTGGTAATCGACCAGAGTCGTCAAGTGGTGATCAACACGAAGGATCACTGAACCGCCGTCCGCCACCGTTGCCGCCGTCAGGGCCGCCGAGCGGCTTGAACTTCTCACGATGAATGGAGGCGCAGCCGTGGCCGCCGTTGCCGCCGTACACGTGCAACGTGACCTGATCCACGAAGGTCGGGAATGGCCATCGCACAACCTCCTTTCTAGTGGTGAAGAAACGATGAAGGGTGGCCCAGATGCCCGGGCCACCCTTTCGACGTCTGCTCTGCGTGGTAGACCCGTCGCCTCTTCACGTGGTTCGCGACGCCCAGGCACGCACCTCGCGGCGTTCTCCTCGGTCGACATACGACCCGGTATCCCTCCCTCGTCGGCCTTGCGATGCACGCACCTGGACGCCGCCAAACCTCACGTCATAGAGGCGACAGGGCACTAGCTTTGCCGAGGTGGTGGCCTCGACTGGCCCAGAATAGGACGCAGAATCTGAAGCACTGGGGTCACGTTGACGACCCGACGGCCTCGCCGTGTGCCGAACTCGACATGCGCCCGCCGACCAGGGCGAACAAGCGTGTCGTCGCCGCCGCGGCCGACGCCGTCGCCGGGGTGGAAGTGGGTGCCGCGCTGCCGGACGATGATCTCGCCGGCGTTCACCAGCTGGCCGCCGAAGCGCTTGACGCCGAGTCGCTGCGCGTTGGAGTCCCGACCGTTGCGGGTCGAGGACGCGCCCTTCTTGTGTGCCATGTCGTCGCCTCAGCTCTTGATCCCGGTGACCATGACCTGGGTGTACCGCTGACGGTGACCCTGGCGCTTGCGGTAGCCGGTCTTGTTCTTGAACTTCAGGATGCGGATCTTGGGACCCTTGGTCTCAGCCAGCACCTCCGCGGTCACCGACGCCGAGCCGAGCGCCGACGCATCTGAGGTGACGGCGTCGCCATCGACGAGCAGCAGCGGTGTCAGGCTGATGTTGGAGCCGACCGCATCGTCGAGGCGATCGATCTCGAGGACGTCGCCGACGGCGACCTTGTGCTGGCGGCCGCCACTCCGCACGATCGCGTACACGCCTGACCTACTCTCTCTTGCTGTTTGATTAGGTGGTGTAGCGAACGGGTTTGACGGCACACACAAGGCGCGCGCCGAAGCGTGCGCACCGAGGGTCTAGGCTACGCGGCCGCTCTGACGGGGTCAAACCGCGTGCATATCGTCCTTGCGGGAGGCCTGCGGTGAGAAGAGGAGGAGGAGGAATGGTGCGCAATATTTCCGCCACTCTGAGCGTGTCGATGGATGGCAGTTGTCCAGGCTCCAGGCAGACCAGACGAGGACACCCGTGACGGCTTCGACCGCGGCGGATGGGCGGTGCCCTACAACGACGACGTCATGGCTCAGCGGATGGGTGAGGGCATGGCCTCGTCCGGAGCGATGCTCTTCGGCCGCCGCACCTATGAGGACTTCTACGGGTACTGGCCGCAGCAGACCGACAACCCGTTCACCCCGTACCTGAATCAGGTGACCAAGTACGTCGTCTCCAACACGCTCTCCGGAGCCGCTGCCCTGGCAGAACTCGATCTTGCTTCCCGGCGACCCAGCGGCCAGTGTCGCCGCGCTCAAGGACGGAGTCGGGCCCCGACCTGGGCATCGTTGGCAGCGCCCAGCTGGTGAGCTCACTGCTGGCGGCAAAGCTCATCGACGGACTCGTCTGCTCATCCACCCGCTCGTGCTTGGGTCAAGGTCACCGCCTCTTCGATGAACGAGGACCAGGCGTCGATTTCGAGCTCGTCGACAGCGTCGCCACGTCCACCGGCGTGATCATCGCGACCTACCAGGTGCGCTGATCAGCACCGGGGCACGCCGCAGCGTATGGCTCGGTCGACTTGCTATGGCTGGGCCGATCGCCTTCACGATTGCCTGGCTCGTGGGCGGGCTTGTCCAAGATGAGTACAGCGTTCCGTCAGGAAGACATCAGCGCGCTGGCGGCCATTGGACGCGCAGCACGCCATGGATCATGATCACGGGCTTCGTACTGCTCGGCGTGGGAACGGTCGCCCTGGCGGCAGGTTTGGCCAGCACTCTCAGGTACTCCATCTGCAGCTGATTGGGTCGGTCCTGCTCACGATCGCGGGTATCGGTCTCGTGGTGGCTGGGTTGGCGCGCAACGACTGCAGCAGCGACGCTGCCGGCCTGCGCTGCTCGGGTCGACGCCGGCGCGACGTCCTGGCATGACCAGCTCCATGACAATGTCAGCCTGATCCTCTTCCTGGCCTTGATCTCCGCACCCTGGTATCACGCCCGCGCGTTCGGACGAGATGATCACTGGCGCCCGCTCGGACCTACTCCATCGTCACCGGATTGCTCGGGTTCGGCCTGCTCGTCCTCTATGTGATCGAACCTGCTCCCGCGTGGAACGGTCTGGTGCGCGATCTTCGTCTCGGCGTTGCTCCTTTGGATCGGCTTGGTCGGTTTCCGGCTGTCCCGGGTTGGGCACGTCGAACTCCAACCTTGATTGAGCGACCTCAATCAGAGGAATCCCTGGCCGCGATGATCAGCTGGCCAGAGCCTACCTGACGGAACCTAGTGACTTAGTTCCGTGCGGTCGCTAGGTAGCAACCCATGCAACCGTCAGCAAAGTACGAACGTAGGTTTCGTCAGCTGGCGCCCGATGTTTGACGGAGGGCTGCGCCCGAGGCCCTCACTGGTGACCCGCAAGATCGGTAGCCACGGCAACGCAGGAGATGCCGCGTTCTCGGAAGCGATCAGCGAGGTCAGGGGTTCCGGCGAAGCCGCCCACCGTGCGACCGTACGCCGCCGCGGTCTGCACGATCCGCGTAAGGGGGCTGGTCTCGGAATCGTCATCGAGCAGCGCCTGCACGGTCGTGCCCAGGGAGAGGGGAGAGGTCGGAGGGTCCGACGAACAGTTGACCGACTCCCTCAACCGCAGCGATCTCCTCGACTCTCAAGAGCGCCTCCGCTGACTCGATCATCACCGCGCAGGTAATGCTGCGGTTTGCCTCATCCGCCGTGAGAGTCGGACCGTCCCACATGCGGCCCAGGGGACCCCAACTGCGCCCACCGATCGGAGGGTAGAAGGTTGCTTCGACCGCGCGCTGCGCCTCCGCCGCAGACTCGATCTGCGGGACGATCACCGCCCGGGCTCCCGCATCGAGCGCGACACCGATGGCAGCGAAGCTCACATGAGGGCAACCTCGCACCACCAGCTCAGCGGAATCAGTCGGGAAGGTCTGTGCCGCCTCGATGATCTCGGTACGCGAATATCCGCCATGTTGAGCGTCAAGACACAACCAGTCGAATCCGAGCCGTGCCAGGCGCGCCACCATGCGCGGACTGGCATCGCCACACCACACCCCGCTGCTAGCGCCGCCGAATCCCCGAGGCCGCTGCTCGCAGCTACCGTCACAACGCCCATTCTGGACGCAATGCGCGCCGGCACGACGGGCTGGTTCGCGCGCTTTCCAGAGTGCGGTCACGGCCTACGGTGTCGCGTGAGAATCGTCAGACGCGCGTTAGCGGCCGCCAGCAGCTCCCGACGGTGCGCCAGCGTGGTGCGCAGCCGACCATGGGTGGCCCCCAGCTCGACCTCCGCTGCGTCGATGCGGCGCCAGGCCGGCATGCCGAGAGCGTGAATGCCTCCCGCTGCGCGAGTAGCCGGTCTAGATGTCCCGATCGCTCGTGCGCCTTCACCGCACCATTGCGCAGATCGGCCAACAGAGACGTGACCGTCTCCACGGCGTCGGACTTGTTGGTGCCAATCACCCCAGTTGGGCCGCGCTTGATCCAACCAGTCACGTACTCGTCGGGTGAGAATCCGCCGTCGCGAATCACGCCGGCCCTCGGCATGCGGAACACGTCCTGTGCCCTCATCGAAAGGAATACCGGGCAGCGGCAGGCCGCGGTAGCCGACCGAGCGCACCACGAGATCAGCGGGCAAGGTGGGGCGCCGACCGATACCAACCACGAAGCCGTCGGAATTGATCATGGTCCGCTCCACCTCGACTGCGGTCACGCGGTCGTTGCCGATGATCATTGTCGGTCGGCTCCAGAAGTGGAAGCTGATGCGCCTGGATGCACCGCTCAGCGGCCGCGCCGCCCACTCCTGAAGCACCGCCAGATTGCGGGCCGCCACCTTGTTCTGTTGCACGACTGCCTGGCTGGACGGATCCAGCTCGAGGTCGGCAGGCTCGATGATCACGTCAACATCGGCCAACTGCCCCATCTCACGAAGCTCTTTGGTGGTGAAGGCTGTGTACGCGGGCCCGCGGCGACCGAGCACGTGAACGTCGGTGATGTGCTTGCGAGCAAGAGATTCCAGGACCTCGTCGGCCATATCTGTGTCGTCGAGCTCATCGACAGTCTTGATCAACACACGGGCAACATCCAGGGCGACGTTGCCGATGCCGACCACTACGGCCTGGCGGGACGTACGGATCAGCTCGTCGATCTCGGACGCCACGAGGTAGTCACGAATGCTGGGCTGGTCGGTATCGGGATGTACGTCGGGGTGGCCGCAGTACCACGTCACGAGCTCGGCCGCCGCGATGCTCCCCGGCAGGTGCTCGCCAGGAATCTCCAGACGCCGGTCGCTGCCCGCCCCGTACGCGTAGATGACCGCGTCGACGGGACTCCCGGAGTTCGGCAATGCTGAGGTCGGAGCCGATTGACACATCGCCGTAGAAACGGACGCTGGGCTTTTCCAGCGTGCGCTCGAGGGTGTTGCGGATCGAGCGGAATGGAGTGATGGTCTGGCGCTACGCCGTAGCGGACCAGCCCGAACGGTACGGGAAGCCGGTCAATGACCGCGATCTCCACCGCCACATCGCTCTGATGGCTGAGGGCCTCGGCGGCGTAGATCCCTGCTCGGCCCGGCCCCACAATGGCGACGACGACAGGTGACGGCTGGGTAGAGGTTGCATTGTTGATCAGCTCAACACCACCGGCTCGATCTGCGGCTCGGACGCATCCTGTTCCTGACCCGCAGTATCGCGGCGGCTGCGACCGCTCCGTCGGCCACGGGCAGGACGCTCCTCAGGCACTCGTTCGTTACTGCCCTCCGTAGCGTCTGCCGATGTCGCGCTATCCGCCACGTTTCCAGCGCCCGATTGGGCGTTGCTCCGCCGGTCGCGCGGACGGGAGTCTCGCGTTCCTCCGTCGGAAGTCGGTGCGACTCAACTGGCATGTCGTGCAGTTCGTAGCCGCGGCCATGGCACTGCGGGCACTCGGTGCTGAACGCCTCCAGCAGTCCGGTGCCGATCCGCTTGCGGGTCATCTGCACCAGGCCGAGCGCTGGTGACCTCGGCGACCTGGTGCCGGGTCCGGTCGCGGCCCAGGCACTCGACCAGCCGGCGCAGCAGCAGCTCGCGGTTGCTGGGCAGCACCATGTCGATGAAGTCGATCACGATGATGCCGCCGATGTCGCGCAGCCGCAGCTGGCGGACGATCTCCTCGGCGGCCTCCAGGTTGTTGCTTGGTGACGGTCGCCTCGAGGTTGCCGCCGGTGCCGGTGAACTTGCCGGTGTTCACGTCGATCACCGTCATCGCCTCGGTGCGGTCGATGACCAGCGAGCCACCCGAGGGCAGGAACACCTTGCGTTCCAGGCCCTTCGCGATCTGCTCGTCCAGCCGGTACTCAGCGAAGAGATCCTGATCGCCGTCGTCCCAGCGGCGCAGCCGATCCTTCAGGTGCGGTGCGACGTGGGCGACGTACGCCTCGACCGCGTCGTACGCGTCGGTCATCCGGCCGTTGCCGGAGATGATCAACTCTGAGAAGTCCTCGGTGAAGAGGTCTCGGACGATGCGTACGGTGAGGTCCGGCTCGGCGTAGAGCTGCTGCGGCGCTCGGCCGGCCTGCGACCTTCTGCTCGATGTCCTCCCACTGCGCCTTGAGCCGGTTGACATCGCGGACCAGCTCTTCCTCGCTGGCGCCCTCGGCGGCGGTGCGGACGATCACGCTGGCGGACTCGCCGACGAGGTCCGGAGCAGGATCTCCTTCAGTCGCCGGCGTTCGCTGTCGGGCAGCTTGCGGGAGATTCCGGAGAGATGGCCGCCCGGCGCGTAGACGATGTAGCGGCCGGGAATCGAGACGTGGTTGGTCAGCCGGGCACCCTTGGCGCCGACCGGGTCCTTGGAGACCTGAACCAAGATCGTCTGGCCCGGACTTCGAGCACCTTCTCGACCTTGCGATTCTGGCCTTCGGCGCCGAAGTAGTCCCAGTCGACCTCGCCGGCGTAGAGCACCGCGTTGCGACCGCGGCCGATGTCGACGAACGCAGCCTCCATGGACGGCAGCACGTTCTGCACGCGGCCGAGGTAGACGTTGCCGATCAAGGAAGTCGTGAGTAGCGCGGTCGACGTAGTGCTCGACCAGGATGTCGTCCTCGAGTACCGCGATCTGCGCAAGATCGTCGCGCTGCCGGATGATCATCTTGCGCGTCACCGATTCCCGCCTTGCGAGGAACTCTGCCTCGCTCAGGACGGGCGCGCGACGCCGACCTGCCTCGCGACCTTCGCGCGTCGCCGCTGCCGCTTGGCCTCCATCCGAGTCGACCCGTCGATGCCGGTGACTTCATCGTTGACGTCTTGTCGGCGAGGCCTCGCGGACCGGACAAGAGTGTCCGTCGGGTCGTCTGGAGCCGCAGCAGCGTCCTCCCCCGCCGACGGCGACGACGCCACGCCTCCGGCGCTGGCCCTCAGTGGTACCGTCACCGCCGCCATTGATCTCCGCGGGTTCGTCCTCTCAGGCTGCTCTGCTTCAGCGGACTCGGCGGCGTCGTCTGTGGTCCGCCGCCGACGACGACCTCCGCGGCGACGTCGGCGGCGACGGCCCTCGCCAGCCTCGCCTTCTGTCGCTGTCTCCTCGGCCGCATCGGCCAAGCCCTCCTTCCTGCGGCGCAGCATGCCTCCGGGCGCAGGCTCTACGGACGCTCGGGTTCCTGGCGGCGCAGCAGCCTCAAGCGCGGTTGCCTCAGACGCAGCTGCCTCAGGGAGCCGGTTCCTCAGGCGTGGGTTCCTCAGGCGCCGGTTCCTCGGGCGCGGGTTCCTCAGGTGCGGATTCCTCGAGCGCCGCTGCCCCGGCTGGCTCTTCCTCGGGGGCGACATCGGCCGCCCACGCCGGTCTCGGCGGCTGGCGCGTCCTCGAGTGTTGGCGCTGCCTCCTCCGGCTGCGCGGAGAGTATGCCAATCTCGTCGGACGGAGCTTCGGTAGCTCATGGCCGCGGTCTTCTTGGCCGTTCTCTTGCGCGGGGTTTTGGCGACCTCACCCTCGCTCGGGAAGTCAGCTCAGGGCGTTTCTTGGTGGTGCGCTTGGCCGCGGTCTTCCTCGGCGTCTTCAAAGCTGAAGGCGCGATCTCCGCCGCGGTCAAGTCCTCCTGCTGATCGGCTCCGGCGACTCGGCGGGGGCGCTGGATCTCGGGTGCGTTGGGGGCTGAGGAGGTGGGCCTGCTGGTCGGCTCGCCGCCCGCCGTCGCCGCGGTGCGGGTGAAGCTGGCTGTTCGGTCGTGTCGTGGGTGTTTGTATCGAGCTCGTGGGGATCGAGCATCAGACTCTCCGTCTATGGCGCATCTGCGCACTTTTCTCGTACGCGGCACCGGCGCACGGCCGGGCTGCGGAAGCTTACGGAACCGATGTGGTGAGTCCGACCGTCCCCGCGGTCAAGCGTTGGATGCTCCATTCGAAGCCCGCTCGTCGCGGTGGAGGATCAGGTCCACCTGCTGTCGCGACGTATGACGCCGCGCACTGTCTCGCCATCGAGGCTGGGACGCACCACGCGTCCGAGCCACGTCCAGTATCACACAGGTCACGGGGCCCTTACGTTTCGTACCGTGCCACCGGTTGCTCGCAGTGTCGCGACACTAGTGACCCGGCTCGATGATGACTCCGGAATCGGGATCGAGGCGGCCCTGGAGCGAGCCGCGTCAGGATCGTGCGGATCGATGGGAGCGTAACTCGGGACTCGCCACTTGAAGACCGGCCAGCACGTCGTCGGGTCGGACCAGAGGGTGACCTGATGAGCCAGGGTCAGAGTCAGCCGATCGTCCTCGACCTGGAGTGTGACCACGGCTGCACGCGCGTCGAACCTTGCGCATCCCGTTCTGGTCATCCGCTGTACCAGCACCACGTTCTCGGCCATGTGAAGGCATCGCGAGCAGCCTGCAGCGTAGCCGTTGGACAGGCCCGTCACATCCAGCTGCCAACGTGACTCCAGTCAGCTCCTCCCGCCAACACTCCGGGGCCGTGCCATCTACCTCGATCGACATCCAGGCCGGGCGGTAGGGCTGCGTCGAGGGCAAATCGCACCTTGTCCGGATCGCATGCCGCCGCCAGCCCGATCTCGAGATACTCGGCCTCAGCTTGCCGCGCCCGTGGAGAGGCGTTCGAAGGTATGAGATCCGTGGGTGCGGCGAAGCCTGAGGTGTACGCCATCGGCACCGCGGCCCGACGCAGTGCCCGCTCGAACGCCCGCCCGAAATCCCGATGGCTGGTGAAACGGGCACGGCCGCGCTTGGCGTACTTGATCCGAAGCCACTGCGCCGGCGTCGCGTGCTGCGCGGCTGGGTGCGAGGCGTCGGCGGCATGAATTTGAGCCTAGCCATGGACTTCATAACGCGCCAGACCGCTCCGTCCGTTCAGCCTGTCGGTCGACAAGGGTGGTGCTGAGGCCGCCGTTCACAACGTGAGGAAGCTTGACGGAAGCACTGGCTGCCGGGATTTGCGGACACGCTGGGGTTGACGAAACCCGAGGCGGTAGTACCTGGCCAGCCCCGGTCTCGAACCCCTCGACTCGGCCAGTCGATGCTGGTCTCGTTGTAGATCGTCAGGCGGGGACGCGCCATGGGGACCAACCGTAGGGGCCCGGTCCGACGGTAATAAGCAGCAACAGAGCTCGTCGGAGCCAATCGATCAAGAACGCTTGCCGACCAGCCGCCTAATCCCCTGGTTTTGCATCACCAATAGTCCGATAGGCACCACTTTCGGCTCGTTGGACTCACTCGTGATGCAAATTCAGGGAGCCGTGGACAGGTCGGCGACGGGTGGTCGGCGGGAGAAGCTGGCGGCCGGTCGGGCCAATCTGAATGGTGGTGTCCAGCTGTGGACAGACCCCGCAGTCGAAGCAGGGGTCCACCGGCAGTCGTCGACCTCGACCTCATCCAAGGCGTCCTGCCAGTCCTCCCAGAGCCACTCGCGATCCAGTCCTGCAGTCCAGGTGATCCCAGGGCAGGACCTCGGCGTAGTCCCGCTCGCGCGTGGTGTACCAGTCGAGATCCACCCCGCTGCTCTCCAGGCAACGCTCGGCGCAGGACGCCCAGCGCTCGTAGGAGAAGTGCTCGCTCCAGCCGTCGAACCTGGCGCCGTCCGCCAGGCGGCCTCGATGATGGCGCCGACGCGTCGGTCCCCGCGACTCAACAATCCTTCGATGATGCCCGGCTTCCCATCGTGGTAACGAAAGCCGATGGCCTGGCCATACTCCCGGTCGCGGCGGATCGCATCTCTGCAGCTTGGCCAGCCTGGCGTCTACGGTTTCATGATCACACTGGGCCGCCCACTGGAACGGCGTATGGGGCTTGGGCACGAAGCCGCCGATGCTCACTGTGCAGCGGATGTCCCGGCGCCCGACTGACCTCTCGACCGGTGGCGATCACCGCGCTTGGCGAGCTCCGCGATGGCCAGCACATCCTCGTCCGTCTCGGTCGGCAGCCCGCACATGAAATACAGCTTCACCTGCCGCCAGCCGTGCGCGTACGCCGTCGCAACGGTGCGGATCAGGTCGTCCTCGGTGACCATCTTGTTGATCACCTTGCGCAGCCGCTCGGTGCCGCCCTCAGGGGGCGAAGGTGAGTCCGGAGCGTCGGCCGTTGCGGGACAGCTCATTGGCAAGGTCGACGTTGAACGCGTCCACCCGAGTGCTGGGCAAGGACAGCGAAACGTTGCTGCCCTCATAGCGATCGGCGAGCTGGCGCGTCACCTCAGCAATCTCGGAATGATCACTGCTCGACAGGCTGAGCAGTCCGACCTCCTCAAGCCGGTGGCCTCGATGCCGCGTTGCACCATGGCACCGATGACATCGATACTGCGCTCGCGGACCGGCCGGGTGATCATTCCCGCCTGGCAGAAGCGACAGCCACGGGTGCAGCCGCGGAAGATTTCAACGGCATAGCGCTCATGCACCGTCTCGGCGAGCGGGACCAGGGGCTGCTTGCGGGTACGGCCACGTTGTCGAGGTCCATCAGGGTGTGCTTGGCGACGCGGAACGGTACGCCTGGTCGGTTCGGCGCCACTCTGTGGATCCGGCCGTCGGGCAGGTAGTCGACGTCGTAGAACTTCGGTACGTAGACCCCGCCGCCCGCCGCCAGTCGCAGCAGCAGCCCGTCGCGGCCGCCGGGCCGACCCTCGAGCTTCCATTCCCGGATGACCTCCGAGATCGTGAGCGCGATCTCCTCGCCGTCGCCCAGCACCGCGGCATCGAGGAAGTCTGCGATCGGTTCGGGGTTGAACGCCGCGTGCCCGCCTGCCAGGACGACGCGGGTCTGCTCCCGGCGGTCTTGAGCGTGAATCGGAATCCCGGCCAGATCGAGCTCGCTGAGCATGTTGGTGTAGCCGAGCTCGGTGGCGAAGCTCAGCCCGAGGACGTCGAACTCTCCGACCGGGCGGTGCGAGTCCAGCGTGAACTGCGGCACGCCATGCTCGCGCATCAACGCTTCCATGTCGGCCCACACCGCGTACGTCCGCTCGGCGAGAATCCAGTCCTGCTCGTTGAGGATCTCGTACAAGATCGCGATGCCCTGATTGGGCAAGCCGACCTCGTACGCATCCGGATAGCTGAGGCACCAGCGAACCTGGACCGACTCCCAATCCTTCGTCACGCTGTTCAGCTCCCCACCCACGTATTGGATGGGCTTGCTGACCCGCGCGAAGCAGCGGTTCGAGGCGCGGGAATACCGAAGCGGGGCCTGTTGCGCTGCTCGTCATGACGCTCCCAGCGTACTGGCGAGTTCGTGATCACCTACGGGTCAGGCGCGAGATCAGGGAACCAGAGCGCGATCTCACGCTTGGCCGACTCGAGAGAGTCGGAGCCGTGCACCAGGTTTTCCCGATTGGACAATGCGAAGTCACCGCGGATAGTGCCGGTGCGGCCTTGCGCCCGTCGGTGGCGCCGTTGATCGTGCGTACGACATCGATTGCCTCGTCGCCTTCGACGATCATCGCCACTGACTGACCGGAGGTCACGAAGAGCCGCAGCGGCGGGTAAAACGGCCGCTCGAGATGCTCCGCGTAAGCTGGTCGGCAAGCTCGCCGGTCATCAGCCGCAGCTCCATCGCGACGATCGAAGGCCCTTGGATTCAAAACGGCTGATGATCGCCCGGCAAGCCCGCGGCGGACAGCGTCCGGCCCGATCAGCACAAAGGAACGCTGGGTCGGCACGGGCGGTGCGGCGTAGGTCATGCCAGCACACTAGGGTATGTCGCCGCCCTCTGGGAAGTCTCAGGCGCGGGAGTCCAGCCGCTTGCCCAGCACAAACGACAACACCCAGACTGCCGCGAAGAGCGCCCCACTCACGAAGCATCGTCGCGGTCAGGAATCCGAGCGCGGGCCGGCTAGCTTCGCGGCCCAGCCGAGGATGTAGCCCACCCGAAAGCGAAGAGTCCAGCTGCCAGGATGGCGAGCACCGCCGCCCCGCCTGCGAATCCGACGGCCGCTGCAGCGGGCACGTTGGAGATGAAGATCATGACGGGTATTGCGAGGCCGAAGACGATCACCTCGAAGATCAGCGCTGTCACCAGCGCCACCCGCATCGGGTTGCCAGTACTGAGGCTGATCACCGCCAATCCCAGTCGGTCTCGTGTCCGTCCTCGGAATAGTCGGCGTCCCATTCATCGTCTAGGTTTTCGCTACCTGCGGGACAGCCACGGGCTCGTCCTTGACGAGCAGCGTGCGTGCCTCACTGATCGCGATCACCGATCCGCTGATCAGAACTCCCGACAAGCCGACGCCGTCGGCCTCCGCCAAGCCACCGCCCGCTCGATCGCATCGTCCAGCCGGGGAACCACAGTTACGCGTGAGGCACCGAAGATCTCCTCTGCCAACTCCCCCAGCGCTTCGGCCGCCATCCCTCGCGGGGTGGATGCGACCTGAGTGATAACGACCTGGTTCATGATCTCTTCGAAGACTTCGAGAATGCCGCGTGCATCCTTGTCGCCATGACCGCAGCAAGCGCCGATCCAGCGGGGCAAGGCGAATGCTTCGGTAGTCAGCAATACGTAACTT
>ERZ1370068.5155-contig-4191_pt1 | contig 22566 bp, 45 predicted proteins | sample MGYA00561227_ERZ1370068 | MGnify/ENA primary metagenome ERZ1370068 (study PRJEB38410, sample SAMEA6850437) | metagenome | study: Metagenomic assessment of the ecological functions of the soil: analysis of the soil microbiota associated with the... | reverse complement strand
CAGCGCTTCTTTACGTATTGCTGTCGATCAATCCTCTCTCATTTACTGGTCGCAGCCGACATCGCCGGCGTCACGGAGATCTATCGCGTCGGGGGCGTGCAAGCCGTCGGAGCGATGGCCTACGGGACAAAGACCATCCAACGCTGACAAAATCGTGGGCCCTGGCAATATTGTATGTCGCGACGGCCAAGCGGCTCCTCTACAGCACGGTCGGGATCGACATGGTGGCAGGCCCGAGCGAACTACTCAGTCGTCGCCGATGGCGACGCCAAACCGGCCCATGTCGCGGCCGATCTTCTCTGCGAAGCGGAGCATGACGAAGTGCGCAGTCTATCTCGTCACCACATCGGCCCAGTTGGCGAAGGGACGTGGTGCAACTCATCGGCAGCCAGTTGAAGGGGCTGCAACGGGAAAAAGATCGCGGCCAGGTCCATTGCGCGCCATTCGGTGGCCTTCGTGGTCACCACGATGGACGAAGCCATCGATGTGGCCAACGAGATTGTTCCGGAACATTTGACTCTCTCGGTCGATGAACCGTTTGACTATCTAGAGAAAATCCGTCACGCGGGGCGCTCTTCTTCGGGGTCGATACACTCCCCCATCGGTCGCGGATTATGTTGCCGGCCCGAATCACGTCCTGCCGACCGGCGGGACGGCGCGCTTCTTTCGGCGCTCTCCGTCCACGATTACATCAAGGTGAGCAACATCGTGCACTATACGCGCGAGGAATTGAGCAAGGTAAGAGATCATCTCGTTCGGTTGGCCCACATCGAAGGGTTCGACGCGCATGCCGAGTCGTGCCCAGAGCAGGTTCTCATGAAAAAGAACGGATCTGCACCTCGACAGTCGTCGATTCACCGTGCCACGAAGGAAGCGGATATCCGTGTCGAATGGGCGCTGGACGGCAGCGGCCAAGGGAAGATTGACGCCGGGATTCGCTTCTTCGACCATATGCTGGAGCTGCTGTCCAAGCACGGGTTCTTCGATCTGACGGTCCAGGCCAAAGGCGATATCGACATCGACGAGCACCACACGGTGGAGGATGTCGGGCATCGTGATGAGCAGGCTCTGCACCAGGCGCTGGGCGAGAAGGCGGGGATCAGAGCGGTTCGGGTTCGCCCCAGCGCCGCTGGACGAGACGCTGGCCCAGGTCACCGTCGATCTCAGCAGGCTGGCCTTACCTCGTCTACAACGTGGCGTTGCCGGACCGGAAGATCAAGGCGTTCGACCTAGGATTATTCGGAAGATTTCTTCAGGCTTTCGTCATCCACGGCGGCTTGAATCTCACGTGAATCTCATGTACGGCGCAATCCGCACCACATCATGGAAGCCGTCTTCAAAGCCGGCCAAAGCCCTTGATCAGGCGACGATGCTTGAGATGAACGGTTGGCTGGGAAGGTCCTTTCGACGAAGGGGATGTTGTAGCCAGTCCGAGTTGGTTATAACCGAACTAGTGGAGGAGGGCAGGCGCCTGAAAACGGAGCCTGCCCTTTGTGCTATTGACCTAGCAAAGCGACGACGTCGAGACGGCAGAGACTATGGATCCTCGGTATGTCATTTGCTGCATGTAGTTTCTTATGGCTTATGAACGAAATGCACTACGTACCTGAGTTCTACTTGGAGAGTTTTGCCCGTTGAGCTCGCTGTCATGAAAGCCGACGAGTTGGGTTTGCGACAAGACGGAAGCCGTCAACACGACAGCGATCTGCGAATGATACCGCAGTGACGAATGATCTCGATGCCATCCAAAATGTTGGGTGGCAACTTACTCTGAGCATGCGTTTGCCTAATCCGGATTGTCGTCTTGCTGATATGGAAGTTAGAATGATTCTCAAAGCCGGCGGTGGTGGAACTTTTGTGGTTTCATTCCTCTCACAGTATTACGACTTAGTTATGAGTGGCTTTCGGAAGGCACGAAGTTTGTTCTATCGAATACGCAATCAAATTATTGATGAGAGGGACATTTTCTTCCGAGAGCAATTTCGTCATTGAGCAAGGTTGAGCATGCATTCGCATTGCTTTTACGCTACTGCGTTCAGGGATGCTGGTGTCTCAGGTCGCCCGGTTTCTTACCCAGCCCGAGTCTTTCTTAAGAACATTTTGGTTCGGGAAGGAGTTATTGATCGTCAGGCACATATTAAGAGTGTACTTAGCAGTGGAACTTTCGCCCAACCAAGATTAGTAGAAACGTTGTGCGGTTGTTAGTCTGCTCATTTTCGGTGGCAGGACGCCACGGTTGCGGTATTGTTGCGATCCTTACGGCTGCTGAGCAAGAGGCGTGCGTTAGGTATCAGTGGAACAAGAGTTTATCCTCCAGCCAGTCTCACACCTTCGCTCTGAATGGACATGATTGCGTGATCATCGACTATGGCATGGGCAATCTCCCGCAGTGTCTCCAAGGCCTTTGAGGCAGTGGGGCATCAGGCGGTGGTTACGCGTGATGCGCGCGTGATCGAGAATGCGAGCCATGTCGTCCTGCCCGGTGTAGGTGCCTTTGGCGATTGCATGGCCAACGTTGAGCGCTATGGGTTGGCGGAACCGATTCGCGCAGCGGTTCAATCTGGAAAACCATTTCTGGGAATCTGTTTGGGGCTCCAATTGTTGTTTGAGGAAAGTGAGGAATTTGGGATCCACAGGGGTCTCGGCATTATCCCCGGCAAGGTCAGACGATTTGCTGCCGACCAAGGGCTGAAGGGTGCCACACATGGGTTGGAATAACGTCACGATCGAGCGACCCTGTCCCCTGTTCGAAGGGATCCCCAACGGGTCCTACTGGTACTTTCGTGCATTCGTTTTATGTCGATCCCTCTAACAAGCCCGTTGCGGCAACCACGACGGACTACGGGTCATCGTTTGTCTCAAGTATCTGGCGGGACAATGTGGTGGCCTGTCAGTTCCATCCGGAAAAGAGTCAGGACGTTGGGTTACGGTTGATCAAAAATTTTGGATCCTGGCATGCACTAGTCGCCAGTGGTTCGGCGTGAGGGTGAGATGATCAAAATACGAAACAAGCGAACCGTCGCCTACGCCTGACGCCTCACGCTGCTCACGCTGACGGTTCTCGTGCTGGCCGTAGTCGGCTGCAGCGGGTCGAAAGTGACCACGAAATCATCCGCGGAATTGCCGCGCTATCAGATTCGCTACCATCGCTTTGGTACCGTTCACGACTCTCGCGACGCCACAGGTGAGGGACGTAGTCGATCAGACCTTGTCAGCGCCGCCAGGGGCTCGCAGGTCTGATATGGCGATATCGGTGCTGCCGAATACCGAACAGCCTCTTCGGCAAACAGTCACAGTGCCGACCGACGCTGGGGACACCGTCACGCAGTTACTGTGGAGCCGGTTGATAGCAAGGCAGGGTGTGACAGTGCTTTCGCCTGAGTGAGGCAGCGAAAGCGCTGGCGTCTCCGGCGACGTCGCAAGCCTTCCGCCGGTCAGTCACCGGCGGTGACGGTGGCAAAACAGCTCAAGAGCGGATGCCTCGCTGATCGGCCAAGTGTTGGTGTACCAGGAACGAGTCGGTGGTCGTTTTGGTGCTAGCCCCGGCAACGGTGGGTTTTGAAGCCAAGGTCGTCGCGGCTGACGGGCAAGTCCTGTGGGAAGGAATTACTATGAGAAGCAGCGACCGATGACGGAAGATTTTATGGGATTCATTCAGCGGCATGGGGTGTTTGTCACGGCGGAGGAGTTGGCGATCTACGGGGTTGATCATATGCTCCTTCGAATTTCCGTTTGGAACGGTAGAGGAACGCTAACAGGGGACGGTTCTTTGTATGCTCGTTATTCCAGCGATTGATGTAAAGATAGCCGCTGCGTGCGGTTGCGTCAGGGCGACATGGCGGCTGGGAACGGTCTATTCCGACGACGTGCCGGCTGTCGCGGAGGCAATGGCAACAAGGCGGTGCGACGCTGATCCACGTGGTCGACCTGAATGGAGCCGTGGATGGGGAGCCGCGCAATCTTTCCCAGATCGAAGCGATCATTCGCACCGTGACGGTGAAGGTGCAGGTTGGAGGAGGGGTCCGGTCGATCGAGACTGTAGCGCCACTATCTCGGCGCGGGTGTGACGCAGGGTGGTGCTCGGCACTGCGGCATTGACGGATCGATCATTCCTTAGAGCAGGCCTGTCGGGAGTTTCCTCGCCAGATTCTGTTGGGACTGGATGCGCGGGATGGGAATGTGGCGGTCAAGGGGGCTGGACGGCGGTATCGGAGATGAAGGCGACGGACCTGCTCAAGGAGCTGGCAGGCTATGCCTTGGGCGCCGTGATCTATACGGACATTGCCCGCGATGGTATGTTGGGCGGGCCGAATCTGGCGGCGTTGCGGGAGGTGGTTGAGTTGTCGTCCTTCCCCGTGATCGCCTCCGGAGGGATTTCGCGTGTCGAAGACTTGCAGGCCGTGCAGGCGCTCGGTCCACGGGTTGAAAGGTGCGATCGTGGGAAGGCCCTCTACGATGGTAAATTAGATTATCGGGCCGCTCTTGCGGCTCTCTGGTACTGGTGAGGCCAGGCGTGAGAATTCTTCACTTTCGTTCCGTATCACGTTTCACGTTTCACGAGTTGCCATGTTGACCAAACGCATTATTCCCTGCCTCGATGTCAAAGATGGCCGCGTTGTCAGAGGCGTGAGCTTTGTGAACTTGCGCGATGCAGGAGATCCGGTCGAAGTGGCAACGGTCTACGATCGCGAAGGAGCCGATGAACTCTGTTTCCTGGACATCACCGCCTCCTCATGAGAACCGTAAGACCATCATTGACGTGGTCGAGCAGACGGCGGCGCGAGGTGTTCATGCCGCTGACTGTCGGCGGAGGAGTGAGAACGCTTGAGGACATCCGGGCACTGTTGAAGGCGGGGGCGGACAAGGTGAGCATCAATACGGCGGCAGTTCAACGGCCTGAATTTGTGAAGGAAGCGGCGGAGCTGATTCGGGACGCAATGTATCGTCGTAGCGATCGACGCCAAGCGTCGCGCTGCGCCGTCGGCAGGGTGGAAGTGTTCACCCATGGCGGCACGCAAGTCGACCGGTCTCGATGTCGTCGAATGGGCGAAGACGATGGCGCAGTATGGGGCAGGTGAAATTTTGCTCACGAGCATGGATCAAGATGGGCAACAGCAGGGCTACGATCCTCGCACTGACAGCCACTGTGTCAGAGGCTGTGTCGATTCCGGTGATTGCGTCGGGCGGCGTGGGGAATTTGGACCACCTCTTTGACGGATTCGTCAGGGGCAAGGCCGATGCGGTGCTGGCCGCGTCTATTTTCCATTTCCGGACTCACACGATTCCGAGGCGAAAGCCTATCTTCGTCAGAAGGGAGTGGCGGTTCGATAATGGATGTAGGGCAATTGAAATTCGATGCGCAGGGGTTGATTCCGGCGGTCGTGCAGGATTGGCGTGATGGCACGGTGTTGATGGTGGCCTTCATGAACCAGGAGGCACTGCAGAAGACCATCGAGACGAAGTCTGTGCACTCTGGAGCCGTTCGCGCCAGACCTTATGGGAAAAGGGTGAGACCTCCGGTCACAGGCTTGCAGCTCAAGGACCTGTTTCTCGATTGTGACGGCGATGCCCTTCTCGTGAAGGTCGAGCCGGTCGGTCCGACGTGCCATACGGGAGCGAGGCCTGCTTCTTTTCCCGTCTGGACTCGCCGGAGACGAAGACGTCCGAATCCTGGGGTGGAATTCTCGAACGCCTCTACCAGATGATCCAAGAGCGGAAAGCGTCAGCCCTCGAGTGAGTCCTACACCTCCAAACTGCTGGAAGGCGGTGTCGATCGTATCCTGAAGAAGGTCGTCGAGGAAGCTGGCGAGGTGGCGATTGCGGGAAAGGTGGAAGAAGGGAAGAGATCGTCTACGAAACGGCGGATCTGCTGTTCCATACCTTGGTGGCACTGGGGTACCACGGCGTGACACCTCAGAAGTCTATCAGGAGTTGGCGACTCGGTTCGGGAAGTCGGGCTTGAGAAAAGGAACCACCTCATGAGCGAGTGCATTTTCTGTAAAATCCTCGCGGGGACCATTCCCGCAGCGCTCGTCTATGAGGACGATTTGGTGGTCGCGTTCGACGATGTCAATCCTCAGGCGCCGACGCATACGCTCGTCATCCCCGAAAACATGTGGCCTCGATGGCCGAACTTCAAGATTCGGATGTCGGGCTACTCGGGCGTCTGATGTCGGCCGGTAATACGATCGCAAAACAGAAGGGGATTGCCGATGCCGGGTACCGCTTCGTCGTCAACACCGGTGCACATGGCGGCCAGAGCGTGTTTCATCTTCATCTCCATGTGTCTGGGCGGGCGCCATCTCGCCTGGCCTCCTGGTTAGCGCATTTTCACCACGTTGACAGGTTTCTTTTCCGTCTGTTACCCTAATCGGTCTATTTTACGACCACTTACGTTTATCTTTCTCACCGGTGCCAGGTGAGGAAATAGGAGCCGCGACTCCCGTGGGCCGAGGTTTGATTTCTGAAGACGTGATCAATCAGGTCAGAGATCGGGCCGATATTGCCGAGGTGGTCGGACATCACGTGAGCCTGACTCGGGCCGGCCAGAACTTGAAAGGTCTCTGTCCCTTCCATCAGGAAAAATCGCCCTCCTTTACGGTCAGCCCTTCCCGCCAGATCTTTCATTGTTTCGGATGCGGCGCGGGCGGCAACGTGTTTACGTTTCTGATGCGGATCACCGGCGCGAATTTTCCTGAGACGGTCCGTGAACTCGGGCAGAAGCTCGGGATTGACGTGCCGGACAGCGGGCCGAGCGTGGGGCCTCAAGCGGCACAGGCGAGTCGCCTTGAACCGCTCAATCGGGCGGTGACGGCGTGGTTTCAACAGAATTTGCGGGATGGGGTAACCGGTGCGACGGCGCGGGACTACTTGGCCAGCCGGGGCATTCGCGCTGGGACGATCGAGCGATTTGAAATTGGTTGTGCACCGGCGGAGTGGGACGGGCTCATCAAGGTGCTGAGCAAGCAGGGTTTTGCACAGAGTGATATGGCTGCCGCGGGATTGACGGTGGCGCGCGAACATGCGTCCGGGGCCTACGATCGTTTTCGCGCCCGCGTGATGTTTCCTATTACGGATCTGCGTAAGCGGGTCGTCGGTTTTGGAGGGCGTATCCTCGGCGAGGGGACTCCAGAAGTACCTGAATTCGCCGGATACTCCCTTGTTTAAAAAGGGTCAGACGCTTTACGCGTTGGATCTTGCACGTGAAGCGGTCGCCCGGCTGAAGACCGTGATCGTGGTGGAAGGGTATTTTGATGCGGTCGTGCTTCATCAAGCCGGGCTGACCCATACGGTCGCAACGCTGGGGACCGCACTGACGGCGGAGCATATTCAGGTGTTGAGACGGTTTGCCTCGAAGGTCGTGCTGTTGTTCGATCCGGATCAGGCCGGGGTCCGTGCCGCACTGCGAGGGCTCGATCTGTTTGTGAATAGCGGGATTGGAGTGAAAGTCGTCACCTTGCCGGCTGGAGAGGACCCTGATACTGTATGTGCGTAAGGAAGGGCCGGAGGCCTTCGCGCGCTTGGAAGAGCAGGCTCCGAGCCTCTTGGATTTTGCCCTTGAACATAGCTTGAGCACAGCGGAGTCCAGTACGATCGAAGGGCGTATCCGCAGCGTGGACGATGTGCTGCGGATCCTGCAAAAGAGCGAGCATCCGATCGAACGAGAGGAACGGATTCGCGTAGTCGCCGAACGACTGGGGATCAGCCAGCAACGATTGATCGAGCGTTATCCGGCGTTGGTGCAGTCGGAGGGCGTCGACCGGCGGCCACTCAATCGGCTGGTCCCATACCGGCGACGTTCAAGGGTGTGAGCGAAGAGCGGGATCTGGTGTATTTGCTGCTGCATGGGCATCTGACGCCTGCCGATGTGCAACGACTGCGGCCCGAGGCGTTCTCCGTTGCGGCCTGTCGGTCCCTCGTTGAGGCGGCGCTGAGTCGCCTTGATCGAGACGGCCGGGTCGGGCTTAGGTTGTTGCTGGATGCGGTAGTCGATCATCCGGATTGCGGGTCGTTGGCGACTGGAGCTGTCCATGCGGGAAGACCATTTCGACGACGTGAGGGCCCACGTCGCGGGGTGTTTAGAAACGTTGGATCGGAAGCGGGCCGAGGCCGTGTTTCGCGATCTGATCGCGCAACTCAAGGCCGCCGAACGGGAAGGCCGTGTGGAGGATGCGCGGATGCTGAACGCGCAAGTGAATGAATTGCGAATGCAAAAGGCCGGTCGGCCCTCCACCGGGATGTTGTCCATAGTGAAGGAGTAGTCATGGCGAAACCAGAGTTGCTCGGCGAAGTCAAGAAGCTGATCTCGATAGGGAAAGAGAAGGGTTTCCTGACGTACGACGAGCTAAATAGCACGTTACCCGCGGAAGTGGTGTCCTCCGAGCAGTTCGGCAGCATCATGATGATGTTCGGCGAAATGGACATCGAGATTGTCGATGCGCCCGATGGGGAGCGGATCAAGAAAGCCCGGGATACTGAGGAGACAAGTGAGGAAGCCGAGGAGGCCGACGTCGAAGCCGGTGCTGGTGCCGGGGAGGGAGGAGAATGAGAAAGGAAGAAAAGGAAGAGAAGGAGATCGATCTAACTCCCGGCGCACTCAGCCGGACCGACGACCCGGTCCGGCTCTATCTCAAAGAGATGGGAAGTGTGGCGCTGTTGAGTCGTGAGGGAGAAATCGAGATAGCGAAACGTATCGAAGAGGGGAAGAAGGACATCGCCTCGGTCATCTATGGGATGCCGATGACGATTGAGTTTGTCCTCGCACTGTGCGATCAGCTCAAGAACGGGACCATCGATGTGCGTGAGATCGTCCCGATCGTCGAGACCGAGGAGGAATTCGAGGAAGAACAAATCCAGCGGGACTATGAAGAGCTTCGGGTCAAGACGCTCGAAGGGCTGAACTCTGTCCGGAAAATCTCGACCTCACTCAAGAGTCTCTATGAAGTCGCCCGGCATGCCAACAGTGATCCCACGAAACAGAAGAAGATTAAGAAGCAGATCGATACGATTCGCGATCAGGTTGTGGAGAGGATGGAGTCCGTCAACCTGCATGGCGTGCTGAAGGATCGGATGGTGCAGCGTGTGAGGGAGTTGGCGATTCAGATCCGACAGCGGAGCGAGAAATCGTCAGGTTGCCAGCGGCGGCTTGGGATCAGCGGTGAGGCCGGTGCTGAGGCCCTCAAGAAGCTCTGCCGCGAACGGAAAGACTTCCTCGCCGTCAAACGCAAGACGAGCTGCTCGGCGGAGGCCTCTCACCGAGATTAAGAAGATCTACCAAGGCCGCGAGGAGCCGGATTCGACAACTCGAGACCGAAGAGGCCCTCGTGTCCGCGGAAGAGATCAAAGATGCGGTCAAGCATCTGAATGTGGCGGAGGAAAAGGTCAAGCGTGGGAAAGCCGAGTTGGTCGAGGCGAATCTTCGCCTCGTCGTCAGTATCGCCAAGAAGTACACGAACCGCGGTCTCCAGTTCCTCGACCTGATCCAGGAAGGCAATATCGGCCTGATGAAGGCCGTCGATAAGTTCGAGTACAAGCGCGGCTACAAGTTCTCGCACCTACGCCACCTGGTGGATCCGCCAGGCGATCACCCGCGCGATCGCCGATCAAGCCCGGACAATCCGCATTCCGGTGCACATGATCGAGACGATCAACAAGCTGATCCGAACCTCCCGCCATCTGGTCCAGAAACTCGGACGCGAACCGACGCCGGAAGAAATTGCGGAGCGCATGGATCTGCCACTCGACAAAGTGCGGGAAGATTCTGAAGATCGCGCGCGAGCCGATTTCCTGGAGACCCCGATCGGCGAGGAAGAAGACAGCCATCTGGGCGACTTTATCGAGGACAAGAGGCAGTTTCTCCTCTGGAGGCGGTGATCCGGTACGACCTCCAGCGCCAGATCGAACAGTGCATTGAAGACGCTGACGCCACGCGAAGAGAAGGTCTTGCGGAAGCGGTTCGGCATCGGCGAAGCCAGCGACCATACCCTCGAAGAAGTCGGTCAGGATTTCGAAGTGACCCGCGAACGTATCCGGCAGATCGAAGCGAAGGCCTTGCGCAAGCTGCGTCATCCGAGTCGGAGCAAGAAGCTACGCAGCTTTGTGGAAAGTCTGTGATGCGCCATGGAATGTTCCTCGGGATTTGACTCCGCCCCCTGGGCAGCCTAGAATTGGTCGGTCGGTGTCTGCGGGTCAGGCGCGAGAGAGTCATCCGCCTGATCGGGCCCCATAGCTCAGGTGGTTAGAGCGGCTGACTCATAATCAGCTGGTCCTAGGTTCAAGTCCTAGTGGGCCCACCAACGCGGCGAGAAACTCATAGGTCAAGATCGTTGTTCGGAACAACAGCGATAGGAGTGCGTTGAACCAGAATCTTTCCCCCTTATCGAGCTGCAGAAGTTGGATCTCCGCATCACGGAGATCAAGCGACCAGCGCCGAAAAATCCCAGAGCGGCTCCAAGCGGTTGAAGCCCCGCTTCGAGAAGCCCAGCAGCTACATCAACAAACCAGCGCCTCCGTGGAGATTTTCATCAAGGAACGGCGGTCGCACGAACAAGACCTTGAAGCGCATGAAGCGCACACTGAGAAAATGAAGTCGCGGCTGTCAGAGTTGAAATCCAACAAGGAATATCGGCGCATCTGTTCGAGATCGAGGTTGCCAACAAGAAGAAAGGGGACATCGAGGAGAAGATTTTGCTGTGTATGGAGAAGATCGAACAACTGCAGCGCACGGCGAAAGAAGCGCAAGAGAAGCTCAGCGCCATCGAAAAGGCCTTTGCGCAGGAAAAACAGGCGCTCGACGAACTGGAGCACACACTCTCAACAGAGTTGGCCGATCTCGAAGCGCAGCGCAGCAAGCCGTTCGGCTCTATGTCGAGAAGGGCTCCTCAGCCGCTATAACACGATCAAGGCGGCGCGAAGGATCAACCGCTCGCTGAGATCAAAGAGGGGATCTGTTCCGGATGCCGTCTTCAGCTTCCTCCGCAACTGATTTCAGAAGTGAAACGCGCGGAAGATCTCTCACACCTGTCCCTATTGCCGTGCGAATGCTTTACTGGGATGGACAAATTCCTGTCGAAACAACGCCAGGCCCCGATCTCGATAAGACGTCTGCGCCTTGAGATTGGCGAGTCGGTCTAATCTCGTGTTCCCCAAAACAGCCTGAGTCGTTTTGAAGTGCAGTTTGGCGACCGACCCCAGTCGTTCCTCTCCATGCTTCTTCACGATCATGCGTCCGGCCAGTTCGACGGCGGGTGACGCGCCTTTGGGCAACGTCGTGCCGATCTCATCCGAGAGACGTTTCAATCGCGGGATGGAATTCCGCACGGGCCGGGATGGAGGCGGCGGCCACGGCCAGATCGGATTCGGCCTTATGCCGTTGTTCTAATACGATCGTGCGCCCCTTCTCCTGTAATGCATTCAGGATCAACCGCTCGTCGCCAAACTGATCCGAGATCGCGCGCCCGCACGAAACCTTTCCAGCAAAGTCTCCAGGGCCTTGGCATGTCCCCATGCCAGCAGGCGATTCAAGTTCCGGATCTTCGCGTAGAGTTCGTTGTATCGTTGCGGGCCGATCGCGACAATGCTGTGAGGGCAAATCATCCGGATATCGGGCGCCATTTCGAGAATGCGGCCGTCGGAGATTCTCTTGCTGTCCCGGACCTGCATGAGGGTCAGCTCTCCCTGCGTGGTGGCGTCGACGAAGACGGCGGCGATGACCAGAGGACCAAAATAGTCTCCTTGCCGGATTCATCGATGCCGATGCGTTCAGATCGAGGTGATGCGGCGTCTGTCGGTCACAGGCAGATGGCCCTAGTAGAAAATCTCAGAGCGGCGCGGTAATCTAACAGAGCCTCAAAGGACGGTCAATTTATCGAAATCATAGGTAATGGTAGTCATCAACGGGTAGGAGGGCAGTGCGATGAAGAAGGTCAGATCGTTCCTCGCGGATCGCTGTTGGTCTGGTCGTGGGGTTGGGGTCTGGCGGTGGTCTAGCCGGGTGCGAAACGAATCCCTATACCGGACGGTCTCAGTTGTTGATGACGTCGGTCGACCAAGAGATGCAGATGGGAGCGCAGGCCTATGGCCAGGTCAAAAACGATCCGAAAGTGCACCAGTCGCAGGATCCGCGAGAAGTTGAGCCGGTCCGGCGTGTGGCTGGCTCGCATTATCGAGGCGGCGAAACGATCGAAATATGGCGAGATGGCGAACCAGTTTCAATGGGAAGTGACGGTCATCAAAGATGACAAGACGATGAACGCGTTTGCACTTCCGGGGTAAGATCGCGGTCTACACGGGGATCTTTCCAGTTGCCAAGACAGAGAGCGGGCTTGCGGCGGTCTTAGGGGCATGAGGTGACCCATGCGCTGGCTCGCCACGGTGCAGAACGGATGAGCCAAGGCGAGCTCACGAACGCGGCGCTTCAAGTGCTTGGAACGGCTGCCGGAACTGCAGGCGGCAATGCCATGCTGGGACAGGTGCGCGATGGCGGCCCTCGGAGCCGGTGCTCAGGTTGGTGTGCTGTTGCCCTTCAGTCGGAAGCATGAATCAGAAGCCGACTATATCGGGATATTGCTCGCTGCAGATGCGGGTACGATCCCCGTGAGTCGGTTCATCTTTGGGAGCGGATGGAACAGATGTCCGGTGGTGGCGGGCCAGCGGAGTTTTTATCGACCCATCCAGGTCATGAAACAAGGATTGAGCAACTCAAGAAATGGATGCCGGAGGCTATGGCCATCTACCGAGACCAAGCCGCCCATGCCTGCAGGCGTTGTTACCGACTCTGCAGTAAGTCGAGGTCATTCGTGGTGAGCCTCTTGAAAGCGCGGACATCCAGTCCTATAGTACTCTGGCGCGAGGGAGAAGACCGGGTGATCGCTTGGAGCGGTGACGCTCTGAGAGGAAAGTCCGACTTCATGGGCAGGGCGCTGGGTAATTCCCAGGCGGAGCGATCCGACACCAGCACCACAGAGAACAAACCGCCGATGGCCAAAGCGACGGGATTCCAATCTGGTCACTTTGGCTCAGGTAAGGGTGAAACGGTGGGGTAAGAGCCCACCGCGGTGGTGGTGACATCACCGGCAGGGTAAGCGTCGCCTGATGCAAGGCCAAATTGGAAGACATCTGTCGGCTTTCTTCGGAGAGTCGGCGACCGGCTGGCCCGGCCGAGGTCTTCCGGGTAGGTCGCTTGAGGTTCGAGGTAACTCGAATCCCAGAGAAATGATCACCCCTGCTTGGGAACATATCCCAGGCGGGACAGAATCCGGCTTATCGGTCTTCTCCACCGCGCTTTTTTATCGCTCGACGTAGCTTCCCTTCCGTCACTTTCCCTGCGAAGTGTTCGACCTCGTCGAGCAAGACGACGGGAACCCTCGCCCCATAACGTTCCGTCAAGACGCTGTCGCCGTCGATATACACTTTGCTCGTTTCGATGTGGAGTTCTGACTGAAGATGCAGCGCGATTCGGTACACGACTCCGCACAGATGGCAGCTCTTCACGAGACAGGATGGTGACACGGACAGGCATGCTCATGGAGGTGCGACTCAGGGCCAGCGAAATGACGCTGGATGGTAGCATGTGGGGAGATAGACTGTCAGGGAAGGAGGCTCCGCAGCCCCGCTCTACTATTGACGGGTGGAAACACGTGGTGATAGGATCACACATCTTTCTCCCTGATTTTTCAGAACGTTCTGAGCAGATCGCGGGAGTCGTGTCAGGTCTAAAGTTGGACGAGCCGCGGCGTAGCATATTGTGCTGCTGACTCCTCCGCCTAGTTCTCTCTGGTGGTATGGATGGAGGTTCTGTCTTGAAACTCACCGGTGCTGAGATCTTCATCGAATGCCTCAAACGGGAGGGTGTGAAGACTGTTTTTGCGCTTCCTGGGGGGTCGTTTTGAAGATTTTCGACGTGCTCCACCAACAGAAGGACATCGAGATTATCTTAACGCGCCATGAGCAGGGGGCGGGTCATATGGCCGAAGGCTATGCGAAGGCCACCGGCAAGGCGGGTGTGTGCCTCGTGACGTCCGGTCCCGGTATGACCAACGTGATTACGGCGTTGGCTGATGCGTACATGGACTCCGTGCCGCTGGTCTGCTTCAGCGGACAGGTCCCGACCAGCTTGATCGGCAACGATGCGTTTCAGGAAGCGGACAATGTCGGGCTTGAGCCGTCCCTGCACGAAGTACAACTTTCTTGTGAAAGATGTGAACGATCTTGCCGCGACGATTAAAGAAGCCTTCTACATTGCGACGACGGGGCGTCCAGGGCCGGTGCTGGTCGATATTCCCGAAGGACGTGTCGATGGCGAAAGCGGACTTTACCTATCCGAGTTCTGTGTCGATCCGCGGCTATAACCCAGTGTATGACGGGAATAAGTGGCAGATCAAGCAAGCGGCTGAAGCGATTACCAAGGCCAAAAGCCGATTCTCTATGTGGGCGGCGGCGTGGTGTTCTCCGGCGCCTCGCAGGAACTGCTCGAATTGGCCGAGATGACGCAGATCCCGGTCGACATGACGCTGATGGGCCTCGGCGCGTTTCCCGGCGAACATCCCATTGTCCATGGGGATGATGGGAATGCACGGCACCTATCAGGCCAACATGGCGGTGCATTACTCCGATCTCGGTGATCGCGGTCGGCGCGCGGTTCGACGATCGGGTGACCGGCAAGGTGTCGGAATTCTGCCCCTACGCCAAAATCATTCACATCGACATCGATCCGACGTCGATCCGAAAAAACATCAACGTCGATATCCCGATCGTCGGCGATTGTAAGTCCGTGTTACGCGAGTTGAACCAGATTCTGCGCGCGACGGTGAACGGCGAGCAGAAGGAACTCCGGAAGCCCTGGTGGGATCAGATCCGCGAATGGGAGCGAGATGCACCCGCTTGGCGTATCACCAGGAAAAGGACGGGCCGATCAAGCCGCAGCAGGTGGTGAAGCGGCTGTATGAGCTCACGAAGGGTCGAGACCCGATCGTTTCGACGGACGTCGGACAGCACCAGATGTGGGCCGCGCAGTATTTCAAGATGGCGAAGCCGAACCGGTGGTTGACCTCCGGTGGTCTTGGGACGATGGGCTTTGGATTTCCCGCGGCCATGGGCGCGCAGGCCGCCTTTCGAGATCGCCTTGTCCTCTGCATCGCCGGCGACGGCAGTATCCAGATGAACATGCAGGAGATGGCGACGGCGGTGGTCAGCAAGCTGCCGGTGAAGGTCATCATTCTGAACAATCGATTCCACGGGATGGTGCGTCAGTGGCAGGATCTCTTCTACGAAGGGACGTTATGCGTCCAGCTATCTGGGTACGACGCCGGATTTCGTGAAATTGGCGGAAGCGTATGGCGCAGTCGGACTCCGCCCGAACAAGGTGGCGAGATCTCGACAGCGTGCTGAAAGAAGCGATGGCCACCGATAAGCCAGTCATCGTGGATGTCCCGACGTATCCGTACGAGAACTGCTATCCGATGATTCCGGCCGGTGGCTGCAATCACGAGATGATTCTCGAAGATCCGCCGGAGCTCAAGAAGAAGCAGTCTCAGCCGGTCGGTGACGCCGGAAGACAAAGACACCGTATTAACGGCGTAAGAGGAAGAGAGCGTATGGCACATCGCTGATGGCGCACACGTGAAGGCGCTGGGCCCCGGTTTGAGCTCGATGCTATCAGCGATACGCGCTCGTATTTCCATGGAACATATTATTTCCGGTGACGGTCGAGAATAAGTTCGGAGTCTTGTCCCGCATTGCCGGACTCTTCAGCGGGCGCGGTTTTAACATTGAAAGTCTCTCGGTCGCGCCGACGCTCGATCCGTCCATGTCGCAGATGACCATTGTCACGTCTGGAGACGAGCGGATCATCGAGCAGATCGTGAAACAGCTCAATAAATTAATCGACGTCATTAAGGTCGTGGATCTGAACGAGAGCGACTTTGTCTCGCGGGAGACGGCGCTCATTAAGGTGCATACGCGGCCTGAAGATCGCGCGGAAGCGTTGCGGATCGCCGATATTTTCCGGGCCAACGTCATCGACTCCACGCCGTCGACGTACACGATCGAGGTGACCGGAGATCCACGAAAGATTGAAGCGATCATCAACCTGCTGCAGCCCCTCGGAATCAAAGAACTCACACGTACCGGACGGGTTGCGGTTGCCCGCGAGTCGATTCGGTCGGCGGGTGTGCAGGCGAAAAAGATTGCCCGCGAATAGGCTCCGCCGGGCGCATCATCCACATCAGTTTAGTAGAGCGAACACCGTTGTTACCCAGGAGTGATTGATGAAGATCTACTACGACAAGGATGCCGATATTCAACAGATCCGGAACAAGAAAGTTGCCGTGATCGGCTATGGCAGATCAGGGCCACGCCCATGCGCTCAACATGAAGGAGAGCGGCGTGAGCGTTGTCATTGGGTTGCGCGAAGGCGCCTCATGGAAGAAGGCGGAGCAAAGCGGACTGAAAGTCATGCCGGTGGCCGATGCCGTCAAGGCGTCCGATGTCGTCATGCGATTCTCGCGCCTGACGAAGCGCAAGCGGCCATCTATCGGCAGGACATTGCCCCGAATCTGAAGCCGGGCTCCTCTCTCGCGTTTGGCCATGGCTTCAACATTCATTTTGGACAAATTGTGCCACCGTCCACGATCAATGTGTTCATGGTCGCTCCCAAAGGACCGGGCCATCTCGTTCGATCGGAATATACGAAAGGCAGCGGGGTGCCGTGCTTGCTCGCGATCCATCAGGATCCAAGCGGAACGACCAAGCAGGTAGGCCTTGCCTATGCCAGTGCAATTGGAGGCGGGCGGGCGGGTGTGATCGAAACAAACTTTCGGGAAGAAACCGAGACGGATCTCTTCGGCGAGCAGGTCGTCCTCTGTGGAGGACTCCACGTCTCTCATCCAGGCCGGGTACGAGACGCTCGTGGAAGCCGGCTACTCCCGGAGATGGCCTATTTCGAGTGCCTGCATGAAGTAAAATTGATCGTGGACTTGATCTATCAGGGCGGCATTGCCAACATGCGGTATTCCATCAGCACGACGGCCAAGTACGGTGATATCACTCGGGGTCCTCGGATTGTGACGGAGCAGACGAAGCAGGAAATGAAGAAAATCTTGGGCGAAATTCAGCAAGGCCAGTTCGCCAAAGAGTGGGTGCTGGAGAATCAGGCGAACCGTCCGGTCTCACAATGCACTGCTGGCTAAAGGTGAAGCCCATCCCATCGAAGAGGTCGGGAGCCGGCTGCGGGCGATGATGCCCTGGCTGAAGAAGGACCAACTGGTCGATAAGAACAAAAACTGAGGAGTGAGGACTCTGTGGCAGATCGTGCCGTCGGCATCCCGTTTGCCAAAGAAGGAATTCCTTTCATCGGGCTGCTGCGGGCGTTACACTACTAGCAGGATGGCTGGGCTGGATCATTGTGGCGGTCGGGGCGGCGATCCTGACGCTCTTTATCTCTTGGTTCTTTCGCAATCCCTCACGGGTGGTTCCTCAGGGGCCTCGTCTTGTCGTGGCGTCCGGTGACGGGACAGTCATCGCCATCGAAGAAGAGTTCGAGCCACGATTCATTAAGGATCGCAGCATTCGACTCACCATTTTCTTGAACGTGTTCGATGTGCACATTAATCGGATCCCCTGTGAAGGGGTCGTCGAGGAGGTGCGGTATCAGCCGGGTTTATTTCTCGTGGCCAGCAGGCCTGATGCGACGTTGAGGAACGAGCAAAATGCCCTGATGATTCGGACAGTGCAGGGTGCGAAAGTGCTGTGTGTGCAAGTGGCCGGGTTGATTGCCAGACGGATTGTCTCGTTGATCTCATCGGGAGATCGGGCCGTGCGCGGTGAGCGATTCGGCTTGATCTCGATTTGGGTCGCGGATGGATACGTTTCTTCCTATCGGGACGGCTGTAAAAGTTGCGGTCGGCGATCGAGTCAAAGGTGGGGAGACTATCCTGGGGGAATTACAATGAAAACCACTGGACTTCGACAATCATTCGGAAGAGATGGGAAGCGGCGCAAAAGCTGCCATGCACCTGATCCCGAATCTTTTACGACTGGGAATCTGCTGTGCGGCGTGTATTCGATGCTGTCCGTTTTCAATGCGAATTACATGGTCGCAGCGGTCGCAATTCTGGTGGCGATGATTTTCGACGTGCTCGATGGAAAGTCGGCGCGGTTGACGAACAGCACCAGCCATTTCGGCCTTGAATACGACTCCTTGTCCGACGTGGTGTCGTTCGGGGTTGCTCCCGGCCTCTTGATTTATTCCTGGGCGTTGAGCGGACAGGGCACGTTTGGTGTGGCGGTGATGTTCGCCTACGTGGCAATGGGTGCGGTTCTGGTTGGCCCGGTTTAATCCGGTTGCGGCCGTGTCGGACGGCAAGTACTTTACTGGGTTGGCTATTCCTGCAGCGGCAGGGGTCGTGGCGTCGCTCGTGATTTTCGATCACTATAGCGTCAGGATTGGAACGGAAGTGAAGCCCCTTCTCGTCCTGATTATTACGCTGACCTTTTCGTTCTTGATGGTGAGCACCATCAAGTATCGGAGCTTTAAAGACATGAAGTTCCGCGGCGGTCAGCACATTACCTATCTCGTGTGGGGATTTTGGTACTCATGCTCGTAGCCGCCTGGCCCCAGGTTATGCTATTTGTTATCTTTGCTCGGGTACGCCTTGCTCGGTCCGGCAGAACGGCTCGTCGGACTTCTGTCCAAGATGGCCGGGAAGCGTCCGTCGCCCAAGACCGAGCAGTCGGCGGATTGAAGTCGAAGTTCTAATGGCTGCGACGAGGAGTAGTACGCGATCTCGCACAGCAGTGAGAGAGAGCTGGTGCATGGTGCAAACCAGCCTGCGCGGCGCCGAACTCGCCTCTGAGCCAGAATCCAGCGAAACCCGAGTAATGGATTCCGCCTCGCCCCCGTGACAGGGCGCTAATGAAGGGTTGTGGACAGCGACACGTTGTTCATGGCTAAATCAGGTGGTACCACGGAGCTTCTCAAGCCTCCGTCCCTGGGCGTAGGGATGGAGGCTATTGTAGTTTTAGACTGCTGAAAACGCTTGCCAGCTGCGTTCTCGGTCTGAAACTCATCCTCGACGTCATCCCAGAGGGTACGCCTCGCGGTGTTTTCTGCGCCTGCGGCCTTGCCGGACGTCCGTTTTGAGCAGTCTGGACCGGAGAGAGGTGAAACCATGACACGCATGATTCGAATTTTCGATACGACGCTGCGTGACGGCGAACAGTCGCCCGGCGCCAGCATGAATGTGGAAGAGAAAATCATGGTGGCGAAGCAGTTGGCACGTTTGGGGGTCGATATCATCGAGGCAGGATTTGCCTATAGCTCGCCAGGGATTTTGAAGCGGTGCGGCGAATCGCGCAGGAAGTCGAAGGGACCGACGATTTGCAGCTTGGCGCGGGGCGCGTCCGGAGGATATCGATCGAGCCTGGGAGGCATTGAAGGGGCCCCGAAGGTCCGCATTCATACGTTTCTCTCGACCTCGGATATCCACTTGAAGCACCAGTTCAGAATGACGCGCGACGAGGCGAAGAGCGCGCGGTCGAGATGGTGCAACGGGCGAGGGGTTATGTGGACGATGTGGAGTTTTCGCCCATGGATGCCAGTCGCTCCGATCCTGCCTATCTCTATGAGGTGATCGAGGCGGTGATTGCCGCAGGAGCCGGGACGATCAATATTCCTGATACGGTCGGCTATGCGGTGCCACAAGAATTCGGCAGGCTCATTCGTGGAATTCGCGAGCAGGTGCCAAACAGTGCGAAGGCGGTGATCTCCGTCCATTGCCACAACGACCTGGGCCTAGCCGTGGGGAACAGCTTGGCGGCGGTGTTCGAAGGGGCGCGGCCAAGTCGAGTGCACGATCAACGGGATTGGTGAGCGGGCAGGGAACACGGCACTGGAAGAAATTCGTCCGCGGGCTTCGGACTAGGAAAGATCTCTATCAAGCCGACACGAAAGATTCGTACCGAAGAGATCTCGAAGACCAGCCGATTGGTCAGCAAGATCACCGGCATGGTGGTGCAGCCCAACAAGGCGATCGTCGGGGCGAACGCCTTCGCCCATACGTCCGGCATTCACCAAGACGGCCTGCTGAAGGACAAGACGACCTCATGAAATCATGCGGCCGGAGACGATTGGGCTGGTTGAGAGCAAGATGGTCATGGGGAAGCTTCAGGCCGGCACGCGTTTCGCCAGCGGTCTGGAGGAGTTAGGGTATACGCTCTCGGACGAGGAAGTGAACCATGCGTTCGAGCGGTTCAAGAAGCTGGCCGATCAGAAGAAGGAGATCTACGAAGAGGATCTCGAAGTCATTGTCTCCGAAGAGTTGGCCGAAAATGGCCGATCGGATCACCTTGAAATCGTTCCATGTGGCCAGCGGGACGGATCAGGTGCCGACCGCCACGGTCGAACTCGAGATCGACGGACGAGCTGATCGCGCAGACCGGGACAGGGGATGGGCCGGTGGATGCGGTCTATCGGATGATTGCCGCAATCACGCAGACGAAGAGCACGCTCCTCATGTATGTCGTGAAGGCGATCACTGGTGGGACTGATGCCCAGGGCGAAGTCTCGGTCCGGGTTCGAAGAAGATGGACGCACCGTCTCAGGCCATGGGGCGGATACGGATATCATCATGGCCTCCGGCGCGGGCCTATCTCAATGCGCTGAACAAGCTGTCGTACTTGGCGGGAAAACAGGCGCAGGGCGAACAGAAGGTGAACTTGATTTAGGAAAGTGACCACGGTAGAGTCACCGGCTCCGGTCTGGGACCGGGAAGGTATCGCTGGCTGTGAGGTGCCCGTGGTTCACGTCACCCTGGCAGATCGGCCGGAGTTTCTGTGCGGCGATCATACCGTCCTTGCGCGAGCTGCTGCATCCGGCGAAACAACCGCTCGCGCTCGGGTATAGTGTGTGCGCATGGGACATTGGCTCCCGGCGTTCGGTCGAAATGGCACAGGCTGACGTCCTCAGAGGTCTACTACATTATCGCCGGTCGGGGGCGATTGACCGTAGACGACTTGGTCGTCGCGTGTGGGAACCAGGCTCCACATCATCTATGTACCGCCGGGAGGCAAAGCAGTCTCTGAAAAATAGTGGACCCACCGTCATCGAGTTCCTCTGCTTGGTCGATCCTGCTTGGCGATCAGAGGATGAGGAAGTCCTGGAATAGAGGCTGGTGCGGTCATTCCTCACAAAGATGGAGAGTGGTCTGTGAAGGCGAAGATTGCCGTACTAGCCGGTGATGGAGTGGGCCGGGAGATCGTTCCCGAAGCCGTGAAGGTGCTGATGGCTGTGGCCCAGAAGTTCGAGCACCGGTTCGAGTTTCTGTCCGGTGATGTCGGCGGGCAGGCCATCGACAAAGTGGGCGTTCCGCTCCTCAGGAGACGCTGACCCTGGCCAAACAGAGCGATGCCGTCCTTGTCTCGGTGCGGTCGGCGGTCCCAAGTGGGAGGGGCTGGAGTATAGCCTGCGTCCGGAACGGGCGCTGCTGGGATTGCGCGAGCAAGCATCTGGGCCTCTACGCGAATTTACGTCCGGCGAAGTTGTATCCGATGTTGGCCGAAGCCTCCACACTCGAAACGCGAGGTGATTGAGGGGATCGACATCCTCGTCGTTTCGTGAACTGACCGGCGGCATCTATTTCGGGAAGCCCAAAGGTATTGAGAAGCTGCCGAACGGAGCGAGCGAGGTATCAAATCATCGAGGTCTATACCTACTGAGTGAAATTCAACGTATTGCGAAAAGTGGCCTTCGATGCAGCGAGAAAGCGCCGAAGAGCGTGATGTCCGTCGACAAAGCGAACGTTCTGAGTCATCCAGAACTCTGGCGGTCGGTGGTCATCGACGTCCACAAGGATTACTGGGATGTGGAGTTGAGCCACATCTACGTCGATAATGCGGCGATGCAACTCCGTGCGCAACCTGCGGCAGTTCGATGTGATGCTCTGCAACAATATATTCGGTGACACCTTCTTCGAGCGATGAAGCCGCGATGTTGACCGGCTCCATCGGCATGTTGCCGTCGGCCAGTATTGCGCATAGGTCGGACTGTTCCGAGCCGATCCACGGCAGCGCACCGGACATTGCCGGGAAGAATGTGGCGAACCCTATTGCGGACGATTGCTTCGGCGGCTGCATGATGCTGTCCACTGCGCTCGTTGGATGACGGAAGCAGTGAGCCATCGAGCAGGCGATCGTGAAAACCCTCGATCTCGGCTATCGCACGAAAGATATTCATAGTCCCAGTACTCCGCCTGTCAGTGCACGACAGAAATGGGCGAGGCCATCCCTGCGAAATTCTGAACTAGTCAGGATTCTCGAGACGGATGAGCACAGATCTCAAAGCTGATTGATCCGACCCGTTGCCGGTACCGTGGACTCTGGCTGGTCCGGTGACGGAGGCTGCAGCCTTGCCGCTTTGTCTGAATGAGCCGAAGAGTTCACCCTCGATGCAGAGGGAAACCTCTTCATCGCCGACTCTGAGAACCACGTCGTTCGAAAGCGATCGGACCGGAAGACCAACTGTAGTCAGGACGGATAGCAAAAAGCCCAGGTGAGCTGAATCTGGGGCGAAAC
>ERZ1370068.1328-contig-11218_pt1 | contig 22587 bp, 27 predicted proteins | sample MGYA00561227_ERZ1370068 | MGnify/ENA primary metagenome ERZ1370068 (study PRJEB38410, sample SAMEA6850437) | metagenome | study: Metagenomic assessment of the ecological functions of the soil: analysis of the soil microbiota associated with the... | reverse complement strand
GTCGCGCACCTCGCAGGAAGTTCCCGTTGAGATCCCCACCGACGGTATCGATCTCGAGGCTACGCTGGACCAGATCGAGCAGCGATATCTCCAGGTGGCGCTGGCGCGTACCGGCGGCGTTCAGACGCGAGCCGCCGAGCTGCTCAGGGTCAGTTTCCGGCAATTTCGCTACAAGCTTCAGAAGCACAGTCATCGCGACGGCCCCGCGCCTGACGCCGCTGCCGGTGAAATCCGTGGGCGCGCCCCTCGACTTGTCGCTTTTCGTCACCTCGATTGCCACGGCCTGTCAGGCAGAACCTGCGGCTGTCCGGAAATTTAGACCTAAATGACTGAAAAGGCTGCCCGGCTAGCCCTGGGGGCGGTGGCACTGAAGCTGCATCTTCACCGGTTACGAGAAACAAATAGCTTCAGTGCAGCGCACACAATAAGGAGGACAACAATGATTCGGTGGTGGACCAAAAAGCGGCTCACGGTAGCGAACCAGCGAGGCTTCACCCTCATCGAGCTGATGATCGTTGTCGCGATCATCGGCATCCTGGCGGCCATCGCCATCCCGCTCTACGCCAACGTCCAGGCTCGCGCCCGGATCGCCAAGGCCCAGGCTGACGCGCGTGCCCTCGCGTCGGCGGTGTCGATCTACTCCGCGCACATGGGCGTCGTGCCGCCTACCGGCGCGCTCAGCGTGCTGACGGCGGTCGCGGTCAACAGCCTCAACCAGTCGGCTGGTCCGTTCATGGCGACGATTCCGACTCCTCCGGCTGGCTGGACCGCGTACGTATGCCTTCACCAGTGACACGGCGGCCGGCACCTTCGTGATCTCCGCGAGCGGCGACAACACGTCCGTCTCGCTGCCGTAACGGCTCAAACATCGCACCCACGCGCGGGAAGAGTCACTCTCTTCCCGCGCGTGCTTGTCCGCACGCTGAGAACGGTCTCCCGGGTCGAGAGGGAAAGTCTTGTCACGTATCGAAGGCGTCGAGGTCGGAGCGGTGGTATCCGCGCGTCCGACCGAGTCCGAGCAAAGCCCGCTCACAACGTCACTGAGCATCGTCCTCGGCCCGCGGGTCATCCCGGCCGCGCTCGCCCTGGTCACGTTCCTGGTCTTCCTGCCCACGCTCTGGAACGGATTCGTCGCGTGGGACGACTACATGAATTTTCTCGAAAACCCGGCGTATCGGGGCCTCACCTGGCCGCAGATCCGGTGGATGTTCAGCACGACGCTGATGGGCCATTGGATTCCGCTAACCTGGCTCACGTTCGGCCTCGATTACGTCCTCTGGGGAATGAACCCGGCCGGCTATCACCTGACGAGCCTGATCATCTTCGCCGCCAACGCGCCGGTCTTCTACTTCGTCGCGCTACGCATACTGCGCCACGCCACCGCCTTCGCGAGCGGAACGCTTCGCGTGTCGGCGATCGCGGCCACACTATTCTTCGTCATCCACCCGCTGCGCGCCGAGTCCGTCGGGTGGGCCACCGAGCGGCGCGATGTTCTCGCCGGGCTGTTCTTTCTTCTGACCATCCTGCTGTACCTCGTGGCCGTCGAAGCGGCAGGGAAACGCCGGCGATGGCTGCTCGCGGGATCGGTCGGCATGTACGTGCTGGCTCTTGTCTCGAAGTCGAGCGTGATGGTGCTGCCCCTGGTGCTCGTGGTGCTCGACATCTACCCGCTCCGGCGGCTGGGCGGGCGTTGGCAAGAGTGGACGGGAGCAGCGGCGCGGACGGTCTGGCTCGAAAAGGTTCCGTTCATGTTCCTCGGCGTGGCGGGTGCCGCCCTCGGGTACTACGCACAGAACGCGAACAGCTTCATCACGCCACTGGAGCGATACCCGTTGTCCGCCCGGCCCGCCATGGTGTTCTACAGTCTGTGGTTCTACCTCGAGAAGACCGTGGTACCGCAGGGGCTGTCGCCCCTCTACGAGCTTCCCGAGCGGGTGAGCCTGCTGGACCGACAGTTCCTCGCTGCCGGCGATCGCCGTGACGATGATCACCGCGGCGGTGGTCGTCCTGAGGAAGCGGTGGCCGGCGGGCCTCGCGGTCTGGGCTTGCTATGCCATTGCGCTCGGTCCCGTGATCGGGATCGTCCACTCCGGATACCAGCTGACGAATGACCGATACAGCTATCTCCCGGGATCGGCGCTCGCGTTGCTCGTCGGCGCCCTTGTCGGCGGGGTCATTGCAGCTCGGAGCGACCGGGTGCCCTTCGCCCGCCATTCCTCAAAGCCTTGGCGGGACTCGGCGTGCTGTGGTTCTGTGGTCTCGCCTACTCTGAGCGCTCAGCAGGTCCAGATCTGGAGGGATACCGAGAATCTCTGGCGGTACGCGATCGAGTCCGAGCCGAATTGCGCGCTCTGCCGCGGCAACCTGGGTGTGCTGCTCTCCACTCAGGGCCATCTGAGCTGGCGAAGGCCGAATTCGAGCGCGTGCATGGCACTCCGACCGGGCGAACCCAAGACACCTGCAGCACCTGGGCCACACGTACGCGCTACTCGGCGACTATCCCCGCGCGCTCGAAATCTACACCCAGTACCTCGAGCGGAAGCCGAACGATGCCGACGCGCTCACCAACATGGCGCGCGACCCTGCTCGCCGCGAAGCGTCCGGACGAAGCGCTCGATGTTCCTCGGCAGCGCGCTATCAAAGCCAAACCCGAACACGTCCTTGCTCACGTCAATGCGGGTTCGCGCACGCCGAGCGCCGAGAATACCTGGAGGCGTTGAGCTTCTTCCGTCAGGCCATCTGGCTGAAGTACGACGCGCCGACGGCCTGGGACGAGCTCTGCCGCGTCTACCTCGAACAGGGAAATTCGCGCGCCGCCCGGACAGCGTGGGGGATCCTCGGGATGTTCGACACCAAGAAAGCAAGCACGCTCGGGCCCGCGTTTCTCCCGACCTGGTGATCGTGGCACAACTGGGAGCCGTCGCTGATGAATGGCCGACCGGGATTCTTGTCGCCGTCGCTCTCTTCGGACTCTCCATCGGCAGCTTTCTCAACGTCGTAGTCGCCCGCGTCCCGGCCGGGCGCAGCCTCGTGCGACCCGGCTCCGCCTGCCCAGGCTGCAGTGCACTGCTGAAGTGGTACGACAACATCCCGGTGCTGTCGTTTCTGGCGCTCCGCGGCCGTTGTCGGGCGTGCGGCATGCCGATCTCCTGGCGCTATCCGATCGTCGAGATGATCACGGCGACGGTCCTGGTCCTGGCGTATGTCGTCCTCGGCGCGACCGCCAACTTCGTCGTCGCGCTCGTGCTGTTGCCGGCGCTCATCGCAATTACCGGGATCGATCTCGAGCATCAGCTCATTCCGGACGCCATCACCTTGCCCGGGATCCTCGCCGGACTGCTGCTCAACCTCGCGACAGGGCGCATTTCATGGATCGACTCCGACCGTCGGCATCCTCGTCGGCGGCGGTGTCTTCCTCGGTGATCATCGTCGCAAGCCGGGGCGGCATGGGTGGCGGCGACCTGAAGCTCGGCGCGATGCTCGGCGCGTTTCTCGGCTGGAAGGCGCTTGCTGTTCGCACTGTTCGTCGCGATCGTCTCGGGTGGCGCGGTCGGGGCCGTGCTCCTGGCTCACCGGTCTGCGTAGCCGGAAGGATCCCATTCCGTTTGGCCCGTTCCTTGCCGCGGGTGGGGCGATGGCCCTCTTCTGGGGTGAGCGAGCGTTCGACCTGGTGGATGGGCGGATTGGGCGGATGAATGCTCGCGGGTTCGCGCTGGCCGAGCTGATGGTGGTTCTGGCGATCGCCGGGGCTCTCGGCCACCTTGGTGGCGCCGACGCTCTTGAGCTACGCGAGGACAGCGGCGCTCCAGGCGGCAGCGCGCGAGCTCGCCACCTCGATCAATCTCGCGTCGTCAGATCGCGATCTCCCGGAATATCGACGGTCTGCGTCGAGGTTGCATGCCCCGACGAACATCCGGCTGCAGACCGGCAGGGTGCGGCGGCGCGGTCTGGATCTGGACTCGGGACCGATGGCGCCGGCGCCATCAAGATCTCGGACTCGAGCGCGCTTCACGATCAGCACGACGGCGAACGTCGTCTTCACGAGTCTCGGGCGCCGCCAGCGCCGGCCGGCACCTACACGCTGACGAACCCGACGCGCAACGGCGACGCGGACCGTGGTCGTCGCCGCGACCGGCCGCGTCAGCGTGCGGTGAGACAGCCGATGCGCAACGCCGAGCCGGCTTCACGCTCGGGCGAGGTCCTGGTCGCGATCTTCGTCCTCGCCATCGGCCTGGTGGGCGATCGCCACCGGATTTCAATACGCCACGAGCGGCGATCGAGATCGGCAAGGGCGAGACGACGGCGCCACGCTTCCTCGCCGAGCAGCGGCTCGAATGGCTCAGGCGCTGGCGCTGACCAACTGGTCGAGCGCGACGCTGGAGGCCGGGCACCACGACGGAGGGCTACGGCTCGCGATCGCCGACGCATCGCTCTACCGGCGCGTGACGACGATCACCGACAGCCCGGGGGCGCGTGCGCGGCGCAGCTGCAAGCTCGTGCAGGTCACGGTGTTCTACCGGCCGGTCACGGGACGGGGCCAGGCTCGATCAGGAACGCGCGGCTCGACGTGGTCACCATGCTCGTGACTCGAAGCTGACCACGCCGTGAGCGCGATAAGCTGAGGCGCTCGCCATGCGCGAAAATCAGCCGCCTGATCGACAACGAACACGGCGTCGGCGCTGGTGCTGGCCCTGATGATTCTCCTGACCCTCACCGGGCCTGGTGCTCGCGTTCTCTCCGCGAGCGCCTTCGAGCCGCAGATCTCGCGGAACCACAGCGAGACGGTCCGCGCGCGGTACGTCGGCCGAGGCCGGTGTCGAGTATGCGGTACGACACGCTCGCCTACGAACGTCGGCTCCTGGAACGACTATCTCGCGGCAGCCACGTGCGCGCAGGGCGCGGTGCTCGGCAGCGCCCAATCCGACTCTGCCCGGTCTCGGCAACGCGCACGGCACGTTCACGGTCAGGATCCGCAACGACTGCAAGCCCGGCGGACGACCAGCTGACCGGCGTCGCGGTCGACACCACCATCGGCAGCTGCGATCCGGCGGCTCCCGGCGACGCGACGCACGACGGCAACTGCAAGGTCATCGTCACGTCCAGCGGGCACGATCGGACGACCACGACGCGGACGATCACGCGTCGTGGTCTCGAAGACCGCCGCGCTTCCGATCAGCGGCGCGCTCGCGTTCCCCGGCTCGCAGGCGGACGTGAGCCACGCGTCTCGAGCTTCGCGATCGACGGCGCGTGATACGAAGATCGCCGATCAGCCCCGGCGCGCCGACGGGAACCGCGCCGGCTGCGGTCTATGGTGTTGCGGTCAACGCCGAGCCTTGCCGGCTCTCGCGGCCCGGCTCGAGACCGCGTTGGCGGCCGGCCCGCGGAACGACGTCCGCGGCAAGGACCGGACCGACCCGAGCGCGACGACGCGCGGGGCCAACACCATCCGCGCCGACGGCACTCTCACGTCGCAGGCGGTCGCAGGGTTCGTCGACGCCGCGAAAGTCGACGGCCGACGTGACGATCAACGCCAGTCCCGGCAAACGGATCCTCGCTCACGCAATATCGGCTCGACCTGCGCGGACCGATATCGAGAGCTCCACATGCTGGGGCACGAGCGCGCATCCCAAGATCGTCTACATCCGTGGCGCGCTATCCGGACGCCGGGACCGACGCTACACGTCGCTCAGTCTCGCGGGCACGAGCTCCGGCACGGGCATTCTCATCGTCGAGAACAGCGTCGTGGAGATCAGCGGGAGCTTCCGCTGGAACGGACCGATCGTCGTCACCGGACGCAACGTCGGCATTCGGTTCCGAGGCGATGGCAATCAGGTCGTCTACGGCGCCGCGATCGTGAACGAGCTCAATCCGGCCGCCGTCGCGAACGTCGAGAGCGACGGCGCGGGCAAACCTGACATTTTATACAGCAACGAGGCTCTTGGCCTCGTACAGAACGCCGCTCAAACGCCGATTCGTCACGACTGCAGAGCTGGACCGATCAGTAGACGCCATGAACGCCCGGAAGCCTGAAGGTCGCACCATGTCGCCAACGTCCGGAACCCGGGGCGGACGAGCCCGCGGTCACCAACTCCGGGCGCCGCGCGGTACCGAGCAGGGTCAAGAACCCGGGCCGGCGGGCGCGAGGCTGGCACAGAACGTTCCATGGTCTGGGGCCGGGGCTGCGTAAGACCCTGAATGTAGTAGATGGGAAAATACTGGTCCCCCGACGGGGCCGCCCTATACTACGTAGCGAACAGGGAGAAAGGCGTTTAATATGGCGTTCTTCCGCAAGTCTCCGGAAATTTTCGGCCTCGACATCGGGTCGAGCGGTGTGAAGGCCGTCCACGTCAAGGAGTCGGGCGGGTCCCACACGCTGACCTCTCTGGGGGTCGCGCCCCTTCCCCGGATGCCATCACGGATGGCACCATCAAGGACCCCACGACGGTCGTCGAGGCCATCCGGAGCGCCGTCTCCCGGGCCGGGCTCAAGGGCACGAGCTGCGCCATCGCGGTCTGTGGCCGGGAACTGATCATCAAGAAAGTACAGATTCCGGAGGTGCCGGCGAAGGAAGTCGGCGACGTCGTCCAGCTCGAGGCCGAGCATCACGTGCCCTTCGCCATCGACGAGGTGTTCCTCGACTATCAGAGCATCGGCCAGCACAACGGCGTCCTCGACCTGATCCTGGTCGCGGTGAAGAAGTCGAAGGTGCTCGAGTACGCCGCCGTCGTCGAGGAAGCGGGCCTGACCCCGTCGATCGTCGACGTCGACAGCTTCGCGCTCGGCAATCAGTTCTGAGCTGAACTACCCGGGCGATCGCGGAGAGACGGTCGCGCTCATCGACATCGGCGCCTCGATCATGAAGACCAACGTGGTCCGTGCCGGCTCGACGATCTTCGCTCGTGACATCCCCTTCGGCGGTAACAACTACACGCAGGCCATCGCGCAGCAGCTCAAGATTCCATTCGAGCAGGCGGAGGCCGCCAAGCTCGGCCGCGACGTCGGTGTCCGCTGGGAGACCGTCGTGCCGGCCCTCGAAGCGGTATCGCGCGAGCTGTCGCTCGAGGTTCAGCGGACCTTCGACTATTTCGCGTCGACGGCCGAATCCGAGCGCATCGGAAAGATCGTTCTCGCCGGCGGGTGCGCCCAGCTGCCCGGGCTCAGCGACTACCTGTCGTCGAACTGGGGCATCCCAGTCGAGCTCACCAAGCCGTTCCAGCGCATCGAGATCGATCCGGGGTACGCGGACGAAGTCCACGCCGCCGGGCCGTCTCTCGCCGTGGCTGTTGGATTGGCGCTGCGGCGGCCGGGGACAAATCGAAATGATCAAGATCAACCTCGCGCCCGAGCGGGGCCGCCGGCGCGGCGCCGGGTTCAAGGGATTCAAGATCGGCCTGCCGGCCTTCAATCTGGGCTTGCTGTTCGGCGTCGTCTACCTCGGCCTCCTGCTTTTCATCGGCGTGTACTGGTGGGTGCTGGCCGCGACGCAGGCAAACCTCACGGCCGAGATCGATCGGGCGCAGAAGGATCTCGCCCTGCTGAAGCAGCAGATAGGCCAGGAAAGCAAGGTCCGCGACCTGGCGACCGAGCTGCGCAAGCGCGTCGACGTGATCGAGGCGATCACCAAGGCTCCGGGACAGAAGATCGAGCTCGTCGACGCCTTCGCGAGCGTGATCCCGAACGATCTCTGGGTGACCGCTTTCGAAGAACGGAGCGGACAGATCAAGATCACCGGGTCCGCGTTCTCCCCCACGGCGATCTCCGATTTCATGTCGAATCTGCGGTCTTCCGGGAAGTTCAAGGACGTCGACCTCGTCGTGACCCGCCGGGACCTGGGCCGTCCGGCGCCACTGGTGACGTTCGAAGTCACCTGCCGGTTCGAGGGCTGAGATGGCGCTCCCACCGATCTTCGACCCGATCGTCAACGCCCCCGGTCGCAGAAGCTCGTCGTCGGCGTCATGGGCGCGATCGTCATCGCGGCCGCCGCCTATTTCCTCCTCCTGGCACCCGCCCAGGCGCAGGTCTCGCAGCTCCAGAACGAGCTGAGCTCGCTGCAGAGCGAGATCACGCGCAGCAAGGCGATCGTCGCCGACCTGCTGAAGTATCGTCGCGAGGTCACGGAGCTCGAAGCCCGCCTCAACGCGCTCAAAGACAGGCTTCCCGGCGAGAAGGAGATTCCGACCCTCTACCGGTCGCTGTCTGACGCCGCGACGGCGTCGGGGCTGGCCGTCTCGCTCTTCCAGCCTCGCCCACCGGCGGTGCGGGACTACTACAGCGAGATCCCGATCGCGGTGAACGCCGAGGCGAGCTATCACCAGCTCGGCGAGTTCTTCGAGCGGGTCGCCAAGCTGGCGCGCGTCGTGAATGTCACGGAGATCAAGTTGAGCGGCTCTCAACCGGCCGCGCAACCCGGTCCGCGCCGAGCTGGTCCTGGCGACGTACATGTACCGTCCTGTGGGCTCGGCGCCGGCGCCGAAGCCAAGGTGAGGACCAGACATATGCAGGCACACCGGGGGGTGCTGATGTCGGTCGGCTTCGTGGTGTTGCTGGGGCGCATGTGGGAGCACGCCTCCCTCTGCGCCGCCGAAGCCGCCCGCCGCCTCCCAACCCGCGGCCGCCGTACAGGCGGTGCCGGCCGAAGTCGTCATCGCGGTGCCGAAGTACGACCCCAAGGGCGCCGCGATCCATTCGAAACCCTCGAAGTACGCGAGGGCTCCGGAGGACTCACGGTGGCAGCGACTCGGCTCACGGGTATCGTTCGCAGCAATCGCTCGGCGCTCGCGCTGGTCGAAGCGCCCGATGGCATCGGGTACATCCTCAAACCCGGCGACACGCTCGGGGATGGCCGCCTGCTGGAGATCGGCTCCGACAGTGTGGTGTTCGTGGTGGCGCCCAAGACCGGCGCGCCGTCAAACCGCGTGGTTCTCAGACTGGCGACCAACTAAATGAACGCTGACAGACGGATCCCCATCGTGCTGGTCGTGGTGAGCCTCGCGCTGATGCCTGCTGGCTTCGACGAGTACCTGGGCCCAGAACGACGCAGTGCGGCTCAGCGATGTCACGGTGACGCCGCATTCGGACTCCGTCACCGTGTTCGTGAAGACGTCGCGCGAGGCGCAATACAAGGCCGATCTGGTGGACTCGCCCAGCCGGCTCGTCATCGATCTCGAGAACACGGTCTACGCGTGGCGCAAGACGCCGCTGAACGTCGGAAAGGATCCGGTCAAGCAGGTCCGCGGCAGTCAGTACCGTCAGGGCGTCGCCCGGGTCGTACTGGACCTGAGCCGCTCCGTTGGCTACGCGATCCGCGAAGAGTCCAACGGTCTCGCGATCGTCATTCCGACTGCCGCGCCGCCCGCGACGGCGGCGGCCGGGAACGGCCCGCGATGCCGGCGGTGCCGGTGCCGCAGGATGCGTCGCCGGCGGTCGCCCCGCCACCCGTCCAGTTGGCCCAGGCCGCACCGGCCGCGCCGGCGCCGCCCGCGCCGGCTCCGACCAACGGGCAGCGGCTGATCTCGTTCGACTTCAAGGACGCGGACGTCGTGAACCTGCTCCGCATCCTGGCCGCCGAGAGCAACAAGAACGTCGTCATCGGCGACGACGTCAAGGGCAAGATGTCGATCACCCTGAAGAACGTTCCCTGGGACTTGGCCCTCGACACGATCCTCGAGACGCGTGGCCTTCGCAAGATCGAGAAGGACGGCGTGCTGCGCATCGTCTCCAACGAGCAGTTGATCAAGGAGCGCGAGTCCGCCGCTCGAGTCGAAGAAGCGCGCATGAAGGCGGAAAGCGACGTTCGCACGAAGATCGCGGAGGCGCAGCTCAAGGAGCAGGAGGCGATCGACAAGCGGCGCCTCGCCGAGGCGGCGGTGGCCGAGCTGAGGGCTCGCGGGCCCCTCCGCGAAGAGATCCATCCGCCTCTCGTACGCCGATCCCGACGAGGTCGCCCGGACCCTTCAGGGAATCCTCGGAATTCCCCGACCGGTATTCAGGCTCAGATCGCGCCGACCGCCGAAGGGATGCCGCCGATCGCCGCGCCGCCGTTCTCGGCGCTCTACGGCACCGCGCCGCAGATCCCGCAGGCGCCTCCTCCGTCTCCGACCGCCGAGGTCCTGGCGAAGGGCATCACGATTCGGCCGTACAAGCCGACGAACTCCATCTTCATCCGCCACTACGAGGCGGACCTCGAGCGCATCAAGACGCTGATCCGCGAGAAGCTCGACATCCCGCTCCCGCAGGTGAAGATCGAGGCGCGGATGGAGATTCTCGATCGCGATGACCTCTTCGCGATCGGCGTCCAGTGGGGCGGCGGTGGCGCCGTCCAGGCCAACCAGAACTCGATTCTGGTCGGGCGCGGGTTCACCAGCGACACCGCAAACAATCTCGGGGTGCAGGGCGGCGTTCCCATGTCCGGGTGTGTTCGGTCCCCGAACGTCCCGGCGGGCTTCCCAACACGCTTCCGGTCAGTGGCACGACGGGTCTTCCGCTGGGCGGCAACCTCGTCAATCTCCCCATCGCCGCCGTGCTCGGCGGCGGCGTGCGTACCCGCCGGCGCGGGTGGTATCGCGTTCGGCTTCACCAGCAGCCGGTACAACATCAACCTCGCGCTCGAGGCGCTGCGGCTGCTCAGCAAGACGCGGACGCTCGCGCGCCCCGAAGTCGTGACCGGTCGAGAACGGGACCGCCTCGATCTCGCTCGGTGAGGAAATTCCGTACGCGACCGTCAGCTCCGCCGGTACGCAGATCCAGTTCAAGGAAGCGGTGCTCAGACTCGACGTGGTGCCGACCGTCATCTCGTGAAGGCGACATCACCAAGATCAAGATGAAGGTCACGATCGAGAACAACTCGCGAAGCAACACGACCGTGAACCTCGGGACTACCGCCGGCGCCCCTCCGGTCATCAACAAGCGCCAGCGCGCAGACCGAGGTCCTCATCAAGGAAGGCGAACGCCTCGTCATCGGCGGCGTGACGACGAACCTCGACCAGGACGAGACGCGGAAGATCCCGCTGCTCGGCGACATTCCAGTCCTGGGCTGGCTGTTCAAGCAGACGGCCTCGCAGACCACGGGCCGCGAGCTCGTCGTGTTCATCACGCCCTCGGTCCTGAAAGTCGATACGGCGCAAGCGACGCCCCTGAGCCCGAAGAAGTAGTCGCATGAGCGGGATGTTTCGGTTCCTCACCGTGGGCGAACCCCACGGTGAGGCCTTCGCGGCCGACGACGACGCCTATCTCGCCACCCTGAAAACCTGGTAGCCTGATTGGGCGGCCCTTCGCCCGTTCGGGGCGAGACGCCGGGAAATCCAGATGATCGTCGAAGTCAATCTCGGAAGCCGGTCGTATCGCATCGTCGTCGCCGCTGGCGCGCTCCAGAGCGTCGGCGAGCGCCTGCGTGAGCTGCGCCTCGGCTCGCGCGCCGCGCTGGTGAGTGACGCCGCCATCATGCGCCTCTACGGCAAGACCGTCGTCGCGAGCCTCGAGGCGGCCGGCTTCAACGTCACCACGATCGACGTCCCGGAAGGCGAATCGGCGAAGACCCTCGACGTCGCGCGGCACTGCTGGGATGAGCTTCTGACGGCAGGCCTCGACCGGACCTCGACGGTGCTGGCGCTCGGCGGCGGCGCGGTGGGGGACGTGGCCGGCTTCGCCGCCGCGACCTACATGCGCGGGATCAACTTCGTGCAGCTCCCGACGACGGTGCTGGCCCAGGTCGATGCCTCCATCGGAGGCAAGACGGCGCGATCGACCATCCACTCGGCAAAAACATGATCGGGGCCTTCCATCAACCCCGGCTCGTCGTGGTCGATCCCGCTGTCGCGCGCACGTTGCCGGAGCGCGAGTTTCGCTCGGGCCTCGCGGAGATCGTCAAGCACGGGATCGTCCTGGACGCCGACTACTTCGCCGAGCTCGAGCGCGACCTGGCCCCGCTGGCGGCACGCGATCTCGGCGTGCTCGAGCGGATCATCGCGGGCTCCCTGCCGACTCAAGGCGTCGGTCATCGAGCGCGATGAGCGCGAGGCCGAGCTTCGCCACGTGTTGAACTACGGCCACACGATCGGGCACGCGCTGGAAGCCTCGACCGGGTATGCGCGCTACGCCCACGGTGAAGCGGTCGCCCTGGGGATGGTCGCCGAGGCGCGACTCGCCCGACGGCTCGGCATCGCGGACGACGAGACGACCATGAGACAGCAGCGCATGCTGGAGACGCTCGGGCTTCCGGTCCGGGCCCCGGCGATCGAGGTCGAGCCCGTCGTGTCGGCGATGGCGCGCGACAAGAAGGCGAAGGACGGACGGGTCCCGTTCGTGCTGGCGCCCCAGATCGGCGCGTTCCGCATCGTCTACGACGTGCCCACCACCGAGATCCGCGCGGCGATCGCCTCCCTCGCGTCGTGACCCACGAGGCAGGGTTGACAATGGAAACTCACGCTCCGTATAACCAGGCTGGGATGCCCGGGGATGATCAGACGATTGTCGGCGCCATCCGCCGGCAGGAGGAGCGGCTGGCGCGGGATCCCGCTTCCTCGCCTTCGCGCAGCTCGCCGACCTCTATCGCAAGGCCGGACGGACGCGCGACGCGATCGCGCTCTGCCGCAACGGGCTCACGCGCTATCCGCACTACACGACGGCTCGGCTGATCCTGGCCAAGGCGCTCGTGGCCGACGGCCAGCTCGCCCCAGCGCAGGTCGAGCTCGAGGCGATTCTCGAGATGAGTCCGAAGGACGTTCAGTGTCATCGCCTGGCGGCGGAGATCCAGCGGCGGCTGGGCCACATCGACGAGGCCGTGCGGCACCTCGAAGCAGCCGTCGCCCTCGATCCGAGCGACCGCGAGTCGCAGGGGCTGCTCTCGCTGCTGCGCGCGGCGGCGCCGCCGTCCGGCGAGGCCACCGGGCTCCGCGCGGGTGCTGACCGACGACACGTTCGCGACGGTCACCTTTGGCGCGCTCTGCCTCGAGCAGGGATGCGTCGAGGAGGCCGCGCAGATCTTTACCCGGATCCTCCGAAAGAATCCGGATCATCGAGAGGCGCGGGACCGGCTCGAGAGTGCGCTCCGCGCGCGTCAAAGACGGAAAGGCTAGGTTCGATGCAGGTGTCAACGGCCGAGTTCAAGAAGGGGCTCCGGATCGTCTTCGACGGCAACCCCTACACGATCGTCGACTTTCAGCACGTGAAGCCGGGCAAGGGCGGCGCGTTCGTCCGGACGAAGCTCAAGCACATGAAGCTCGGCAAGGTCATCGACAACACGTTCCGATCGGGCGAGAAGGTCGAGCTGGTCGACTTCGAAGAAAAGCACATGCAGTTCCTCTACAAGGACGACCGCTACAACTTCATGGACACCGAGACGTACGAGCAGCTCTCGTTGTCGGCCGACGAGGTCGGCGAGGCGCGGGAGTACCTGAGGGAGAACACCGAGGTGGACGTTCTCTACATCGCCGGCTCGCCGACGGCGGTCGAGCTCCCAACTTCGTCGAGCTCGCGATCGCCCGCACCGATCCCGGCGTCCGCGGCGACACCGCCCAGGGCGGGACGAAGCCCGCGACGCTCGAGACGGGCGCGGTCGTCCAGGTACCGCTCTTCCTGAGCGAGGGCGACGTGGTCAAGGTGGACACCCGGACCGGCGAGTATCTCGGCCGCGTCGCCACGGCGGGTGCCTGATGGCGAAGCGGCGCCGCCAACCCGGCGCGGGCGAGGGCGCGCCCGGTCGAGCTCGCGCGCAAGCTCGGCACCCTGCTGACCGAGCTCGGTCTTTCCGAGATCGACGTGACCGTCGGTGATGTTCGCGTGCGCCTGCAGCGCGGGGGCCCGCGTCCGCGCCGCCCGTCGTCGCCGCCGCGCCCGTCGTGGCGTCCGTCGAGCGGCCGGCCGCCGCCGAGATCGAGTCCGCCTCGGGCGTGACGATCGAAGCGCCGATGGTCGGAACCTTCTATCGCGCGTCCTCGCCGACGGCGGATCCCTACGTCAGCGAAGGCGATCTCGTGAAGGAAGGCCAGATCCTCTGCATCATCGAAGCGATGAAGCTCATGAACGAGATCGAGTCCAAGGTGGCCGGGCGGGTCGTCAAAATTTTCGTCGAGAACGCGCACCCGGTCGAGTTCGGCCAATCTCTGTTCCTGATCGATCCCGCGCGCTGAGCCCAGGCGTGCCCCTCTTCCGTCACCTCCGCCTGCTCGTCCTCGCCGCGCTGCTGCTCGGCGGCGCCGCGCTGCTGCTCGGCTGGCGCGAAGGTCGGCGGTACGAGCGGGGCGGCGCCGAGCGGACCGTCGTGTTCGCGTCCCTTCGGGCGCACGACGCGCAGGCGGTCACCGAGGAGGCCATCCGGCTGGTACGCGACCGGGCAATTTCCGCGCGCGTGCGAGAAGTTCGGCCTCGCCGCCGCGGACGATCCGGCGAGTGTGGCGCGACGTCAGGACGTGGTCCGCTGCTTCGAGGGCTGGGGCTGGCACGAGCCTCCGCGCGGGACGACCGGACGAGGCGGTCGTGCTGTTCACCAAGGGCCTGACCGAGACACCGGACGATCCGGCGCTCCTGAAGGGGCTCGGGGTCGCCGCGGTCCACGCCGGTCGCCCCGACGACGCGCTCGCGCCGCTCGAGAGAGCCGCCCGAGTGGAGTACGACCCGGAGGTTCGGCTCTTGCTCGCGCATCTGCATGACCGCCGCGACAACCCGGCGCAGGCCGTCGTCAATCTCAAGTCGGTGCTCGAGCACGAGCCGACCAACGAGCCTGCGCAGCCGATTGCTCGACAAGGTCGAGCGGGAGTGGCGCGCCGAGGCGGGCTTCCGGCGCGAGATCACGCCGCGCTTCGTCGTGAAATACCGCGAGACCCTCGACGCGGACGTCCGGCGTGAGCTCGTCGCGCAGCTCGAGGCGGCGGCCGCGCGCGTCGGCCGGACGCTCGCGTACGTCCCGCAACAGCGGACGACGGTCGTGCTGTACGAGTATCGCGAGTTCCGCGACGTCACGCGCGTCCACGCATGGGCGACCGGGCTCTTCGACGGGAAGATCCGACTCCCGGTCGGCCGCGTCAGCCCGCCGGCTCACGAGCTGGAGCGCCTGGTGGTCCACGAGTACGCCCACGCCGCGATTCACGAGCTGGCGCGGGGCCGCGCGCCTCGTTGGCTCCACGAAGGGCTGGCTCAGGTCCTCGAGGGCGCGACGTCGGACCCGATCCTCCGGGCTCCGGCCGGTCTCACGCTCGCCGGCGTCGAGGCGCTGGCCGGCGACTCCGATCCCCTCCGCGCGCGCGCCGGCTACGACATCGCGCTCTGGATCGTCCGCGATCTCCTGACCGCGGCGGGATCGACCCGCTGCGCGAGCTCCTGGCCCGGCTCGGCGCCGGCGAGACCATGGCCGAGGCGATGCCGCGCGTCTACGGGCTGCGCCTGACCGAGCTCGAGTCCCAGTGGCGGCGGGTCCTCGGCGGCTGACGCGTGTTCCACAAGATCCTGATCGCGAACCGGGGTGAGATCGCGCTGCGGATCATCCGCACGTGCCGCGAGCTCGGGATCCGCTCGGTGCTCGCCCACTCGAAGGCCGACGCCCATTCGTTGCCGATGCGGCTGGCCGACGAGACGATCTGCGTCGGGCCCGACTCGGCGCGCGAGAGCTACCTCAACATCCCCGCGATCATCTCCGCCGCCGCCGTCACCGACAGCGAGGCCATCCACCCGGGCTACGGATTTCTCGCCGAGAACCCGGCCTTCGCCGAGGTGTGCCGGGCGTGCTCGATCACGTTCATCGGCCCGTCGCCCGAGGCGATCCGCCTGATGGGCGACAAGGCGCAGGCGCGTCAGATCGCCATGCAGGCGGGCGTTCCGGTGATCCCGGGCAGCGAGGTGGCGCTCAAGGGCTCGGCCGAGGCGCTCGAGGTGTCCGATCGCATCGGCTACCCGATCATGTTCAAGGCGGCGGCCGGCGGCGGTGGTCGCGGGATGCGGATCGTCAGCGAGCGAGGCGAGCGTCGTCAGGCCTTCGACGGCCTGTCAGTCCGAGGCCGGCGCGGCGTTCGGCTCGTCGGAGGTCTACTGCGAGAAGTACATCCAGAACGCGCGCCACGTCGAGGTGCAGGTGCTCGGCGACCGCAACGGCATGCGCGTGCATCTCGGCGAGCGCGACTGCTCGGTCCAGCGGCGACACCAGAAGCTCATCGAGGAGTCTCCCGCGCCGCTCCTGGCCGAGCGGACGCGCGACGGCCTGCGCAAGGCCGCGCTCACCGTGGCCGGCGGCCGTCAACTACGTCAGCGCCGGGCACGGTCGAGTTCCTGGTCGACGAACGAAGGCGACTTCTACTTCATCGAGATGAACACGCAGCATCCAGGTCGAGCATCCGGTGACCGAGATGATCACCGGGATCGATCTCGTCCGCGAGCAGATCCGGATCGCCGATCGGCGAGCCACTCGGCTATCGACAGGACGCGCGTACGGTTCGACGGTCACGCGATGGAGTGCCGCGTCAACGCCGAAGATCCCGAGACCTTCGCCCCGAGCGCCGGCCGCGTGACGATGTGGGTGCCGCCCGGTGGCTTCAACGTCCGCGTCGATAGCCACTTGATGGCGCCCTACGCCGTCCCGCCGTTCTACGACTCGCTGCTCGCCAAGATCATCGTCCGGGGCGCCAGCCGTGAGGAGGCGATCGACCGGATGCGCCGCGCCCTCCGCGAGACAATACTCGAAGGCGTCAAGACCTCGATCCCGTTCCATCTGAGAGTCCTGGACGACCCGGCCTTCCAGGAGGGCCGCGTCAGCAAGGTCGACCTGGTCCGACGCCGCGGCTGATGGACCCCTCGCTGTACGTCATCCTCGATCGAGCCGCCGCTCGCGGCCGCGACCTCGAAGAGATCCTCGACGCGACGATCGCCTGGCGGCTGCCGCATGATTCCAGCTCCGGCGAGAAGGAATGGCCCACCGGTCGCCTCTTGCCGTTGGCCGAGCGGCTGCGTGACCGGTGCCGGCGGACCGGCGTCACGTTCATCGTGAACGACCGGGTCGACCTGGCCGTCGCCGTCGAGGCCGACGGCGTTCACCTCGGCCAGGACGACTTGCCCCGCGCGCCGCCAGGCCCCTCCTGCGCCCAGGCATGGTGCTGGGCCGCTCGACCTCACAGTGTCGCCCAGGCCCGGCAGGCGCAGGCGGACGGCGCCGACTACATCGCCGTCGGCTCGATGTTTCCGACGCAAACCAAGCCTGATTTCGAGCTCGTGGGCCCTGAGCTGCTTCGGGCCGTTCGGCCGGAGACCAAGGCGCCCCTGGTCGGGATCGGCGGAATCACCCGCGCGAACGTGGCCCAGGTGATTCGCGCCGGCGCCGACGGTGTCGCGGTGATCTCGGCGGTCTGCGGAGCCTCCGATCCGGCCGCTGCGACCCGCGAATTCGTCGCGGCGATCCGCGCGGAACGTGACTTGACGCGGCGCGCGTCGCTATAATGTCGCCGCGCCGACCGGCACTCGTCACGTGACCGAAATCGCGCCTTAATCGTCTAAGGAGGGCACTGATGATCCGTCACTAGGGGCTTTCTCGTTCTTGCGCTCGCCGCCATTCTGGCCGTGGGGCTACTCCCGGCCTCGAATCTCGAGGCGCAAGGTAGCAGGGCACCATCAAGATCGCCACGCAGAGTCCTCTCAGCGGGCGGTCAGGCGGCGCTCGGCGAGGGCATCAAGCTCGGCGCGCAGCTCGCCATCGAGAAGTTCAAGGGCGCGCTCGAGAAGCAGGGCTTCAAGGTCGAGCTCGTGCCCTTCGACGACCAGGCCAAGCCCGACGTCGGTGTGGCGAACGCCAAGAACATCATCGCCGACAAGCGACATCCTCGCGATCATCGGGCACCTGAACTCCGGGCGTCGCGATTCCGTCCTCCGAGGTCTACAAGGAAGTCTCGCTCGCGATGATCTCGCCCGCGAACACCAACCCGGTCGTGACCGACCGCGGCTACCCGAACGTGAACCGCGTCTGCGGGCGTGACGACGTCCAGGGCGTCGTCGGCTCCGAGTTCGCGCATGCCACGATGAAGGCCAAGACCGTCTCACATCATCCACGACAAGACGCCGTACGGTCAGGGCGTCGCCGAGTTCTTCAAGGCCGACGCCGAGAAGAAGGGCCTGAAGATCGTCGGCTTCGAGGGCACCGAGGAGAAGTCGAACTTCGACCCGATCGTCACGCCGATGAAGGCGAAGAACCCGGACGTGATCTACTTCGGCGGCATCTACGACCAGGCGGCGCCGTTCTTCAAACAGGCCCGCGAGAAAGGCGTCAAGGGCAAGTTCTTCGGTCCCGACGGCATGGACTCGTCGGATCTGACGAAGATCGCCGGCAAGGCCGTGGTCGGCATGTATTACACCTCGGCGGCTGGTCCCGCCTCGGAGCTCCCGAGAGCCAAGGCCTTCGTCGACGAGTTCAAGAAGAAGTTCGGCAAGAATCCCGAGCCGTATGCGGCCGAGGCCTACGATGCGGCCACGATAGCCCTCAAGGGCATCGAGGCGGCGGCGAAGGGCGGCAAGGTGCCGACGCGCGAAGACGTCGCGACGGCCGTCCGCAAGACCAAGCTGCCCAACGGCATCACCGGCGACATCGAGTTCGACGGCAAGGGCGACCGCAAGAAGGCGCTGTACTTCGTGTTGCAGGTCGCCAGCGACGATCCGGCGAACTGGGGCTCCAACAAGATCGTCAAGCAGCTGGCGATCGCCGCGCCTGCCGCCCCCAGAGTAAGTAGTCGGAGGGGCCGGTGCGAGCCCTCCGCGAAACCTGAAAGCAACACAGGTTCTGCGGGGGGTCGCCCGACCCGGCCCCCTCGACTTTGCGGCCTAGGACATGGACGTCGAGCTTCTGATCGGGATCTTTCCGCAGGTACTTCTCGACGGCATCACTCTCGGCTTCATGTACGCCCTCATCGCGCTCGGCTACACGATGGTCTACGGCGTCCTCGAGTTCATCAACTTCGCGCACTCCGAGATCTTCATCTTCGGCGCCTTCGTCGGCGTCGAGATCCTTCTCGGCCTGAAGAGCATCGGGCTCCTCGACGGTCTTCCCTGGCCGCTCGTGCTCTTGCTGGTCCTCGTCGCCGGCATGGCCTCCAGCGGGCTGCTCGCCGTCACGGTGGAGCGGATCGCCTACCGTCCGCTCCGCGGTGCGCCCCGGTTGATTCCGCTGATCTCCGCGATCGGGATCTCCTTCTTCCTGCAGGATCTCATCCGCCTCGTCGAGTCGCTCTGGCGAAACGCCTTCAATCTCGTCTATCCGACGATGGACGTTCTCAACCTGCGCTTCGAGATCACCGAGAACATCGACGTCTCGGTCAAGTCGCTCGTGGTCATCAGCGGGGCGCTGCTGATGCTCCTGGCCCTCCACCTGATCGTGAACCGCACGAAGGTCGGTACCGCGATCCGTGCGGTGGCCGAGGATCAGGCGGCGGCGAGCCTCATGGGCATCGATGTCAATCGGATCATCTCGCTCACGTTCTTGATCGGCGGGGCGATGGGCGGTGCCGCGGGCGTGCTGTTCGGCGTTCAGTACAGCCTGATCAACCCGTACAGCGGCTTCATCCCCGGCCTCAAGGCCTTCACCGCGGCGGTGCTCGGCGGCATCGGGAACATTCCCGGCGCCATGGTCGGCGGGCTCGTCCTCGGGCTGCTGGAGGCGTTCGCGGCCGCCTACTTGTCCCTGCTCACGGGCGGCGCGTTCGGCGCCGAGTACAAGGACATCCTCGCCTTCTCGATGCTGATCTTGATCCTGATCTTCCGGCCCAAGGGCCTCCTCGGCGAAGTAGTGCGGGAGCGAGCGTGATCTGGTCATTGATCGCCGTGGCGCTGGTCGGGCTGTCCGCGGTCGCGGTCGCCACGTTTCCGCGCTCCGTCCTGATCTTCCTCCTGTTCCAGGGCTCGCTGCTCTTCGTCTACAAGGCGCGGATACCGGAACGGCTACGCTGGGCGCTCCTGACGATCAGCCTCCTGGTGCTGATGCCGACGATCGGGTACTTCAACAGCTACTATCTCGAGGTCGCGACCCAGGTCGGCATCTTCGTGCGCGCTGGCGCTCGGCCTCAACATCGTCGTCGGGCTGGCCGGACTCCTGGATCTCGGCTACGTGGCCTTCTTCGCCGTCGGCGCGTACTCCTGGGCGATCCTCGGCTCGCCACACGCCAACGTCATCTTCGGCGGCGATATGTTCCCGCTGGCCGGCTGGTGGTTCTACATCTTTCTCTTCGTCGGGCTCGCCACGGCGGCGACCACCGGAATTCTGCTCGGCTTGCCGGTGCTGCGGCTGCACGGCGACTACCTGGCCATCGTCACCCTGGGCTTCGGCGAGGTCATCCGGGTCCTGGCGAACAACCTCGACAAGCCGATCAACCTCACGAACGGCCCCAAGGGGCATCACGCCGATCATGCGGCCTCCGACGCCGTTCGGCCTTCCGTACGGCGAGTACTTCTATTTCCTCGCCTTGCTCATCGTGGTGGCGGTCATCATCGTCAACCGCCGGCTCGAGGATTCGCACATCGGCCGGGCGTGGGAGGCGATCCGCGAGGACGAGCTGGCCGCGCGGGCCATGGGCGTGTCGCTCGTGCGCATGAAGCTCATGGCGTTCGCCTGCGGCGCGTCGTTCGCCGGCGTGATGGGCGTTCTGTTCTCGGCCAAGCAGGTCTTCATCAACCCGGAGTCGTTCACCTTCCTCGAGTCGATCGGCGTCCTCGCCATGGTCATCCTGGGCGGGATGGGCTCGATTCCCGGTGCGATCGTCGGGGCCACCGTCGTGACCGTGCTGAATCTTCAGGTCTTGAAGGGATTCTCGCTCTGGCTCAACGAGCTCAAGAACGCGGGCGTCACGATCTTCGGCTACAGCCTCGCCGATCTCCCGACCCAGTTCGAGCCCGCCAAGTACGAGCGGATGGTGTTCGGCATCATCCTCGTCCTCATGATGATCTTCCGCCCGCAAGGGATCTTCCCCGCGCGCCGTCGCCAGCGCGAGCTCGCCCATTGAAGCCGGCGCTCGCCGCTGGGACACCGCGCGGGCGGCGTCGTAAAGCTCGCGACCGTGCCGGCCCTCTTCGAAGCCCGGGGCGTCACGAAACGGTTCGGCGGGCTCACGGCGCTGCACGGGGTGGACTTCGCCGTCGACCGAGGAATCTCGTCGATCATCGGACCCAACGGCGCCGGCAAGACGACGCTCTTCAACATCTTCACCGGTCTCTACGCGGCGGACGAGGGCAGCGTGACCTTCCGCGACCAGCCGCTGCTCGGGTTGCGCCCCGACCAGATCACGGCGCTCGGCATCTGCCGCACGTTCCAGAACATCCGTCTCTTCGCCAACATGACGGCGATCGAGAACGTGCTCGTCGGCATGAACTCGCGCATCTCGCTCCGTCTGTGGGATGTCCTGTCGCGCAGCCCGGGCTTCCGCCGGACCGAATCCGAGCTGGCCGCCCGCGCGGTCGCGTTGCTGAATCGCGTCGGGCTGCAGGTCAGCGCGAACGTCGTCGCGCGCAACCTGCCGTACGGCGATCGGCGACGGCTCGAGCTCGCCCGCGCGCTCGCCTCCGAGCCCGCGCTGCTGCTCCTCGACGAGCCGACGGCCGGCATGACCCAGGGGAAGCGGGCGCCCTGATGCGATCTGCTGCGTGGGCTCGTGGCCGACCTCGGCATCGCCATCATCCTGATCGAGCACAACATGCGCGTGGTCATGGAGGTCTCCGACCGGGTCACCGTGCTCGATCACGGCGAGAAGATCGCCGAGGGCCGCCGCGCGCGGTCCAGAGCGACGCGCGCGTGATCGAAGCCTACCTGGGCAAGCGCGGCGCCGGGCCGAGGGCGACGCCTCGTGCTTAAGGTCGAGTCGCTCGATGTGTCGTACGGCGAGATTCGAGCACTCAAGGGCGTAGGGCTCGAGGTCGGACAGGGCGAGATCGTCACGCTCCTCGGCAACAACGGCGCCGGCAAGACGACCACGCTCAAGACGATCTCCGGGCTTCTCCATCCGACCGCGCGGCGCCATCACCCTCGAGGACCGGTCGCTCTCGACGTACCGCCGCACGCGATCGTGGCGCGGGGCGTCGCGCACGTGCCCGAGGGACGGCGGATCTTCAATCGTCTGACCGTTCGCGAGAACCTCGACGATGGGCGCGTACCTCATGAAGCGACACCGGAATCGCGCGGCGATCTCGAGCGGGTCTTCGGATTGTTCCCGCGGCTGGCCGAGCGCGCTCACCCAGGTCGCCGGCACCCTGTCGGGCGGCGAGCAGCAGATGCTCGCGATCGGGCGCGCGCTCATGGCGAACTCCACGGCTCCTGCTGCTGGACGAGCCGAGCATGGGGCTGGCGCCCGTCCTCGTCGAGCAGATCTTCGACACGATCATCGATATCAACCGCCAGGGCACGACGATCTTGCTGGTCGAGCAGAACGCAGCCATGGCGCTGTCTCGATCGCGCATCGCGGGTACGTCCTCGGAGACCGGCTCCATCGCGCTCACCGGAACCGCGGCCGAGCTGCTCGGACAACGCCGATGTCCGCCGAGCGTATCTGGGCGAATAGCGCGGCCGCGGGCCTCCTGCTCCTCGCCGCGCTGCTCATCTTCGCCAATCTCGACGACCGGCGCCTCTGGGACGACGAGGCG
>ERZ1370068.2702-contig-1835_pt1 | contig 22593 bp, 25 predicted proteins | sample MGYA00561227_ERZ1370068 | MGnify/ENA primary metagenome ERZ1370068 (study PRJEB38410, sample SAMEA6850437) | metagenome | study: Metagenomic assessment of the ecological functions of the soil: analysis of the soil microbiota associated with the... | reverse complement strand
ATTACGTATTGCTGCCCGCGTGCGATCGGCTCGTCGAGCAGCGTCCCCGCTTCGTGCGCATCGCCGATCTGCGCGCCACGCCGCGCGCAGCCAGCGTGCGTCGGCGCCGAGCGGTGTCGAACGGGAGGGGACTGCCGCGAGCGCGACCTCAGCCGCGCAGCGCCTCCCACGCTCCCGCCCGAGCCAGGCTTCACCCGCGACGACCGCGCGCTCGGCTGGCGTCTCGGTCCACCCCCCGGCCACGGATCGATTGCCGCGCGATGATTCGCGGGCGCCAGAGCTGGTAGAATCCACTCGCGCGCGCTTCGAACGCGCGTTGGGGTCCCCATGATCGAGCAGGGCGAGCACCGCTACGGGCCAGCACGCGCTGACAAAAATCATGGAATCTGCTTCCCTTGCGCGCGCGCGTTCACCGACGCGGCGTTTGCGGCGCGCTCGGCGCGGGGCGGATCTCAGCTCGAGCAGCCGGCGCACGAGGTACAGCTGGTCGGCGTCGGGAGCGCGCCGCCGCGATCGCGTCGAGGCGGTCCAGGTTTCGGCGCTGCGCAGCGCCCGAGCCGAAGCGTGCGGTGCGAACGCAGCAGGCCCGGCGAGCGGCATCTGGAGCCAGCTGCGGTCGTCGCGCATGCGGCCGACGCGCCCGCGGCGAGCTCGCGGCAGCCCGATTCGTCGAGCAGCAGCGCCAGCTCGATTCGTCGAGCGACGACGCGGATGCCGAGCCGCCGTCCGGCGCCGGATCCCGCGCCACCTCGCTGTCGGATCCACGCGGCGTCGCGCGAGCGAGCGCGTGCGACGCGGCGAACGAGCAGATCGCCGCCGAGCGGGCGGTAGACCTGTGGCCACGTGCGGCCGGGTCGCGAGCAGCGTCGCGAGCAGGCTGCGCCAGGAGCTCCACGTCCGCCGAACGCAGCGCCCAGCCACTGCACGAACACACCGTCCGTCCGCGAGCCGCGAGGTCGACCAGCGCGAAGAACTCGCCCGATGTAGAGATGGGAGGGGAGCTCCGCGGTCCAGGGATGCGGGCCTGCGCGACGATCGCGTCGAAGCGCTGCTCCGGAGAGCAGCAGCGCGCTGCGCGCGTCGTTCACCTGACCACGCACGGCGCGGATCGGCGAGCGGATCGGCGACGCGCCGCGGCCCGATCGCGCGATTCGCGGCGACGACCTGCTCCTCGCTCTCGATCAACGTCGATCCGCTCGACGCGGCCCGGAATCGCCTCGGGATGCATCGCCGCCGCCGAGCCCGACCGGACGCCATCCGCGCCGTGTCCAGGCCGCAGGAGCGGCGCAGCGCGCCGAGCCAGCGACGCGGCCGGGCCCGCCCGCCGCAGCGACGGCGCGCCGCGATGATCAGCGACTCAGGCAGCCCATTTGCTCCGCAGGCGCATCGGCGCGCGGGACCCGCGTCGGCGAGCAGCACGATCGCGCTGCGCCCGACGCCGTAGTAGCGGATCGCCGACATCGGACTCGCCACCGCATACTGTCGCGCAGCGGCGCGACGCGAGCAGTGAGCTGCCACGGCTCCGCCGAGGCGGGATCGCCGCGATCGCGAGCATGACGCTGCGAGACTGGCACGGCCGCCGCGCGCAGACCCGGGCGCCCAGCGCGAAGAGCGCCAACGCGGAGAGCGCGGCGCTCGTCGCGGCGAAGCAGCTGCATCGCGCCGCCGGAACGCGAAAGCGCGGGGCGTCGCGTACGCGCACGGCAGCGCTCCCGCGATCGCGCCCGCGGTGTTCCAGGTGTAGGCGCGCGCGCTCCAGCGGCGCCCGCGTGCTTCGGGCCCGTTCCGCGAGCAGGCGCACGCCGGCCGGAAACGGCGATGCCGAAGCAGAACGCGCGCGCGGGAGCAGCGCGCCGAGCTGGCGATCGCGCCGCGTGCAGCCCGGTGCCGGCCGCCGGCCTCGAGCTGCGCGGCGCCGCCCACGCCGGCAGCCACGCGAGCAGCCGGAACGAGGCGAGCGCGGTCGCGCACGCGCCGAGCTGCGCGCCGGCGACCGTCCAGCCCTGCGCGCCGCGCGTCGCGTCGCGAAGCGGCCGCGGCCGCGGCGCCCGCGGTGATTCCGAGCAGAAGCTCGCGAGCATCACCGCGAACGCGTAGATGCTTCCGCCGAGCAGGTGCGAGCAGCAGGCGCGTCCAGAGCACCTCGTAGGAGAACGAGACCCAGCCCGAGACCGCGAGCAGCAGCAGCACCCAGCGCGCGCCGCGAGCGCGGGGCGCTCGGCGCCGATGCGTGCCTCGCGCGGCGGATCGCCCGCGTGCGCGCGATCCACGCGGCGAACGCCGAACACGCACGCGTCGTCGCCACCGCGAGCCAGATCGTCGCGCGCAGCCCGAGCGCGGGCAGCAGCGCGAACGCGGTGGCGAGCGTGCCGGCACACCGCGCCCGCGGTGTTCAGCGCGTAGAGCGCCCGACGCGCGGTCCGATCTCGGCCTCGCTGCGCACAGCGTGCTTCGCGAGCAGCGGCAGCGTCGCGCCCATGAACGCGGTCGGCACCATCAGGATCAGGAACGAGCCGGAAAGGCCGAACAGCGACGGCGCGATCTCCTCGCGCGCCAGGCAGCTCGGCGCGGCCGCCGAACAGCGCGAGCATCTGCCGCGCGCCGCGGCGAGTGCCTCGGCCGGGATCGCGAGCGCCGACGCCGCGATGCCTGAGCTCGAGCAGGCCGTAGGCGAGCACCGGGCGACGTCGCGGCGCCGAGCGCCCGCCGGCGAGCGACCTGCCGCGAGCCCCGCCATGTACGCCGCGAGCACCACCGCGATCGCGAGCTCGGAGGTGCCGAACACGAACGCGAACTCGCGTCCACGCGCGTCTGGTACACGAGCGCCGCGAACCCGGAGAGCGCGAAACAGGCGCCGAGCGCGGCGAACTGCGCGGGCGCGCGAGCCATTTCGCATGTGCCGCGGCTTCGGATCGCGGGTGCCGCGGCATGATCGCGATGTCGTCGACGTAGCCGCGCACCGCGATCACCGACAGGATCGCCTCGCGCGAGCACCGAGAGGCTCATCATCGTCGCCGCGGGGAACAGGTTGCGGCTCACCCACACCTTCATCGCGCTCGGCGATCGCCTCGCCGCCCCCACTCGTTCGCGAACTCGGTGCCGCCAGGTGTTCCCGACCGACGATGCGCGTGAAGTCGACGTCCGGGATGCTCCATGCGCCAGCACTCGATCAGCGCGTCGAGCGCGACCTTCGGAGACGCGGTAGAGGCCGAGGCCCGGCAGCGACTGGCGCACCGCGTACGACGAGACGTAGACGGCGCGGCCCTCGCACTCGCGCGCAGGTGCGGCAGCGCCGCGGCGGTGATCTGCGAAGCGCCGATCACGTTGACGTCGAGCACCCGGCGCCACGCCTTCCGCGCTCGCCTGCTCGAGCATCACGAGCGGCGACATCCCGGTCGCGTAGACGAGCGCGTCGATCCCGCCGAACGCGGCCGCGGTCTCGTCCGACCGCGCGCGCGCAGTCGGACGCGCAGTCACGTCGCAGCGCACCGCGATCGCGCCGTTGCCCGGCCTCGGCGGCCGCGGCGTCGAGCAGCTCGCGCGCGCCGCGCCGCGAACGCCACGCGCGCGCCCGCGCGGCTCGCGGCGAGGCCGACCTCGCGGCCCGACGCCGCTCGATCCGCCGATCACGAGGATCCGCCGGCCGCTCGAGGTCGTAGTGACGCCCATGCGCCTCACCTCTACAGGCTCTGCGCGCAGGTGCGACCGGTTAGAATCACGGCGATGCCCATCTTCCGACTCGGGCGCGAGCTCGCGTTCCCGCATCCGGAGGAGAGCGATCCGTCCGGACTGCTCGCGGTGGGCGGCGATCCTCGCCCGAGCGGCTGCTGCTCGCCTACGCGTCGGGGATCTTCCCGTGGTACTCCGAGGACCAGCCGATCCTGTGGCACTCGCCCGATCCGCGCGCGGTGCTGACGGCCCGCGCGATCTGCACGTGCCGCGCAGCCTCGCGAAGACGATCCGGCAGCGGCCGCTACGAGGTGCGCGCTCGACACCGCGTTCGCGCGCGGTGATCCGACGGCTGCGCGCGAGGCGCTGCGGCCCGGCAGGCGGCGGCACCTGGATCACGCCCGACATGCTGCGACGCCTACTGCGCGCTGCACCGAGCTCGGGTTCGCGCACTCGGCCGAGGCGTGTCGCGGACGACCGCCTGGTCGGCGGGCTCTACGGCGTGTCGCTCGGCAGCGTCTTCTTCGGCGAGTCGATGTTCGCGCGCGAGCCCGACGCGTCGAAGGTCGCGTTCGTCGTGCTGGTGCGCCAGCTCGTGCGCTGGGGCTTCGAGCTCGATCGACTGCCAGCAGCACACGTCGCCACCTCGCGCGCTTCGGGGCGGTGCTGTGGTCGCGGAGCTGCTACCTAGACGCTCTCGCGCGCTGCACCGCGCGCCCGACCCGGCGCGGCGCGTGGCGCTTCGATCGCCGAGCAGCAAGCTGCGCGCAGCGAGCCGAAGGCGAGCGAAGTCCATGAGGAGCGCAGATGACGCCGATCGCGGCGTCCGGTCCCAACGCGGAGCAGATCGAGTACTGGAACTCGGAGCAGGCGCCAGAAGTGGGTCGCGCAGCAGGAGCGCATCGACGCGACTGATCGAGCCGCTCGGCGCGCGCCGCGATCGAGCGCGCGGCGCTCGCCGCCGGCGAGCGCGCGATCGACGTCGGCTGCGGCTGCGGCGCGACCACGCTCTGCGCTCGCGCGGCGCGTCGGGCCGACGCGGTCGCGTGCTCGGCGTCGACGTCTCCGCGCGCGATGCTCGCGCGCGCGCGCGAAGCGCGCGCGCGCGGAGGGCTCGCGAACGTCGAGCTTCGCGAACGCCGACGCGCAGACGCACGCGTTCGACGCCGGGCGCGTGGGACGCGTGTCTCTCGCGCTTCGGCGTGATGTTCTTCGCCGATCCCGGCGCGCGCGTTCGCGAACCTGCGCCGCGCGCTGCGCGCGCGGCGGCCGCGTCGCGTTTCGTGTGCTGGCGCCCGATGCCCGAGAACCCGTGGATGGCGGTGCCGTTCGCGCGCGCTCGCGAGCGTTCCATCGCGCCGCCGCCCCCGTCCGCCGCCGGGCGCGCCCGGGCCGTTCTCGTTCGGCGATCCGGAGCGCGTGCGCGAGATCCTCGCGGACGCGGGCTTCGACGAGATCGAGATCGCGCCGCACGATCGGCCGACTCGCGCTCGGCGCGCGAGCCTCGACGACGCGGTGGAGTTCACGCTCACCGCCGGACCCGCGAGCCGGCTGCTCGAGCGCCGCGTCGCCGGCGGATCGCGCGCGCGCGAGCGACGTGGTGCGAGGCGCTCGCGCCGCTACGCGCGCGCGCGGCGCGGTCGCGCTGCCCGGCGCGATCTGGGTGGTCGGCGCGCGCAATCCCGGGCTGATCCGCGCCCGCGCGTGCGGGCCCTGCTCGAGCCGCTGGCCTTCACGCTCGCTCTGGGTGGCCGCGAGCGCGAGCGCGCTGTGCGCGGCGGCGGCGCGCGCGCTCGGCGCCGAGCCGACGCGCTGCGACGCTCGCGCTCGCCGCGGCGGGCACGCTCGTTCGTCTACAACGTCGACCGCCTGCGCGACGTCGAGCGCGATCGCGCGACCTCGCCGCGCCGCACCGAGCGTTCGTGCAGCGCTGGCGCGCGCGCGCTGATCGCGCTCATGCGGGCGCGGCCGCGCTGGTCGCGGCGCGCTCGCGCTGGCGCGCGGGTTCGCGCGCGATCGCGCTGCTCGCGCCGATCGCCGCGCTCGGTCTGCTCCACCGTCGCCTCAAGCGCTTCGCGTGGTGGAAGCCGTTCTACGTGAGCGGCGCGTGGACCGCGGTGGTGGTCGGACTGCCCGCGCTCGCGACGGAGCGCGTCGGCTCGACACGCGGCGTGGGTCGTCGGCGATCGTCGCGGCGACGATCGCCGCCGAACGTGATCGCCTCGAACCTGCGCGACCGCGAGGCGCCCGCGGCGCGCTTCGGCGCGCGCGTTCCGCTGCGACTCGCGCGCGGCGCTCGCGCTCGCCGCGCGCGCGGTCTCGCGCTCGCGGCGCCGATGCCGGCGCGCGCATCGCTCGCGCCGATCCCGCTCGCCACGCTCGCCGCGCTCGCGGCGTTCCGCCCGACCGAGCTCTACGGATTCGATCGCCGTCGACGGCGCGCTGCTGGTCGGCGCGCTGCTCTCGCTCGCGCTCGCTCGCCTGAGCGCTAGTACCAGGGCGACCACTCGACGCTGCGCAGGAGCCGGCTCTCCCAGCGGTCGCGCAGCGCGAGCGCGTCGTTCATCCAGGTGCCCGGCTCCTTGTAGCGCGCCGGCACCTCCGAGCGCGAGCAGCGGCGTCGAGGCGCGCGCGGCTCGGTGATCTTCTGCCAGAGCACGATCTCGCGGCGCTTGCCCGCGCCGAACGCGGTGCGGAAGCCGCCGAGGATCGTGAGCAGCGTGCTGCCGCGCTCGGCGTTGCGCCGCATCTCGGCGAGATAGTGGTTGCCCGAGCGCTCGACGTAGGTCTCGAGCTGGTCCTCGTCGGGCCAGACCGTGTCCTCCATGAACAGCGACAGCTCGTGCACCGGCGGAGCGTCGCTCGGCACCGCGGCGAGGTCGATCGTTCTGGAGCGGCGACCACGGCAGCGGCACGAGCAGCTTCGCGGTGACGTCGTGGCGCAGCGCATCGAGCGCGCGCGCTGCGTCGCGCAGATCGCCGCGGTCGATCCGCTCGGCGAGTGCGCCCCACGCGGCGGCGTCGCGCAGCGCGGTGACCGTCACGACGCGATACGACGCGCCCGAGCCGTGCGCGTGCTTGAGGAAGTAGAGCAGGCGCGCGTCGGGATCGCGCGCGAGCGCCGGCAGCCAGCGCGTGCGCACGGTCTGCCTGAACTCGTCCTCGTCGCGGCCGCGAACTCCGTGCAGCTCGTGGACGAGCAGCATGCCTATCCCTTCGCGGCGCCGCAGCCGAGGCATCGCTCGATGAAGCGCTGCATCGAGCCCTGGATGAACACGCCGTCGGCCTCGGCGGTGAGCGTGTCGCCGTGGTGGATCGTGCCGCGCGCGAACACCTTGCGGCCCTCGATGCGTCTCGACCCACGCTCGGGCCGCAGCTCCTCGCCGATCGGCGTCGGCGCGCGGTACTGATCGCGCAGCGTGCCGGTCATGCCGCCGACCTCGTTGGCGAGGTTCGCGCAGCCGAGCAGCTCGTCGAACAGCGCGGCGATCACGCCGCCGTGCACCGACGCGGGCGGTCCTGACGTAGGCGCGCCGAAGCGCACGCGCGCCGTGGACGCGGCCGTTCGCGGATCTCGAAGCGCGCGGGCGGCGCGAGCGGATTGCGCGGACCGATCAGCGGGCTGTACGGGAAGAACGCGGTGAAGTCGGTCGGCCGCGCCGATCGGCGCGAGCGCGTGCTCGAACGCCGAGCGTGCGCTGCGCCCACGGGCCTGGTGCGCGTGCGGCTCGAGCAGCGCGGCGCGCGCGTTCGAGCGCCGCGAGCGCCTGCTCGGCGCTCTCGCCCGACGCCTGCGTGCGGCGCACCGAGGTCGACGATCCGCCGCGTCGCCGCGGTCAGTCGCTCGGCGGCCGCCGGGTCCGGTTCGCGATTCGGCATCGAGAGCGCGCCGGCTCAGCTCTTCGCCGCTTCCAGCCGCTCGCGCATCGCGTCGAGCTCGGCGCTCAGCTGCCTCGGGCATGCGGTCGCCGAACTGCGCGTAGTGCTCGCGGATCAGCGGCAGCTCGGAGAGCCAGCCGTCGACGTCGACGCGCGAGCAGCTGCGCGAGGTCTTCGCGCGCTGACGTCGAGGCCGTCGAGGTCGAGCGCGCCGTCGGCGGGCAGATTGCCGATCGGCGTCTCGACCGCCTTCGCGGTGCCCTCGCAGCGCTCGAACACCCACTGCAGCACGCGGCTGTTCTCGCCGAAGCCCGGCCACAGGAAGTCGCCGCCGTCGCTCTTCCGGAACCAGTTCACGTAGTAGATCTTCGGCAGCTACGCGCCGGCGCGGCGGCCGATCGCGAGCCAGTGGCTCCAGTAGTCGGCCATGTTGTATCCGCAGAACGGCAGCATGGCCATCGGATCGCGGCGCAGCTCGCCGACCTTGCCGGCGGCCGCGGCGGTCTTCTCGCTCGCAGATGATCGAGCCGAGGAACGTGCCCGTGCTGCCAGTCGCGCGCCTCGTTCACGAGCGGCACCACGGTGGCGCGGCGGCCGCCGAACAGGATCGCGCTGATCGGCACGCCGCTTCGGATCCTCCCACTCCGGCGCGATCACCGGGCACTGGCGCGCGGGCGCGGTGAAGCGCGCGTTCGGGTGCGCGGCGGCGTCTTGCTCGCCGGCGTCCACGGCTCGCCGCAGCCAGTCGGTGAGCTGCGGCGGGCGGCTCTTGGTCATCTCCTCCCACCAGACGTCGCCGTCGGGCGTGAGCGCGACGTTGGTGAAGATCGCGTTCTTCGCGAACGTACTGCATCGCGTTCGGGTTCGACTTCATCGCTCGTGCCCGGCGCGACGCCGAAGAAGCCGGCCTCGGGGTTGATCGCGTAGAGCCGGCCGTCCGCTGCCGAACTTCATCCAGCAGATGTCGTCGCCGACGCACTCGACCTTCCAGCCCGGAATCGTCGGCGTGAGCATCGCGAGGTTGGTCTTGCCGCACGCGCTCGGGAACGCCGCCGCGATGTAGCGCGACGCGCCCGCCGGGCTGGTGAGCTTCAGGATCAGCATGTGCTCGGCGAGCCAGCCCTCGTCGCGCGCCATCACCGAGGCGATGCGCAGCGCGAAGCACTTCTTGCCGAGCAGCGCGTTGCCGCCGTAGCCGGAGCCGTACGACCAGATCTCGCGCGTCTCGGGGAAGTGCACGATGTACTTGTTGCTCGGCGTTGCAGGGCCAGGGCACGTCCTGCTGCCCGGGCGCGAGCGGCGCGCCGACCGAGTGCAGGCACGGCACGAACGCGCCGTCGCCGAGCACGTCGAGCACCTTCTGCCCGACGCGCGTCATGATGTGCATGTTCGCCACGACGTAGGGCGAGTCGCTGAGCTGGACGCCGATGTGCGCGATCGTGCGAGCCGATCGGGCCCATGCGTGAACGGGATCACGTAGATGCGTGCGGCCGCGCATCGAGCCCGCGAACAGCTCGCGCAGCTTCTGCTTCATCTCGTCGGGGTCGCGCCAGTTGTTGTTGGGCCGGCGTCGATCCTGCTTGCTCGGAGCAGATGAAGGTGCGGTCCTCGACGCGCGCGACGTCGGCGCGGATCGGACCAGACCAGATAGCTGTTGGGGCGCTTCGGCCGAGCTGCGCGCGCGGTCCCGCTCGCGAGCATCAGCCGGATCATCTCGTCGTACTCGGCCTTCGAGCCGTCGCACCACTGCACGCGATCGGGTTGGCAGAGCGACTCGATCTCGGCGACCCAGGAGTTCAGTTTCGCGTTCTGGCTGCTCATCGGAGATTCGCGTTGCTCCTGTTTGATTCTGAAACGCCCATGCGCCCGCGCCCGGGTGCGATCGGGTCGGCATGCGCGGACGCGGCTCGTTCGGTGGATGGAGCCGCGCGATGCCGCGCGGAGGCAGGACCGCGGAGAACCGCGGACCGTCCATTATATCCGTGTGTGGCGGTCGGCGCTGGAAACGGTCGCGCTCCGGCCGAAACTTTGCAGCGCGACTGCGATCCGATCCCCTCGGGGCCTGAGCTCAGAGCGACGCGATGATCGCCCCGATCGAGCCCGCCCAGCACCAGAACCGCGTTCGAGAGGTAGCTGAGGATGAAGCCGGGTCCGCGCTTCGCGGGATCGGCGACGTAGCCGCGCGCGAACAGCAGCGCCCGATCAGGAACACGACAGCCCGAGCGCCGCGGCGATCGTCGGGATTCACGTAGTGCGAAAACAGCCAGAGTCCGGGGAAGAAGATCACGAGCTTGCTCGACGGTGTTGCCTCTGCACGCGCGCCCAGCGCTCGAACACCGGGTGGCCCGGTCGATCGCGGGCGCGGCGACGCCGTAGAGGCCGCGCGCCGTGGCCCGTGAACCAGACGATCACCATGTACTCGATCAGCACGAGCGCCGCGACGATCGCGACCGCGTCCATGCGATCCCCGGGCGGGCTCGGGAGGCCGAGCGGATTTCCGCTCATAACATGACCAGGAGTCCGCTGACAATGACCTTAGCGACCCGCATGCGCCCGCCTCGACACCTCGGGCATCGGGTAGCCGTCGACGATCGGCTTGCTGCTTCTCGAAGTGCAGGCCGAGGTGGCGGTGCAGGCTCGCACTGGTCCCAGCGCCGCGTCGTTGTCGAACACGTCGCCGTGCGCGGGACGCGCCATCACCACGACCTGGCGGCCCCACACGATGAACAGCTGCGCGGTGATGTTCTGCGCGGCCGGGCTCGCGAGGTAGGCGAACAGCGGCGAGCTGTTCGCGGGGTTCATGTTGTCGAAGCCCTCGGCGGCGCCTCGAACATCTTCCCGAACGGGCCCTGCGAGCGTCATGCGCGTGCGCGCGCGCGGCATCACGACGTTGGCGGTGCCGCCGTACTTGAGCAGCACCTTCGCGGTGCCCATCGTGAGCGAGACGATGCCGGCCTTCGCCGCGGCGTAGTTGGGCTGGCCCGGCGTGCCGAACAGGAACGACTCGACGCGGTGGCGATCACGCGCGCGTACACCGGCCCGCCGACCGCCTTCGAGCGCTCGCGCCAGTAGATCGACGGCGAACTTCTGCGGCGCGAAGTGGCCCTTCAGGTGCACGCGCACGACGTTGTCGAAGTCCTCCTCGCGTCATGTTGAAGATCACCGAGTCGCGCGTGAAGCCGGCGTTGCAGATCAGGATGTTCAGGTCGCCGAACGCGTCGACCGCGGTCTTGATCAGCGCCTGCGCGTCGTTCAAGCTTCGCGACGTGCGCCGAAGTGCGGCACCGCCTCGCCGCCCATCTTCTCGATCTCCTCGACCACCGCGCGCGCGGCCGACTCGTCGCGGCCCTTGCCGTCGGCGGTGGTGCCGAGGTCGTTCACGACGATCCGCGCGCCCTGGCGCGCGAGCTCGAGCGCGTGCGACTTGCCGAGGCCGTTCGCGGCGCCGCGTGATGATCGCGACCTTGCCGTCGAGCGTGCCCATCTACGAGAGCCTCTCGATGACGGTGCCCGTGCCGACCGAGGAGCCGCAGCACATCGTGATGAACGCGAGCGTGCCGTCGCGCGCGCTCGAGCTCGTGCAGCGCGGTGACGATCAGCCGCGAGCCGGTCGCGCCGACCGGGTGGCCGAGCGCGATCGCGCCGCCGTTCGGGTTGACCTTCGCCATGTCGGGCTCGAACACCTCGCGCCCACGACAGCACGACCGACGCGAACGCCTCGTTGATCTCGACCAGGTCGAAGTCGCCGACCTTCATGCCGGTCTTGCGCTCGATCTCGCGCGTGGCGTCGATCGGGCCGTCGAGCAGGTAGTACGGGATCGGTGCCGACGCACGCACGTCGGCGACGATCCGCGCGCGCGGGCGCAGCCCGAGCTCGCGCGCCTTCTCGGCCGACATCCAGCAGCACGCGCCGCGGCGCCGTCGGAGATCTGCGACGAGTTGCCCGGCGTGTGGATGCCGCCCTCGCGCACCGGCTTGAGCTTGGCGAGGCCCTCGAGCGTGCTCGGGCGGATGCCCTGGTCCTGCGTCGACGCGCTGCGTCTGCGCCGGTCGGCTTGCCGTCCTCGTCGAGCACCGGGCGCGTCGATCGGCAGGATCTCGCGCGTCGAAGCGGCCCTCGTCGCGCGCGCGCGGCGCGCGCCTGCGACTCGAGCGCCGAAGCGGTCGACGTCCTCGCGCGTGATGCCGCGGTTCTGCGCGATGCGCTCCGGCGTGGGTGAACTGGTCGGGCGCCGTGTCCCAGCCGCCACTCGGGCGGCTGGAAGTAGCCCGGGCCGTGGATCACGTTCGCGCCGAGCCCGACGTGGCTCATCACCTCGACGCCGCACGCGATGCCCGCGTCGATCGAGCCGGCGCGGATGAACGCGGAGATGATGTGATTGGCCTGCTGCGCCGAGCCGCACTGCGTGTCGACGGTGGTGCCGCCGGTGCGCCAGCCCTTGTTGCGCGTTGAGCCAGGCGACGCGCGTGATGTTGTTCGACTGCTCGCCGGCCTGCGTGACGCAGCCGCCGACCACCTGCTCGATCTCGGCCGGGTCGACGCCCGCGCGCTCGACCACCGCGTCCTGCACCTTGCCGAGCAGCGTCCCGGCGTGGAACGCCGACAGGTCGCCGACGCCCGGCTTGCCGCGCGCGATCGGGGTGCGGACGGCTTCGACGATGACGGCTTCGCGCATTGGGGGTTCCGATGGGTGGGGCGGAGGGCGGCCCAGAATAGAACAGGCTCCGGCGATCCCGCCTGGTGTACACTGCGCCGGATGCCGGCCGTCTCGAGTGCCGCTGCGCTGCGCGCCGTGCTCGCGCGCCCCGGCTCTGCACGTGATGCCCTGCTGCTTCGACGCCCACTCGGCGCGCCTGATCGAGCGCGGCCGGCTTCGCGCTCACGTTCATGAGCGGCTTCGCGGTGCTCGGCGGCGCGGATCGGCGCTGCCCGACACCGGCCTGATCTCGTACGGCGAGATGCTCGACCAGGGCCGCAACATCTGCAGCGCGCGGTCGGCGATCCCCGTGATCGGCGACGGCGACACCGGCTACGGCAACGCGCTCAACGTGAAGCGCACCGTGCGCGGTTATGCGGGCGCCGGCTTCGCCTGCGTGATGATCGAGGACCAGCGCGCGCCCAAGCGCTGCGGCCACACGCGCGGCAAGGAGGTGGTCGACGCGCGCCGAGGCGCGTCACGCGGATCCGCGCCGCGGTCGACGCGCGCGAGCGAGGCGCGCGGCGATCCTGCGTGATGGCGCGCACCGACGCGCGCGCCACGCACGGTCTCGACGAGGCGCTCTGGCGTGCGCGCGCGTTCGCCGACGCGGGCGCCGATCTGCTGTTCGTCGAGGCGCCGCGCGACGAGCGCGAGATGGAGCGCGTCGTGCGCGAGCGTCGCGCGCTGCCGCAGATGGCGAACCTGGTCGAGGGCGGCGACACGCCGCTGCTGCCGCCCGCACGGCTCGAGGCGCTCGGCTACCGGATCGCCGCGTACCCGCTCACGCTGCTCTCGGCGGCCGACGCGCGCGATGCAGCGCGCGCTCGAGCGCGCTGCGCGCGGCGAGCCCGCCCGACGATCTGCTGCCGTTCGCCGAGCTGCGCGCGGTGGTCGGCTTCGATCACCTACGACGCCGAGCGCCTGCGCTATGCGGAGCCCGCGGCACCGACGGACGGAGGCCACGCCGTGAAGATCCAGGCGATCGCGGTGACGCAGACCGGCGGGACCCGAGCGTGCTGCGCTCGAGGAGCGCGAGCTCGGCGATCCGGGCCCGGGCCAGGTGCGGATCCGGATCCGCGCGGCCGGCGTGAACTACATCGACGTCTACTTCCGCACCGGGCTCTACCCGCGGCCGGCTGCCGTTCGTCGCGGGCTCGAGGGCGCGGGCGAGGTCGAGTCGGTCGGCGCCGGACGTGCGCGGTCTCGCGCGCGGGCGACCGCGTGGCGTGGTCGTCGGTGCCCGGGCTCGTATGCGAGCGGCGTGATCGCGCCGGCGGCGAGCGTCGTGCGCGTGCCGGACGGCGTCGAGCGACGCGGTCGCGCGCGGCGGCGATGCTGCAGGGCATGACCGCGCACTACCTCGTGCACGGCGTGCGCGAGACGCGCCCGGGCGACGTCGCGCTCGTGCACGCGGCCGCGGGCGGCGCGGGGCTCCTGCTCGTGCAGCTGCTCAGGCCGCGGGCGCGACGGTGGATCGGCACCTGCTCGACCGCCGAGAAGGAGGCGCTCGCGCGCGCGGCCGGCGCCGACCACGTGATCCGCTACAGCGAGCGCGAGTTCGCGCCCGCGCTGCGCGAGTGGACGCGCGGCCGCGGCGCCGACGTCGTCTACGACTCGGTCGGGCGCACCACGTTCGAGGGCAGCCTCGCGTCGCTGCGCCCGCGCGGCCTGCTCGTGCTGTTCGGCCAGTCGTCGGGCCCGGTGCCGCCGTTCGACCTCGGCGCGGCTCAACGCGATGGGCTCGCTGTTCGTCACGCGCCCGTCGCTCGCGCACTACACGGCCGACCGCGCCGAGCTCGAGCTGCGCGCGGGCGCGGTGTTCGACGCGATCGCCGCGGGCCGGCTCGACGTGCGGATCGGCGCCGAGTTCCCGCTCGCGCGCGCCGCCGACGCGCACCGCGCGCTCGAGGGCCGCGCGACCACGGGCAAGGTGCTGCTGCGCGCCGTGAGCCGGAACTGCCCGCTCAGCTGCAGCTGCGACGACGCCTGCGAACAGGCAAGCGCGCCGAGCACGACGCGAGAGCGCGATCCGATACCAGCCGAACGGCGCGAGCCCGTGGCGCTCGAGGAAGCCGACCAGCCAGCGCACCGCGAGCGCGGCCGAGATCGCGGCCACCGCGAAGCCGATCGCGCAGGCGCCGACGCCGAGCACCTCGAACAGGTTCGGCGCTGCCGCGCGACGACTCGACGCAGGTTCTGCAGCAGCTTGCACGCGCAGGCGGCGCCGAGCGTCGGCACGCCGAGCAGGAACGAGAACTCGGCGCCGCGTCGCGCGCGCGCAGCCCGAGCAGCACGCCGCCGGCGATCGTCATCATCGAGCGCGACGTGCCGGGCCACATCGCCGGCGCACTGGAACAGCCCGATCGCGAGCGCGCGTGCGCGACGTCGAGCGATTCGAGCCGGCGCGCCCGACGGGAGCCGCGCGCGCGATCGAGCCAGATCATCCAGAGCCCGCCCGCGAACAGCGCGCGCGAGCACCGGCACCGGCTGGAACAGGTGCTGCTCGATCGCGTCGTCGAGCAGCAGGCCGAGCAGCGCCGACGGGACGAAGCGCGAGCGCGACGTGCAGCGAGCAGGCGCAGGCCGGCCGGCATCGCGACCGAGCAGGCCGCGCACCATCTGCGCGACGCGCTGCGCGTAGAGCCCGAGCACCGCGAGGGATCGCGCCGCCCTGGATCACGATCTCGAACGCGTCGAGCGCGTCCTTGTTCGCGGGCCGACTCGAGGCCCGAGCAGCGACGAGGCTGAGGATCAGGTGACCGGTCGACGAGATCGGCAGATACTCGGTGATGCCCTCGACCGAGGCCGAGCAGCGCGGCGTGCCAGGCTTCCACGCCGCCTACCTCTTCTTCCGCCTGCTAGTCGAGCTTCGCGCGCGGGCTGCGGCGGCGCAGCGGCTTGCCAGCCGAAGCGCGCGAGATCGGCGCGCCCCGCGTCGTCGAAGCGCACGCCCTCGCGCTCGAGCATCGCGCGCTGGACGCGGTCGCCGCCCGGCTCGGCGCGCGGGCTCACGCGCCCTGCGCGTTGAGCACGCGGTGCCAGGGCAGCGCGTCGCCTGCGTCGAGCGCGTGCAGCGCATAGCCCACCTGGCGCGCGTGACCGCCGAGCCCCGGCGAGCGCGGCGATCTGTCCGTAGGTGGCGATCCGGCCGCGCGGGATGCGCCGGACAACCGCGTAGATGCGCTGATAGGGGTCGCTGCGCCCAGCCATCGCCCGATCATCGCAGATCCGCGGTATCTTCGCGGGCCTCACCGGGTCCCCATGTCCGTCCTGCTCGTCGAGAAGTCCGGCGGGATCGCCACGATCACGCTGAACCGCCCCGAAGCGCTGAACGCGCTCAACGCCGAGCTGCGGCATGCGATCGAGCGGGCGTTCCGCGAGCTCGCGCAGGACGACGAGGTGCGGCGTCGCGATCCTGACCGGCGCGGGCCGCGCGTTCTCGCGCCGGCATCGACCTGAAGGAGCTCTCGAGCGGCCGGCATCGAGAGCTCGGGCGCGCGCCGACTACGACATGATCGGCGCGATCCGCGACTTCGCGCGCGCCGCTGATCGGCGCGGTGAACGGACACGCGATCACGGGCGGCTTCGAGCTCGCGCTCGCGTGCGACCTGCTGATCGCGAGCGAGAACGCGCAGTTCGGCGACACGCACGCGCGCGTCGGGATCGTGCCGGGCTGGGGCCTCTCGCAGAAGCTGCCGCGCCTGATCGGGATCGGGCGCGCGAAGGAGCTCTCGCTCACCGGCAACTTCATCGGCGCGGAGCAGGCCGGAGCGCTGGGGGCTCGTGAACCGCGTGGTGCCCGCGCACGAGCTGCTCGCCGGCGTGCCGCCAGCTCGCGCAGCGACATGCTCTCGTGCGATCCGCCGTCGCTGCGCCGCTACAAGCAGATGATCGACCGCGGCTATGCGGGCACGTTCGCCGACGGCACTGGCGCTCGAGCAGAGGATCTCGCGCGAGCACCTCGCCGACGTGACGTCCGGAGGCGATCGCGGCGCGGCGCCGGGCATCCAGGACCGCGGGCGCACAGCAGCAGCATCGCGCAGCGAGCGAGCGAGCGAGCCATCAGGCGATGATCACCCTCTACGGCGCCGCGCGGGTCCCCTACACCGAGAAGGTTCGCCGCGCGCTGCTCTACAAGCGGCTCGACGTTCGAGCTCCACGAGCCCACCACGCCGAGGACTATCAGCGCTGGAATCCGAAGAGCGGGATGCCGCCGGTGATCCACGTCGGCGACGAGGTGATCGAGGACTCGACGCAGATCCTGTACGCGCTCGACGCGCGCTACCCCGATCCGCCGCTGCTCGCGCCGGACCCGACGGTGGCGAGCCAGCAGCGCCAGCTCGAGGACTGGGCCGACGACGTCGTTCCTCTGGTACTGGATGAAGTACCGGCGCATGCTCGGCGGCGGCGAGATCGCCGCCGCCGCTCAAGGGCGAGGCGTCCGAGCATGCCGCGACCGTCGAAGCGGCGCCGAGCGGCCGACTCCGCCGCCTGCGCGCCTGGACTCAGGCCGGCGGCACCTGGGAGCGCCGATCACGGGCCTGCAGCGCGAGCTCGGCGCGCGCATGGACGACCTCGTGAACTTCCTCGGCGCGCGTCCGGTTCTTCTACGCGGATCGGCTGTCGATGGCCGACCTCGGCGTGTACGCGATGCTGTTCACGATGCGTCGCGACTCGATCCCGGGCTCCGGCGCGGCTGCTCGCCGAGCGCCCGAGCCTGGTCGCGTTCATGGCGCGCGTCGAGGAGGCGACCGAGCGGCAGCGGGCCGGGTGACGCGCGCGGAGAAGGCGCGGCGGATCGCGCGGATCCTCGACCGGCTGCATCCCGACGCCGCCGATCCCGCTCGACCACGTCGATCCGTACACGCTGCTCGTCGCGGTGCGTGCTCTCCGCGCAGTGCACCGACGAGCGCGTGAACCAGGTGACGCCCGCGCTGTTCGCGCGCGCGGCGACGCCCGCACGCGATGGCGGAGCTCCCGCTGGCCGAGATCGAGCGCATGATCCGCTCGTGCGGCCTCGCGCCCGCGAAGGCGAAGGCGATCCACGGCGCTGTCGGCAGATCCTGCGCGACCAGTACGGCGGGCGCGTGCCCGCCGACATCGACGCAGCTCGAGGCGCTGCCGGGCGTCGGCCACAAGACCGCGAGCGTGGTGATGGTGCAGGCGTTCGGCGTGCCGGCGTTTCCGGTCGACACGCACATCCACCGGCTCGCGGGCCGCTGGGGCCTCTCGCGCGCGCACGAACGTCGCGATGGTCGAGCGCGACCTGAAGGCGCTCGTTCCCGCCCGAGGACTGGGGGAAGGTGCACCTCCAGATCATCCTGTTCGGCCGCGCGCACTGCCCGCGCGCGGCCACGACCTGCGCGGCGTGCCCGATCTGCTCGTGGGCGGCCTCGAAGGCGCGGATCGCGCGCGAGATGGGCACGCGCGAGGGCGCTGACGCTAGGTTGCGCGTGCGGATTCGCGTCCGGGTCCATCCAGACCACCTCCCAGTGGTGTCCGTCCGGATCGTAGAAGCTCCAGCCGTACATGAAGCCGTGGTCCTGCGGCCCATCGCGTGCTTGTTCAGGCCGTTTATTTTCGGCCCCGCGGGTCGTCGGCGGGATTCACGTACGTGATCGTCCACGGACCGCGCCCGTGCAGCTGGAGCACCGTCTCGCCTTCGGTGTACGCGAAGTGGCGCATCCCGGATCGGCCAGTAGCCGAACGAGCTCGCGGGCATCGGCCGCGTCTTCGCGCGGTCGAACTGCTCGCCCATCCGAAGTGGAGCGTCCCCGAGATCACGGTCACGTGCTCGACCTGCGTGTGCCAGTGCGGCTTCACGTCGAAGTCCGCAGGCAGCTTCAGGCGCATCGTGAACATTCCCTCCTTCGCGGGATCGCCCTCGAGCACCGCCATCTGCGCTCCTTCGCGAGCGACGGCGGTCCCGTCGCCCCACTGGATCTCCGCCGCGGAAAACAGCCCCATGCCGCCGATCGGCACGGCGCTGTCAGTCGGCGATCGCGCCCACCGCGCGAGACAGAAGACGACGGACATCGGGACGCGAAATCGCGAACTTCATGGTTGCCTCCTTTCGCTCGTCAGGTTCCGATCCGGATCAGCCGCACGAGCGGAAGCTCGGGATCGCGCTCCTGGCGCAGGTCGACCTCGCCATGCAGCGCCCAGAGGTTGTCGCCGCTCGCGTCGCACGAGCACCTGCGTGACGTCGAGAGCGGCGCGGATCTCGCGCCGCGCAGCGACGATGGTGTGCGCGCCGCGCCTCGGGCGTGAAGGCGATCGCGCCGTACTCGGCGAGAGAACGGCGCGAGCGCGGCTCTCGAAGCGCGCGCGCGTCCCAGGGATCGGCGGGATCGGCGTGCACGCCAGCGCGCCGCCTCCTCGTAGTCGCGCGCGGCGAGCGCGCGCACGAGCGCAGAGCAGCTCGGCGCGCACGCGCGCGGTGAGCAGGCGCGGCTGCAGCGCCAGATCGAAGCGCGGCGCCGCGGCGCGCGCGCGCGGCGCTCGGGCGCCGGCGCGACGCAGGCTCTCCCACGCCTGCGAGCAGGCTCGTATCGACGCCTGCGATCGCCGCGCGCAGGAACGCGATCACGTCGTAGACGGCGTCGGTCTTCGCCGCCGCCGGGCAGCGACTTCGACGAGCGTGTTGTGCACCTGCGAGAGGTAGCGCAGCAGGCAGACCCTCGCTGCGCGCGAGCGAGAGCTCTGCGCACGTAGTCGCGGAAGCCGAGATAGCGCTCGACCATGTCGCGCGCGATCGACTTCGGCCGCACGTCGTCCTGCGCGCGCCCACGGATAGCGCGACGCGAACGCGCGAGAACGTCTGGTGCGAGGAACTCCTCTTCCGGCTTCGGGTGCGTCGACCTCCTCGAGCCGCGCGCATCCGCTCCTCGTATTCGACGCCCTCCGCCTTCGAGCGCGCGATCAGCTCGTCCTTCGCGCGCGCGCGTCTGCTCGTCGAGGATCGGGCGCGGGTTCTCCTGCACCGCCTCGACGACCGAGAGCACCTCGAGCGCATAGCTCTCCGACTCGGGATCGAGCGCCGCGACCGCCTCGACGAGATAGAGCGAGAGCGTGTCGTGCAGCGCGAAGTCGCGTCTGCAGCGCCTGGGCGACGCGCACCTGCGCGCCCGCCGCCGCGCTCGACGAGCTCGAGCTCGACGACGTCCGCGCGTGACGAGCGAGCGGAACAGCGCGGCAGCGCGCGCGGCGCTGGCGCGCCTTCGACGCGTGCGCTCTCGTGCGAGCGGTTCACCAGCCGGATCACCGCGCCGTAGTCCGCGTCCGGCCGCCGCGCTGCAGCACGCGCGAGGATCACGCCGTGGCTGACCGCGAACTGCGAGCGCAGCGCCTCGGGCGGGCGCGCCACGAGCTGCTCGAAGGTCTCGCGGCTCCACGGCACGAAGTCGCGCGGCGGCGCGCTTCTTCGCCGGCTTCTTCGCGCCGCTCTTCTGCCGAGTCGCGGCGGTTCTCGATCACGTGCTCGGGCGCCTGGCACGACGACGCGGCCGCGGTCGTCGAAGCCCTTGCGCCCGGCGCGCCCGGCGATCTGGTGGAACTCGCGCACGCGCAGGAGCGCCGATCTTCTCGCCGTCGAACTTCGACGAGCTTGTGCAGCAGCACGGTGCGGATCGGCACGTTCACGCCGACGCCGAGCGTGTCGGTGCCGCAGATCACGCTGCAGGAGGCCCTGCTGCGCGAGCCGCTCGACGAGCAGCCGGTACTTCGGCAAGCAGGCCGGCGTGGTGGATGCCGACGCCGTGGCCGAGGAAGCGCTTCACGTCGCTTGCCGTAGGCGGCTGTCGAAGCGCGACGCCGCGAGATCGCGTCGGCGATCGCCGCGCGCTGCCTCGCGCGACGCGAGGTTCGCGCTGGTCAGCGCCCTGCGCGAGCTCGCCGCACTCGCGCTGGGTGAAGTTGACGACGTAGACCGGCGCGCGGTCGTGCTCGACGAGATCTCCGAGCGTCTCGTGCAGCGGCGTCTCGCGGTACTCGAAGTCGAGCGGCACCGGGCCGCGTCGTCGGAGTGCACGTGCGCGACGCTCGCGCTGCGTGAACTCGGCGAGCCGCTCCTCGATCGCCGCGGTGTTGCCGAGCGTCGCCGACATCAGCAGGAACGTGGCTGTGGCGGCAGCGCGAGCAGCGGGATCTGCCACGCGCATGCCGCGCTCGCGATCGGCGTAGTAGTGGAACTCGTCGAGCACCACGTACGGCGCGTCGGCGCGCTCGCCCTGGCGCAGCGCCATGTTCGCGAGCACCTCGGCGGTGCAGCAGATCACGGGCGCGCCCGGGTTGATGCTCGCGTCGCCGGTCAGCATGCCGACGTCGTCGGCGCCGAGCTCGTCGCAGAGCGCGAAGAACTTCTCGGACGACGAGCGCCTTGATCGGCGCGCGTGTAGAACGAGCGCTCGCCCGCGCACAGCGCCGCGGAAGTGCAGCGCGAGCGCGACGAGCGACTTGCCCGAGCCGGTCGGCGTCGACAGCACGACGTGGCGGTCCGCGAGCAGCTCGAGGATCGCCTCCTCCTGCTCGGGATAGGGCGATAGGCCCTGCTCCGCGACCCAGCCGAGGAACTGCGTCGAGCACCGCCGCGGAGTCCGCGTCCGCGCGCACCCGATCGCCAGAGACTCACCGCCGGATCACGACCACGCGCCCGATCAGCTCGGCCGGCGGCGCGACCTCCGCGGCTCGCGAGCTCGATCCGCGCGCCGACGCCCTGCACGAGGCGCAGCCCCTCGCGTGTCGCGACGAAGCCCTTCGCGCGCAGCGCACCGAGCACGCGCAGACGCGCACGCACTTCCGTGCCCGCGAGGCCCGCGCGGACAGCACCAACTCTTCGGCGGTGAAGCCGGCGTGGTCGTGAGCGTGGCCGTGCGGCGGCGCGCCGACGCCGCCCGCGGCCGCCGCTGCGCGCGCAGCTGCGCGAGGTCGGGCGGGAACAGCAGCTCGGGCGCCACCTGCGCGTGCACGGTCGAGCAGCGAGCGGCGCCTCGGGCTCCCACTCTGCGCAGCTCGCGCTCGAGCCGCGGCAGCGCCGCCGCGGGCACGCGGTCGATCTGGTTCAGCAGCAGGAAGTCCGCCGACGAGACCTGCTGCGTGAACGTGTCGTCGAGGTCGCGCGCCTCAGCGAGCTGCTCGGCGTTCACGACCACCACCGCGACGTCGTCGGCGATCCACTGCCGCACCGGGTCGCGCCAGAGCTGGAGCTGCGTCTCGAACGGCAGCGCGACGCCCGACGTCTCGATCACGATCCGGTCCGGGCTGCGCGCGCTCGCGCAGCGTCTCGAGCGTCTCGACGAGCGCGTCGGAGAGCTTGCAGCACACGCAGCCGCCCGAGAGCTCGACGTAGTCATCGCGTACGTTGGACGAGCAGCGCCGCGTCGATGCCGAGCTCGCCGAACTCGTTCGAAACCACCGCCACGCGCGCGCCGGTGCGGCGCGCGTCGGCGAGCAGGTGGCGCACGAGCGTGGTCTTGCCACTGCCGAGGAAGCCCGAGACGACGACAGCCGGGACCATCTTGCATGGTCTTCGCTCGCCTTGCGGCTCGCTGCGCGCGAAACTTGCGGTCATGCGCGCGTCGTCCGAACGGCGGCGGCTCCGGCAGCGGCACGGCGCGCAGCTCGGCGTAGACGCCGAAGTGATCGCTCGGCCAGACGCCGGCCTTCGGCTCGTTGCACACCACGCGGCAGTGGGTGATCTGCCCGATCCCGTTGCGGCGCGGGAAGCCCGCGAACACGTAGTCGATCCGGCGGTCCGGCTCGAGGTTGAGCCGCGCGTAGTCGTTCGCGTTCGACCAGGTGATGCCGCTGCCGCCCTTGCCCGCGGCGCGCCACGCGTCGCGCAGCGCGACGCTGCGACCGCGCAGCGATTGCAGCCCGGTCACGTAGCGGATCTCCGCCGACTCGGGCTCGGCGTTGAAATCGCCGATCAGGAGCGGCGGGAACCCGCCTTGTCGACGGCGCGCGAGCACGCGGTCGCACGCGGCCACCACCTGGCGCTCGCGCACCTCCGACTGGTGGAACTTCCAGTGCAGGTGCGTGCACGTCACCGAGAACGGCCCGACCGGCTGCGGCGCCGAGCACCGTCACGGAGAGCGCGCGAGCGGGTCTCGCCGTCGCCGGTGTCGGGCAGCGCGAGCACGTCGCGCTCGGTGATCGGCCAGCGCGCCGCGATCGCGTTGCCGAACTCGGTGGTTTCGCGGGTGCCCGGCGCGCGCTTCGGATCGCGCCAGAACGGCGACGCGCTCGCGAACTCGATGTGATAGGCCATGCCGTCGAGCAGCTCGCCCACCTGATCGAAGCTCGGCCCACGCAGCACCTCCTGGAAGCCGATCAGCAATACGTAACT